>Ga0302193_10000006_pt1 | contig 197581 bp, 145 predicted proteins | sample II_Bog_E3_3_FD_200228 | JGI IMG/M metagenome (GOLD analysis project Ga0302193, IMG submission 200228) | Peat permafrost microbial communities from Stordalen Mire near Abisko, Sweden - II_Bog_E3_3 | ecosystem: Environmental > Terrestrial > Soil > Wetlands > Peat | place: Sweden: Abisko...
GCCAGCGCCACCAGGGCCAGCAGCAGCGTAGCCGCGGCATACATCGCCGGATCGTGCGGCCCCACGTTGTAGAGCAGGCTCTTCAGCAGTTGCGCCGCAGCCAGCGCCGCAGCCAACCCCAACGCACATCCCAGCAAAATCAGCCGCACGCCTTCGCCCGCAATCAGCCGCAAGACGTCCAGCCGCGTGGCGCCCAGCGCCATGCGCACGCCAATCTCCTGGGTCCGCTGCGCGGCCACAAACGCAATCACGCCATACAAGCCAATCCCCGCCATCAACAGCCCGCAGAACGCAAAGAACCCCAGCAGCGCCGTCTCGAAACGCGGCCGGTCCGCCAGTTTGCTCACGCTCTGGTTAAGGGCTTCCATTTCTACGGGAACCGTCGGGTCGATCCTGGCAATCTGCGCCCGCACCCACGGCGCCGCAGCCTCGGGGGAAAGCGAGGTTTTCAGAATCATCACGGCCCACGGGTTCCAATCTTCGGCGAAACTGCGCCTGAGCCGGTAGAATTCAGGCTCGTCCGCACCGGTCAGCCCGGCGTTTTTCACGTTCGCGGCCACCCCCAGAACGGTGTACCACGGTCCGCCAGGAACGGGCTGCACCTGCTTTCCGATGGGGTTCTCATTGCCGAACATGCGCGCTGCAAGCAACTGGCTCAGAATCAGGAAGCCCTGACTTTGCGTTCGCTCCTCCTCGCTAAAGCCTTGCCCGCGAACGATCGGAATATCGAGCGCCTTGAAGTACTCCGGCGTTACCCAGCGCCAGGTAACCATGCCGCCCGTCCCGCCTGCCTGCCGCGGCTTGCCCGCAATCGCCATGTTGCTATAAATCTGTTCGCCATGAAGCTCGCCGGGAGGCAGGGAGTCACTCATTCCCACCGCTGAAACACCAGGAAGACGCCGCAAGGCGGCTTCAGCTTGCTTGAAAAACTCCATCTGCTGCTGTGCCGTCGTGTATCGATAGCGCGGAAGCGCGATATGGGCCGCCAACACTCCCTGCGTTTGCATGCCCATATGCTGCGTCTCCAGGTTGCTGAAGCTGCGCCATAACAGGGCCGCACCGGTCAGCAGGATCATACTCACGGCAATCTGTCCCGCCACCAGCGAACGCCGCATCCAAGCGTGCGTGATGGAGCCTGTTGCGCGCGCGGCCAGCGCGCCAGCCTGCGGCCTCGGCAATGCGGACAAGACGCCAAACACCGCGCCACACAGCAGCGCAAGAAGGACGGTGAACAGGATGATGCGAAGATCGATCTGCGCCTTGCCAAGAAAGGGAATGCCGGCCGGAGCGATGAAGATGAACACGCGCAACAGGATCTCGGCCAGCATGCATCCCGCGGCTGCTCCCGCAAGGGACAGGAGGAGAGTCTCAGTCAGCGCCTGGCGAATCAACCGGCCTCGGCTGGCGCCCAGCGCGGAGCGTACCGCAAGCTCCCGTTCCCGCGCCGTGGCGCGCGCCATCAACAGGCTGGCCACGTTGGCGCAGGCAATCAGCAGCACCGCCAGCACGGCCCCCAGCAAGATCCACGCTACCAGGCGCACATCCTGCACCTCGCGGTCTCTGACCGGTCTCACCCGCAAATGCACTTCCTTGCGGAATTGGGGCGGAGCCAGGCTCAGCGAGTAATTGAACACAGGTTGCAAAGCAGCCTCGGCCTGTTCGATGCTCACGCCGGGCTTCAGCCGCGCAAACGCATACATCACCCGGCCGGGATCGGCCTTGCGTTGCTCCGCCTCGTCCAGGGCCTGGGGCACCACCACGTCTGCGGCCTCCAGCGTTGGCATCTCGAAGTCCTTGGGTAGGACGCCGATCACGCGCACCGGATTTCCATCGATAGTCACCAGCCGGTTCACAATACCCGGATCGAGCCCGTAATGCGAGAGCCACAATCCATACGTGATGAGAGCCACCTTGGGACCGTGCGGCCGGTCCTCCTCGGGCAGAAAATTGCGCCCCAACACCGGCGAGATGCCGAAGGTGGGCAGAAAGTTCGCTTCCACGCTCGCGCATTTCAGCCGCGCAGGATTGCGTTCGGTCAGATCGCACGCATCCACGCCGGTTTCCGAAGTCAGCGCCTCGAAGGGCTTCTGATTGTCGCGCCAGTCGTAGTAGGAACCGCCCAGCATGAATTCCTGCGGAATAATGGGAGCCACCAGGCCGACCGACACCAGCCGGTCGGCGTGCGCGTAGGGCAAGCTACGAAACAGTATCCGGTCCACCACGCTGAAAACCGCCGTCGTCGCGCCAATGCCCAGCGCCAGCGTGGCAATCACCGTGATCGTGAAGACCGGGTTGCGCCGGAATCCCCGCAGCGCATAGCGCACATCCTGCAACACGGTGCCCAGCCACCAGCCCGGTCGCTGCTGGTGGCACTGCTCCCGCGTGCGCTCCACCCCGCCGAATTCGATCAGCGCCTGTCGCCGCGCCTCGGCCGCAGGCACGCCCGCAGCCATCTTCGTCGCGGTTGACTGCTCCAGATGAAACTGGAGTTCCTCGTCCAGTTCGGCGTTTGGCCGCAACAGCAGCAGGAAGCGCAACCGGGTCAGGAATTCTCTCATCATGCGGAAACCTCCGGAACAAAACCACTCCGCCGGCAAAGGCCTGGCGCTTACTCTCGATGCAACCCGCCCGCCGGGTGCCCCACCCTCGCCGCGCCCCTCCGTTTCACCAGTTACTCGTAGCGTAGCGCCGCCACCGGCTCAACCCGCATCGCCGCCCGCGCCGGAATCAGCGTGGCCGCCAGCGCCACCAGGGCCAGCAGCAGCGTAGCCGCGGCATACATCGCCGGATCGTGCGGCCCCACGTTGTAGAGCAGGCTCTTCAGCAGTTGCGCCGCAGCCAGCGCCGCAGCCAACCCCAACGCACCTCCCAGCAAAATCAGCCGCACGCCTTCGCCCGCAATCAGCCGCAAAACGTCCAGCCGCGTGGCGCCCAGCGCCATGCGCACGCCAATCTCCTGCGTCCGCTGCGCGGCCACAAACGCAATCACCCCATACAGCCCGATCACCGCCATCAGCAGCCCGCAGAACGCAAAGAACCCCAGCAGCGCCGTCTCGAAGCGCGGCCGGTCCGCCAGTTTGCTCACGCTCTGGTTAAGGGGTTCCATTTCTACGGGAACCGTGGGGTCGATCCCGGCAATCTGCGCCCGCACCCACGGCGCCACGGTCTTTGCCGGCAGCAGCGCATCCACAATCATCACCGGCGCCGCGCCGCTCATCACCTCGCCTACCGGCATGCGCCCGCCCCAGTCCTGCTGCACGCTGCGCCGCAGGAAGTAGATCTCCGGATCGTCCGGCTCGGTCAGCCCGCCATTCTTCACGTTTTCCGCCACGCCCGCCACCGTGAACCAAACGCCGTCGCGCCCCCTCCGGATGCGCTTGCCCACCGGGTCCTCACCCGGAAACATGCGCGCCGCCAGCAGCCGGCTCAGCACCACCAGGTAGGCGCTGCCCGTTCGATCGGCCTCGGTAAAGCCGCGGCCGCGCACCATGGGGATATTCAGCGCCCGGAAGTAGTCGGGCGTGACCCCGCGGGTCACCAGCGAGCCGCCTGTTCCCGGCGCAGGCTGCGGTTTCCCTTCAGCCGCCAGATCCGAAAATCGTTCTCCGCTGTTCCAGCCGCCGGGGGGCACCGAATCAGTGAACGCCACCGCGCGAATCCCCGGCAGCAACCGCAGCGCCGCCTCCGCCCGCAGATAGAACGCCATTTTTTTCTGGCCGGTGTCATAGCGGAACCCCGGCAGCGCAATCCGCGCCGTCAGCACTCCCTGGGTCTCCATGCCCAGCCTCTGTTGCTCCATGTTCTTGAAGCTCCTCAGCAGCAGCGCCGCGCCCGCCAGCAGAACCATGCTGATGGCGATCTGGCCCACCACCAGGCTCCGGCGCAACACCGTGCGCCGGCGGGATTGGACGGCCCGCGCGGCCAGGGCTGCGGCGCGCGGCGTTTGCAGGGCAGGCAGCAAACCGAAGATCGCTCCGCAGATCAGCGATAACACCACAGTGAACAGCGCGATGCGCAGGTCCAGGCCCGCTCGCTTCAGAAACGGAATGCCGGTGGGAGCAAGGGCCAGGAAGACGCGCAGCAAACCCTCCGCCAGCGCCATTCCCACCGCAGCGCCCGCAACCGAGAGCAGTGCGGCCTCGGTGAGCGCCTGCCGGACGAGCCTTCCCCGGCTGGCGCCCAGCGCGGAGCGCACCGCCAGCTCCCGCTCCCGCGCCTCGCCCCGCGCCATCATCAGGCTGGCCACATTGGCGCAGGCAATCAGCAACACTGCCAGCACCGAGCCCAGCAGAATCCAGGCCGTCAACTGCACGTCCTTGGTCTCGCGGTCGCGCAGCGAGCGCACGCTCAAGTGGAAGTCCTTGCGAATCGGCGCCGGGATCAAGGTATCCCGCGTGTGCAGGAACAGCGGCCCCAACTCCGCCTTGGCCTGCGCAAGGCTCACTCCCGGCCTGAGCCGGGCAAAGGTGCGCATGGGGTGCCCAGGGCTTGATTTGCGCTCGACCCCTTCGTCGAGCGCCATGGGCATCATCACATCGGCCGCTTGCAGGGTGGGCAGTTCAAAGCCCTGGGGCAGCACGCCAATCACCCGCGCCGCACTGCCATCCACATCGATGGTCCGGTTCAGCACGCCTGGATCGCGGTTGTAGTGATCCAGCCACAAGCCATAGGAGATGAGCGCGACCCGCGGCGCGTTGGGCCGGTCCTCTTCCGGCAGAAAGTTGCGCCCCAGCACCGGCGAAATCCCCAGCAGCGGCAGAAAGCCCGCTTGCGCATGGATGCAATTCAGTTGCGCCGGATTGGCCTCAACCAGATCGCACGCATGAGGAAGCGCTTCCTGCGAGGCAAAAGCCTCAAAGGGCCTTTGATTGTCGCGCCAGTCAAAGAAAAAGCCCCCAACGGTGAACTCCTGCCGCTCCAGCGACTGCACCAGCCCCACCGACACCAGCCGGTCGTCGTGCGCATAAGGCAGGCTGCGGAACAGAATCCGATCCACCACGCTGAAAACCGCCGTGGTCGCGCCAATGCCCAGCGCCAGCGTGGCAATCACCGTGATCGTGAAAACAGGATTGCGCCGGAATCCCCGCAGCGCATAACGGACATCCTGCATGACCGTGTCTATCCACCAGCCCGGCCGCTGCTGGTGGCACTGCTCCCGCGCCCGCTCCACGCCGCCAAACTCCACCAGCGCCTGCCGCCGCGCCTCCTCTGCCGTCATCCCCGCAGCCACATTCGCCAGCATCGACTGCTCCAGATGAAATTGCAGCTCCTCGTCCAGTTCGCTCTGCCGCCGGGCCGGCCGCAGCGTTTGCCGTAGCAGAAACCCGCACCGTCTCAGCCATCCTTTTGTCATGCCGAGGCCTCCACGCTCCGCCCCAGCACCAGGGCAATCGCCGCCGACAGCCGCTCCCAGGTTTGCAACTCCGTCTCCAGTTGCTTGCGGCCCGTCGCCGTCAGCGCATAGAACTTGGCCCGCCGGTTGTTCTCGGAGTTCCCCCAGTCGGCCTCGATCCACCCCTTGTATTCCAGCCGGTGCAGCGCCGGGTAGAGCGATCCCTGGCCAATCTGCAACACCTCTTTCGACACTTGCTGGATGCGTTGCGCCACGCCCCAGCCGTGCATCGGCCCCCCGGCCAGCGTTTGCAGAATGAGCAAATCCAGTGTCCCTTGCAGCAAATCGGTAGATGGCGGCATGTTTCCCCTCGATGTTCGACAACAGCTTCGCCCACGCTCTTGTCGGATGTCAAGGGAAAAACGCAGCTTTTGCCCCCCACTCCCTCTTCCCTCAATCCAGCCGGGTGCCCCAGGTCCCGCTTCTGAGACCTGGGCCGCAACTCCGCCCGCCGGCCCGCTGTCCCACCCAGGGCAACCGCATGAACGTTCTTTGTTGCCGAACCGGGTTCGGTATGCCTTTGGAACGGGCATGCTTTCGGCGCGGCTCCCGGAGGGAGGCGGCGAAAATAGCCCAGGGCGCAGCCCTGGGAAAGCGTTTCAGTGGTATGAATCCGCCCCGGAGGGGTGGATCGAATCCTGATGAGAATCAGGATCGCTGTTCATGCAATTGCCCCGCTGCCGACCCAAATCCTCCCCTCCGCCCCTCGCAACTCGACTACACTAAGGTCGCTATGGCAACTACTCTTTCCACCCAAATTCAGCCGCGCTCGCCCCAGGGCGGGTTTGTGAATGAGCCTTTCACCAATTTCAAGGCCCCGGAAAACCTCCGCAACATGCACGCCGCCTTGGACCTGGTCGCCGCCCAGCTGGGCGCAGAGTACGATCTGGTCATCGGCGGCCACCGGTTCAAGACCCCGGAGAAGATCCGCTCCCTGAACCCCGCGCGCCCCGCCCAGGTGGTGGGCATTCACCAGAAAGCCGGCGTCGGGCACGCCGAACAGGCCATGCAGGCGGCCCTCAGCGCCTTCGCCTCCTGGAGCCGGACGCCCGTAACCACAAGGGCTTCGCTGCTGCTGGGCGCGGCGGAAATCATCCGCCAGCGCAAGTTCGAGTTCTGCGCCTGGCTCACCTTCGAGGTGGGCAAGAACTGGGCTGAAGCCGACGCCGACGTGGGCGAAACCATCGATTTTCTCGAGTTCTACGCGCGCGAAGCCCTGCGCCTGGCCACCGCCGTCCCGCCCATCCAGTTGCCCGGCGAGCGCGACGAGCTGCTCTATATCCCGCTCGGCGTGGGCGCCGTCATCCCCCCCTGGAATTTCCCCTTCGCCATCATGGCGGGCATGACCGCCGCCTCCATCGTCACCGGCAACACGGTCATCCTCAAGCCCTCCAGCGACGCCCCCACCATCGCCGCCAAATTCATGGAAGTGCTTGAAGAAGCCGGCCTGCCCGAGGGCGTGGTCAACTTCTGCCCCGGCTCCGGAGCCACCTATGGCAACGCCTTGGTCCAGCATCCCAAGACCCGCTTCATCGCCTTCACCGGTTCCAAGGCCGTGGGCCTTGAGATTCACGAGCGCGCCGCCAAGGCCCAGCCCGGCCAGATCTGGATCAAGCGCACCATCCTGGAGATGGGCGGCAAGGATTCCATCCTGGTCTGCGCCGACGCCGAACTCGACCTGGCCGTCGAAGGCGTGGTCGCCTCGGCCTTCGGTTTCAGCGGGCAAAAGTGCTCCGCCTGCTCCCGCGCCATCATTGAAGCCCCTGTCTACGATGTCTTTATCGAGCGGCTCCGCACCCGCGTGGCGCAACTCACGGTGGGCGATCCCGCCGCCAACCCCAGCCTCGGCCCGGTCATCAACCAGGCCGCTCTGGATTCCATGCTGGCCTTCATCGAAACCGGCAAAAAGGAAGCCAGGCTGATCATCGGCGGCCATGCGCCCGCTACCGCCGAGGGCGGCTACTTCCTCGAGCCCACCGTCTTTGCCGATGTGCCGCCGGAGTCCACCTTGGCCCAGGAAGAAATCTTTGGCCCGGTGCTGGCGCTCATCCGCGTCGAGAGCTTCGAGGAGGGCCTCGCGGTGGCCAACAACACCGTCTACGGCCTGACCGGCGCCTTGTATACCAGTGACCGTGCCCGCCTGGACCACGCCCGCCGCGAGTTCCACGTGGGCAATCTCTACTTCAACCGCAAATGCACCGGCGCCATGGTGGGAGCGCATCCCTTTGGCGGATTCAACCTCAGCGGCACCGACTCCAAGGCCGGTGGCCCGGACTATCTGCTGCTCTTCACCCAGGCCAAGAGCGTCGCCGAAGCACTGCATACGGCAGACGCTCGCTAGGTCTCTGGCCGCTTGAAGTTGTACCAACTTGGGTGCCCCAGGTCCCGATTCTGGGACCTGGGAATGCACAACCCTCTGGTCAGGAAACAGCGGGTGCCCCATCCTTCGGCGCAGTTTCACCGCGCCGAAGGTCGGATACAGAATATCTACATTTTTTGGCTTTGGAACATTTCCCCTGTTGGTGCAGAGACGCTTTGAAAGGGCACGGCCTCACATGCTGCGGAAAAACGCGTTCGGGCGGTAGGTCCGGGCTTCAGCCCGGACATAAGCCATGCAGAATCAACGCGGGCTTCAGCCCCTGAGGTATGCCTCTCGGGTATTCCGCCGGGTGCCCCATCCTTACAGGAACCAAATAACTGCGGCTTTAGCCGAAGAGGCCGGAGTGGCCAAGCCAACTGCGCAGGTAAGCGATCTGGCCGAGGTGATAGGTCTCATGCCAGGCTAAGACCCCGATGAACCCGCTGACCTTGCCGTCCGGGCTGGGCGGCCCGGGAGGGGCGGGCGCGGCCAGCGCTTCCGGCGTGAGCTCCGCCAGGGTAACGTCCAGCGCGGTGGCAGAGTCGCGCCACAGGGCCAGCAGCGCCTCCGGGGACGGGTAGCTGCTGCTTGCGTCGAGCTTGGCGGAGCGGGCGAAGACCTCGACGCCGGGGCAGGACCACGTACCGCCGACGCGGTTGATGAGCGCGTGGCGGGCCCAGATCACATGCCCGACGATCCACGTGATGTGATTCGAGTGGTCGCTGGGACGGCCGAGCCATTGCTCGGGCGTGAGATCGGCGACAGCCTTCTGGAGAGAGCCGGTGTTCAGCGAAAACTCGCTGGCGGCGCCGGCGATGGCAGTTGGAACGGGCATGTGGGAGTCTCCGAGGGGAATTTGTCGTTGAGAATCTGTTGTGACTGGGATACAGGATGGGATAGGGAGAGGTCAAACAGAAAACACCTGCTTGCCGGCCGCCCCAGGTCTCGAAAGAAAGAGAATTGGGTGCCCCAGGTCTCGATTTTGAGACCTGGGATGTCGGAAATCCGCGCTGGGTGCGGGTGCCCCAGCCTTCGCGTGCCTTGCGAAGGGTGGGCTGGCACAACACTCCGCCGTCATTGCAGAAGAATTCCACGACGGAGGGTGCCCCAGAGCCCGTCCTGAACTTGCCGAAGGATCTCGATTTTCAGACCTGGGAAGCCTCCAAGGCCAACGCGCCCGTTGTCCGTTCCCGAACCAGGCCCCGCCCCCCAGAAGTCGGCGCTTTGCCCTCCGCACTTTGCCGAGAATTATCCTCCGCTGGCGCACAATTGGAATTGACTCAACGAGCGCAGAAACCACCCTGGGCTGGGCGCCCTGGGAAAGGGATGAACTCACGCCGGCTGCAACGGGCTCTGGGCTGAAGGCGCAACCTTCATCGTTGCCCGCCTTCGCAACCAGGCGTTTTACCTTGCTTTTTAGAGAAAATACCCACATTTAAGGCTGCATTTGGAGGTGCCCATGAACCACAACCATCTGAAACAACAGACGATAGTGGATCAATCGCCTGCCGCCCCCCCAGAAAAAGCGCGATTTTCCGGCTGTAAGACTGTAAACCGCAAATAACCAACTCATAATCAACCACTTGCGCGAGCAGGCTCCGGGGAGGTACAGCACCAGTGTCCCAGTAAAAATCTCTATCTCCACAAATAAACCAAGCAGAATCAATGGGTTCTACCGGCTCATCCCAGCGGCTCGCGCAACGCTGGTTCCTTCTGTGAGACTGTGGTTCATGCCGGGGAGCCCGCCCTTGCGCGGCCCCAAAACTGTGGATGGAGCGCACCCCTCATTGGCAGAGAAAGAGTGGCCACCCGCCTTTACGCCACGGCGGGCGGCGCGCCCTGTTCCTCGGCTTCCAGTTTGCTGCCGACCTCGGCTGCGGCCTGCGCCAGCACCCGGTGGTGGATGGTGAACAAAGCCAGTTCCAGGCGGTCGCTGACCCCGGTCTTGTCGTAGATCGAGCGCAGATAGTTCTTGATCACCTGTTCGGTGGTTTTCAGGCGGACGGCGATTTCGCGATTCTTGCAGCCCTGCACGATCAGCGCCACAATGCGCATCTCCTTGGGGGTGAAGCGATCGCGGACGCGCGTCCCCACCATATCGTCTTCGGGCGCTTCATGCGGCACCAGTTGCGGAGGCAGCCAGGTTTCTCCCGCGGCCACGCGCCGCACACACTCCACCAGCGCCGGCGCGGTAACGTTGCGAAAAATCACGCCCCGAAAGCCCTGCTGCATATAGGAGCCGGCGGTTTCGTTGTTCTCGGCAATCACAATGCCGCGGCTCCCGTGGGTCTCAAGCAGGGTGCGCAGTTGCGTCAGATCCGGGCGCAGGGATGCGGCAAATAGCACGACGGAGCCAGGAAAGGTCATGATTGCGTGCAACATGCGCTCCACGTCCGTGCACTGCGCAATGATGCGCAGATCTTCGTCCCTGGCGAGCACCTTGGCGGTGCCTGCGCGGAAAATTGCCTGTGAATCGGCCAGGATGATTTTGTTCATGATGTGCGCCTCGTCTGCGGTGAGCCCGGAAACAGGAGCTCAAGCTCAGGCAACTGTTTCTGCCCCTTGAGGCACTATCGGCAGAACGGGGAGAAGAGTTGGGGCTGTCTGCATTTGAAACACTGCGCCTGCCCCGGATTCCCTTCGTAACAGGACCAAGGTGGCAGGTAAATCTGCTCGGCTGTCTTTCCTACCGATGAGATTACAGTCTCCTTCCCGGCAGCGTCACGAGAATTCGCAGGCGTAGCCTCGCTCAGGATGCACGGGCAATCGCAAAAAGGCTTCTTGTCGCCGAGTCAGGTCCGTCTTGCCTTCTGAGCAGGCTGGTCTGGGTGCCCCTCCCGGAGGGAGGCAGCGAGAATAGCCCAGGGCGAAGCCCTGGGAATGCGTTTTACGCCGATGAACCCGCCCCGGAGGGCCGGATCGAATCACGATGAAGAACGGAATTCCGTTCATGCAATTGCCCCTCACTCAGAATGCCCCTGGCAGGCACTTCGGCTGTGGTCTTCCCAAGGGGAACCGTCACGCCCCGCGCCAAAAAGGACCGTTCTTGTCGAAAATCCGCCTGACCCTGTCCGGGCAAGGACACAAAAAGGAACAATCCCCCTTAAACTGGGGGTATATGGCGAGGCCGATTCTACTGGCGGTAGACGACGATGCAAGCGTTTTGGAAGCGGTGGTGCAGGATCTGCGCCGCGAATATGGCGCCACCTACCGGGTGATGCGCGCCTCCAGCGGGCAGGCGGCCCTGGAGATGCTGGCCCAACTGAAAGCGCGCCAGGAGCCGGTAGCGCTGCTGTTGAGCGATCAGCGCATGCCGGGCATGACGGGCGTGGAGTTCCTCGAGCGTTCGCGCCAACCGTATCCCGAGGCGCGGCGGATTCTGCTCACCGCCTATGCCGACACCGAGGCGGCCATCCGGGCCATCAACACCGCCCGCATCCACTATTACCTCAGCAAGCCCTGGGACCCGCCGGAAGAAAAGCTCTATCCGGTGCTGGCCGACCAACTGGAAGACTGGCAGGCCGGCTTCCAGCCGCCTTTCGAGGGGTTGCGCGTGATCGGCCACCGCTGGTCCCTCCAGGACCACAAGGTGCGCAGCTTTCTCTCCCGCAATCATGTGCCCTACCGCTGGCTCGACATTGCCGCCAGCGAAGATGCCCTGAAGCTGCTGGAAGAGCGGCAATTGCGCCCGGACCAGTTGCCGGTGGTGCTGTTTGCCGATGGCACTTCGCTGGTGGACCCCGAGCCCGACGAATTGGCGGCGCGCGTGGGCCTGAGCACGCAGGCGGCCCAGGATTTCTATGACATGGTGGTTGTGGGCGCCGGACCGGCAGGGCTGGCTGCCGCGGTCTATGGGGCCAGCGAGGGGCTGCGCACGCTGGTCATTGAACCCGAGGCGCCGGGCGGGCAGGCGGGCTCCACTTCGCGGATCGAGAACTACCTCGGCTTCCCTTCGGGCATCACCGGCGCCGACCTGGGACGCCGCGCGCACATCCAGGCAGCCCGGTTCGGCGCGGAGTTCCTCACCCAGCGGGCTACCGGCCTGCGCATCGACGGCCAGTACCGCATGGTCCAACTGGCGGACGGCCGCGAGGTATCGAGCCACGTCGTGCTGCTGGCCCCCGGCGTTCAATACCGCAAGCTCGATATTCCCGGCGCGGGCCGCCTGACCGGAAGAGGAATTTACTACGGCGCCGCGCTGGTTGAGGCGGTTTCCTGCAAGGACGAAGAGGTCTTCATCGTGGGCGGCGCCAACTCCGCCGGCCAGGCCGCGCTGCACTTTGCCAAGTTCGCCTGCAAGGTAACCATGCTGGTGCGCGGCGAGGGCCTCTCGGCCACCATGTCGAAATACTTGATCGATGAGATCGAGCGCACATCCAATATTGTGTTGACGCCAAAAACGCAGGTCGTTGCGGTGGAAGGCGACAAGCGTTTGCAGTCTTTGCAACTGCGCGGCCCGCAAGGGGAGTATCGCGTGCCGGCCACGTCGTTGTTCGTGTTCATCGGCGCGGCGCCCGGCACCGAGTGGCTGCCGGCCGCCATTTTGCGGGACGAAAAGGGCTTCCTGCTGGCCGGGCCGGATTTGCGCTCGGAAGGCAGGCTGCCTGAGCAATGGCGGGAGCCGCGCGAGCCGTTTCTGCTCGAGTCCAGCGTGCCCGGCGTTTTTGTGGCCGGCGATGTACGCCATGGCTCGGTCAAGCGGGTGGCCTCGGCAGTGGGTGAGGGTTCGATCGCGGTACAGTTTGCGCACCAGTATCTGGCGGGGTTCTAGGCCTCTGACAGCTTGAAGATGTGCCAACACTGGGTGCCCCAGGTCCCGATTTTGGGACCTGGGAAGGTATGAACCAGAGGTGCGAAATTATCCTGTCAGAGACCTAGAGCGGAAAGAGACAATGGCCCAGGTCGAACAACCAATGGAGATTGAGCAGTTACCCTTGCTTGAGGTTGCCGGGGCTCTGCGCCACACCCGGCCCTTTGCTGAAACGGACTTTGCCGCGCTGCACGGCGTCGAGCGGGTGGACCACGTAAAGGCCAAGGCCGGCGCAGTGCTGGTGGAGCCGGGCCAGCCGCTGCGCTCCTACTGGCTGGTGCTCGACGGCGAAATTCGCGCCGAGCGTCCGGAGACGGATGGCGCGCGAACCGTGGTGGGTATCGCCAGCGCCGGCGAGGGCTTTGGCGAAACTCCCCTGCTGACCGGCAAGGCCCTGTCGCCTTTCTTCATTCTGGCCGCGCAGGATTCCGTGCTGCTGCGCTTCAACCAAGAACAGTTCTGGACAATCCTCGCCTGCTGCCCCTCGGCGCGGCGGGAAATCCTGGCCAATAATTCGCAGCGGCTCAAGGCTTACCAGGTCGAGGCGCTGCACCGCGAGAAGCTGGTCTCCCTGGGCACGCTGGCGGCCGGCCTGATGCACGAACTGCACAACCCCGGCGCGGCTGCCAAGCGCGCCGCCTCGCAACTGCGCCAGAACCTGCTCCGCCTGCAACAACTCAGCCTGCGCTTCAGCGACCGGCCCAAGACTCCTGACCAACTGGAGTGCATGCGCGGCCTGCTGGAACATGCGTTCGGCGGCTGCCACCCCCCGGCCCTGGACAGCCTGGTGCAGGCCGACGCCGAAGAGGCCATGGCCGGCTGGCTCGAATCCACCGGTGTGGAGAACGCCTTCACCATCGCTCCGGCGCTGGTGGCCATCGGCTTTGATCCCCAGGAATTGAGCTGCGCCCGGGAATCGTTCGAGCCCGGCAGCTTTTCCGACGCGCTCAACTGGCTTGAAGCGCTGGTCTCCAGCGTCACCCTGGTCTGCGCCATCGAAGAGAGCATCACGCGCGTCTCCGACCTGGTGACGGCGGTCAAGGAATTCGCCTACGACGAGCGATCGCAGGCCCGCGAACTGGACGTGCATGGCAGCCTGCAAAGCACGCTCACCATTCTCGGCCACAAGCTGCGCGGCAAGCAGATTTCCGTGGTGAAGTGCTTCTCTGCGGCGCCGTCCATCCTGCACACGCGCGGCTCCGCGCTCAGCCAGGTGTGGACCAACCTCATTGACAATGCCGTGGACGCCTCGCCCCAGAATGCGCAGATCGAGATCGCGACCTGGACAGAAGCAGGCACAGAAACAGAACCGGGCCGGCTCGCGGTCAGCATCCGCGACCACGGCCCGGGCATCTCGCCCCAGGTGCTTCCCCACATCTTCGAGGCGTTCTATACCACCAAGCCGCAGGGCTTGGGCACGGGACTGGGCCTGGAGATTGTCCATCGCATCGTGACCCAGAAGTTCGGCGGCTCCATCGATGTGGAATCCGCACCGGGAAACACCCGGTTTATCGTGCGCCTGCCAATGAGCAGCCCCCCTGTGACCCCTTAGGGCCAGAAATGAACCAGGCCAGAACCCGCCGCCTAAGCTCCGTGCCCCATCCATGCGCGCTTTTCAGCGCATGGGTGGGAAAGCAGGAAGCCCACTCAGCCGCGTACTTTACCGTCGGAATCGCTAAGTTTCCGTGCGCCACACAGGCCTTCATTGCTAAAGCCTGTACCATTCAGTCTCTGCGGCAAGATGAGGTGCACCGCTTCTGGTGCTTCCGCGCCCCATCACGGCCAAAGAACCATCGCCGCTGTTAGAATTTCCGGCATGGAAACCATCCAATACAACCTTCCGCAAAGCCGGATTCCCCAGGCCTGGTACAACATTGCCGCCGATCTGCCCACGCCCATGGCGCCGGCGCTGCACCCCGGCACGCTGCAACCCCTGGGCCCCGACGACCTGGCCCCGCTGTTTCCCATGAGCCTGATCCTTCAGGAAGTCAGCACCGAACGGGAGATCGAGATTCCCGGCGAAGTGCGGCAGGTGTATGCGCAGTGGCGTCCCGCCCCCCTGTTCCGGGCCCGCCGCCTGGAGAAGGCCCTGGATACGCCCGCCAGGATTTATTACAAGTACGAGGGCGCCAGTCCGGCCGGCTCGCACAAGCTGAATACCGCCGTGCCCCAGGCCTATTACAACAAGTTGGAAGGCACCAAACATCTGGCCACCGAGACCGGCGCCGGGCAGTGGGGCTCCTCGCTGGCCATGGCCTGCGGGTTCTTCGGCCTGGACTGCAAGGTCTTCATGGTGCGCTGCAGCTACGACCAGAAGCCCTATCGCCGCGCCCTCATGGAGGCCTTCGGCGCCAGCGTCACCGCCAGTCCCAGCATGGAGACCGAGTCCGGCCGCGCCATTCTCGCCTTTCATCCCGACTCCAACGGCTCCTTGGGCATCGCGATTTCAGAAGCCGTGGAAGTGGCCGCCAAGGATCCCCACACCAAGTACGCCCTGGGCAGCGTGCTGAATCACGTTCTGCTGCACCAGACGGTCATCGGCCTGGAAGCCATCGAGCAGATGGAACTGGCTGGCGACGAGCCCGACGTGATTATTGCCTGCGCGGGCGGCGGCTCCAACTTTGCCGGCCTGGCCATGCCCTACCTGGGCCGCAAGCTCAAGGGCCTGAGCCATGCACGAGTGGTGGCCGTGGAACCGGCGGCCTGCCCCTCCCTGACCAAGGGCGAGTTCCTTTACGACTTTGGCGATACCGCGCACCTGACCCCGCTGATGAAGATGCACACCCTGGGCAGCACCTTCATGCCTCCCGGCATTCATGCGGGCGGATTGCGCTACCACGGCATGGGGCCGCTGGTCTCGCATGTCATGGACCTGGGATTGATTGAAGCCACCACGGTGCAGCAGTTGGACGCCTTTGCCGCCGGCATCCAGTTTGCCCGCGCCGAGGCCATTGTTCCCGCGCCCGAGTCCAACCACGCCATCGCCCACGCCATTCGCGAAGCCCTGGAGGCCAGGGAAGAAGGCAAGTCGCGCACCATCCTCTTCAACCTCAGTGGCCACGGCCACTTTGACATGCAGTCCTACATCGACTATCAGGCCGGCAAACTCGAAAACTACGACTATCCGGCGGAAGAGATTGCGATGGCACTGGCCGGTTTGCCGTCCGTAGGCTAACCGCGGATTGCTTGAAGGAGTAACTCAGGTAGGTTGAGATTGGTCCGCTCTGTTCAGGATGAAACCCCCAAAGGGTCTATCATCCTGAGCAAAGTTTGGCGGTCTTTTCGCACGGAGCTGCGTCCCTGTCCGGATCGATATCATCTAAAGCGTTTTCGAGGCGAGTGCGAACCATAATTTGGGTGCCCCATCCTTGAATCGTTCTTTGATTCAAGGGTGGGAGAGCATGAATTCAAATCTCCACTGCTTGCACTTAAACAGAAAACGCTCTGGCCTGGTCGCAGCAATTCGAGGATTCGCAGCTGAAACTACTGCTGCAACTGATTGGGGTAATGATGGTGATGGTGATGGTGGTGGTGGTGGGGGTGCACTACAACCACCACCTGCGCCTGCGCCGCAAACGGAACTGCGAAGCAGAAGGCGAGAATCAGTCCAAACAAATACTTTTTCATGCCTTATGATGACGCGCCAGTCTTTTCTTGTCAGAGCTATTCTGACCTATTCAGACAAACTCTCCCCTGGACGTGCATGGCTGAACGCTGCATAGGCATTGTTTGATAGGAAGGTTTGGCTAAGTTAACCGCAATCAGCTCTCAAGATAAGATCCGGCCTGGCCCCCGCCAGCCTGAACCGCATCGGCAATGCAGGGTGCCCCACCCTCGCCGCGTCTTTGTTCTTGCGGCTAGGGTGGGCTCGCACAAATCTCCATCCGGTTTGCTAGCCCGCCGCCAGAACCGCATCGGCGACGCGCGCGGCCTCAACCGCCGATCGAACCGCATGAACCCGCACGACAGAAGCCCCATGGAGAATGGCCGCAACCAGCGCCGCCAGGCTGGCCGTCTCGCGGGCTTCGACCGGAGCGTCTCTGCCGCCGAACAGCGGAGCCAGCGCCCGCCCCAGGAAAGATTTGCGGCTGAGCCCGGCCAGCAGCGGCCGGCCCAGCGTGAGCAGTTCTTCCTGGCGGGCCAGCAGCGCCAAGTCGCCTTCGAATCCCTTGCCAAAGCCATAGCCTGGATCGAGTACCACGCGCTCCGGCGCAATGCCGGCCTGGGCTGCTGCGGCCAGGCTGGCGGCCAGGCCAGTACGCACTTCCGCCAGCACTGCCTCGGGAGCCAAGCACGGCTGCGCGCGCCACTCCTCCGGCCGCCCGCGGGTGTGCATCAGCACCACCCCGCAGCCTGCCTCCGCGCATACTTCAGCCATCTCCGGGTCCCATGAGAATCCGCTGACATCGTTCACGATCTCAGCGCCGGCGGCCAGCGCGGCGCGCGCCGTGGCGGCCTTGTAGGTATCGATGGAGACAATCGCCCTCGGCCGCTCGCGCAGAATCCCCTCCTGCACCGGCAGCAGCCGCGCCTGCTCCTGGTCGGCGCTCACCGCCGGGGCCAGCGGCGTCCCGGCGGTTCCGCCCGCCCGCGAACCCGGCCGGGTGCTCTCCGCGCCCAGGTCCAGCAGGTCCGCGCCCTCGTCCAGCAATTGCAGCGCGTGCGTTACGGCTGCTTCAGGGTCAAAAAAGAGGCCGCCGTCGCTGAAGGAGTCGGGCGTGACGTTGACAATGCCCATCACCAGCGTGCGCGGGCCCAGTTCCAGCGCGCGGCTGCGCAGTTGCCAGGTTGTGATGCTTCGTTGAATGGCTCTCATCCTCGTTTGCCAGTCAGTGTTTGGCGCCAAGTGCAACCCACATCGAGTTACAGTGCCCTTGAAAATGCCGCCTGCCTTTCGATGGTACGCCGCAGCCCGATTGCCTCCTGCTACACTCCGTCCATGAAAGTTTTTCGGCTGTTTCTGGCGCTTTTGTTGGCGGGGTTTCTGCTTCCTTCCACCGGGCTGTTGGCGCAGGCCAGGGCACACGGCGCCGCACGCCCCGCGGCGCGTCCCGCTCCGGCCAGCGGGCCGCTCGCCGACCGCATCAACGCCATTCTGGCAGAGCCGGAGCTGGGTCATGCGGAGTTTGGCATCAGCGTGGCCACGCTGGACGGGCAGCCGCTCTACGGGCTCAACGAGGGCCGGCTGTTTATCCCCGCTTCGAACGCCAAGCTGCTGACCACCGCCGCGGCATGTGCCTTGCTGCCGGCGGAAACGCTCACCTGGACCACCAACGTGGTGGCCGGGGGCGAGATCGACAGCCAGGGCGTGCTCCACGGCGACCTGATCCTGCTGGGCGCGGGCGATCCCACGATGAGCGCGCGGCGCTATCCCTACCGGGAGCCGGCCCCTGCGGGCACAGCTCCTGCTGCTGCGTCCCCGGCTGGCGAGGCGGAGAAGCCGCCGCGCGCCATGGATGTGCTGAACCTGCTGGCCGAGCAGGTGGAGCAGGCAGGCGTGCGCGGGGTGGAAGGCAGCGTGGTGGGCGACGACAGCTTCTTTCTGGACCAGCGCTACGGCCAGGCCTGGGGCTGGGACGACCTGCAATGGGCCTACGGAGCTCCGGTTTCCGCGCTGACCTTCAACGACAACACCGTGGAGCTGACGCTAACGCCTGATCCATCGGGCCCCGGATCGACCGTGGCGGAGTGGACTCCCGACGTGGACTACTACACCCTGGACAGCACCATGACGCCAGCGCCCAAGGGCGAAGCGGCGCACCCTGGGCTGGACCGGCGCCCCGGCTCCATGCTGGTGCGCGCCTGGGGCACGGCGCCGGCCGGGGGCTTCCATGCCACCCTGGCCGTGGAAGATCCGGCGGAGTTCACGGCGGAGGCTTTCAAGGAAGCACTGCGCAGCCGCGGCGTCACCGTGGCCGGCGCACCCGAGTCGCGCCATGAATACGCCAATGGCGCGGGCGACTTTGCCGCCGAGAGGGAGCAGCCGCTCAAGATGGCGCGCTCCGAGCAGTTCATTGTGGAAGCGCCGGTGCTGGGCCGCAAAGTGCTGGCCACGCATACCTCCGTGCCGCTCATCCAGGACGTGACGGTCATCAACAAGGTGAGCCAGAACCTGCACGCCGAGCTGCTGCTGCGCCTGCTGGGCAAGGTCCACGGCTCCGACGGCAGCTTTGCCCAGGGGGCGCGGGTGGTGCGGCAGTTCCTGGTGGACGCGGGCATCGACGACGGCGACTTCTTTCTCTATGACGGCTCCGGCATGAGCCAGGAAGACCGCATCGCGCCGCGCGCCTTTACCCAACTGTTGGCCTTTGCGGCACGGCAGCCCTGGGGCGAGGTCTGGCGCGGCACCCTGCCCGTGGCCGGGGTGGACGGCACCCTGGCCGGGCGCTTCAAGAACTCGCCGCTCAAAGGCCAGATGTGGGCCAAGACCGGCACCCACAACGAGGCCAACGCCCTCTCCGGCTACCTGACCACTGCCAGCGGCAAGACGGTGGTGTTTTCCATCCTGGTGAACGGCCACCGGCCGGGAAGCGAGGTGGAAGTGCAGGCCATCGACCGCATTGCGGAGGCCATTGCCGCGGCGCAGTGAGCCAGGGCCTCTGACCGCCTGTTTTTTCAACTTTGGGTGCCCCAGGTCCGGGGTCCCCACGGACAGGCCTTCGTCCGCGGGGTGGAGGTCCCGAATTTGAGACCTGGGAATCCTCTGCGCTCAATCTAGAGCAAATTCGCAGTTGGTGTAGAGTGGCTTTGAAAGGGCACGGCTTCAGCCGTGCCGCAAAGACCGCAAAATCAGCGGGGCTTTAGCCCCTGAGGGAAGGCTTCTTCCTCTAAACCATCAGGAAAAACGCTCTAGGACGTCAGAATCCGTGCGGTCGGCGACCTTGTATCATCAAAGGCAGATGCGCACTCGTTCTCTTGCTCTTACTCTCTGTGTGTTGACCCTTGCCGCCGGACTTGCCGTGGTGGTGGCCGGCTGCCGCTCGCTGCCCGCCTCCAAGCCGGAGGCCCTGTGGACCCTGGAAGAGGCGCGGGGAGCGCAGGTGTATCAGCAGAAATGCGCCAAGTGCCACTACCCCACCAACACCCGCGGGCTCCACGGGCCGGGATTGCAGGCGCTCACCAAGCTCAAGTCCATGCCCTCGGGCGCGCCGCCCACTGACGAGCGGTTGATCAGCGTAATTCTGCATGGGCGGCAGCAGATGCCCGCCACCCAGCTGACAGACGACCAGATGAGCGATCTGCTAGCCTACCTGCACTCGCTATGACCGACGAAGCCGAAAAAGACCAAGCCCCAAGAGACGAAGCAGACAAGGACGAAGTCCGGCCTGCGCGCCGGGAGCTGCTGCCGCTGCCCGGTCTGGCCGCCATCAGTCTTTATCTCCTGGTGCTGGCAGGCGTCATCAGCCTGGGCGTGGTGGATGGGCGGCATTATCCGCCGCTATTCCTGCTTTTTGCGGCCGCCTTCATGGCCGCCAGCGCCGGCCTGCTGCTGCTGTTTCGCTGGGCCTGGGCGCTGGCTCTGGCTGCGGTATTCCTGCTGGCGGGCTACAACCTGTGGATCTTTTCCGCCCAGCATCAGTCCCCTGCCCTGGTGCAGGGGCTTCTGAACCTGGTCTTCTTTCTCTACATGGTGCGGATCGAAGTGCGCAGCCGGCTGCGGTAAGAGGCTGGAAGGAACCTTACCGGCACAGGCTCTTCAGCTTCTCCATCGGCTTGGTCTTGAACGGCGGGTACGGCAGATGGCGTGAATCCATGAATTGGTCGGGAAGGGTGCCGCCGTATTTGAGCGCGGCGTCGGGGTCCTGGGCGTAGGCCGGGTCCCGCTCCACCTCCGCCAGTGCGGCAAACTGAAAGCCCTGTGCGCGCAGCAGGTCCAGCAGATCGGGAAGCATCAGCGTGGTGAAGGCCGTGGCGTGCAGCAGCATCACGTTGGGAATCTCGTGGCCAAAGGCGATACGCTCCTCCTCCCGGCCCAGCCGCACATACTCCGCCGCATTTTCCAGGTAACTCTGCCGCAACCAGGCAATCGCCGCGTCGTCCTGCCTGGCCGAGCAGCGCCCGTAGGCGTCGTTCCAGGCATAATCCTCAAAATCGAGCGTCACCTGGGCCACGCGGTAGCCGTGTTCCTTGAGATACGACCGGACGTCGCGCCGCTTCTCCAGTGTGTCGCCCTCCCACAGGTAGGGATAGCGGAACCAGTGCCAGTCGCGCACCTCGGCGTACTGGGCCAGCGCCGGCTCATTGCGGGCGATCTCCTGCTCGTAGGCCTCCGCGGTGTTGTCGGTCAACGACATATGAGACCAGGTGTGGCTGCCGATGTTCATCCCCGCGTCCAGCCAGATGCGCAGGGCCTGCTGCGCGTCGGGATCGTTCTCCAGCTTGACGGCGTTCACAAAACCGTAGGTGCCGGTGAGGTGGTTGGCCTTGAGCTCGGCGGCCAGCGCGGTGGCGATTTTGGTGCGGTTCTGGCCCGGCGGCAGGCTGCCCGCGGCGGGGAGGTCGTCAAAGGTAAGCGCCACAATGGGATGCGCATCCAGCGGCGTGGTGGCCGGCGCTCCGGTTGCCGGGCCGGTGGCCGGATGAGAGGACTGTAAGGCCGCGCCAGTAAGAGGCACGATTATTCCAAGGCCAATCGCCATTCCAAGTGCCAGCAGCCGTTGCTTCATGCAAATGCCTCCATTGCGCTTTCTCGGCATTCTAGCAACCTGGTCACCGGCCCCAGACGCTCTCAGGGCTGCCAACTGGGCCATCGAAGGAATGCCCTTTGTTCTTCGACCGGTTCCGTTTGCCCCTCAAACGGAGGATCAACCCCCGCCTTCCCGGAGGGAAGACATGAAAATAGCCCAGGCTGAAGCGTAGCGCAAGCCTGGGACAATAGGCCCAAAATCTCTTTCGCGTCCCGTAGGGCCGCGTCGAAGCTTCTCCATGCCTGAGAACTCCGCTCAGACGGATTGGCCTGGGGGTGCCAGAGCCGTCCGGTTTCCACTCCCGTTACAATGAAAGCGTGATGGACCTGGTGCAGATCGAATCCGCCCGCAAGGCTCCGGCCCCCAAGCCCGAGTGGCTCAAGGCGCGCGCCCCGGTAGGCGAAAACTACCACTCGCTCAAGCAACTGGCGCGGTCAATGAACCTGAACACGGTGTGCGAAAGCGCCCATTGCCCCAACATCGGCGAGTGCTGGCACCACAAAACAGCCACCTTCATGATGCTGGGCAACCTGTGCACCCGGCGCTGCGGCTTTTGCGCCGTGCCCAAGGGCCGTCCCGAGCCCATCGACTTCGACGAGCCGCGCCGCGTGGCCGAGGCCGTGGCCGCGCTGGGCCTGGAGTACGCCGTCATCACCAGCGTTACCCGCGATGACGATCTGGTGGGCGGCGCACGCGCTTTTGCGCTGGTCATTGAAGAGATTCGCCGCCAGGCGCCCGCCTGCCGCAGCGAAGTCCTCATTCCCGACTTTCAAGGCAACCCGGAGGCCATCCGCATCGTGGTCGAGGCCCGGCCCGATGTGCTCAACCACAACACCGAGTCGGTGCCCCGGCTCTACCGGGCGGTGCGTTCCGGCGCACGCTATGAGCGCACCCTCAAGTTGCTGAGCTACGCCAAAGAGTTGCGGCCCCAGGGGCTCACAAAATCCGGCGTCATGGTGGGCCTGGGCGAGGAGACGGCTGAACTGCTCCAGGTCTTCCGCGATCTGGCTGCGGTCCATTGCGACATTCTCACCATCGGGCAATATCTGCGCCCCTCCCGCGACCACCTGCCCATGGCCCGGCTCTATACCCCGCGCGAGTTTGCCGAGCTGAAAGCCGAGGCCCTCCGGATGGGCTTCCGCCATGTGGAGTCCGGCCCCCTGGTGCGCTCCAGCTATCACGCCCATGAGCAGGCGGCTTCCACAGGTCTCACATCGCCAAGCCGAGTTTCGTAAGAGCCCGGCCCATCAGGTTCCGGTCCCGCCAGGTTTGCTCCCTGGACCCTGTTTGCGTGCGCGATTGGTTCTGAGCGCTGGAGCGGTTTCGATGCGAGTGCGAACAATAATCTGGGTGCCCCATCCTTGAATCGTTCTTTGATTCAAGGGTGGGAGAGCATGAATCCAAATCTCCACTGGAAACACTTAAACAGAAAACGCTCTAGCCCTCTGACAGCTTGAAGTTGTACCAACACTGGGTGCCCCAGGTCCCGATTTTGGGACCTGGGAAGGTATGAACCAGAGGTACGAAATTATGCTGTCAGAGACCTACCCCTGCTTCTTGGGCTTCTGCATCTGCCAATAGACGGAGTAGCGCTGGTCGCCGATCTGATACATGGGCATCAACTCGTATTTCGCGCCTTCGCCGGCCGCGGTGAAGCGCAGCCCCGACGTGGATTCGACCTGAATCCATTGCTTCGTGCTTGCCTCCGGTGGGTCCGCGACCTTGGGCAAGGGCGTTGCGGCGGGCAGATTCTTGGGCACCGTTTCGCCGCTATGGATCACTCTGTCCGGGCCGTCGGACGGGCCCGCACCGAGATCGGCGGCGAGCACCAGCGGACCGTAGATTGCGGCACTGACGGAGCCATCGCCAGGCAGCGGCTCCTGCCGCAGTTCCATGGGCAAGCTGACGGTAATGGTGTCGCCGTCCTGCCAGGTCTTTCGCAGGGCGAGATACGATCCCGGATCTGCCATCGCTTCGAGCGGGCGCCCGTTGATCTTCACCTGCGCCTCTTCAGTCGTCCAATTGGGAATGCGCAGGTGGATGGTGCGCGCCGTCGGGTGTGGAGATTTGATTTTGAGCGTCGTGCCCTGCTCGCGCGGAAACTGCGTCACCTGTTCGAGAACGAGGCCTTCGTCTTTCCAATCCAGCGTGGATGAAATGAACTGGTTGACAAAGATATCGCTGCCGCGGCGGAAATAAATCGTGTCCGCAAACTTGGCGAAATCCTCGGCGCCGGTTCCCGTGCAGCACCAGAACGACTCCTCCGGCGAGTTGTAGGCGCGCCAGTAGCCGGCGGCGAGCGGGAAGAAGTACTGCTTGAGACCTTGCGCATTCTGCGTGCCCAGCCTGCAATTGAACAGCGTGCGCTCGTAGGCATCCATCCAGCGCGCATCGGCAGTCCAACTGAAGACGTGGCGCTGAAGCTTCATCAGATTGTAGGCCACGCAGCACTCGGCATTCGTCCAGGCCAATGTGCCGCTGAGTTGATCCGGCGGCGTAGTCCAATGCTCGTCGAGGCTGGTGTTGCCGATGGCGTAGTTGCGCGCCGCGAGCACCTCGGCGAGGAAGTACTCTGCAATATCGCGGTAGCGGCGATCGCCTGTGACCTCATACATGCGGGCCGCGCCAATGATCTTGGGAACGTGCGTGTTTGCATGCAGGCTCTGCAACTCGTCGCGGCGTCCGGCCAGCGGATCGAGAAAGCCAGGCTGCTCGAAGAGGTGGGCCGCGTCGAGATAACGCTCCTTCTTAGTCACTGCAGCCAGATTGACCAGGACTTCGTTCATGCCGCCGTACTCGGTGCGCAGCATGCGCTGGCGCTGATCGGTGCTGAAGCCCGACATGAAATCCTGCGCCCATTGACCCATGCCTTCGGCAATTTGCAGAGCATCCGAATTGCCGGTGTGCAGATACATGTCGAGCAGGCCGGCCATGATCTTGTGGTAGGTGTAGAAGGGCGCCCAAACCGGTTTATCCTGCGCCAGGTGTTCGAAGAGTTCGGTGGGAAAGGCGCTTAGATAGCGGGTTCCCATCTTTTTCTGGCAGGCGCCGAGACCGGCAACGAGTTCATCGCCGCGGTTCTTGAGAACGGTGTTTCCTGAAGATGCCGAGGCCAGCGCTGCGGCAGACAGAAAGTGGCCACCGGCGAAATGGCCGCGCAGCTCGCAGGTGGGATCTTCCCATCCCTTGTACGGCGTAGCGCTGGAAGAAATGCCCGCCGTGATGCGGAAGGAATGCAGCAGCCGATCGACCGTGAGCGAGTCGAGATAGCGAGCATTGGTCTCCTCCTGCTCACGGAAGATGCCGTGGCCGAGGCGAACCGAGGCAAGCGGGAAGGGTTCAAGCCTGCCCGCGGGATGCTCGGACTCATTGGCGGTCAAGGCTTGAACTGCTGTCGAGGAGCCGATCAGGCACAGACCGGCGGCCCCGGCAGAAGTCTTCAGGAAGTTGCGGCGCGAACGGTCAATCATGGCGTTTCTCCTGCTCAAAACCTACTTGCAGCTCGCCTGGAAACACAGGTTCTTGCTAAAGAATGGAAGCACGTGGTTTTGAAAACGGTCAGCCACAGCACTGGTGTGCGTGCCTGGGTAGATTTCAAAGCTGTTCGCGATTCCATAACTGTCAAGAATATCGTGCAGCTTTCCGGCATCGAAGCGCAAGCCGTCCTGGTCGCCGACGTCCATGCCAATCGCGCGATACTGCTTGAGATTCCCGATGTACTGATCCACAAACGCCAGTGGCGCGTTCGCAGCCCACTTCGCCGGGATATCCGGCTGGGGAACGCCGTTCTTCGTCGGTAGATCGAGATAGAGCGGAGGATTCTTTGGATCGGGCGACCAGGCCGCTGCCGTGGCAAGCTGAGCCACGCCAAAGCCCGGCAAAGCGGCTGCTGCCTCGGATGGCGATTTCGCCTCGGCAATCTTCTTTTCGTTGGCGATCGCCATCTCTTTCATCCGGTCCGCGGGGCCGGGCCCGCCACCCCCCATCGGCGACATGCAGCAGGGGCTCATAATGTAGAGCGCTCCGAAGACATCGGAGTGCTTCATTCCGATGCGCGAGGCGCCGTAGCCCCCCATCGAGTGGCCCACCAGGCCGCGGCTGGTGCGCTCGGGAATCGTCCGGTAATGCGCGTCGATATAAGTGACGACGTCGTGGGCGATGTAGTTTTCAAAATCGCCGGTGGTTACCGAACTCGAATACATCGAGCCATTGTAGATGGTCTTCGAGTCCGGCAGGACGACGATCATTTCTTTGGCGCCCAAGGCGAATGCGCCTTCGATCGTCTGCGGCACGTGGATTTCACCCGTCCACTGCGCGGCTCCAATGAAGAAGCCGTGCAGCGCGTAAACAACTGGATAGTGGCGATGCTTGTCCTTCTCGTAGCTGGGGGGCAGGAAGACGATCACGTCGCGATCGACGGCATCGCCCTCCAGATTGCCTTCCAGCGCTGCGCCGTGGATCTTGATGTGCTCCACAGCCACCGGCTTCGCGCCCGGAACCACCGGCGGCACGATCGTCTGAACCTGCGCCGAAAGCATGGTACCCAGTGAGGCGGCTATCCCCAGCATCACTGCACAACACAAATTCGTAGTCTTCATCTTTGTCCTCATTCGGAGACTGGTTGCTATCGCACATTGCGCGGTGCCGGAATAGCCCCCGCTTCGCTGCGCATGTTGCCAGTACTTGTTCAGTTGTCCGGCCAACTCTGCCTTGCGCATGCACAGGGTCCGCGGCAGGACAAGCTACTGGAGCGGATACGAATAGATGCTGACGCTGAACGGAGGCGCCTCGATCGTCTCCGGCACCGCGCCCAGCGGGTGCTCCTCCACCGCAACCTCCGGCTTTTTTCCAACCGCGACGACCGCATCCACCGACGAGGGCGCCATCTGCCACATCTGGCCAGCGCGTGCGAGCTTTGCGCCGTTCACCGCCAGCTTCATGCTCTGTTTTGCATCCGATGGATTCAGCACGGCGAACGTGAGCGTCTTGCGATCCTCGCTGAGCGCTGCGCTCACATCCAACGGATACGTGTCGCTGCCCGGATTGACCGCGGGCTGGTCGCCGCCGGCCGGATACAGGGGCTTGGGCTGCGGCGAGTCGCCGGAGACCTCGACCGGGATGACGCCGAAATGATCGCGGTACATCTTGAACAGCAGGCCGGTTGGGTTCAATTCGGCCTCTGTCCTGGTTTCGCTCATCATGGCCGTGGCGAAGGTGAATGCTCCGAGCTGAAAGAGATCCGAATGGCGGAACATTTCATGGAAGGCCCAGGCATAGGCCGGAATCACCTTGTACGAGTTCGGTCCGCCACCCATGTAGGCCCATTCGTCGATGGCAATCGGCACCGGTTTGGCTCTGAGCCCAGGGATCAGCTTCAGGTACTCCTGGTAGTGCTCGTACTTCACGCGGACTTGCGTCGCGGGCGCGCGCTCCCATTCGATCAGCGACTGGGGACCGATATTGACCTTCTTCTCCAGCTTCAGGTCGGTGTGCATGTTGCTGGCGGAATAATAGTGCTCGCTGAGCATGTCGATGTTGTCCAGGCAGTGGGCGAGCATGTAACCGCTCCAGTCTGCCGTGGAGAGATAATCCGGAACAAACTTGCCGCCGATGCGCTTGGACTGATTGGCTCCGGTCATCACATCGGGCATGGCTCCGCCGGCAATCAGCGTGATCGATGGATCCACCTTCCGCATGGCCTTGGCAAACATGTCGTGTTTCAGCGCGAACTGTTCGGTGGACATGGCGCCCATCTGGTAATCGCCCCAGGGCTCGTTGCCGATACCCCACAACTTCACGTGATACGGCTGCGGATGGCCGTTGGCGGCGCGCCATTTTCCCATCGGCGTGGTGACGGCGCCGTTGGTGTATTCCACCAGTTCTCTTGCCGACCAGGCGTCCCCAAAGCCGGCATTGACCGTGATGTAAGGATCCACGCCGAGCAGACGGCAAAGCGTGAGGAACTCATCGGTGCCCACATCGTTCGGTTGAACAGCGCGCCATACCGGATCGTAGATGGACGGGCGCTTGTCCATCTCGCCAACCCCATTGCGCCACTCGTACGCGGAGACGAAGTTGCCGCCCGGAAAGCGATAGACTCCGGAGTGGAGCTGCTTGAGCGCGGCAATCACTTCCGCGCGGAAGCCTTCGATGTTGTCGGCCGGCATCAGCGAAACGGCTCCGACATGAAACGAGCCCGTGCCGGTTCCGGTGATTTCAAGCTGCGCATCGTCGCTGTCACCCCCGGCCTGGAATTTCATCGGAATCTTCCGGTACGCAGAGCCAAGTGCGGCAATCGTCAGCGTCTGGCGCTCACTTGCCCCCTTGCCCCAAGCCAGCGTCACCTTCACCACGGCGCCGGGGCTGCCGGCCAGCACAATGCGGCCCGTGTACGCCTTCCCCTTGCGCACGGCCAGACCGGTCTGCACAACTCCGTGCGCCTCCGCGCCATCGAGCTTGATGAGTGGCGTGTGATCGCCGGTGTATGGGTCCTTCGCATCCATCGTCACCACTTGGTCGCCGCCAACCGGCGTCCAATGGCGTAGCGGCGGGCGGCGCCATCCACCCGGCCCTGCGGGCTGTTCCACGACTTTCGAAGTGACCGGGTTGAAGAACTTTCGATCCTCCAGCATCTCCGCCCAGACGCCCTCGTTGACGATGTTCCCGCCATGCTCCAGAAACTGCCCGTAGAGATACTTGGAGATGGGCGCGCCAGTCTTCGACGCGTCGATGGTGACGTTGACCGTGTGCGTTTGCGCCGCAGACACCGCAGCGAAAGAAAGTGCTGTCAGCACCGCCGCCGACATCTTCAATACGGATGTTCTTATTGCCGATTGCATGGTGGATCGCTCCGTCTCTGTTATGGCTCTAGTTCGAGGACTGTCACTGATTTCGGCTCAACCCTCAAGGTCAGCCTGCCGTCTTTCAGCGTTGCGGAAACCGGCTTTGGCACAACCGTGTTGGGCGCTGCGAATGTGTTCACGCTGTCGACGGCAGGCGCAGTCAGCGTCTCTCCCTTTGCCGACTTCACTTTCATGCCGGCTATCGCCGTATCCAGGTCAAGCAGCTTTGCGGGATCGAGGTTGGTGATTTCGAGCCAGAGATTGCCGGCCGCATCCCTGGCAGCGATGGCATCCACGCGCGGCAGAGTGACGTTGCCCTGCGTGTACGTGCCGGCATCAAAAACGACCGGAACAAACGTGGCATCCTGGAACGGCACATACATCTTGAAGATGTAATAAGTTGGCGTGAGAACCATCTTCTCCTTGTCCGTCAGGATCATCGCTTGCAGCACGTTGATCATCTGGGCAATGTTTGCCATGCGCACGCGATCAGCGTGGCGGGCGAATATGTTCAGGTTCAGCGATGCCAGAATCGCGTCTCTCAGGCTGTTTTGCTGGACGAGAAAGTCCTTGTTTGTGCCGGGCAGCCGCGCAAGCCACGCGCCCCATTCATCCACCACCAGCGCAACCTTCTTCTGCGGATCGTACTTGTCCATGACGGTCTCCTGCTTGCGCAGGAATTCATCCATGAACAGCGTGGACTTCAGCGTCTTGCTGTAATCCTCAACTCCGAAACCTGTCGATGGCGCCGACGGTGGCCATCCGCCAGGCACCGTATACCAGTGCAGCGAGAGGCCGTCGAAGTTCCAGCTCCAGTCGTGATGCTGCCAGGCCTTCATCATGGCCTCCGTCCACTCCGTCTCAGGAAAGCCTGGGCCGACGGCGATCTTGAGCATCTGGTCTGGGCCCTGCTGAGCAGGATTGTCATTGTGGACGAAGCGGCTGTAGATCTTGAGCTGGCTCAGATAGTAGTCTGCCGTCATGTCGCCGCCACAGCTCCAGCTCTCGTTCCCGATGCCCATGAAGCCGACCTTGTAGGGGGCAGGATGCCCATTGGCGGCCCGCTCCTTGGCCAGCGCCGTGGGAGAGGCCGCGGTCATGTACTCCAGCCATTCTGCCGCTTCCCGCGGAGTCCCGCTTCCGACGTTGACCGAGACGTAGGCCTGGCTGCCAATCTGCTGGATGAAATCCATGAATTCGTCCGTGCCGAAGCTGTTCGTGTCGACCACACCGCCCCATGCGGAGTTGAGCGTTGCCGGCCGCTGCCCGACAGGGCCGATTCCTTTACGCCAGTGGTACTCGTCGGCAAAGCAGCCGCCCGGCCAGCGAACATTGGGCACCTTCAAGGCCCGAAGGGCGGTAACAACGTCGTTGCGAATTCCGCGCGTGTTGGGAATCGGGGAATCCGGGCCAACCCAGATGCCCTCGTAGAGACCATGCCCAAGATTCTCGGCGAACTGACCAAAGAGGTTACGATCGATCTTCGCTCCGGCCTTGGAAGCGTCGATGGACAAATGAGCATTCTCTGCGGCCATGAGGGGCACGGTCGAAACCAGCAGCAGAAGAGAGATGCGAAGGACGAACCGGACAGCGCGGAAATTCATGACGACTCCCAGGGAGAATGCCGCGGATCGACCTCGAGCGATCCTCGTTGCGCCTGGTGGCAAGCAGCCTGAGGCCAGCAGATCGATTCGCGAAAACGTTCTCTGGAAGTAGGACTATACAGAGCCGCAAAGACTCCGGGCAAGTCAATTAAATCGCTTTATTGCAATCGATTTTGTCGATGCTTTCTCGCCCGCAGCGAAATCCTCCTGAAACCGCCGCCAAAAGCGCCCGCTCAAATCGTTTCCGGCTCGCGGTTCATCCCCAGCAACTCCGCCAGGGCATTGGCCTCGGAGTTGCCGATGCTCAAGTCCTTGCAGACCAGATTCAGCCGCACATCCCGCGTCTGGCCCGCAGGCAGAGGGAGTTCGACCAAATCGCCCCTGTCGATCTCGGACTGGATGCGGTACTGCGGCAGCCAGCCGAAACAAAGCCCGCTTCGAACCGCTGCGATCGCCGATTCGATCGTTCCAACAGGAAGAACGCGCTGCGGGGGAAGCCGCGGTTGCTGCTTCAGGCTCCCGGATGCCGCGCCTTCGATGGTCACCAGCATGTGCTGCATCAGGTCTGAGTGCGAGAGCCTGCGCCGGATCGATAGGAGAGGATGATCGTACCGCGCGACTGCAATCATTCCTATCACCAGGATCGGCTTCACAAACATCTCGCGCGACATCAAGCCGGTCACGCAGATTTGAGCGTTGTGAAGCGAGAACTCCGAGTCCGCCGAAAGAAACGTACTCTGCCGAAGCTTGGGCTTCACATGCGGAAAACTGCGAGAGAAACTGGCCAGCGCAACAAACAGGCGGTCGTCGGGAAAGAGGCTGTCCACCGAGAGCCTGACTTCCGAGGCGCCGCCCGACGCCATCAAACGGGCGCGCTCCTCGAGCTGATGAAACCCTGCCAAATGGGGTTCCGCATCCGCAAGCAGCACCCTCCCCACCTCAGTCAGCTGCGCTTTTCTTCCGTGGATCTCAAAGAGCAGGACACCCAGCTGCTCCTGCAGGCGTCCGATGGCATAGCTGATCGTCGATTGAGACCGATTGAGCTTTTCGGCGGCAGGCGCAAATCCTCCCAATTGCACTACGGTATGCAGGATTTCCCAGGCATCGAGCGTTGTGTCCATAACGCAAGAATACATCGAATAAATCGATATACTCGGTGAAAAATTGCGACTATCCTTCGAGAATCCCCATCGGGTACCATTCCGTTGATCGGGAATGCGCAGCTCCTGCGCCATGAACTGACTGAGCCGGAAAACGCTTCCCGATGACGCATTCGCCCCCGCTTGGGCCCGGTCTCCCGGCTATTTCCCGGCCGTGAACCTGCCGCGGACGCGATTTGGGATGGAGATGGTTTGATGAAATGGATTGGAATCGCAGTACTTTTGCTGTCGAGCTTCTGCTTTGCACAGAACCCAGGCGGCTTTGAGCCCGCGTCCACCGATGTGTGGGGCGCGGCCTATCCCCGCGTCGATGCCGGTGGCCGCGCCGAATTCCGGGTAAAGGCCCCGGACGCCACCAAGGTCCAGGTGAACTTCTGGGGAGCGCCCAAGCTGGACATGGTGAAGCAGCCCGATGGATTCTGGACCGCGACCTCTGCGCCGCTCGTACCGGGATTCCATTACTACACTCTGCTGATCGACGGCGCGGAATTCAGTGATCCCGCAAGCCATTCTTTCTTCGGCGGGGGCAAAGATGCCAGCGGAATCGAAATCCCCGAACCCGGCTCAACATACTATCTCCCCCAGGATGTTCCCCATGGGCAGGTCCGCGAGATTTGGTATTTCTCAAAGGTGACCGGAAGTTGGAGACACGCCCTCGTCTATACGCCGCCGAACTACGATACTCAGCCCAGCCTGCGGTATCCCGTGCTCTATCTTCAGCACGGCGGCGGCGAGGATGAGACGGGGTGGATCAGGCAGGGCCATGCAAACTTCATTCTCGATAATCTGATCGCAAACAAAAGCGCGAAGCCGATGATCGTCGTGATGGCCTACGGCTATGCCAGACGTGCCGGCCATCCCGATGTGGACCTGGCCGGGAAGCCCTTCGGCTCGCCGGAAATGATGAAGGCCATGCAGGAGATGGCGCAGGCCTTTGAAGACGACATGACCCAGGTCCTCATCCCTTACGTCGATTCGAACTTCAGAACCATTCCCAACCGCGACCATCGCGCCATGGCTGGTCTTTCGATGGGCGGCATGCAGACCTTCCAGGTCACGTTCGATCATCTCGATCTCTTCTCCTACATTGGAGGATTCAGCGGGGCGGCCGGGGCACTTGTCCTCGGCAATGAAAAGCTCGACCCGAAGACAGCCTTCAATGGCGCTCTCGCCGACCCCGCGGCTTTCGCCAGGCGGGTGCACTTGCTGTGGATTGGCGTTGGGACCGAGGAGCCTGCCATGATGCACGCAGGTCTCGAAAAGCTGCATGCTTCGCTTCTGGAAGCGAACATCAAGCACGTCTTTTACGAGTCGCCAGGCACCTCGCATGAATGGCAGACCTGGCGCCGCGATCTCAGGGACTTTGCGCCGAGGCTCTTTCAGTAAGGAAATGGGTCAAGACTGCGGGCTTGGTGAAGCCGATCCAGGCCCTCGGCTTTCTTGCCTTCAGGGCGTTTCTCCTGAAAGTGTAGAGCTTTGGGTGCCCCACCCTCGCCGCGTTTCTGTTTTTTGCCTCTAGGGTGGGATACGAGAGAACAACTCTACAGAAACAGGAGAAATGCTTCAGTTACGTCTTCAGGAAAGAGGCTTGAACGCATGATCTCCAGATTCACTCCCGTCCGGATTGCCGCCCTTATCTTGCTTGTTGCGCCCTTGAGCATTGCCTACGCCCAACCTACACCTTCGGTCGCGTCCGCGGCCGCATCTTCGGCTGCGGCTCAAGCGGCCAGGGCGCTCCCGTTTGTCAGCCCCATCTTCGCCGACAACATGGTCCTGCAGCGCGGCAAGGCGAACACGATTTGGGGCTGGTCTGAACCGGGAGACAATGTCCGCGTCGAGCTTGGAGAAGCGACAGCATCTGCCGTGGCGGGCTCCGACCGCCGCTGGCAGGTGAAGATTCAGCCTCCTCCCGCAGGCGGCCCCTACACCATCAAAATCTCCGGACGGCAAACGGTGGAGCTGCACAACGTCCTGGTGGGCGATGTATGGCTGTGCGGCGGCCAGTCGAACATGGGCCTGCCGCTCCAGTTTGCGCGCAACGGGGCGGAAGAAGTGATGGCGGCGAACTACCCTGAGATTCGCTTTTTCTCGGTTTCGGGACATCCCGCCTACCACCATAGCGACGTTGTCGAAGGAACCTGGAAGCTGGTCTCGCCTGAGACGGCACAGGGGGTTTCGGCGGTTGCCTACTACTTTGCGCGCAAAATCCAGCAGGAGATCCATGTCCCGATCGGCCTGGTCGTGGATGCAATCGGCGGAACGCCCGCGGAGGCGTGGACCAGCGCCGATGCGCTTCGCCCGCTTCACGATTTCGATATCCCCTTGGCAGAGTTGCAGAGACTGGCCTCAGAGGGCGCGCCTGAATACGGCAATTACGTGATGCACTGGTATGACCAGTACGACATCGGGCTCAAAGGAAACTGGGCTGCTCCGGAACTGGACGACTCAAGCTGGAAGTCCGTCGATATTCCCGGTGGGTTCAAGGAACTCGGCGTGCCAGACACTCCAGCAGTGGCTTGGTTCAGAAGAGAGATTGTCCTGCCAGACCCGCTGCCCGCGGGGATGCCCCTGCTGTTCCTCGGCGCGATCGAGCGGATGGATTCGGTGTACATCAACGGGAAGTTTGCCGGCGGCAGCGCATGGGTCGAGAATCCGCGCGTTTATCCCCTGTTTGGCGCGGTGCTCAAGCCTGGACGGAACCTCATTGCGATTCGCGTCTTGAAGTCCAAGCCGGACGGTGGATTCCTTGGCAAGCCTGCGGAACTTCACCTGATGCTGGGCGACAAGTCGATCATCCCGCTGGCAGGGAAGTGGAAGGGCCGGCTCAGCGTCGATGCCCGTCCCCCGCATCCGCCGCCCATCGCTTACGAGAACTGGCCGGTCATGCCGACCGTTCTGTACCAAGGCATGCTGGCGCCCATTGCGCCGCTATCCATCACGGGCGCCCTTTGGTATCAGGGCGAGCAGAACTCGGAGAGGGGCTACCAGTACCGCAAAATCCTTCCGGCGATGATCGCCGACTGGCGAAGTCTCTTCGGACAGGGCGATTTTCCCTTCTACATTGTCAGCCTGCCTGCCTTCCAGCATCGCAGCGCGACTCCGGTGGATGACGCCTGGGCCGAAACGCGCGAGTCGCAGGCGCTCACAGCCGCCAGTGTTCCCAACTCCTGCCTGGCAGTCACCATCGACACAGGCGATCCGGACAACATTCATGCCAAGGACAAGCAGCCCGTGGGTGACCGCCTGGCTCTGTGTGCGTTGGCAAACTACTATGGCGAAAAGGTCGTTTATGCGGGTCCGGCTGTGGCGTCGGTCGAACGCCTTCCAGGCGCGATCCGCTTGCACTTCGCGAACACCGGCGGCGGCCTGGTGGTGAAAGGAACGAAGCTGGAAGAGTTCTCCATTGCCGGAGAAGACCGCAAATGGTATTGGGCGGACGCGCACATCGAGGGCGATACCGTGCTTGTCTCATCCCCCTCGGTGCCGAATCCCCAAGAGGTCCGCTATGCCTGGCAGTCGAACCCCGCGGCGACACTGTTCAACGGCGCCGGATTGCCAGCCGGTCCCTTCCGGACCGATACATGGCCCGGCATCACAGAGGCCCATAGACCGTATTGACGGTTTGCTGGAGGAGAGTTTCCCTCGGCAGAGACGGAAGCTCTCCCCAGCCGGAGGCATTGCGGGAATGGACTGGGATGCTCCATCTAAAGTGCTTCGCCGGCGCGGTCCTTTTCCCCGCAGGAATGGCTGCCACAGATAAGAAGCGCGGCGTATACTGGCGTGTCTTTGGATTCCGCACGAAAATCTTAGGGCAATTCTGGCGGCTGCCGGGACGCCCCACGCACAAAACATCTACATGGGAGGCAAAAATGAAAACCTTATCACGCCGCGATTTGTTGAAGACCAGCCTGCTGGCCCCCGCCGCCGTTGCCGCTGCTCAGGGAATGAGTCCGATGAGCGCCGCCCTGCATGTTACATCGGAAGCCTCTGGCCCGCTCTCCACCAGCCCAAAACATGAAATCCCGCAGACCGGCGCCGGGCGCGAACGCCTGCTGCTGGATTTCGGCTGGCGCTTCCACTTCGGCAACGCCGACGAGCCGGAAAAGGACTTCGGCTTCGGCAGCGGCCGCTCCGGCAACTTCCAGAAAACGGGCAACTTTCTGCCCGCCGGCTCCATTGCCTTCGACGACGGCGACTGGCGCGGCGTTGACCTGCCCCACGATTGGGCCGTCGAGCTGCCCTTCAAGAACGATCCCGCGCTGGAAAGCAAAGGCTTCTACCCGCTGGGACGCAAGTACCCTGAGACCAGCGTCGGCTGGTACCGCCGCGTCTTCGAGATGCCCGCCGCGGACGCCGGCAAACGGATCACCCTGGAATTCGACGGCTCCTACCGGGAAACCATGGTGGTCTTCAACAACTTCTACATCGGCCGTCACAGCGGCGGATACGACCCGTTCAGCTTCGACGTCACCGACTTTGCGAATCCCGGCGGGCGGAACGTCCTGCTGGTGCGCGTGGACGCCACCTCCAGCGATGGCTGGTTCTATGAAGGGGCGGGCATCTACCGGCATGCCTGGCTGGTGAAGACCAATCCGGTGCATGTGAAGCAATGGGGCACCTTCGTCTCTGCCGAGGTCAGGCCCGGCGAAGCGGCCCTCACCATCCGTACCGAGGTCGCTAACCATGGCAAGGCTGCGCAGAACGCGCGCATTGTCTCCACCGTTCTCGATCCCTCCGGCAAGGAAGTGGGCAAAGCGGCCACCGCTCCCATGTCCATTGCGGAAGGTGCAGAGCAGACCTTCCAGCAGGAGATCGGGGTTACCCGGCCTCAGCTGTGGTCCCTGGAGGAGAGAAACCTCTACAAGCTGGTCACTGAGGTCAGAGCGAATGGCGCGGCCGTCGACCGCTACGAGACGCCGTTTGGCATCCGCTCCATCAAGATCGACAGCGAGAAGGGTCTCTTCCTGAATGGCAAACCTGTCAAGGTGAAAGGGACCTGCAATCACCAGGACCACGCCGGCGTGGGCGCCGCGCTGCCCGACGCGGTGCAGTACTACCGCATTCGCAAGCTCCTGGAGATGGGTTGCAACGGCTATCGCACCTCGCACAACCCGCCCACGCCGGAGATGCTCGACGCCTGCGACGAACTGGGCATGCTGGTCTTCGACGAGACGCGCATGATGTCGTCCAATCCCGAGGGCCTGAGCCAGTTTGGCGACCTGGTGCGCCGCGACCGCAACCACCCCAGCGTCTTCATGTGGTCCATGGGAAACGAAGAGGGCCAGGCGAACGGGGAGAAGGGCGTGTCTATCCTGACCGCGATGAAAGCCGTCGCCACCCGCTACGATGGCACGCGGCCCGTCTCCATTGCGCCCACCGGAGCCATTGGAACCGGCGGGCTGGTGGAGTGCGACGTGGTTGGCTACAACTACATGGACCCCGGCGCCGAGGAGTTCCACAAAGCCCATCCCGACAGGCCGGTCATCGGCACTGAAACCGTCAGCGCCGTCGGCACGCGCGGCATCTACATCACCGACGCCAGCAAAGGCTATGTGAGTTCCTACGACCCCTACACCACCACCGGCCGGGCTTCGGCCGAGGGCTGGTGGAGCTTCTGCGATGCGCGCCCCTGGCTCCTGGGCGGCTTTGTGTGGACCGGCTTTGACTACCGCGGCGAGCCCTCGCCCGACGGCTGGCCCAACATCAGCTCGCAGTACGGCATCATCGACACCTGCGGGTTCCCCAAGGACTCGTTCTTCTACTACCGCTCCTGGTGGACCTCCCAGCCGGTTCTGCACCTCTTTCCGCATTGGAATTGGCCGGGGTACGAGGGCAAGGAGATCGCGGTCTGGGTCCATACCAACATGGACAAGGTGGAATTGCTGGTCAACGGCCAGAGCCTGGGCGCCAAGGACGTGAAGAAGGACTCGCACGTGGCCTGGAACGTCAAATACGCTCCCGGCACGATCGAGGCGCGGGGCTTCAAAGACGGCAAGCTGGCCATGACGGACAAGCGGGAAACCACCGGCTCCGCGGCCGGGCTGCAGATGAAGGCGGACCGCCGCGAGGTCTCCGCCGATGGCGAGGATGTGGCCATGTTTGCCGTCTCCGTTCACGATGCGCAGGGCCGCGTGGCACCTATTACCGACAACGAAGTCACGTTCCGCGTTACCGGCGAGGGAAAGCTGATCGGCGTGGGCAACGGCGACCCCACGGACCAGGAATCCGACAAGGGCACTGTGCGCAGGGCATTCTCCGGTTACTGCATGGCGATTGTGCAGGCCACCAAGGCTGCCGGCCGCATCACCGTGGAAGCCACTTCTCCGGGGCTTGCGCCGGCCAGCGTGACCATCGAGGCCAAAACCGTCAAACTGCGGCCGCAGGTAGCGGTCTGGGAGCGCCAAACGCCCAAGGGCTCGGGCGTCACCGGCCTGTGGAGACCGGGACCGGGAGCAGGCGCTACTGGCATCATGGCCTTCCTGGTGGGTGATGGCACCACCGTCTTCTCTCTTGAGCAGCAGGGAGACAAGCTCACCGGCAGCGTGGAGGGCACGGGCGGCGGCTTCTTTGGCGGCAGCGATACGCCCACTCCCATTACCGAGGGCAAGATCGATGGCAACAAGGTCACCTTCAAAGCCGGTGGCAGCACCTATGAGGGAACGCTCAACGGCGACCAGATGGACCTGCTGCGCAAGATCGATTTCAGCCGCTGGCTGTCGCGCATGCCCAAGGAGCCGGCAGGGCCGCGCCCCGCTATCGGGCCGCCGCCGGATGGAACGGACCCATCGTTCAATCTGCCCACGCACATTCCGCCGGGTGTCCCGGTTATTCTGCGCCGGGCCCAGCGGTAAAAGCCTGCCTGCTGGTCCGGCATGATTGGATTGCAATCCCGTGCCCCACCCTTTCCGCGTCTTTTGCGGAAAGGGTGGGAAAGCACAGCGATCCCGTTTCGTGCCGGATCAATAAGGCATCTGCGCTCGCCATCGCTCCCGCTCACGTTCCGGGGCGTTGCCCTGTCTCACCTCAAACCGCATTCCGAGAGACCGTGTTGGCGTACGATGACAGAACCCCCGCTCATTGGCCGGGGTTTTAGTAGAATGTTCGTTGGCAACTGGCTTAGCGAGGACGAAAACCCATGGCAGTCTCCATAATGGCCGGAATTCCGGCGCTCAAAGAACTCAACGGCGACCTGAAGCGGCGGATGGATCAGGCAGTGGCCGGCTTTCAGGCCAACCTGGCCTCCACACGCACAGGCCGGGCCAGCGTGCACATGCTCGACCAGGTGAAGGTCGACTACTATGGCACGCAAACCCCCATCAGCCAATTGGCGCAGGTCTCCACGCCCGAGGCGCAGCTCATCGTGATCTCGCCCTGGGACCCCACCGTCCTGAAGGAGATCGACAAGGCGCTGCGCCTGTCCGATCTCGGATTCAATCCGCAAACCGACGGCAAGGTAATCCGCGTTCCGGTGCCGCCCATGACCGAGGAGCGCCGCCGCGATGTGTGCAAGCACCTGAACAAGGTACTCGAGGAGCATCGCACCAGCATCCGCAACGTCCGCCGCGACGGCAACGATGTTCTCAAGAAACTCGCCAAGGAAAAGCAGATCAGCGAGGACGAGGAGAAGCGCGCTCAGGAAGAAATCCAGAAGATGACCGACGAAGAAATTCGCCGCATGGAAGAACTGTCGCGCAAGAAGGAAATCGAAGTCATGCAGGTGTGAGGAAATCAGGGTTCTGTTGGGCGCTGCACAATCTTGGGTAGTGCCCAGCAGACCGGATCGAAGAGATTAGGGTGTCTGCCGCGTTAATGGATCGTAGAGGCGACCAAGCCAGTCGAGGAAATGCGCACAGGCAACATCGATCTTCTGGAAGTGGCCCTTCTTGATTGCCAGACCCAGATATTGCAAATCCGGTGGCTCCTGCCACGCCATGAATGTGCGGATCACCGCCTTCGAGAGATGGCTGTCGTGAAATGAAGCAACTCTGTCTGCTTTTGCCTTTGTCACAACATTCGATGTGTATTCTTTTTCATGGTCGCCGAGCGACTCCATAAGCAAATCTTCAAACATGCCGAATGCTCTGTTGTTGGGCATTAGCCAGACGCCTATGCGCGGTAAAGTTCCTTTCGATTTTCGGCCAGGCAGAGGATCGATGATGAGGCCAGCTTCAGGAAACTCGTCGGGCAAACTGTAACCTGCTTCTATCTTGCTCTTAAGTTGCGCCCAGCGCCTTTGAACTGCGTCTTCCTCGCCGGGGCCTTCGATATCGGTGTCGAGAATCAGCCCCAGAACCCGTTGGTGAGGATTAGCATCAGCCAGCCGGAGAGAGAGATTCTTCAGTACTCGATCATCGCTTCCACAATCGAGAATTCCAAATGCCGGTTCAGCACCATACACAAGCCAGACGAGTTGTGAAATAGCGTGGCGATCATTTGGACCCTCTACGAGCAACAAAAAATCGCCGTCTTGCGTAGATGGCTGTACTAGGGGCATGGCCATGATCAGCGAACTTCCCCGTTCAGTTCCAGAGCATCCTCAATGTTGATGAGGGAGAGGTCTACAGCGTATATCTCGTCGCCTTCACGTTCCATACGATAGACTGTGGCGTCCGGAATGCTCAACACCTTACTGGCCGCAACAAAGCCATCAATGCAGTCACGGCTGTGTGTCGTGGCAAAAATCTGGACTTTAAATTCCGATGCAGCCTTGCCTAGAGTAGCCCAAAGCTCTCGCTGAACACGCCAATGAAGGCCATTTTCAAATTCGTCAATCAAAAGTATGCCGTTGGATGCCGTAGCCATCGCCAAACCGATATGGAACATGCGCCGCAGTCCATCCCCCATCGAGCCGAGTGGAATCCGCCCTTCGCCTTCCACTTTAAGCAATGCGACTCGTGTTCTGTATCTGCCTGCGATGTAGTCCAATGCCTCTATGTGTGGATTAAGCATGCGCAGCCAGTCGAGAACTAGTTCTTGACCGGGACCCTGGATCAGAGCATCCCACAGCGAAGCAGCTTTTTCCTCACTGAAACCGATTGCCGGAAGATGAGAAACAACAAGCGCGCCTTCATTAGGCAGTCTGTCTGTATCCAACGTCCGGGGGCGAAGAGGAAGCTGTCTCCTTGTAATCAGAGCTACTTGCTTGTCGCCTCGGAAGACCTGGAGAGCAAGCTCTAGATGATCCACTGTAACATGCCCCGGAAGTGCAGGAACATACCGGCGAATTCCATCCTCGTCGACAATGATGTCATACCATTGAAGGCTCACACGCAGAGGTGTTGGGTCGCCGATCCTCTCAATCAAGATAGGAAAAACCTCCGCGTTGGGCGGTGATCCTTTCCTAAGGAACAGGTCGAAAATCGGATGACGAAGCGGCGTACCTTCCTCATTCGAACCGTCTGCCTCCCAGGGGCGAAGCGCCTCTTGGCTGCGAAGGGAAGCTGTTTGAAGGATATCTGTAACCGGAGACCTGCCCGCGTACATACCAATAGCTTCCAGAAGGCAACTCTTCCCGGTGTTGTTTTCCCCGACGAACAGATTCAGCGGCCCAAGCTTGGGCAGCGTGAGGTCGCGGAATAGCTTAAAACCGGCAATGTGCAGGGACTCAATCATAGATCGCATACAGTTTACCGTCTTCCGATCCGATTACAACGGGCTATTTTTTCTGTCGTTTATAGAACGGCGCCGGAACCTGCTTGGCCCTTACCCGGTTGGCGCGCACCTGCACCAGCACATCTTCGCCGCTGGCGGCCACGGCGGCGGGCACCAAGGCAAAGGCGATGTTGGTCTTGAGAAAGGGCGCCGGCGAGCCGGAAGTAATGGTGCCAATGCACTCGCCGTCCAAGGACAGTACCAAGTACCCGTCGCGCCCAATGCCCCGCTCCACCATCTCCAGCGCCACGACCTTCCGCTTCGGCCCGCCTGCGGCCTGCACCGCCGCCAACGCCTCGCGGCCGATGAACTCTCCCTTGTCCATCTTCAGCCAGCGCGAAACAAAAGACTCCCATACGTTGATCTGGTCGGAGAGTTCGTGGCCGTAGAGGGGCATGCCGGCCTCCAGGCGCAGGGTATTGCGCGCGCCCAGGCCGCAGGGGCGAATGCCGAACTCCTGGCCCGCTTCCATCAGCGCGTTCCACACCTTCACGGTGGTCGCCTCGTCGGCGGGAATGTAAACCTCAAAGCCGTCCTCGCCGCTGTAGCCGGTGCGGGCGATCAGCACGTTGGCCACGCCGCAGACCTCGCCGAAAGTGAACCAGTAATTCTTGATCCCGGCCAACTCCACCTTGGTCAGCTTTTGCAAGGTCTCCAGCGCCCGCGGTCCCTGCACGGCCAACTGCGAGTAGTAGGCCGAGTAGTCGCTCAGATGAATCGACGGGAACCCGCCCACCTGTCGGCGAATCCAGGCATAATCTTTATCCTTGGTGCCGGCGTTGACGACGAGGAGATAGTCGTTTTCGCTGAGCCGGTGCACCAGGATGTCGTCCACGAAGGTGCCTTCGGGGGTCAGCAGGGCGGAGTACTGCGCCTGCCCGTCCTTGAGGCGCGAGGCGTCATTCATGGTGATGTGCTGCACGGCAGCCAGCGCGCCGGGGCCGCGGAACTGGATCTCGCCCATGTGGCTCACGTCGAACAGGCCCACGCCGGTGCGCACGGCCAGGTGCTCGGCAATCAGGCCGCCGCCGGGGCAAGGATACTCGACCGGCATGTCCCAGCCGCCAAAGTCCACCATCTTGGCCTTCAGGGCGCGGTGGGTGGCGTTAAGGGCGGTCTTCTTCAGTGCGGGGGCGGCGGACGGGTCGGAGGCGTTCATGGAGTTTCCTTTCAGAGCCTTGCTGTACCTTGCTAACGATAGGGATTGGCCCGCGCCGGGGTCAAACCGGGCGTCCTGAGCTTTAGGATGAAGACAAAACACTCGTTCAAAGAAATGGGGAAGGAAGCCCAAATGAATCATTTTCGCGGAGTGATGCTGCTGGCCGCGGGTGCCTTTGCGCTCTACCAGGGCTGGAAGATCCACACCGGCACCCATGCCTTGTGGGCCTACGGATTGGGCGTGCTAGCCATCGGCGTGGGCTTGTGGCGGCTGTTGCGCAAGGAGCCCGCGCGGCTGATGTGAGCGGAGAGTCTATGGGCCAGCGGCAACCATTGTGCAGGTGCAATTGAATGAACCGGTTACGTCCCGGCAGAGGCAGCCAAAGCCGATCCGGGTCTTGCCCATATTGGCCGCGCAGGCAACTCGCCGGGCAACGCCGGGCTCTTATCCTTGTGGCGGCTGAAGATTGAGACCGGCACGCGGAGGGAAAAGATGGGGATGGCAATGAGCAATGCACTGGCGTTGGCGCGCTGGCACGGCCTTCGGTTCTTGAACGACGGCATTACGCAAGAGGACATTGCCTGGTTGCTCATCGGGGTGGTTCTCGCCGTGGTGGTGATCTGGATCTACCAGCGGCGGAGACGGCGCTGGTTTTAGGCCGCCTTCCCCTTGCGTTGACTTCCCAAAATCGTAGCAGAGACTCTCCTTGTAAGCCTGGCTGGAATCCGGGCCAGGGAGGATTATTTTTTTCGTGCCCGCCAGAAGGAGCTGACGCCCAGGTAGAAGAAAACGACCACGATCCCGGCGGTGAACAGGAAGGTGGAGTGGTTGGGGCCGTGCTGCCAACTGGCCCTGAGCTGCCACAGCTTGGGCGAAAACACCACGACGGGCAGAAGAAAGAAGACCCCGGTCACTTCCAGCCACAGGATGCCGCCCACCCTCCGGAAGGGGCGCAGAAAGCCGCCAATGCCGCGGGCAATGCCTCTGGTTGCCTTTCCGGCCGCCTGCCCGGCTGTCTTTTCGGCAGACTGGCTTTGCTCCGCGGAGACGGTCGCGGGCTGGCGCGCGGGTGCATTGGCCGCGGTTTGGCCGCTGGCCGCAAGTTTTTCGCCGGCAATTCGCCCAGCAACGCGCACCCCAATGCCCAGGGCGCGTCCAATAGAGAGAGGTTTCATTCCGTCTATGATGGTAGCAGCGACCCTCACTGCGCCGTTTTACACAGTTTGCTGCCGCTTTCCGGTTGCTTCTGCACGGCAACCGAAGTAAGGTCGATAAATCCCATGCAGCTACCCGCGCTTTTGGCTGGCGCCGGCCGCCGCTCCTGGAGGGAACCATGACATCTCGTCTGCGCGAACTGATACAGCAACTGGGCGAGGCCATCCACGAGTCGGTCATCGAGAGCGAACAGATCGCCGGGGTGGTGCAGGATATTCGCCAGCACGGCTTCGATGTCCTGCTCATGCTCGAGGCCACCATCGGCCTCAACGAGCTCTCTGCCCAGGAGGCCGCGGACGCCGAGGCCGGCGGGGAAGAAGGCGCCGAGGAAGCGCCCTTCACCAAGAACGATCTCCACTTTCTCCACTCCCTGCGCATCTCCATCGAGGGCGAGGAAGACCAGGGCATCCCCCCGGACGCCAACTAGGCCGCCCCACCTGCCAGGGAGAATTGCTCAGCGTCGCCCTTCGGAATGCGGACCAAGAGAGAATCCAGTTGGATTCTCAGAGGGCCGGGAGCATACTGTTGCCATGGCCACGCTGCCCATTGACGAGCCCTATGTGACGGTCGAAGAGTATCTCCAGACCAGTTACCGGCCCGACTGCGACTACGTGGACGGGCGGGTCGAGGAACGGAACGTGGGCGAGTTCGATCATGGCTATCTGCAGACTCTGCTGGCGGTACTCTTCACCAATAACCGGGATGCCTGGGGCGTGCGCGCAGTCACGGATGTAAGAACCCAGGTCAGCCGCGCGCACTTCCGTGTTCCCGATCTTTCAGTGCTTCGCGCCGATGCGCCCAAAGAACAAATTCTCACCCACCCTCCGCTGATTGCGATTGAAATCCTCTCCCCGGAAGACCGCCTGAGCCGCTTCCAGGCCCGCATCGACGATTACCTCGCCTTCGGCGTGGAGAATATTTGGATATTGGACCCCGAACGCCGCGCCGCCTGGACGGCGACCAAGGCCGGCCTGCAGATCGTCCAAAACGGCGAACTCACCGTGCCGGAAACGCCGATCCGCGTGGTGCTCAGCGACCTGTTTGCGGAGCTGGATCGCGCGTAAAGAGGGAGCAGTCAGTGACGAAATTGACTGTCAGTAACATCAAGCATGTCCTCACCGCGGATATCGATATAACCCAAGGCTTCGATGTCAAGTTACTCGACGAGTACGTAAATACATGCATAACGGCTGCTCAGAACGCCTTGAATTCGGCGGTCCCCTCTGGTTTCTCGGAGTTTTCCCGCGACATACTTGATGGCGCGCTGGAGGGCATGCGTTCTGGGCATCAGTCGATCAGGAAGCTGCTCAGGGGCGAGGTTTCAGCGTCGTCGGTGGATGCGTTGGCGATTGCCCGCCTTCAGCTCGAGACCCTCTATTCATTCTGCTTCCTGTTGCAAGATGCAGGGAATGTTTCTCTGTTCCTCAAGAACGGATGGAAGAAACAGTACATTCGATTTCTCCTTTTGCGTGAGGAGTGTGTCAATATCCCAAGATTCGACGAGTTTGTGAACACCCAAGGTGTCCAAGCTTTGGAACAGATGCTGAAGAGAATCGGCGTTACGGACGCTGAAAGGTTGACAATTGATTTTGAGCAGCTTGGAACTCCAATGCCCAACGGGATCGCGCAAGAGACGATTGCAAACTTTCCAACTCCGGGACAGATCATCAGCAGGATTGAGAATCCTGATCAGAGATGCATGCTCGAACGTCTATACCCGGAATACCAGTGGCTTTGCTCATTTGCGCACGGCGACATGGCAGCGTCGATCTTCCGGACCGCTTTAGACGAGAGGACACCGCCATCAAGGCGCCCAAGTCCTGAAGTGAGAGAGGACATATTCCAGAGGCAGGTAGCGGAGCCATCGGTGCTCTACAGCGCGATAAGCGCCGTTCAAGTAGCAACGGAGGTGGCAGCTCTCTACCCCGGGAATATTGAGCTCATGGTCAAGGTCTCAGATGCGTGGAAGGGACTGAACAGCTTCACCCTCCTTGCCCATTCTGTCTGGGAAAGAAGAGCTAGGAAGGTTCTGCCCTTGATCTAGCTTTTCAGCGCCACCCGGATGTGCAGTTCCTTCAACTGCTGCGCGCTGACCGTGGTCGGCGCTTCGGCCATCAAATCGATGGCTTTGGCGGACTTGGGGAAGGCGATCACCTCACGCAGGCTAGCCGCGCCGGCCAGCAACATCACAATACGGTCCAGGCCCAGCGCGATGCCGCCGTGGGGCGGGGTGCCGTATTCCAGCGCGTCCAGGAAGAAGCCGAAGCGGGCGCGGGCTTCCTCGTCGCTGATGCCCAGCGACTGGAAGATCTGCTGCTGCACGTCCTTGCGGTGGATACGGATGGAGCCCGAACCCAGCTCCAGGCCGTTCATGGCCAGGTCGTAGCAGTTGGCGCGCACGCTCGCCGGGTCCGTCACCAGGTTGGCCATGTCCGCCTCGTGGGGCGCGGTGAACGGATGGTGCGCTGGAACCCAGCTTGCCGTGGCTAGGTCGTACTCGAACATGGGAAAGTCGACGATCCAGATGGGCCGGAAGGCCGCGGCTCCGTCCACCACCTTGCCGCTCTGCGGATCGGCTTCCCGAACCACAGTCTCCGTCACGTCAAAGGCTCCGTGCCGTTCGGCATATTTCTTGGCCAGCTCGGTGCGAAAGTTGCCGGCGGCCATGTAGACGTTGATCTCGCGCTCGCTCAGGCGCCCCTCGAACTTGGTGTCGCTGGCCTTGACCGGGTGGCCCGGGTCGCCGGCCACAATGATGACAAAATCGCCCTCGGCCGCGCCGGCCAGTGCGCGCACCTTGGCCGCTGCCTCGGGAAAGCCCTTGGCCAGCCGCTTGAAGTCGTCAATGAACTTTGCGCCCTTCTTCAGGTCGAACTGCGGATGGTTGTCTTCGCGCTCCTTGCGGCTCAGCTCACCCACGTTGGGGATGCGGAAAGCCACCACCGGCAGCGCCGGATCAATCTGCAGCGTTGCCAGGTTAGCGTCGGAAAAGGCGGAGCGCACATCGGTCAGTCCGGGCAGGCGCTGGTCCGGCTTGTCGCTGCCAAACTGCCGCATGGAGTCGTCATAAGTGATCCGGGGAAACGGCGTGGGCAGCGTGACCCCGGCAGCGGCAAAACCCGCCACCAGAAACTTCTCGGCCACGGCAAAGACCGTCTCCTGGTGCGGGAAGCTCATCTCCAGGTCGACTTGCGTGAACTCCAACTGGCGGTCGGCGCGCAGGTCCTCGTCGCGGAAGCAGCGGGCGATCTGGAAGTACCGGTCGAAGCCGGAGCACATGAGGATCTGCTTGAAGATTTGCGGCGACTGCGGCAGGGCGTAGAACTCGCCCGGATGCACGCGGCTGGGCACCAGAAAATCGCGCGCCCCTTCGGGCGTGCTCTTGGTCAGGATGGGGGTCTCGATCTCCAGAAAGCCCTGCTGGCTGAGGTTGTCGCGAATGGCCAGCGTGATGTCATGGCGCAGGCGGAAGTTGCGCTGCATCTCCGGGCGGCGCAGGTCCACGTAGCGGTACTTGAGGCGCGTCTCTTCGTTCTGAATGGCTTCTTCTGAAGGCGAGAACGGCGCCAGGCGTGCGTCGTTCAAAACCAGCAGCTCGGTGGCCTCGATTTCGACCTCGCCGGTGGGCATCTTGGGATTGATGGCGTCGGCATCGCGCAGGCGCACCTTGCCCACCGCGGCCACCACAAACTCGGGCCGGATTTGTTCGCCCTTGGCGTGGCCCTCGGGGATCAGCTCCTTGTCCAGCACGATCTGGGCAAGGCCCGAGCGGTCGCGCAGGTCAAGGAAGATCAGGTTGCCGTGATCGCGGCGGCGGTTGACCCAGCCCATCAGAACCACTTGCTGGCCGGCGTGAGCGGCGCGCAGTTCGCCGCAAAGATGCGTCCGTTCGAGGCTACCTAAAAAATCAAGCACGACGTGTGTCCTTTGCTTACTTGCGAATCTTCAAGAAATAGTTGAGTGACCCATCCCTGGCTGTCACTCTGAGCTTCCCACTAAACTTGTCATCCTGAGCGACCGGAGCGAAGCGCAGGGAGTCGAAGGACCTGCTGTTGCTTATTGCTATTGCCTCAGCACCAAGCTGGGTGCCCCATCCATGCCGCGTCCTTTGCGGCATGGGTGGGAAACCACAAATCCCGGTTGGTCATTCCGAAAGAAAAACAGCCAATTCCGCGCGCGGAACCTTGATTTGCAGGCCGGTCGAGAAAGTCTTCACCGTCAGAATACCGGATTGAAGCTCGTCTTCGCCCAGAATGACGATGCGGCGGGCCGTCTTGTCAGCCGCTTCAAACGACTTCTTCAACCGGAAGCTGCCATCGCCCAGTTCAATCCACAACCCCTGGCGGCGCAGTTCCCTGGCCAGATTCAGGGCGGCGGCGTTCATGCCTTCGCCCAGCGGCGCAATATAAGCATCAGCCTTCATCTCGACTGCCGCACTCTCCAACGCCAGCAGGGTCAGCACCAGCCGGTCCTCGCCCATGGCAAAGCCGATGCCCGGCGCTCTCGGTCCGCCGATCATCCCGCTCAGCCCGTCGTAGCGCCCTCCGCCCAGCAGGGCGTTCTGCGCGCCCAGGCCGCCGTGAGTGAACTCAAAGGTGGTGCGGGTGTAGTAGTCCAGCCCCCGCACCAGCCGGTGATTGCGCGTGTAGGGCACTCCGGCGGCATCCAGAGCCGCGGTGACGGCGGCAAAGTGGGCGATTGAGTCTGCATCCAGCGAGTCGCCGATACGGGGCAGCGTTTCGATGATCGGCTGGTCGGCCGGCACCTTGCAGTCCAGCACCCTCAGGGGGTTGGTCACGGAACGGCGCTGGCAGTCCTCGCACATCTGCGGCGCCAAAGGAACCAGCGCCTCGCGCAGGGCCTGGTTATAACGTTCGCGGTCGGCGGCCGACCCCACGGAGTTCAGGTGCAGCGTCCAGCCGCTAATGCCCAGCTCGTCCAGCAGAGTGGCCAGCATCTCCAGCACTTCCGCGTCGCGCAAAGGCGATTCGCTGCCCGCCGATGCCGGTCCGATCACCTCGGCGCCGATCTGCGAGAACTGCCGGTAGCGGCCCTTCTGCGGCCGTTCGCGGCGGAACTGCGGCCCAATGTAATAGAGCTTCTGCAACTGGCCGCTCTCGCCCAGTTTGTGCTCGATGTAGGCGCGCACCACCCCGGCGGTGTTTTCCGGGCGCAGGGTCAGCGACTGGGGCTTTTCGGACTGCGCCCGCGCGCGGTCCTCCCAGGTGTACATCTCCTTCGAGACGATGTCGGTTTCCTCGCCCACGCCGCGGGAAAACAGCGCCGTATCCTCGAAGACCGGGGTGCGAATCTCGCCGAAGTTGTAGCGGGCAAAGACCGACCGGGCCGTAGCCTCGATGCGGTTCCACAGTGCGGTCTCCGGCGGCAACAAGTCGCGCGTTCCGCGGATGGCTTTCAGTGTGCTCATATCTTCTTTAGTCTAAATGGACCACACAAATCCGTTGGCATCAGGTACGGACTGCTCGTACAATCAGGTTGCGTGCACTCGAATTGCTCTCACGGTGAGGAATTCAGGGCGCTTAGGAGCTTAGCCATGATGTTTCATGTGGTTCTACATCCCGAGGAAGACGGTTGGATCGTAGCCGAGTGCCCTGCACTGCCGGGCTGCGTGAGCCAAGGGAAAGACGAAAAAGAGGCTTTGGTAAATATTCGCGAGGCAATTGGGGGCTGGCTTTGGGCAGAAGACCAAAAGGCCGCCGATTCGCTTCCGGCTGGACAAATGCCTGTGCTTGTAACAGTTTAGGGAGTTTTAGATCTCCAACATACTGCATTGATTGATACAAACTAGCACCCTGTTTTCCACGCACGCTCTGAATATTGCACCACCTATGATATTTATAGCGAGGTTCAGCCATGGGAAAGCTCGGCAACATCTCCGGCAAAGAAGCTGTGAAAGCCTTTGAAAAAGCTGGTTGGTTGGCCCGTGGCCAGGCCGGAAGCCACTTGATTCTCACCAAAGCTGGCATTCGGGCAAACCTCACGGTTCCGCTTCATCCCGAGTTGGCCCTTGGAACATTGCGCTCGCTGATTCGAGCATCCGGTTTGACGGTCGATGAATTTCTAGATCTGCTTTGAGTAGACTATTTTGAAGAAGATCTCTCCCGCAGAAACGCAATCAGGCTCCGCCCATTCAACTCCTTCGCCGGCCACCCCACGCTTGCGTTAACCCCAAAGCTAGGGTGCCCCATCCATCGCGCTTTTTGCGATGGGTGGGAAAACATGAACCTCAACTTGCCGCGCGCCCCATGTTCCGCCTCTGGTACCTGGGAAAGCAGAACCTTCACTCCTGGTCGTTGCCGATAATTACCCTCTTCCGGCGCACAATCGAACCATACGAGAGCAGGAAGACCGCCAGGGTTCCCAGGAACAGGTCTTCACCGCTGGAGTGGAAGTGTGGCCGCGTTTCCCGTCGCAAGCCAGAACTCCCGAAACCGGCAAGGTACCCCCCCTCCCCCCTCCCCCCCCTACCGTTCGCCCTATGTTCGCTTTTTAACCAGCTTGGATTGAGCAACACATGTAGAATCAATTAGTTGCTTCGCACAAGACAATCACCGCAACCAGAAAAACTGCTGCTTTTTAACGCCGCAGACTCAGCGCACGCGCGCCAGCCGCCGCCTTGGGAAACCCGGTAATGTGGTTCGCCGGCGTGGCCAGCAGTTCGCCAATGCTGATTTGCCGCTCTTGCAACGCCAGCGCCAGCACCTCTCCGGCAACCCGGGCGTCTTCCAGGGCGTCGTGGGCTTTGTAGGTGATGCGGAAGGTGCGGGCCAGGGTGGGCAGCTTGTGGTTGGGCAGGTGAGGCCAGGCGTGGCGGGCCAGCCAGCAGGTATCGATCCACTTGGCGTAGGGCACGACCGGAACTTCGGCCCGCAGGCAGGCGCCGTTCAAGGCCCCGCGGTCAAAATCCGTGTGGCTGGCCACCGCCGCTCCCGCCAGCAGGGACATGACCTTGGGGCAGAGTTCGCTCCACGATGGGGCGTGGGCCACCGTTCTCGGCCCAATGCCGTGCAGGGCGACGTTGAACCCCAGAAACTCGTCGTGCGGGTTGACCAGGCTTTCCCAGCTATCCACCATCCGGCCACCGGAAAAAAACGCTATGCCGATCTGGCAGATGCTGGCCCGCGCCTGGTTGGCGGTCTCCACGTCCACCACAAAGTAGTCCACGGCTCCGCGCGCGGTCATTGTGCGGCGCCCACTCCACCGTTCAGGTAGATCTCGGTGTAGTCCAGGTAGTTCTGGGCATATTCGAGAATCAGGGATCGGTCCTTGTCGTCCAGTTCGCGGCGCAGCTTGGCGGGGACGCCGGCCCAGAGCGTTCTGGGCGGGACCACGGTGCGCTCCGGAACCACGGCGCCGGCGGCGATGATGGAGCCCTCGCCGATGCGGCACCCGTTGAGGATGGTGACCCCCATGCCGATCAGCACCGCGTCCTCGACCACGCAGCCGTGGACGGTGGCGTTGTGGCCAATGGTGACCCAATCGCCCACGATGACCGGCCAGGTGTTGCGCTGGCCGTGGAGCACGGCGCAGTCCTGCACGTTGGAGTTTGCGCCCACGCGGATGGAGTGCACGTCGCCGCGCAGGACGGCGTTCATCCACACCGAGGAGCGCTCGCCAAGGGCTACATCGCCGATGAGCTGGGCGGAAAGGTCGACGTAGCAACTGGCGGGAACCTGGGGCAGATGGCCCTGGTAACTACGGATCATAGGGGAGACTCCTGCGGGGCCTGGGCCCCTGCTTTCAGTGTAAAAGAGCAGGAGCGGGGAGCGCCGGAACGGGAATTTTGCAGAGGATTGCCCGAAAATGAACACAAAATGGTGCACATATCCCCGGAAGGAAGAACGAACCTATACCCGAAACCGAATGTTTCCAGTATCCTAAAGAAGCCCCTTGGCAGGTTTGGAGGTGGGATTCATTGGCAGAGGTTCGCGTTCAAGAAGGCGAGCCGCTCGAAAATGCGCTACGCCGGTTTAAGCGGAAGGTACAGCAGGAAGACATCATCAAGGAAGTCAAGCGTCACTCCTACTACCTGAAGCCAGGCGAAAAGAAGCGTGTAAAGGCGGCGTTGGCCCGCAAGCGGAATCGCAAGAAGGCTCGCAAAGAGCAGGACTAGTTTTTCAACCGATCGCAACATGCGCCGCCCCGGCGTTTCCGCATGAGATTCAAGCGGAGACGCCCGGCAGCCCACACAGGGCGGGACGGCCGATAGCTGTTCTTCCTTTTTCATTCCCGTTCCGCCTCTGCGGAGCGGGAATGTTTGGTTTTTGACTATCCGGCCTTCCGGATTGACGCACGAATTGCCGCTGAGGCTTTGGCGGCCCGGGCCCTGGTTTTGGATTTGCGCACGAAGACAGGGAAGCGGGAACGGCAAGTTTTCATGGAGTAGGGCCGATTTCGGCGTTTTCCCCGTCTGGGGGACACCGGCCATGGAGTTTGCGGACAGAGTTTTGAAGTGCATCGACTGCGGCGCCGAGTTCGTGTTCACGGCCGGCGAACAACTCTTCTTCTACGACAAACAATTCAAGAACGATCCTCGGCACTGCAAGCAGTGCAAGGCGAAGCGTGCCAGCGGGGGCTCCAAAGTCCGCCCGGAGACGCGGACCACCTGTTCGGCGTGCGGCGAGCCAACCACGGTTCCCTTCAAGCCCACCCAGGGCAGGCCGGTGCTCTGCCGCTCCTGCTTCCAGAAGCAGCAGGCGCATCCGGGGCCGGAAACCGGGGCACCCTTGGAACCTAGCTCAGAACTGAGCTGAAGATTACGTCTCCCAGGAATCCCGTCGGGAATCCGGCCGTCCGCAGCAGCGTGGCCAGTTGCGCCCAGTGGCGCTGGCCGTGCATTAGCGCGTGACAGGCGATTTTGCGCCGTGAACCGGTGCGCGCGTGACGCGGCAGCCAGTCGTACTCCATGGCGATGGTCTGGTTCCAGTTCCAGGCGGCATCGCTCAGCAGCGAGTCAAAGATCTGGCCGGCCTGCTGGTGCAGGCTGAAGAGCGCCTCCAGCGGGCCGCTCGGAAGATCCGTCCTTGCCGCAACAGGCAGCCCGGCGACGAACTGCGCCCAGCGCAATTCCGCCATCCAGATATGGCGGACGAACTCCTGCACGTTGGGGGCGGCGTCAATGCCGCAGGGCAGAGCCAGCAGGGCCGGGTTGGCGTCAAAGTGCGCCTTCCAAAAGTCAGCCGATTCGCGGTTCCAGGCCAGCAGTTCTTCGAGAGTGATGGCAGGCGTCATAGTTTCCTCTTCAAGGCGCGGTGGCCAATGTCGCGCCGGTAATACATTCCCTCGAAGTGGATCTCCGCCATGGCCTGGTAGGCGCGGCCCAACGCCTCCTCGAGCGAGGGCGCTGCGGCCGTCACGCCCAGCACGCGGCCTCCGGCGGTCACCAATTGGCCTTCCACCTGCGCAGAGCCGGAGTGGAAAACCTGCACTCCTGGAACCTGGGCGGCGGCGTGCAGGCCGGTGATGGGAAAGCCGGTCTGGTAGCTGCCGGGATAGCCGGCGGAGCTGGCTACCACGCAGGCCGAGGCGCCGGGAGCCCAGCGCAGCTCGGTCTCAGAGAGCCGACCTTCAATGCAGGCCTCCAGCGCTTCAACCAGATCGCTTTCCAGCCGCAGCAGGATAGCCTGGGTCTCCGGGTCGCCGAAGCGGGCGTTGAACTCCAGCACCTGGGGACCGCGCGCGGTCATCATCAACCCGCAGTAAAGCACGCCGACAAAGGGGGTATCCTCCTCTGCCATGCCGCGCACCGTGGGCATGGCGATGTGGCGCAGAATCCACTCCTTCATGCCCGCGTCGAGCATCTCGTCGGTGGAGTAGACGCCCATGCCGCCGGTATTGGGGCCGGTGTCGCCTTCGCCGATGCATTTGTGGTCCTGGGCCGGGGCCAGCGGCGTCACATGCTTGCCGTCGCTCAAGCAGAGGAAGCTGATTTCATCGCCTTCCAGGAACTCCTCGACCAGGACCTGCTGCGCTGCCTCGCCCAGCAGCTTGCCGTTGAACAGGTCCTTGGCGGTCTCCATGGCCATGTGGCGGGTGTTGCAGATGATGACGCCTTTGCCCGCCGCCAGCCCGTCGGCCTTGATGACCATGGGCGCATGGAAGATGTCGATGGCCTTCTCCAACTCCGCCGAATTGGTGCAGATGGCGTAGTTGGCGGTGGGAATCTGGTGCCGCTGCAGAAAGCGCTTGGCAAAGCCCTTGCTGCTCTCCAGCATGGCCGCGGCGCGGGTGGGGCCAAAGACGGGCAGGCCACACCCCTGCAGGGCATCCACAATGCCCAGCGAGAGCGGCACCTCCGGACCAACAATGGTCAGGTCGGGCTTCTCGGCCTCGGCCAGGCGCACCATGGCGGCAACATCCTTCAGGTCCACCGGAACGCAGCGGGCAATCTGGGCAATGCCGCCGTTGCCGGGGGCGCAAACCACCTCTGTTACCCGCTCACTGCGTTTTACCGCCCAGGCCAGCGCATGTTCGCGGCCTCCCGAACCCAAGATCAAGACTTTCATGGCACAGCTCCCACCGCTCCGGCATCCCACCCCAGCGACCAAGACCTCTCGCTGGGGACCCTGGGCATCGTCGAAGCTCTGAAAGGTAATCTGAGCAAACCGCGGTTGGGAAGTCAAACCCGGAAAGCAGCCGGGGGCTCGTTTGCCGGATTGAATCGCGCTGAGGCCGGGAGCTGATCGATGAACCTGGCGCAGGACCGGGCGGCAGTCAGGCAGTTCGTCGCGCCCTGAAAATCACAATGCCCACGTACCGATCCATCCAGGCGGCCTTCTCCGGCGCAATCTCCCTGAAATCCTCAGGAACGGCGGGCTCTTCCACCGCCTCAATGCGCAAACCGGCGGCGGCAATGGCGTTGGCGTAGTCCGAGATGCGCGGCATGGCGTGCTCCAGAAACACATCTTCCTTCCACGGCGACGGATAACGATAGGGCGCGGTCCTCTGGTAGGCATACCCATGGCCCCAACCCTCGATCTCGTTGCGGAGAATGGCAAAGCGGAAAGGATGAGGAACGGAAATCACCAGGTCGCCACCGGGAGCCAGCAAGCTGCCGAGCGTCCTGACCGTCTCCGCCAGGTTGGACGCGTACATGAGCGCCTGAAAGCAGACGATCAGATCGAACCGCCGCGAAGCCACTGCCGGCAGCGACGAGAGGTTCTCAAACCCGCCGATGGCCAGAGAGAGGTTTGCGCAGCCGGCGTGCCCCATCCAGTTCGGAGCAAAGCCTGAGCTGGGATCGACGGCCACCACCGAGGCGGCGCCCTGCTCGGCGAAATAGCGGGCCTTGTCGCCCGTGCCGCATCCCACATCCAACACGCGCTTGCGCTGGAAAGGGCCGCACATGCTCAGTTGCGCGGGCCATTCCACGAGCCGATCGGCAGAAAGCTGCCGGGAGGCCGCAAAGACCTGCGCCAGCGCATCCCAGGGCTGAGAGGCGGGCGATTGGGGGTGTTCATCGGGCATGAAATCAGTTTAGGACGGGCAAAGGCCGGTTACCACTATCGAGCGGCAATCGACGTATAATCCTGCCATGCTGAAACGCATTTACATCGACAACTTCCGCTGCTTCGTCAACTTCGAATACAAACCGGAGCGGAAGCAACTGCTGCTGGGCGCCAATGGCAGCGGCAAGTCGTCGCTGCTGGATGCAATATTGTTCCTGAAGTGGTTCATCGAGGGTGGTGAAAACCATTTCACCCAATCGACACGAACCCGTTGGCAAGATCGCCCTTTACAGGTCTTTGAAATCGAAGCATTGCTGGATGAAAAGACCTTTGAGTACAGGTTGGAGATTCGGTATGCACCCGAGTCCAAACTTCCAGTAATCAGCGCAGAAACGCTGACTGTCTCTGGCTCGCCGGTGTTTGAATTTGTCAATGGCGAGATTCGCTTCTTCCCCAATGAGGGTGCTGAGGCGACTGTATTGCCGTGGGAAACGACCGAATCTGCATTGCATTTAGCGCAATTCAGCAATTCGCATGTCCGCCGCTTTGTCGCATGGATGGAAACCATGCATTGTTTTCAGATAGATCCGTATGCCGGCGAAATGCGAGAGACGGCGGATAGTGAAGACCGGCTTCCCGAATACGATCTTTCTAACCTGGCCCCATGGTATCGCCACCTTTTGCAGGAAGAGCCAGAAAACAATGGGCGCTTTCTCTCTGCGCTAAAGGATGCGCTAACCGGCTTTCAATCTTTGCGGTTCTCGGCAGAGGACGATGGAGTGAGAAAGCTACGGGCAGATTTCGCCACTCAACAGAAGGGGAGGACGACCTATTCGATATCCGAGCTTTCCGAGGGGCAGCGAATGTTGATAGGTCTCTACATGGTCCTTCACTTTGCCATCGCCAAGGGTCAAACAGTGTTTCTAGACGAGCCGGATAATTTTATTTCGTTACGCGAAATTCAGCCCTGGCTCCTGGATTCGGAGCAGGCTGTTGAAGATAGCAAGGGTCAACTGATCCTCATCTCACATCACCCGGAGGTCTTGAATCAATGGGCGCAGGAATACGGCGTATGCTTCCTTCGGGAAGAGAATGGGCACGTGCGGCCGCCTGCGAAGTTCAAAACTGATCCGGACGGGCTCCTGCAGCCATCCGAGTTGATTGCAAGGGGCTGGGAGAATGAGTAGCCGTTCCGAGATTCTTATCCTAGTGGAAGATAATCGCCAGAAGTTATTTATCAGACGATTCCTTTTGAGAGTCGGCATCGATAAGCGGCAAATGATCTTTGCCGCAATTTCCGGCGGACATGGAAGCGGCAAGCAATGGGTGCGCAATCAGTTTGCAGACCAAGTGCGAAAATGTCGCCAGAGAAATAAGCGTGCTTCAACTTCCATGTTTGCCGTGATGGATGCAGATGAACTGACGGTCGCTAGGTGCCTGGGCGATCTGGATGACGAACTGATCAAGACAAGCCAAGAACGCGTGGATAAGAATCACGATCGGGTTGCAAGGCTCATTCCAAAGCGGAACATAGAGACTTGGATTCTATGTCTTACCTCCCATAAGGACGCCCAGTCGCAATGGAGTGAAGAGCGGAACTATAAGGATTCGAAAAGAGCAGAGGAGTGGGATCAGCTAACTCCGCAAGCATCTGAAACTCTTTATGCATGGACCAGACCGGCCGTCGCATTGCCTGAGAATCTGCTCGATTCACTCCTGCTCGGACTACAGGAGATCCCCCGTGCCCTTCCCGTGGGGCAGTGACGCGTCATGGTTGAATACCGCATCAAGCCCCACTACCAGCAAGTGGCCGAGAAGGCACGGCGCGCGGAGCAGACGCGCATCTACCGGCGCAACCAGATCCTGGGTCTGGTGCTGGTGGCGGCGGCAATTCTCGCGTGGGGTCTCTTTCACACCAACCCCAAGTGGATCTTTCCCCAGGGATGGTGGCGGCCCTGATATTCCCGAGCACAATTCATCCGCAAGCCGAACCGCTGGCCGTGTTGCTGCTGGGACCTACAGGCAGCGGCAAGACGGCGCTTTCTCTCGAACTGGGCGAGCGCTTCGGCGGCGAGATCGTCAGTTGCGATTCGGTGGCCGTCTATCGCGGCATGGACCTGGGCTCGGCCAAGCCCTCCGCCGAGGAACGGGCGCGGCTGCCGCACCACCTGGTCGATGTGGCTGACCTCGACCAGCCCTTTACCGCGGGCGAATATAGCCGGCAGGCGCGGGCAGCGCTCAAAGACATTGCAGCGAGGGGCCGGCTGCCCATCGTGACCGGCGGGACGGGCCTCTATCTGCGCGCTCTCACCGAGGGGCTCTTTGCCGGGCCGCAGCGTCAGGACGCATTGCGCGAGCGCTTGCGCCGCAACTGCACCCGCCACGGAGCGGCCTGGCTGCACCGGCTGCTCACCCGCCTTGACCCGGCTTCGGCCGCGCGCATCCACGCCAACGACACGCCCAAGCTGATTCGCGCCATCGAGGTCTGCCTGGCCGGGCGCAAGCCCCTTTCGGAGGTGCTGGGAAACCAGCAAAACGCTCGCGATCCGCTTACCGGCTTCCGCCTGCTGCGCATCGGCCTCAACCCGCCCCGCCAGGCGCTCTATGGCAAGCTAAACCGCCGCTGCGCCGCCATGTTCGAGGCAGGCCTCGTCGAGGAGACCCGCGGTCTGCTGGCTCGCTACGGCCCGGTCAAGGCGCTGGATTCCCTGGGATACCGCCAGGGACTTGCCGTTCTGGCGGGGACTCTAAGTGGCACCGCAGCCATCGAAGCCGCCCAGCAGGGGCACCGTAACTATGCCAAGCGGCAGTTGACCTGGTTTCGGCGCGAGCCGCAGGTCCACTGGATCGAGAGCTTCGGCGATGAGCCGGAAACCGTCCGCGCCGCGGCGGAGTTGGTGCAAGCCTATCTGTCTTTGAGCCGGGCTGACTAAGGTATTTCGGCTCATACTGCGCTTCCTCAATCTTCGGGAACAGTCCTTTCTTCCAACTTTCGCGCCAGCTCAGTAACCCGCCATTGACGGACAGCCTTCCAATAATTGAAACTTTCCGCCATGGATTCCTCGTACGCAAAACTTTCTCTATCCCGCCTTCATTCCCTTCACCCGGCAATTTACTGGTCGATCTTGTCTGCAATGGCCGCCTTGATCTACCAGGTGGTCCTCCAGAAGATCTTTTCTTATGTGCTCGGAGGCGCACTCCTCTCCACGACGATTGTGGTCGCCGCATACATGTCGGGTCTGGCACTGGGGGGATTTATTTCCGGCTCATTTTGTGACAGGCTGAGTGCGCGAAAAAACCAGCTACTTTATATGTGGATCGAGGCCGGCATCGCGGTTTGCGGTGTGGGGAGCCTGATCGTTTACACGGTCTATCTGTCGAGGCTGGAAACTCTGATTGCCAACCCGGTTGTGGTTCATATTCTGTCTTCAATTGCTTTCCGGGCATCCATTGCCCTGGTTGCACTTCTCCCCATGACGATTCTGATGGGAGCAACGCTGCCGGCAATGATTCTCGGGGTTCGCGCGGGCACACGGCAGCAAGGAGAAGATGATTCCGCCGGAACAGTTACGATCTCCTCGCTCTATTCCGCCAATCTGCTCGGGGGCATGGCGGGCGTAATGATCTCCGCCTATCTTGTATTGCCTATTCTCGGTCTTTGGGGAGCCACAATTCTGGCAGGCGCAGCCAACCTCTGCATCGTGGTTATGGTCTTCCGCTTCCGGCCTTCAGATCCCTCCTGCAAAGAGCCTGCCCCGCTGAGTGAGTCGCGTCCATCGCTTGGCCAGGGCAATGCCGTCAATGCGGAATCCATCTCATTCAGGATGGCTTGTTTTCTGGGCTTTGCCTCAGGCCTGATCTTGTTTGCCTTGGAGATCATCTGGACTCATCTATTGGCAGCCGTAATCGGTTCCAGCGTATACGCATTCGCCAATATGCTGTTCGCTGTGTTTTTGGCGCTCTACCTGGCCGCCAGGCGTGAAGAGCGACTGGATTCGGATTCCAGAACGCCGCTGTCCAGGCTGGTTCTTTTGGGCAGCATCTTGCTTGCTCTTTCGGTTCCCTTCTATGCCCTGTCTCCCCTCTTGTTCAGTGCAATCGGCGTGCTTTCACCCGGCTTCCTGGTCCGCGAGATTGCGCGCGTGGCCGTCGCCTGTCTCCTGATAGTCCCGGTAGGGATTCTGCTCTCGCGAATCTTCCCTCGACTGCTTGCTGTCGGAGTTCCGCCGGAGCGCAAAGGACGCGGAGTAGGCTTTCTGCTAGCTATCAACACATTTGGATGTCTGCTGGGGCTTTTCCTGGGAGATTTCTTTCTGATTCCTGTTGTTGGCAGCGAGTTCGCACTGAAGGGTTTGGCCATCCTCCTCGGCTTGATTGCCTGGATCGTATATCGTCGCAGCTCGCAGAATGGACGTGCGCCGGCACAGTTCCTTTCCAAATTCGGCTTTGCCCTCCCAATTCTGGCCTTGCTGGCTTTGGTAATACCCTCGTGGCCCCCCTCCTTGTTGCTTTCCAACCGCAGTACATATTTTGGGTGGCAATCCGAGGGAACGTTCCAGCCGTTGCTCTACATGGGAGAAGATGCTGAAAGTGGCTTTGTGACGGTAGCTCGCACCTCAAGTGGAGCCATTGAAATGCGGACGAATGGGAAATATCAAGGCGACAATGCCGGCCAAATGAGCGCGCAGTTCTCCTTCGGCTATCTTCCCGCCCTTGCGGCTCCGCGCACTGAAAAGGCATTCGTCATCGGGTGTGGAACTGGAGTGACTGTCAGAGCCCTCGCGGATATCGGCTTCAAGCAGATCGGGCTTGCTGAACTCTCCAAGCCCATCCTGTTTGCGGCCAGAACCTATTTCCATGAGGCCAATGAGGGTATTCTCGATGATCCGCGCGTGACCGTGATTCACGATGACGGTCGCAACGCATTGGCACTTTCCAGTGGGCAGTACGATGTGATTTCAGTCGAACTTACCAGCATATGGTTTGCGGGGGCGGCCAACCTGTATTCATCGGACTTCTATTCGATCGCGCATCAGAAGCTTGCGCCAGGCGGCATATTCCAGCAATGGGTTCAGTTGCACAATATGCGGCTCGAGGACCTGTATGTTCTGCTGAATACAGTCCATACCAGGTTCAAGTACGTCGCTTTGTGGTATGCCGGAAGCCAGGGGCAACTGTTGGCGAGCGACCAACCAATCAGTCTTGACTGGCAGCGAATGCGCAGGCTGGCAGCTTCTCAGACCGATGCCCGGTACATTACCACCGAGGAGATTTATCGGATTCCCTACCAGATAGCTCTGGACGACAGAGGGATGCAGCAGTTCCTGAGTTACGACGATTTGAAAGTCGTGCTTGGCCACGGCGTGGGTGCGGGGCTTCTTCCTTCTCCGCTCAGGAAGGTGAGACTGGGCCAATTCGTCGATAGCGACATATTTCCCTATCTTGAGTATGCGACCCCGCGGGGCAATGCCCTCCTCAGGCAGGAACTGCTGATCCCGGCGTTTTTGGCGGAGCAGGACGATAAGCCCGTCACGGTCCCGTTGCGGAACGTGCCCAGTGCCGATCTGCCCTTGGCACAAGCATTGCTCGCGTACCAAAATGGCGCCTGCGACAAGGTCAAAGAACTGCTAGGATCGGGCGCCCCGACTTTGGGAGGGCAAGGCCTTGGTTTCTTGAGTGGATGCACCCCTGACACTCACCTCCGTGCGCTCGATCTGAACTGATGCAGCAGAAGAGCCTGCGAACTGGTTCAGAACAGAAGTGAACTTGCGGCGGCGGATCCCGCGCGAGCCATCCTCCGGGAGCCTGTCCCGCACGCTGCCCCAGGCCGGATCGGAAGCGAAGTGGATTCAGCGCGCATCCATATAAACTGAAGAGTTGATCGCGGCGTTCGTTGACTCACGCGCAGCGCCCGGAATGGAGCTTCCCCTTGGTTGAGACAAAAGCAGAGACGATTTTTGACGTGGCAATCGTTGGCGGCGGCCCGGCCGGCTACACGGCGGCCATTCGCGCGGCCGAGTACGGGCTCAAGGTCGCGTTGATTGAGAAGACCGACAAACTGGGCGGCACCTGCCTGCACGTGGGCTGCATCCCCACCAAGGCGCTCCTGTTCAACGCCGAAATTTGGGACCACCTGAAGCACGCCGCCGACTTCGGCATTGGCGGCATCGGCGCGCCGACTCTCGATTGGGCCGCGGTGCTCAAGCGCAAGGACGCCATCATCGCCAAGCACACCAAGGGCCTGGACTTCCTGATGAAGAAGCACAAGATCGCCCGCATGGAGGGCTATGGCCGCCTGACCGGCCCGGCCCAGGGTGGCGTGCATACCGTCGACGTAGCCAACGCTGCCGGTGAGATCAGCCAGGTCAAGGCAAAGAACGTGATCCTGGCCACGGGCTCGGAGGCCAAGATGCTGCCCGGCCTGGAGGCGGACAGCCGCATCCTCACGAATATCGAAATCCTGGCCATGGAACAGGTGCCCAGGTCGCTGATCGTCATCGGCGCGGGGGCGGTGGGCATGGAGTTCAGCTCGCTGTTCCGCACCTTCGGCGCCGACGTCACGATCATCGAGTTCCTGCCCCGCGTGGTTCCGGTCGAGGACGAAGAAGTCTCGAAGGAGCTGACACGCCTGTTCAAGAAGCGCGGCATCGACGTGAACACCGGCGCCAAAGTCGAGAGAGTCGAAAAGACCGAAGACGGCGTCAAGGTCACCTACACCGACGCCAACGGCAAGCAGCAAGTGAAGGAAGCCGAAAAGGTGCTGGTGGCTGTGGGCCGGGCCGGGCGCACCGCCAACATCGGCGTGGAGAAGACCAAAATCGAGCTGGACCGCGGGCTGATCAAGGTCAACGAGGCCCAGGAGACGGCCGAGCCGGGCGTTTTTGCCGTCGGCGACATCGTAGCCGGTCTGCCGCAACTGGCCCATGTGGGCGCCATGGCCGGCATGGTGGCTGCGGCCAAAATCGCCGGCCGCAATTTCCGTCCCATCCGCCGCGACCGCATCCCCGGCTGCACCTATACCGAGCCGCAGATCGGGTCCGTCGGGTTGACCGAAGCCCAGGCCAGGGAAAAGGGCTACGACGTGAAGGTGGGCAAGTTCCCCTTTGCGGGCAACTCCAAGGCCACCATTCTGGGCAACCACGACGGCTTTGTGAAGATCGTCTCCGACGCCAAGTACGGCGAGATTCTGGGCGTACACACCCTGGGTCCGCAAGCTACGGAACTGGTTGCCGAGGCGGTCGCGGTGCTGGAGCTGGAAGGCACCGTCGAGGAGATGATGTTCACCATTCATGCCCATCCCACGCTGGCCGAATCACTGCTGGATGCTTATGGGGCCGTGGAGGGAATGGCGATCAACGCGTAAGGAGCGTCTACACCCGATCCAGCTCGGCAAACAGGTCTGCAAGCACGATGCGGATGGGCGTTTCGGGAATCGCCAGTTCGCCGGAGCGGGCCAGTTCCAGACCGTCTGCTGTTCCTCGATAACCAACGCGGGCAGTGGGATCGACGATCCAGACGTGCTCGATGCCGAAGGCGAGGTACTCTGCCGCTTTGGCGGCTGTGCGGCGCAACGTATCTTCCGGCGATTGAATTTCAATGACCAGAAGCGGAGGATGAGTGAGGATTCGCTCTCTGGGCGTGCCCGTGCGCAAGATGGTGAGGTCGGGCACACGGAAATGGTCCGGCTGGGTTTGCACGCGCTGCTCGGAAACGGCAACTACTCCCCATTCGGCGCGATGGGTGACAAAGATGCTCCCCAGAAATAATTGCAGGAAAGAATGCTCGAACTCGCCCAAGTCGCGCTCCTCGATAACCCCATCCACGTACTCGCAGTCGTGCTCGAAGACCGTCGACAGGTACTGCTCAACGGAGACGGGTTGATCGAAAGCGGGCTGCGTTGCCATGAAGACAGTATCCTCCGCATCGCTGGCTTTCGCTACAGCTTTTTCTTCCAGTCACACCGGAAACCGCACAAAAGAGGAGGCTTTTCCTTGAAGGAAAAGCCTCCTTTTGCAGCTCTGCGTGGCTGAAATTCAAAGCTCCATCGACTGCCCTGCCACCAGCGCCTTGGCCTTGGCGATGAAGTCGGCCAGGGGCATGGAGCCCTGGTCGCCCGCACCGCGGGTGCGGACGCTGACCGCGTCTGCTTCCTGTTCCTTGTCGCCGAAGACCAGAATGTAAGGCGTCTTCTGGTTGGCAAAGTCGCGGATCTTGCCGTTCATCTTCTCGTTCCGGTCGTCCACTTCCACCCGCAGCCCCGCAGCTTTCAGTTCGGCCTCGACCTTGCGGGCATACTCGTGGTGCCGCTCGCTGATGGGCACCAGGCCCGCCTGCACCGGCGCCAGCCACAGCGGGAAAGCTCCGGCATAGTGCTCGATCAGCACGCCGAAGAAGCGCTCCACCGAGCCGAAGAGCGCGCGGTGCACCATGACCGGCTGATGCTTCTCGCCGTCCTCGCCCACGTACTCCATCTCGAAGCGCGCCGGCAGGTTGAAGTCGAACTGCACGGTGGAGAGCTGCCACAGGCGGCCCAGCACATCGACGAGTTTGATGTCGATCTTGGGTCCATAGAAGGCTGCCTCGCCGGGAATGATCTTGTAGGCGATGCCCTTGCGATCGAGGACCGTCTTCAAGGACTCTTCGGCGACCTTCCAGTTTTCGTCTGAGCCGGCATAGTGTGCGCGGTCGTTGGGGTCCCAGGTGGATAATTCGACCTTGAAGTCGTGAAAGCCAAACGTGGTCAGCACGGCCTTGGCAAAGTCGATGCAGGCTTCGACTTCGTCCTCGATCTGGCTGGGCATGCAGAAGATGTGCGCATCGTCCTGGGTAAAGCCGCGCACGCGCAGCAGACCATGCATGGTGCCGGAGCGCTCGTAGCGATAGACGTTGCCCAACTCGGCCAGGCGCACCGGCAGGTCGCGGTAACTCTTGGGCGAGTTCTTGTAGATGAGGATGTGGAACGGACAGTTCATGGGCTTCATGCGATAGTTGCCGTCGTCCAGTTCCATGGGCGTAAACATATTCGCTGCGTAGAAGCCCTCATGGCCCGAGGTCTGCCACAGATTCACTTTGGCCACGTGCGGCGTATAGACCATCGAGTAGCCGCGGCGCAGACACTCCTCGCGCATCCAGTCTTCCATGATCTTGCGGATCATGGCGCCCTTGGGGTGCCAGAAGATCAGTCCGGGGCCAGCCAGTTCCTGAATGCTGAACAGGTCCAACTGCTTGCCCAGCAGGCGATGGTCGCGCTTGGCCAATTCTTCCAGGCGGGCAAAGTGCGCGTCCAGATCCTTCTTGCTGAAGAAGGCGGTGCCATGGATGCGCTGCAACTGCGGATTCTTTTCGTCGCCCAGCCAGTAGGCGCCGGCCAGGGTGGTCAGCTTCACCGCCTTCACACGGCCGGTCGAGGGCACATGCGGCCCGCGGCAAAAGTCCATGAACTTGCCATTGCGATAGAAGCTCACTTCGTCGCCGGGCGCGGTGAACTTGGTCACGAAGTGGGTCTTCATGAAGTCGCCGTCGCGCTCGAATTCAGCCAGCGCCTGCTCGCGAGGCTCAAAGTCGCGCACAAACTTCTCGTCGCGCGCGATCACCTCTGTCATTCTGGCCTCGATCAGCGCCAGGTCCTCGGGCGTGAAGGGCTTCTCGCGATAGAAGTCGTAAAAGAATCCCTGGTCGGTGGCCGGGCCGTGGCCCAGCTTCGTCTCAGGGAACAGCTCCAGCACCGCCGTGGCCAGCACGTGCGCGGCCGAGTGGCGCACCACCTTCAGGGCCTCGGGGTCCTTTTCGGTAACCAGCTCCAGGCGCGTATCCGCGGTGAGCGGCGTGGCCAGATCCACCAGCCGGGGCGCTGATGCGTCCTCGGTTGCATACATGGCTGCTTCCGCCGCCGGCTCGCCGCCGGATTCGGAGTCTTTTGCGGCAGTGGCAGCGACAGGCGTCAGCCGCGCCACTACGCAAGCGGCGGCCAGCCGCGGCGAGATGGAGTTGGCGATCTCAAGAGGCGTTGTGCCGGAAGGAACTTCGCGAATCGCTCCGTCGGGCAGGTGTACGGCAATCGTCTGTATGGTCATGATGGGTAGGAGTCCAGTGGGGCCGCGGTGGGTGAAAACACGGCCAACACCTTGAGGATAGAAGCATAAAGGGCGTCAAGTCGAGCGCCAACAGCCTTCCGCACCTGAATTCTCCCCGCCAAAGCGGCTGCTGCTCCCCAGGAAGGGCATGGATTAATGCCTCGAAAGACCGGCTCAACTTGCCGATAAGGGGAATGTTCACGCGCTCGGCCGGCGGGCTATTGTCATGTGCGTGGCTGGGGGAAGGCCCGCAAGGGATCGCACATAGCCAGGCAGCAAGATGGGCCGGGCTTCAACGGAGGGTAGCCTCCATCAGAAAGACGCCCGGAGATCGATACCGGGAAACCAACTGCTGTTCCTGGAGTTCCCGTCGTAGTTCAACCGCACGACCGGGAGCCTTCAGCAAATCGCTCCGCTCCGGATGCCAGACGCGACTACACCCTCTGAGGTCATCGCGGCCGGCATCTTTTTCTTTGCGGCGCTTTTTGCGCGCGCGGAATCCTTTTATTAAAGAGAGGAGTACGGGATGCGCTGGATTTCCCTGCTGTTCTGGGTTGGACTCTGCTTTGCGGTGGCGGGCGTCAGCGGCCGGTGGACGGCCAGCGAGGTTCCCGGATGGTACCGCACGCTGGTCAGGCCTGCAATCGCGCCCCCGAGTTGGGTGTTTGCGCCGGTCTGGACGCTGCTTTATGCCCTCATGGCCATTGCCGCTTGGCAGATTTGGCAGTCTGCTGCCTCGCCTTTGCGCACCTGGGCGCTGGCCCTGTTTCTGGTGCAGCTGGGGCTGAACTTTGCCTGGTCCCTGATCTTCTTCCGCCACCATGCCATCGGCGCCGCGTTGGTTGAGATTGTGCTGCTGTGGGTGGCCATCGCAGCCACAACTTTGCTCTTCAGCCGGGTCACGCCCATTTCCGCGTGGCTGATGGCGCCCTACCTGGCCTGGGTGAGTTTTGCTGCGATTTTGAACGCCGCCTTTTGGCGGCTGAACTGAGGTCCGGCGGCCTGCGCCAGTCCATCTCCAGGCGGATGCCTTTGTTGTCACTCTGTATACAGGAGACCCGATTCTTCAATTGACTCGTTGCCTCTGCCACAAGAGTGGGATCAGCCTATACCTCCAAGGACCGGGGTGTGTCCCGGTAAAGGGAATATTCAGCGGCCGCAAGGGCAGATTAAGGTTCCTGTTGTGGATGGCGCACTCGGGCCGCAAGAGGCAAATCGATGCAGGTACTTTGCAAAAGCAGCAATGAGAGCGCGGAAGCCCATTGCAGCGTGTGTGGTCAGGGATTTGTGTTGTATTGGGAGCGCCAGTCGCGGACGGAGCGGGCTGAGGCACGGCGCGAAATCGAGAAAACGTTGCGCAAGCACCACGTCAACCAGGCGGGTCCCCAGGCCCACCCGCAGCATGGCTTCCTGGTGCCGGAGTGGGATGGCCCCTCCGCCCATTCCGGCGCATCCATTCTGGGCAATGCGCCCAGTTGGGCGCTGTAACTTCCTCGGAAGCCGGCATTCCCCCCGCGCAAGGTGTGGCTGAACGCACCAAGGGCTGGGATTGCTCCCAGCCCTTGGTGTTTGTTTCTGCTAGATTCTGCCGGAATCCGGCCTACAGGATTAGAGCGGCTGCACGTCTGCAGCCTGCCAACCCTTGGGCCCCTTCACCACGTTGAACTGCACTGCCTGACCTTCCTGCAAACTCTTGAAACCACTGGAATTGATCGCAGAGTAATGCACAAAGACATCTTCGCCATTCTGACGCGAGATGAAGCCGAAGCCCTTCGCGTCATTAAACCACTTCACAGTACCTTGTTCCATGTTGTTCGTATTTCCTGGATTGAATTGCGCTGGATGAATCGGAGCGACCACTGGCAGAATCTTGCTTGGTTGGGCGAGTTGCTGCTCACGCCCGGTTCGGCTCTAACGCTGGCGATAGTGTAACACTGCCCTGAAAACAGGATGCGGAAATTCTGGCGCCGGCGCCCCTTCGCTGTTTCCCGTTTCTGGAACAGCCTGACCAAAATGGGCTGAGTTTGCTCACGCCAGGCTGTGATATTGTGAAGGGTCGCCATGCCCCAGGATCCCGTACCCGGCCTGCTTTCCCGCGCTACCGAGCTGCTCGCGGAGCACTTTGACTCTCTGCCCCCGATCGAGACTGCTGTCGATACGGCGGCCATGGCTCGCGTGTTGGAAGCGACGGCGCACCGGCTGGGCGATAACTATCCCTATTTCCATCCTCTCTATGCCGGGCAGATGCTCAAGCCGCCGCATCCCTTGGCGCGGGCCGCCTATGCGCTGGCCATGACCATCAACCCCAACAACCACGCGCGCGATGGCGGCCGGGCCAGTTCGGAGATGGAGATTGAGGCGGTCCGCAGCATCGCCGCCATGTTTGGCTGGACGGAGTATCTGGGCCATCTGACCTCCAGTGGCACGCTGGCCAATCTCGAGGCGCTGTGGGTGGCCGGGCAGTTGGCGCCGGGGCGGCGGATCGTGGGCTCGGAGCAGGCGCACTACACCCACCAGCGCATCTCCGGCGTGCTCAAGCTCGACTATGCGAGCATCCCCGCCGATCACCGCGGGCGCATGAGCCTGGAGGCGCTGGAAGCCGAGCTGCGCAAGGGCGATGTGGGCACGGTGGTGGTTACGCTGGGCACCACGGGCATCGGCGCCGTAGACCCGCTGGACGGGGTGCTGGCGCTGAAGCAAAGATACGGCTTCAGGGTGCATGTGGACGGGGCCTACGGCGGCTATTTCCGCCTGATCCCGGAGACGCTGGACGAGCCGGCGCGGCGGGCTTATGCAGCTATCGACCAGGCCGACTCGATCGTGGTCGATCCGCACAAGCACGGTTTGCAGCCCTACGGTTGCGGCTGCGTGCTCTTCCGCGATCCGGCGGTGGGCCGATTCTACAAGCACGATTCGCCCTACACCTACTTCACTTCAAAGCAGTTGCACCTCGGCGAGATCAGCCTGGAGTGCTCCCGGGCGGGAGCCTCGGCGGTGGCCTTGTGGGCCACGCAGCAGCTATTGCCGCTGACGCCGGGGGGGGAGTTTGCGCGCGGCCTGGCTCGCGGACGCGCGGCGGCCCTGGAGTTGGATCGTCGCCTGCGTGGAGATGCCCGCTTTCAGCCGCTGGCGGAGGGTGCTCCGGAGCTGGATATTGTAGTGTGGAAGGTGAACGCGGAGTCCCCCGAGCAGGCTTCGCAATTGGCGCAAAAAGTTTTTGTGGCCTGTGCCACAGGAAATTTGCATCTAGCTCTTGTACAATTGCCCAATTCCTGGTTTCAGCCGGAGGATTGTGCTGCAAGAGGAATGCAAGCCGAGCCGCTTACCTGCCTCCGCTCAGTGTTGATGAAGCCCGAACACGAAGCGTGGCTGAGCAGGATATGGGAGAGACTGATCGCAGGATATGCAGACGCAGTGAGGGAGTAGATTCGATGGCAGCAGGGAATTCGTTTTCGAGCAAAGAAGAAAACGTTCTCATTCGGGCTGGGAATTGTTCCCCGGCCATTCTGCCTTTCCTCGGCGTCAAGTTCCCTTCTCTGCACGTCAACGGTAATGAACCGATGCAGGCTCTGCGGGCGTCCCATGGCCCGCGCGCCCGCACCATGACCTTCGATTCTGGTGACGCCTGTGGCTGGGACAAGTGCATGCCCGCCGTTGCCGCAGCACCGCTGGACTCCCTGGCCCGGAGCAGATCTGGTCCCGCGCGTGGGAGCTTGGCGAGTCCATCTTCGGGCCTATGTTTGTTGAGATTGAATCCATTTAGAGGTTGAGACTGAAATGCATGATGCCGCTGTTCTACGCTCGCTGCACGTTACCCGCTTCCATGCGGAGCCGGCGATCTTTGTTGCGCCGGGCCGCGTTAACCTGATCGGCGAACACACCGACTACGCCGAGGGCTTTGTCATGCCGGTGGCCATCAATTTTGCCACTCTGGCCGGCATCTCGCCGCGCACCGACGGCAAGATCGTCATCTACTCTGAGAACTACCACGAGGAGCGGACCTTTGAGGCAGCGGCGCTGCCCGCCAAGGCCAACGGCCACTGGAGCGATTACCCCATCGGGGTGGTGGCCGTCCTCACTGGAGAAGGCCACAAGATTCCCGGCTTCAGCATGAGCCTGTGGGGCGATGTTCCCCTCGGTTCAGGACTCTCCAGCTCTGCCGCCCTCGAGGTTGCCACCATGCTGGCCGTCACTTCGCTCATCGGCGTTGTCTATCCAGGGCCGGTGCTGGCGCGCCTCTGCCAGCGGGTCGAGAACGAGTTTGTAGGCGCCAATTGCGGCATCATGGACCAGTTCATCTCCGCCAACGGCAAAGAGAACCACGCCCTGCTGCTGGATTGCCGCGACCTGAGCTTCAAGCTGGCGCCGATTCCGGCCCACATCGCACTGGTGATTGCCAACACCATGGTCAAGCACTCGATTGCCGGGGGCGACTATCCCACCCGCCGTCGCGAGTCCGAGGCCGCTTGCGCGATCATTGCCAGCCACCGCCCTGGGGTACCCTTCCTGCGGGATGCCACGCTGGAGGACCTGGAAAAATGGGGCAGCGAGATGGAGCCCAAGTCGCTGCTGCGCGCCCGCCACGTGATCAGCGAGAACCTGCGAACCGTGGCCGCCGAAAAGGCCCTGGAAAGGGGCGACCTGAAGGAACTGGGCCGGCTGATGGCCGAAGCGCACACCAGCTATAGCAAGGACTTCGAGGGCAGTTGCGTAGAGGCCGACCTGATGGTGGACCTGGCGCAGGATATTCCTGGGCTGATCGGCGCCCGGCTCACCGGCGGCGGCTTCGGCGGCTGCACCATCAACCTGGTGGAGCAGAGCCAGGCCCCAGCCTTTGCCGCGGAGCTTGGCCGCCGCTACGAAGCCAAAACCGGCATCAAGCCTGAGATTCACATCTGCCACGCCTCGGGAGGCGCGCACCGGCTGGAATAGGCCGCTCCTCGACTGCGCAGACCGGCATGCTGAAGGCCGGGGCGGATTCGTCTCGACAGAATCCGCCCCGGCCTTTTTTGATATGGTCAACAATCCGATGCAAACGCCTCCACGCGCCGCTCTGGGATGAAATCGGCGGGCGAACGAGCTGATAATCCAATGCCAGCCGAAGCATTCCTTGGTAAAATCATAAGGAGTTTACCCTGATGAGAACCGGGGAGGTCCCTGCCTTGCGGCTGGATTCCCCGGTTTTCACATTCCCAGACCGCTGCTTCCAGGACCCGAAGCGCGGCGGAGACACTAAGAACTATGCAATCGACATCCCTGAAACCGTTTTCGTACGAGACTTTCCCCACTGCCGGCATGGTCGCCTACTTTTCCATGGAGATCGCGATCAATCCCGGAATGCCCACCTACTCCGGTGGCCTGGGCGTGCTGGCCGGAGACACGTTGCGCTCCAACGCCGACCTGGGCGTTCCCCTAGTGGCCTTCACCCTGTTGCACCGCAAGGGCTACTTCCAGCAGCACCTGGATAGCACCGGCATGCAGCGCGAAGACGTGCAGCAGTGGAACCCCTCTGATTTCTGCGTCGAGGAACCGGCGCGCGTCACGGTTTCAATCGAAAACCGCACGGTGACGGTGCGTGCCTGGCGCTATGACATGGTGGGCCGGTACGGGCATGTGGTGCCGATCTACCTGCTGGACACCGACCTGGATGGAAACTCGGGATGGGATCGCGGCTTGACCGATCACCTCTACGGCGGCGACACCAACTACCGGCTGCAGCAGGAGATTGTGCTGGGCATGGGCGGCGCGCGCATGGCCAACGCTCTGGGCCACCGGGTGAACGTGTACCACATGAACGAGGGCCACGCGGCGCTGCTGACGCTGGCTCTGCTGGAGAGCCAGTTGGGCGGCGGACCGCTTGGCGCGGTCACGGCTTCCGACATCGAGCAGGTACGCCAGAAGTGCGTCTTCACCACCCACACCCCGGTTCCGGCCGGCCATGACCGCTTCTCGACTGAGCAGACCATTCGCATCCTGGGCGGCGACCGGACGGCGCGTCTGGAAGGGCTGGGCTGCTTCCGCGACGGCATGTTGAACATGACGCTGCTGGCGCTCCGCTTCTCGCGCTATGCCAACGGCGTGGCCATGCAGCATGGGAAGGTGTCCCGAGAGATGTTCCCAGAGTGTGAAATCGACTCCATCACCAACGGTGTTCATGCGCCCACCTGGGTTTCCGAGCCGGTCCAGAAGATGCTGGACGAGCAAATTCCCTCGTGGCGGCGCGACAATCTCTATCTGCGCAATGCGATCGATCTGCCGGAGCAGCAGATTCTCGCGGCCCATGCACAGGCCAAAGAGGAGTTGCTGGCCGAGGTCGCCTCGCGCACCGGCCTGGTGCTCAATCCCAAGGTGCTGACGCTGGGCTTTGCCCGCCGTGTGGCCACCTACAAGCGTGCAGCGCTGCTGTTCACTGACCCCGAACGGCTGGTGGAGATTGCCACCGCCGCGGGCGGCTTGCAGATCATCTACGCAGGCAAGGCGCATCCCCAGGATGAGCCGGGCAAGGCGCTCATCCAACAAGTCGTGGAAGATGCCGCCAGGTTCTCCAACGACGTGCTGCGCATCGTTTATCTCGAAAACTACGGCTGGGATCTGGGCGCGCTGCTCACCGCCGGCGTGGACGTGTGGGTGAATACGCCCAAGCGGCCTTATGAGGCCTCTGGCACGAGCGGTATGAAGGCCGCCTTGAACGGCGTACCCAGCCTGTCGATTCTCGACGGGTGGTGGATCGAGGGCTGCATCGAGGGATTCACCGGCTGGGCCATCGAAGACGGCGCCGACGACGCAGCGGAAGCCTCTTCGCTCTACAAGAAGCTGGAGACCGCCGTGGTTCCGCTCTATCTGCAGGCGCCCGAACAGTGGGCCCGGCTGATGCGCAATACGCTGGCCTTCAACGGCTCCTACTTCAACACCAACCGCATGGTGAAGCAGTACACCCGCAATGCCTACTATCCGGTGAAGCTGATCGAGCAGACCAAGGAAGTTGCAGAAGCGTCCTTCGCGGACTGATCCAGCCGATCAGCCAGCTGGCAAGTCAGCCTGATGCCCCAAGGTTTCCGCGTTTCAGCGGAAGCAGTGGGGCATTTTTGTGGATATTGGAATGACTGGGTCCCCACCTGGGCGCCCTCTGGGCACCGCGTCTCTGTTTTTTGCGCCTAGGTCTCTGACCGCTTGAAGTTGTACCAACTTGGGTGCCCCAGGTCCGGGGTCCCCACGGAAAGGCCTTCGTCCTTGGGGTGGAGATCTCGCTTCTGAGACCTGGGAAAGCATGAACTCAAGGTACGAAATCATCCGGTCAGAGACCTAGGGTGGGAAAGCCCAACAGCAATCGCGGGAATTGCACCCTTACCCCATCGGCTGGCGCAGGATGGTCTTGAGCTTTTCCGGGGCGCTGCGCCGCGGATCGTTGAGGTAAATCTCGTGATGCTTGCCGCGCGGTTGCTTCCCGGCCGTGTGGATAAAGTCGTGGAGCCGCTGGATCGTTGGACCCTCGGCTGAAAATGGGCCCACATACAGAATCTGCGCCGACGAACCCTCCGTCAGCGTCTCCAGGCGAACCCGGTCCAGCGCCGCGGGGTTCTTCTTCTTGCGCACCTCGTCGAAGGCTGCATCCACCTCTGCCCGTGCGATGAAGTCCGGTTGCAGAATCATCGCCGTCCACTGCCAGGTGGACTTGTCCGCCAAATGAAAGACGCGCGGATCGTCGGCCCACCACAAGCCCTCCAGCGGCATGACGCCGTAGTCGAGGCCGCGCGGACTCTTCTTGAGCGTGAACTTGAGCGTGTAAGAGAGCGAGTAGAGGGCCTCGACGGCTTCCTGAAAGGCCTGAGAGGTGTTGGGATCTCCCTGGCCGTCCACCATGAGATAAGTAAGCGGGGGAACCTCCACCGCAACCACGGCGCCCGCCGGCGGCTGGTAAAGATGCTTCCACTGCTTCTTCCAATCGAGCTTTTCCATGGCCCTCCTCCAAGTGGCGAATTGCCGCAGGCAGTATAGCTGGAAACACTGGCCAATACACCCGGAATTCGGGGAGGGCGCAGCTTTGAGTTTTCCCACCCTTTCGCCAGAACAAAGGCGAAAGGAGGGGGCACGGAGTTTTTTGTTGGGGACGTGGTGTACTTGGCTAGAAGCTGGAGGCGGCTGTCAGTCTCCGGCCACTTCTTCCAGCTCTGCGCCTACCCTGTGCAGCTTCATCACGTGCCATTGCAGGCGATCGAAGAAGAGGTAGACCACCGGAGTCGTGAAGAGGGTGAGCATCTGGGAGACGATGAGGCCGCCGACGATGGCGATGCCCAGCGGCTTGCGCAACTCCGAGCCCACGCCCATGCCGATGGCCAGCGGCATGCCGCCGAACAAGGCGGCCATGGTGGTCATCATGATGGGCCGGAAGCGCAGCAGGCAGGCCTGATAGATGGCCTCAATGGGCGGCAGACCCTGGTCGCGCTCCGCCTGCAGGGCAAAGTCGATCATCATGATGGCGTTCTTTTTGACGATGCCGATGAGCAGAATGATCCCGATGAGGGCAATGATGCTCAGCTCGGTCCCGGTGAGCATCAGGGCCAGGATGGCGCCGACGCCGGCCGGCGGCAGCGTGGAGAGAATGGTCAGCGGATGGATCAGGCTCTCATAGAGAATGCCCAAGACGATATAGACGGCCACAAGTGCGGCCAGAATCAGGTAGGGCTCGTTCCTGAGCGAGTCCTGGAAGGCCTGCGCGGTTCCCTGGAAGGTGGCGTGGACAGCGCTCGGCATGGCCATCTCGCGCTGGGCCTTTTCCAGAGCGGTAACCGCGTTGCCCAGAGCTACGTTGGGGGCCAGGTTGAAGGTGAGAGTAACTGCCGGGTACTGGCCCTGGTGGTTCACCGCCAGAGAGGTCCGCTGCTGCTCATAGTGGGCGATGGTGGACAGCGGGACCATGGCGCCGGTGGAGGACTTGAGGAAGATGCCGTTCAGCGAGTCCGGGCTGAGCTGGTACTTGGGGTCCACCTCCATCACCACGAAGTACTGGTTGAGGGCGGTGTACATGGTGGAGACTTCGCGCTGGCCGAAGGCGTCGTAGAGCACGTTGTCGATGGCGGTGGCGGTGATGCCCAGCCGTGAGGCGGTGTCGCGATCGATGACCAGGTTGGCGGCCAGGCCCTGGTTCTGCTGGTCGGTGGAGACGTCGCGCAGCTCGGGCATGGCCCGCATGCGCGCCTGTAGTTGCGGCGCCCAGGTGTTCAGCTCATTCAGATTTTCGTCCGAGAGCGTGTACTGGTACTGGGCGTCGCTGCCGCGGCCGCCCACTTGAATATCCTGCTGGGCCTGGAGAAAGAGTGTGGCGCCCGGAACGCTGGTGAGCTTGCGGCGCAGGCGATTCACAACCCCGTCGGCGGAAATACGCTCGGGGCGCAGGTTGAGCGGCTTGAGGGCGATGAACATGAAGCCCACGTTGTTGCTGTTGCGTCCGCCGCCGGCAAAGGCGGTTACCGAGCGGATGGCCGGATCTTCGAGCACCATCTGTGCCAGTTGGCGCTGCTTGACGCTCATGGCATCGAAGCTGATGTCCTGCGCGGCGCGCGTCGATCCGCCCAGCCGCCCCGTGTCCTGCTGCGGGAAGAAGCCTTTGGGCACGATGATGAACAGGTAGATGTTCAGGGCCACGGTGGCAAACACCACGCAAAGCATCAGCGTCTGATGTCGCAGCACCCAGCGCAGTCCGCTGGCGTATTCGCTGTGCAGCCAGTTGAATGCCCTTTCGCTGGCGCGATAGATGGGTCCGTGGCGGCTCTCGTCCCGGGACTTGAGAAAGTGGGCGCAGAGCATGGGGGTGGTGGTGAGCGACACCAGCAGCGAGACGGCAATGGCCACCGATAGGGTGACCGCGAATTCGCGGAAGAGCTTGCCCACGATGCCGCCCATCAGCAGAATTGGGATGAAGACGGCAATCAGCGAGGTGCTCATGGAGAGCACGGTGAAGCCGATCTCCTTGGAACCCTTCATGGCCGCATCGAACGGCTTCATCCCCATCTCTAGATAGCGGGTGATGTTCTCGATCACCACGATGGCGTCGTCGACCACGAAACCGGTGGCGACCGTGAGCGCCATCAGCGAGAGGTTATCGATGGTGTAGCCCACCAGGTACATGACGCCGAAGGTGCCTACCAGTGAGAGCGGCACAGCCACCGAGGGGATGATGGTGGCCCACACTTCACGCAGGAAGAGGAAGACCACCAGCACCACCAGCACCACGCTGATCATGAGCGAGAGTTCCACGTCGCGCACGCTGGAGCGGATGGTCTCGGTGCGGTCCACCGCGACGTTGATCTTGATGGTGGGCGGGATAGCAGCCTGCAGGCGCGGCATCTCGGCCATCACGTTGTCCACGGTGGAGATCACGTTGGCGCCGGGAATCTTGAAGATAACCAGCAGGATCGCGCTTTTGAGCTGGCCCGGCGGTCCCTTGTCCGGGTTGATGCCCGACAGGCCTGCGGTGTGGATGTCGGCCACGCTGTCGACCACCGTGCCCAGGTCGGAAATGCGCACCGGCGCGCCGGTCTGCTTGTTGTAGCCGGCGATGATGGGCGCATAGTCGCTGGCGTTGAATATCTGGTCGTTGTCGCTGATCTGCCAACGATGGTCCGCGTCCTGAAAAGCGCCCTTGGGGCGGTTGGCGTTGGCCCCGGCAAGGGCGGTGCGCACCGCATCCAGGCCCATGCCGTTGCTACCCAACTGCATGGGATTCAATTCGACGCGTACGGCGGGGCTGGAGCTGCCGCCCACAAACACCTGGCCCACGCCCTGGATCTGCGAAATCTTCTGCGCCAGGATGGAATCGGCCACATCGTAGATCTGCGGCTTGGGGACCACGTCCGAGGTCATCGTGAGGATCAGGATGGGGGCTTCGGCGGGATTGGCCTTGCGGTAGCTCGGATTTTGCGGCAGGTATGACGGCAACTGACTGCGCGCCGCGTTGATAGCGGCCTGCACGTCGCGCGCGGCCGCGTCGATGTTGCGATTAATGTCGAACTGCAAGGTGACGGAGGCCGAGCCGAGCGAACTCGACGAGGTCATCTGGTTGACGCCGGCAATGCGCCCGAACTGGCGCTCCAGCGGAGTGGCCACCGACGAGGCCATGTTCTCTGGGCTGGCGCCGGGCAACCCCGCGCTGGCGCTGATCACCGGGAAGTCGACATCGGGCAGCGAGGCCACGGGCAGCAGCGAGTAGGCCGCCGAACCCGCCAGCAACAGCGCCAGGCTGAGCAGCGAGGTGGCAACGGGGCGCCGAATAAAGGGTGCGGAAAGATGCATGGGTCCTTTTCCTTAGTCGGCTGTAACCGGTTCATGTTCGGGGTTGGCGTGGAGCTCGCGCGGCTTCAAGTACTGGGCCAGCTTGTCGAAGTAGAGATAGGTAACCGGAACGGTGTAGAGCGTGAGCAACTGCGACAGAATCAATCCGCCGACGATGGTGATGCCCAGCGGCCTGCGCAGTTCGGCGCCCACGCCTCCGCCCAAAGCCAGCGGCAGGCCGCCCAGCATGGCGGCCATGGTGGTCATCAGGATGGGACGGAAGCGCAACTTGCACGCCTGGAAGATGGCAGCCTCCGCCGATTTGCCCTCGATCCGTTCGGCCTGCAAGGCGAAGTCGATCATCATGATGGCGTTCTTTTGCACGATGCCGATCAGCAGGATGATGCCGATGAGCGCAATCACGCTGAATTCGCTGTGCGTTATGAGCAGGGCCAGCAGGGCGCCCACGCCGGCCGAAGGCAGCGAAGAGATGATGGTGATGGGGTGGATGTAGCTCTCATAGAGCACGCCCAGAACGATGTAGACGGTGACCAGCGCAGCCAGAATCAGCAGCGGCTCGTTGGAAAGCGAGGTCTGGAAGGCGGCGGCGGTGCCCTGGAAGCTGGCGTTGATGGACGCCGGCATCTGGATGCGCTGTTCCACCCGCTTGACCGCCGCGACCGCGTCGCCCAGCGCCTTGCCCGGCGCCAGGTTGAAGCTGACCACGGTCGAGGGGAACTGGCCCTGGTGGCCGATGGACAGTTGGGCGCGCGCCTGCTCCCAGTGGGCTACCATGCTGAGCGGAACCTGCGTGCCGTTGCCCGACTTGACGTAGAGATTGTTCAGCGTCGCGGGATCGGTCTGGAAGCTTTGCCCCACTTCCATGACCACGTGATACTGGTTGAGCTGGGTGAAGATGGTGGAGACCTGGCGCTGGCCGAAGGCGTCGTAGAGAGTGTTGTCCACGTCGGCCATGGCGATGCCCAACCGGGCCGCAGTGTCGCGGTCAATGACCAGCTTGGCGCCCAATCCCTGGTCTTGCAGGTCGCTGGCCACGTCGGTCACCACATTTTCCTTGCCCAGTTCATCCACCATCAGGCGGGTGTACTTGGCCAGCTCAACCTGGTCGGGATCTTCCAGCGAGTACTGGAACTCCGTGCGGCTGACGCGATCCTCCACGGTCAGGTCCTGCAGCGGCTGCAGAAAGAGCTGGATGCCCTCCACGCTTTGCAGTTTGGGCTGGAGCCGGCGGATCACCTCGGTGGCGGAGAGGCCGCGCTCCTCCAGCGGCTTCAAGGTGATCTGGATGCGGCCCGAGTTCAGCGTGGTGTTGGTTCCGTCCACGCCGATGAACGACGAGACGTTATCCACCGCCGGGTCCTGCAGCACCACGTCCACCAGCTTCTGCTGGCGCTGGGCCATGCTGGTGAAGCTGACCGTCTGAGGGGCTTCGCTGATGCCCAGAATCACGCCCGTATCCTGCACCGGAAAGAACCCCTTGGGGATCACCAGAAACAGCAATACGGTGGCGACAAAGGTGGCGATGGTGACCATCAAGGTGATGAACCGGTAGCGCAGCACCACCTGCAGGGTGCGGCCATACCAGGCGATGACGGAATTGAAGACCTGTTCCGACCAGTAGTAGAAGCGGGTCTGCCTGGCGACCTTCTTATCCTTCAGAATGCGCGAGCACATCATGGGCGTAAGGGTCAGGGAGACAAACGCGGAAACCAGGATGGTGACCGCCAGGGTAATGGCGAACTCCCGGAATAGCCGCCCCACCACGTCGCTCATGAAGAGCAGCGGAATGAGCACCGCGATGAGCGAAACGGTCAGCGACATGATGGTGAAGCCGATCTGTTCGCTGCCTTTGAGCGCCGCCTTCATCGGGCTGTCGCCTTCTTCAATGAAGCGGGAGATATTCTCGATCATCACAATGGCGTCGTCCACCACAAAGCCGGTGGAGATGGTGAGCGCCATGAGAGTGAGGTTGTTGAGGCTGTAGCCCAGCAGGTACATCACGCCGAAGGTGCCCACAATGGACAGGGGCACCGCGACCGAGGGGATGATGGTGGCCGCCAGGTTACGCAGGAAGAGGAAGATGACCATCACCACCAGGGCGACGGTGAGCATCAGCTCAAATTCCACGTCCTTGACCGAGGCGCGGATGGTGAGGGTGCGGTCGGTGAGCACCTTGACCTGGACCGAGGCGGGCAAGCTGGTCTGCAACTGAGGCAGCAGCTTATTGATGCGATCCACCACCGCAATGATGTTGGCGCCGGGCTGGCGCTGGATGTTCACAATAACCGCAGGCTGGCGATCCATCCAGGCGGCCTGTTGGGAGTTTTCGGCGGCGTCGACGATGGTGGCTACATCGGAAGCGCGAACCGCTGCCCCGTTGCGATAGGCAATGATGACCGGCAGGTAATCGGCGCTGGAAATCAATTGGTCGTTGGCGCCGATGGTGTAGGACTGGCGAGCGCCGTTCAGAGTTCCCTTGGCCTGGTCTACGTTGGCCGCGGCGACGGCGGTGCGCAGGTCCTCCAGGCTCAGGTTATAAGCGGCCAGCTGGGCCGGGTTGGCCTGGATGCGCACCGAGGGCTTCTGGCCGCCCGCAATGGAAACCATGCCCACGCCAGTAACCTGGGAGATTTTCTGCGCCAGGTTGGTGTCGGCCGCGTCTTCAATCTTGTCCAGCGGCAGCGAGTCGGAGGTGAGCGCCAGGGTCATGACGGGCGCGTCTGCCGGGTTCACCTTGCTGTAAATGGGCGGGTTGGGCAGGTCGGCGGGCAAAAAGCTGTTGCCCGCGTTGATGGCCGCCTGCACCTCCTGCTCGGCTACGTCGATGCTCTCGTCGAGGTTGAACTCGAGGGTGATCACCGAGCCGCCGCCCGAGCTGACCGAGGTCATCTGCTTGAGGCCCGGCATCTGGCCGAACTGCCGCTCCAGGGGCGCCGTCACCGACGAAGCCATCACCTCCGGTCCGGCGCCGGGGTAGAAAGTGAGCACCTGGATGATCGGGTAATCCACCTCGGGCAGGGCGGAAACCGGCAACTGCTGATAGCCCACAAAGCCTGCCAGCAGGATGGCCGCCATCAGCAGCGAGGTCGCTACCGGGCGCAGAATAAAAGGCCGGGAAGGACTCAGGCTCACTGCTGCTCCCTCTTATCGTGTTTTCCGTCCGGTTTGCCGGAGCCAGGTTGCGCGCCGTGCTGGTTGGCCGCGCCGGGCGCCGCAAAGGGCCCGCTGCCCGAACCTGCATTCTGGCCGGCCGCACCCTGCCCGGTCCGCTGCCGCGGCGTGCTCATCACAACAATCTGCCCTGGCCGCAGCCGGTCCGCGCCATCCACTACCACGTTCTGTCCAACTTGCGGGCCGCTCTCCAGGATGGTTACCTGTCCCTCGGCCAAAACCACCTTTACCGGCTGGATCCGGGCGGTGGTGACACCCTTGGCATTGCTGTCGACCACCCAAACATACGATCCCTGCAGACCGGTCTGGATGGCCGCCGACGGCACCACCAGGGCGTTGGGCCGGTCTTCCAAAACCAGGTGAATATTGACGAACTGGTCGGGGAAGAGCGCCTCGTCCCGGTTGTCGAAGACCGCCTTCAGCTTGACGGTGCCGGTGGTGGTGTCGATCTGGTTGTCGGCGGTTAGCAGCAGGCCGGTAGCCAGTTTCTGCACGTCGCCGCGGTCATAGGCATCCACGGGCAGGCGGCGTTCCGCGCCCAGCTTGTGCAGCACCTGCGGAAGCTGGTTCTCGGGCAGCGTGAAGTACACGGCCATGGGCTGGAACTGGTTGATAATCACCAGGTTGGTGGTGTTGGCGGTGATGATGTTGCCGGGGTCCACCAGACGCAGGCCAATGCGGCCGTTGATGGGCGACTGGATATAGCACCAGTTGAGCTGCAACTGGGCGGTCTCGATGGCCGCCTTGTCCGACTGGATAGCTCCTTCATACTGGCCCTGCGCGGCCTCGTCGGCCTGCATGGTCTCCTTGGAGGTGACGCCCGCTTCGTAGAGCGCCTTGTAGCGGGCATACTCCGCCTGGGCGTTCTTCAGCAGGGCCTCATCGTGGGCCAACGTGCCCTTGGCCTGGTCCAGAGCTGCTTTGTAGGGGCTGGGGTCGATCACCATGATCGTCTCTCCCTGCTTCACCTGCTGCCCCTCGGTGAACCTGACCGGCAGCAACTGGCCGCTGACGCGCGCCTTCACCGTCACGCTCATATAAGGCGTAACGGTGCCCAGCGCCGTCAGGAAGATGGGCATGGGGCGCTGCTCCACGGGCGTCACCTGCACCGGAACCGGCCGGCCCATCAGAGCCGCCGCCTGGATGGCGCTATTGGCCGCCGCCTGCTGCTGGTTCTGGTGGATCCGCCACACGATGAAGCCCAGGGCGCTGGCCAGCACCACATACACGACCACGCGAACCCAGCCCCGCTTGTGGGTGGGGTGCGGTTGCAACAGGCTGTTTTCGGGCAGTTGAGACTCTGAAGTGTCTTCCATGGACATAGTGTCGATTCCCGTCCCTTAATTTTGAATGAATGCCCGCCGCGTGGGCAGGTTAGCGGCCATCTTGGCAAGAATTGAATTACCGGGCAACGTTTCTACAGACGCAAAAGTGTCAACAGAAGTTTAGCGCCTTACCGCACGATCCAGGACAGCGCGCCATTTCATCGCGGTTGCGTTCTCCGTGAAACAGCGATGGCTGCAAAGCGAATCCGCGACAGTGGTTGAATGCGGCGCAATGCCGTGAACTGCTTGACCATCTATATTGAACCATTTTGCCGGATTCAGCTTGTCTTAAGGTTCCGCGGCCAGAGCGTTCCCAGAGGCCCGGTTATCCGGGCGCTGCATCCACGCTGTGATATTGGCCGCAAGCAGTAGGAGGAGCGTGACGTAGAGAAGGCTGAGGTCGCGCAGTTCCCCCGGTGCGCAAAACAGGAGAAACAGCGGGAAGTTGATGGCAGCGGCAATCTGCGCATGGCGCTGCACCGCCCGCGGCAGAGAGCGCCACCCCCGCCATGCCGTCCACACGATGAGAGCCAGCGGAAGCAAGCTGAAACTCTTGAATGCCGTCAGCCCGTAAGTCCGTTCCCGGGCGAGCAGGTTCGACGGATCCCGCATGAACTGGAGCTGATCCAGAAAGTGGAATTCGACCGTCCCTCCCGGATTGTGCCTGAAATGGAGCCAGATCAGGCAATAGACCCCAGCGCACACGATTCCCAGGACTGCGGTCCCGGCCAGAGCATTGAGGCGGGAACTCCGCAGGCGCAGCAGAGGGTAGAGCGCCGGAATGAACAGCAGGAAGGACTCCTTGTTCCAGGTAGCCAGCGCGGCTACGGGAATGATCCACCACCAGTCGAACTTGAGCGCCATCCAGACGGCCAGGGCCAAGAACGCCAGTTCCGGATAATCGTAGTAGTACCCCGCCACGGAAAAGAAATAGGGCAGCACCAGAATTGTGCCAACGGCTGCCAGAGCGGCCGCTACGGGTGGGAACCCCACCGTCTTGCCGACCAGATAGAGCGCAAGGGTCGCAATCCAGGCGAACAGGAATACCGCCATGTGAACGATCCGGTAACGCAGAAAGTAGATCCGGTTCTGTGCAACCGGCGAGTCGTAGGGGTGATAGGCGTTATGTTGAAGCGGGTCGGTTTCGTAGTCGAACTTGTCCCACAGCCGGTCCCTGGTTTGTTGCCCAACGCGCCCGTCGATCCAGTTTGCCACCATGGGGAGCAGTTGCCGGTACACATACGGACGCGTCGCGGTTCCATCCACCATGGGCTCGAAATAGCATTTTCCTTGCGTGAATCCATATTTATCGGCATCCAGAAAGTGCCACTTCTCGAAGTAGCCGTTGAACGAGGCCGCGGCAGCGACAAAGAACAGCGCCAGGCAGCACGCGCGGTAATACACCTTCGACGTAAAGTCAGCCGGGGGCTTTTTCATGGCCGGGGTCCTCTCCTTTCAACCTTTTGGGCGCAATGCGTAGCCAGAGCCGTTGCTCAGAGTAGCTCCACTCCCGGGATGTACACCCATCGAAGTTGGATTCTCCTCTCCTCGGGCGTTCCTGAGAGGCGTTTCACAAATTCGTGGCGAAAAATGCGGCTGTCAACCTGGGCGGCGTTTGGGTGCGTTTTGTGCGCCAGAATTGAGGGCGGCGCCGGATGGAACGCTGGGCTCTCTGGATGCCCATCCCCGATTCTGTCAGCGGCCTGCTTGAAAGGCCTTCTGGTCAGCCTTCAAGCTTCTTGCAGCCTGCTTGGAGGCAATTGTACGTCGGATTGTCAACTGTATGATTGAATCGGGATTGACGGTCGTGCCGTCCGATCCCGGAAACCGGTGAGCCGGCCAAAGCCGGACCAAGGCAGTTGCCGATCCGTTCCCGGCTTGGGGACCGGCAGAGCCGGTCAGGCGCCACGCCCTTTCGAGCGACCCGGCCCAGGAACGAGTACCAGCCCTATGTGGATTGTCCGGCTTGCGCTGCGGCGGCCTTATACCTTCGTCGTCTTCGCGCTCTTGATTCTGATCCTCGGCGTCTTCAGCATCGTGTCGATGCCTACGGACATCTTTCCCAACATCGACATCCCCGTGGTGACGGTGGTGTGGAACTTCAACGGCCTCTCCGCGCAGGAGATGGCCAACCGCATCGTGACCAACAGCGAGCGCGGCATGACCACCACGGTCAACGACATTGAGCACATCGAGTCGCAGTCGCTCAACGGCATTGGCCTCATCAAGGTCTTCTTCCAGCCGCACGTGAACATCGGCGAGGCGGTTTCCCAGATAACGGCGATTTGCCAGGTGCAGTTGCGCAGCCTGCCGCCGGGCTCCACGCCGCCCTTCATCATCCAGTACAACGCCTCCAGCGTGCCCATTCTCATGCTGGGCGTCTCTGGCGAGGGGATGAACGAGCAGCAGTTGAACGACGTGGCCACCAACAACGTGCGCACGCAACTGGCAACGATCGAGGGTGCGCAGACGCCCTTCCCCTATGGCGGCAAGCCGCGCCAGATTCTGGTGGACCTGAACCTGGCGGCGCTGCAAGCCAAGGGCCTGTCGCCGGTGGACGTGGTCAACGCCATCTCCGCGCAAAACCTGATTGCCCCTTCCGGCACCATGAAGATCGACCGCTTTGAATATGCAGTCGAAACCAACTCCGCGCCCGCCGCCGTCAGCGACCTGAACAACCTGCCCATCAAAGCCGTGAACGGCGCGGTCATCTACATCCGGGACGTGGCCCATGTGCGCGACGGCAACATGCCACAAACCAACATCGTGCGCGTGGACGGACACCGCGCCATTCTGATGGCGGTGATGAAAACAGGTTCGGCCTCCACGCTGGACATCATTGCCGGTATCCGGGCCAAACTGGAAAGCATCAAGGGCCAGTTGCCGCCCCATCTGAGGATCAGCGCTCTCTCTGACCAATCGATCTTCGTCCGCGGCGCCATCGATGGGGTGGTGCGCGAGGCCATCATTGCCGCCTGCCTCACCGCCATCATGATCCTGGTCTTCCTGGGCAGTTGGCGCTCCACCATCATCATCGCGGTCTCCATCCCCCTGTCGATTCTCTGCTCGCTGATCGTGCTCTCCGCGCTGCACGAGACCATCAACATCATGACCCTGGGCGGCATGGCGCTGGCCGTGGGCATCCTGGTGGACGATGCCACGGTGGCCATTGAAAACATCAATCGCTATCTGGAGTCGGGCAAGGAACTGGAGCAGTCCATCCTGGACGGCTCGGCGCAGATTTCCATCCCCGCTCTCGTTTCGACTCTCTCGATCTGCATCGTCTTTGTGCCCATGTTCTTCCTGAACGGGGTGGCGCGCTATCTGTTCGTCCCCATGGCGGAGGCGGTGGTGTTTGCCATGCTGGCCAGCTACCTGCTCTCCCGTACGCTGGTGCCCACCATGGCCAAGTATCTGCTCAAGGAGCATGACGACGCAGAGACCGCCAGAAAGCGCGCCAGCCGCAATCCCTTCATTCGCTTTCAACAGGGCTTCGAGTCGGGGTTCGAGACGTTCCGCCGCGTCTATCTGCGCATGCTTACCCTGTGCGTGGACAATGCGGCGGTTTTTCTGGTCCTTTTCATGGCGTTTGCCGTGGCCTCGATCGGGCTGCTCACCCCGTGGCTCGGCCAGGACTTCTTCCCCGCGGTGGACGCCGGCCAGTTCAAGATTCACGTGCGCACCGCTACCGGCACGCGCATCGAGGAGACGGCCGCGCTTTGCGATCACATCGACTCGACCATCCGCCAGAACATCCCGGCCAGGGAATTGGTTACCATTCTCGATAACATAGGCCTGCCCAACTCGTCGCTCAACCTTTCCTACTCCACCTCGGCTCCCATTGGACCGGCCGACGCGGACATCCAGGTGCAGTTGGCCGAGAATCACCATCCCACGGCGGCCTATGTCGAGCGACTGCGCACCATCCTGGACCGTCAATATCCCGGCGTCATGTTCTATGCGCTGCCGGTGGACATCGTTACCCAGATTCTCAACTTCGGTCTCTCCGCGCCCATCGATATTCAAGTGATCGGCCCGGATATGTACGGCAACCGCGCCCTTGCCGCGAAGATGCTGGACGAGGTCCGCTATGTTCCCGGCGCGGCCGACGCACGCATCCAGCAGCCCTTCAACTATCCCAACATGACGGTGGACGTGGACCGTACCCGCGCCGCGACCATCGGCCTGACTCAGAGGGACGTTGCTCAAAGCCTGCTGGTGGCTCTCAGCGGCAGTTTCCAGACCGCACCCAGCTTCTATCTCGATCCCCGCAGCGGGGTCACCTACAACGTGGCCATCCAGGCTCCGCAGTATGAACTCAACTCCCTGGCTGCGCTTCAGAGCCTGCCCGTTCCCGGCACAACTGCGGCGCCGCAGGATGCGGGAGCCGCCGCCGCCGGCGCGCCGGGCGCAGCTCAGCCGGTGCAGGTGCTGGGCAACCTGGCCACCATCACGCCGGGAGCCGAACTGGGCACCGTGAGCCACTACGATGTGCAGCCGGTGATCGATATTTATGCCAACGTGGACGGAACCGACCTGGGCACCGTAACCCGCGCGATGGAAGCCATCATTGCCCGCCACGTGAAGAACCACGATCTGCCCCGCGGCTCGCACTTTGACCTGCGCGGGCAGAGCGAGACCATGAACCGCTCCTATAAAGGACTGCTGGCCGGACTGGCGTTTTCCATCCTGCTGGTTTACCTGCTGATCGTGGTCAACTTCCAGTCCTGGCTAGACCCGTTCCTCATCATTTCGGCCTTGCCCGCGGCCCTGGCCGGCATTGTCTGGTTCCTTTTTCTCACCAACACCCGGCTCAGCGTGCCGGCGCTCACCGGCGCCATCATGTGTATGGGCGTGGCCACGGCCAATTCCATTCTGGTGGTCAGCTTTGCCCGCGAGCAGTTGGAGGTCCTGGTGGGCGACGCCCGCAAGGCCGCGCTCAACTCCGGCTTTGTCCGCCTGCGCCCGGTGCTGATGACCGCCCTGGCCATGATTATCGGCATGGTACCCATGGCGCTGGGCCTGGGCGACGGCGGAGAGCAGAACGCCCCGCTGGGGCGCGCCGTGATCGGCGGGCTGCTGCTGGCCACGGTGGCCACGCTGTTCTTTGTGCCCACCTTCTTCTCCGTGGTTCACGGCCGGCTGGAACGCCGCCGCAAGCTGGCCCACGGCGCTGCATCGGCCGCCACTTTTGACGAGTTTGACGAGATTTCGGAGTAATTTCTTATGAGCAACGAATCCAAAGCGAACACCCCTGGGGCCCCGCAAGCGGCCAGCGAACACGAGACCGCACCCGAGCAAAAGCCCATTTCGCCGCGCAAGGCCCTGCTGGGCGTAGCCCTGACGCTGGTGGTGGCAGCCGCTCTGGCGGGCTTCGGCATTCTGCACCGCACCGCCGCCGATCGAGTCCTGGCAGACACCACCAGGAAGCTGGCTGCTCCCACGGTGATTGCCGCGGAGCCCAAGCCGGGCGCGCCGGTTGACAGCTTTGTTCTGCCCGGCAACGTCTCCGCCTACACCGATTCGCCCATTTACGCGCGCACCTCCGGCTACCTCACCCGCTGGTACTTCGACATTGGCGCCAAGGTGAAGAAGGGCGCACTGCTGGCAGAGATCGCCACCCCCGAGGTGGACCAGCAACTGGCCCAGGCCCAAGGCGACCTGGCGACCGCCCAGGCCAACGCCAACAACGCCCGCATCCAGGCCGAGCGCTACACGGGACTGGTCAAGTCCAACGCCGTCTCCCGCCAGGACACGGACACCTTTGTGAATCAGGCCGCAGCCACCCAGGCCGCCGTCCGTTCCGCCCAGGCCAACGTGCAGCGGCTGCGCGATTTGCAGTCGTTCCAAAAGGTCTATGCGCCCTTTGACGGCGTGGTCACCGCGCGCACCGTCGATACCGGCCAGTTGATCGATACCGGCGCGGGCAAGGAGCTGTTTCACCTGCAGGCCATCCAGACCCTGCGCGTCTATACCAACCTGCCGCAGCTTTACTCGCAGAACGTCAAGCGGGGCGCCAGGATCGGCCTGACCTTTGCCGAACATCCCGGCAAGACCTACCAGGGAACCCTGGTGCGCACCGCCGACGCCATCGATCCCGCCAGCCGCACCCTGCTTGTGGAAATCGATGTGGATAACCGCGCCGGCGAGTTGCTGCCCGGTTCGCTGGCCCAGGTTCACTTCAAGACCCCGCCCGCCGGCCCCACCTTCATCGTGCCCGCCGCGGCGCTCATCTTCCGCAAGGAAGGGCTGAGCGTTGGCACTGTGGTCAACGGCAATGTGGCGCATCTGGTTCCGGTGGTTATCGGCGAGGACGACGGGGCCAGCGTGCAGATCGTCACCGGCCTCAGCGCCGGCGACCGCGTGATCCAGGACCCGCCCGACTCGCTGATCGACGGCGAAAAAGTCTCTGTCGCAAACCCCGGCAGCCACTCCGATGCGGGAGGCAAGTAGCCATGCCCACGCCTCAAACTGCTGAGGGATCTTCTTCGGAACTCGGTAACACAGCCCCGTGCCCCATCCTTGCGAGTTCCTCAGGTCGCAAGGGTGCGAAACCACGAATCTCAACCCTCCCTGCTCTTGCCTGCTTGACCGGATTGATGCTGCTCACCGGTTGCAAGCCTGTCGGTCCCAATTACAACCGCCCCGGCTTTGACGCTCCTGCCGTCTACAAAGAGGCTGGAGCTTCGACAGTCCTCGTTCCACCGCCCAGCCCCAATGCAGGTGGCTGGCAGCCGGCCGCGCCCTCCGACGGCCTGCTGCGCGGCAAGTGGTGGGAGATCTACCAGGACCCGCAGCTCAACCGGTTGGAAGAGCTCATTGCCACAGAGAACCAGAGCTTGCGCCAGGCGATGGAAGCCTATCTGGCGGCACGCGACCAGGTAACCGCGGCCCGCTCCGACCTCTATCCCCGGCTTTCCGCCAGCGCCGATGTCCAGCGCGACAATATCTCCCAAAATGGGCCTTCTTACGCGGCCGGCAAATCCACCGGATATAACGACCTGGTCATCGGCGGTCAAGGCAGCTGGGAACCGGATTTCTGGGGCCGCGTTCGCCGCACCGTCGAGGCCGCCCGCGAAAACGCCCAGGCCAGCGCGGCTGATATGGCCAATGTCGATCTGAGCCTTCATGCCGAGATGGCCGCCGACTACTTCCAGTTGCGCGGCCTGGACGCCCAGATCAAGCTGCTGAACGCCACCGTCACTGACCTGGAGGGGCAGCTCGATCTGACCCAGCGCCGCCTGGATGGCGGAGTGGCCACCGAGGCGGACGTGGCCCAGGCCCGCACCCAGCTTGAGACCGTACGTGCGCAACTGGTGGACCTGGGCGTGGCCCGAGCCCAGTTCGAACACGCCATCGGTACCATCGCCAACCTGAAACTCTCCGAGTTCACCATTCCGCCCGCGCCGCTCGATCTGCCCCTGCCCAAGGTCCCCGTGGGCGTGCCCTCGCAATTGCTCGAACGCCGTCCGGATATTGCCGCCGCCGAGCGCCGCACCGCCCAAGCCAACGCCCAGATCGGCATCGCCGTCAGCGCCTTCTATCCCACCATCAACCTGGTTGGAACGGGCGGCTTTGAAAGCATGCACGGCGGTACCTGGATTCAGGGCCCGAGCGCATTGTGGAGCCTGGGGGCGCAGGCCGCGCAGCTGCTGTTCGACGCCGGTCGGCGTCACGCCCTCACGGACCAGGCGCGCCATAGCTACGAAGCCCAGGTTGCCGCCTACCGGGGCGCCGTCTTCCAAGCCTTCAACGACGTGGAAGACCAGCTCTCCGGCCTCAGGATTCTGCACCAGGAGTCGGTTACCGAACAGCGCGCGGTCGAGTCCGCGCAGCACTCCTTCGACCTCTCCAACCAGCGCTACAAGGGCGGCGTCACCAGCTATCTTGAGGTGCTCACGGCCGAGGCCACGCTGCTGCAGAACCAGCGCACCGCCATCGACCTTCAGACCCGCCAGTTTGTAGCCAGCGTGGGACTGGTCCGCTCCCTGGGCGGCGGCTGGGATGCCGCGCAGTTGCCGAAATAACGAGAGGTGGGGCATCGCCCTCCGAAACTGCCGGCAAAGCCCCGCCCCAGGCTCAGAACTGCGCTTCGAAGGCGCGGAAGCGGCGTTCCAGTTCCCACTGGGCGGCGGCCTTCTCGCTGCCGTCCAGGAATGTCTTGCATGCGGTGGACGGCTTCCCGGCGCCCAGAGGCTTCGCCTTGCAGGCAGCTGCGGGAGCGGTGAAAGCGTCAGGCTCGTCCCACAGGCTTTGGCCAGGCAAAAAGCTGTGTTCCATGCCGGTGCGGGCCAGTTGCTTCAGGTCCGGATAGCTCAAGTGGTAATCCAGCGCGGCGCGCACGTATTCGTGCGTGATGTCGATGCGGCTCACCCCCTCGTCGTCCGTTGAGAGCGCCACCGGGACGCCCGCAGCGCGATAGAGGGGAAAGGGGTGGTCGGCGCCCTTGATGCCCAGGATGCCCTCGTTGGAGCTGAGGTTGATCTCCACCATCACGTGCTTGCGGGCCAGCTCCTTGAGCAGGGCGGGAGCGTCGTCCTCGTACATCACGTCCACGCCGTGGCCGATGCGCTCGGCGTGGCCCAGCTCGACGGCCTGGCGGATGTGGAAGCGCAGTCCCTCGGGCGGAACCAGCCCCGGCGCCAGCTCCCCGGCATGAAGACTGATGTGGACTTTGGGGTAGATAGAATGCAGATAGTCCAGCATCTCCATCTGCAGCGTGTAGTCGCGCATGGAGATGTAGCCGTCCTCGGGCTGGACGAAGTTGATGCCCACAAAGCCCGGCTGCTGGGCGTCCAGACTGGCCTGGATGGTTTCAAAGCCCAAGAGCGTCTGGGCAAACACATGTTCTGGCGCAAAGCCCCTCAGAACCTGGTAGATGTAGCGAATTTCCACCCCGCAGGCGGGCGCGGCCTGGGCGCTGCCGCAGTGCTCGATCTGGCGGCGCTGGGCCTCGGCGGAGCTCACATCCTCGCGGTCGGCGGCCACCTCATCGCGCAAGCCATGGTCCAGCAGCGCCTGGCGAAACCGGGCAAAATCCTGCCGCGAGGGGTCGGCTTTCCAGCCGATCTGGTGGGCAATGGCGGCGGCGTGGCTGAAGGGCGGGGTCTGCATCAGCTCCAGATACTGCTGGTTCTGGGCGGCGGCCAGACGGGCGGTCTCATCCACCCATTCGCCGGTGTGCGTCTTGCTCAGCCCGCCAAATCGGTCAAAAGTGGCAAAGAACTGGTCGTGGCCGCTGAAACCGGAAGTGGGTACAAAGCTGCGCATGGAGAAGGCGTCGATGAGCCGGTCGTAGAGGTCCTGGTCGCCAGGAACTTGCGCTGCCAAAATCAGGTGGCCCATGCAGGGAGGCTTGGCAAAGCTCAGTGCGGCGGGGTCCACGCACAGGCCGTCCTCGCCTGCGTCGCGGATGAAGCTCTCCGCATACACCGCCCCGGAAAGGTGCACGTGCAAGTCGGCGCCTTTGGGGAACCCGGCCAGAAACGCGCGCAGCGCCAGCGGCCCCTTCTCCGCGGCGGCCTGGTAGGCGCGGGCGGCGCCGGCTTCCGGCTGGGCAACCCGGGGCGCAGGGGCCTGGGCGTAGAGGTTGGCGGCGAGGGCGAGGCAGGCGAAGGTGCAGACAGAGCGGCGCATGGTGCCTTCCAGTGTAGAGCAGGAAACGCGCCTCAGGGTGGGTTTGCGCGGCCCGGTTTGGCGTGGGAGTGGGGAGTTGCTATACTGTTTCAAGTTGTTGCAGAGCACTGTTCGCGGGCTCGCCCACCTTATCCGGCGATGCCGGAATCAGCGCCGGGGAATTGCAACGCAAGAGTTTGCACTGAGGCCAGATAGCTCAGTGGTAGAGCGCGGCCCTGAAAAGGCCGGCGTCGGCGGTTCAATCCCGTCTCTGGCCACCACTTCTTAAATAGATTAGCGGTAAATAAATAAAGACACTCACCCTGGCTCACCCTTGGTTTGATCGACAGTGTCCGAAAACACTCCGAGAAATGCAGATTGCGCTCTCAGCCGCTCCGGATTCGAAGCGTGGGAATAGAGCTTTTCCGTGCCCCTGGGTCGTTCTGGTCAGTCACGCTGCAGGCGCGAGCGATTTGTAGCCGATTTCCGCTCGAAGCAGGAGCAGGCGGCGCAACCGGCTGGATTTGATTGGCGCAGGAAGGGCGGCCCAACCGGCCGCTGGAGAACAAAGTTGGGGGCATCCTCGAAAGGTACAGGGCGAGTTCCTTCAGTCTTCTGAATCGCCAGCCGCCTTCGGCGCATTTGCGACCCTCACCCTGAATCCGCGGGCGATCGCCGCGACCAGCCACAAGAAAAGCGAAACAACAATGCCCACCCCGGTCAGGGTGATCACACCCAGTTGCATCAGGCTTGTCAGGAAGACGATCTCGTCCATCGTCCTGCTCAGCTTCTGCCCATGCTCAGTCAGGTGTGCGTCCAGCCGGCAAAGTCCCATCGCAATCCCAAACAGGGTGGCTTGCACGACGATGATCTTCCCAAATGGAATGCGTTCAAGCAGAGGTTTGCTCACGGTTTCCTTTCCTTGAGAATGCCCAGTCTGAAACGAGCAGCAGCACCCCGGCCAGGCAGGGCCATTGAATCAGATTGAGCCCATGAATCTGCGGCTCCGGCTTGAGAAAGTCGATCGCGGTTCGCCACGCCAGATAACTTGCAAAAAACAGCCTGAAGCGCGCGCCTTCTGGAAGGTTCACTTTCGCGCTAACCAGTATCCCAACCAATGCAAGGAAGAGAATCTCGTAAACCTGCACGGGATGACGGCCGATGCCGTCTCCGAAATTGGCAGCCCATGGCAGACTTGTCGGGCTTCCATAGGTATCGTCAGCCAACCCGGCCAACAGGCAGCCGATGCGGCCCACGGCGATGCCCACGCACAAGGGCAGCGCCAACAGGTCGCCCATCCAGCGGCGGGTCCCGCTCATCCTCTGCACTATCTCGGCGCCCAGCCAACCCCCAAGCAGGCCACCGGCGATGGTCTTGCCTCCCGGCGCAAAGAGCAGCGCCAACATCCGGCCCGACTGCCAAGCATCCAGCACCGTTGGCCATTGCTCTGCCAATTCAAGAAGACGGCTGCCTATGAGCGCGCCCACGACCGCCGCGGCCAACACGCTCCATTGTTGCGGTTCCATCGCTGCGTCTCCCCGCCTTGCGCGCAGACGGCGGAAGACCGCATATCCGGCTGCGTAACCGAGCGTCTCGAACACCGGGTGCCACAGCGGGTGGGAGCCAATGGGAATCATGTTCAAAGTTCCGCCATCGTCAGTTGAGCCATATCTGCGCAAATCGAATCCAGCGGGAATCGGACGCTTGCAATAGAGGGCAACGATCATGTCAGAGGAAGTGCCGATTGCCGAACTCACGCCTCCTTTGAAGCTGCCATTTCTAGATCCCAGGAGGAGAGTCGTGACCTTGCTGCGCAGCCCAGCAGGCCGGCATCCGCGCAGCAATCTCCCCCAAAGGAATCAACGACTTTTTACCGGGCCATCATCTGCTCCATAGGCGAAGGAACCTGCTTGAAGCCTGAGGGAATCTCGAAGACTGAAGAGGGAATCGCTTCCCGGGAGAAGTTGTTGGTCTGCGTAGTCATCTCCATGAGCGTGACATCCACGGGCGTCTGGGCGGCCGGTGCAGGGCTGGTTGCTGCAGCCGGAGCAGGCGCAGGTGCCGGCGCTGCCGGTTTGGCCTTGTGCCTGCCCCAGGCGCTCATCAGGGCGCCGCCCAGGGCGGAGCCGGGGATGCCGAGTCTGCTGCTTTCCCCAACCGCAGTGTTTTTGGCGGTGTCCGTGGCCACCTGTCCTGCCGCCGAACCACCGTTGGAAGGTGGGGGCGCGGAAGATCCGCTGGCACCAGTGCTTGGTGGCGGTGCTGCAATTCCGGTTCCCGTTCCGCCCATCCGTTGGATCTCCAGGATGCGCGTCCCCGTGATCTTCGCCAGTTCCTTCTGCATCTGCGCGAAGGCCTCGGCTGCTCCGGGCTTGCCACCGAACATCTGCGCCATGGCCGCTTTGGAGTTGGCCGCCATGTTCTTGAACGCCGCCAGGTCCACACCCGCCATCAGCGCCTTGGCAAAGCGCATATCAAAGTCCTGGACCTCCTTCATCTCTGGAGGCATGTCGGGGGTGGTCCAGATTTCGGTTGTGAGGTTATACGCGACGTTGGTTTCAGGGTTGTTTGAATCGGTGACGGTCATCTTCATGGTCAGGATCTTTTGTGTGGCGTTCTGGCCGTTCACGACTTTGCTGATCCCCGGCTCCGTGACGGATGTGGTGAAGTTGAACTGCAGGTTGGGCGGGATCGCCGGGCCTGACTGTTGCGCCGCCCTGGCCTGGGCATCCTTCATCTGTTGCTGCATCTGCGCCATCTTCTGCGGCATCTCCGCCATCATCTTGCGCATATCCGCAAAAGTCATAACAGAGTATGTCTTCTTCGTGTTGTCGATGCGGATGATGACCTGCTTGTCCAGATCGGTGATTTCGGTCGAGTCCCGGCTGACCACGGCCTTCTGATTGCCATGGACCATCGTAATCTCGCTCTTGGGATCGGTCAGGCTCTTCATCTGCTTGGAAATCATGGCGTAGCTCTTGAGCATGTCCACAAGCTGGCCGCCGGTAATCTGTGTGGATTTCTCGTAGCTGGCGTCGGCATAACAGAGCATCGGGCTGACCAGCATGGCCAGAGTTAGAAGCTTCTTGATTCTTGATTGCATTGCATCCCTCCTGTGGTAGCTGGCGAATTGTGCTTGATGACGAACGGCGCAAGACATGGCCGTCAGACCTTCTTGCAGAAGTCCGACGCCGGATCCCAGCGCGTGAATGTCTTGGTGAAGAGGTCCGTCACGCCCTTGGCGCCATCCGTGAGCCCGAAGAACTGTGCGGATGTCCCTCCCTGGCCGGTGAACTTGATCTCCTGTTTGGAGCAGGGGAACGGGGTTACGCTGGCCGAGTGAGTCACGCCTTCCGTGGCGATGAACTGCACATACACGTCGGCGTTGGAAGAAAGGATATTGCTGGCCGTGACCTTGCTCAGCGGCGACTGGGCCACAGCATCGAGGATGCTTTGCGGCAGCACCTTCTCCATGTAGCTTGCGATCTTGTCGATGTTGCTGCCGAAAGTGGAGAGCGACTTGGCGAAGGGACCGAGAATGTCAAGGCGCAACTCAATGCGCGGAGCGCAGTAGGAGATGACCATGCCGTTGGGCGCAACGGCGGAGATATTCTGGTCGGAGGTGACCTGATAGGTGAGGTTGATATTGCTCTGGTCCCCGTCGGTAACCGCGCCGGTGCTGGTGGTTTCAAACCCGCCGCCAGGCCCGCCCCAACTGATGGAGAAGCCACCACGGCTGAATTCGTTGCCCCCGGTGAGCGCGGGATGAATGAGCAGCGCCGCGGAGACATCGAGGGTGAGCGGCAGTCCACCCAGCAACGGCGCCAGGGGAACGCTGATGCCGCCGGGCAGCTTCACGCGATCTTCCGTAGCCCACACGCCGGGCGATTGCTTGCCGATCTCCCAATCGAACTGGATGTTGCCCGTCATGTTCTTGACCGCGCCGAACAAGTGCCCTCCCGCGCCTTGTCCTTTGGTGGCCATCAGGTTCTGCATGTTGAGGTTGGAACTGAAGTTGAAGTTGCCGATCCAGCCCTTCATGGCAACCCGCGCCACAAATCCGCCCACATCCTTCTGCAGCACCACCTGGAAGTTGCACTGCTGGTCTCCGGGCGTGAAGGAGTACTGGGTCACCGTCCATCCATCGGTGACGGCGGAGCCAATGCTCTTGACCGCGTTGATGGCCGCATCCTGTGTGCCCTGCTGCCGGGCTGCATCGGCGCCGGAGCCTTGCAGGCCAGATTGTGCATACACGGGCGAGTCGATCAGGTTCAGCAGGTTTTCAAGGAAGGGCTGCGCCTCGACCCTGGCGGTCTGCTTGGGACCATGGAAGCGCACCGGGGCGTCGATATTGATCTCGCCTTCCTGAACCACTTCCCGCAGCGAGGCCTGCCCCAGGATTACGAGGGTCTTGTCGCTGTCGTTGACCACGCCGAGCACTTTGCCGGCCATCTCTCCCTTCACCATGAAAACATCGCCGGCCTTCAGGCTCTTGATGTTCTGGCTGGCGTTCTGGAAGAGGAATCCGTGGCCGTCGCTGGTGATGCCCATCAGCGAAGAACTCACCTCGGCGTCATCGAACATCTTCACCGCGGGCGCGTAGGTGATGTGGGCGTAGTTATTGCCGCCGTCCACTGAGACGTTGGCGCCATCGGCGATGTGCCGCGCCGCTGGAACCGCCGCTCCACTGGCGATGGCCGCCGTTTGCGCGTCAGCCTGGGCGTTTGCCGCCGCAGGTGTCGGCTTCTTCTTGCAGCTTGTGATGGTAAGTGCCAGGAGAGCAACCAATGCGGCAGTGAGTGCGGCTCTCCCTTGCGACTTGAGGAGTCTGTGGCTGGAGGTCATATTCGTCTTCATCGTGCCTGTCCTCGGAAAGTAACTGCTTCGTAGTTGCCTGCTTCTGTGGCGGAGGCGGAATGCAGCGGGAATGTCTATTGCCGCTGGAGTTCGACACGGCGGTTGCGGGCGCGTCCTTCCACGGTGGAATTGCTCTCAATGGGCCGGGAGGCGCCGTAGCCTCTGGTGGTGAGCCGGTCGGCGGCAATCTTGTACTCATTGACCAGCGCGTTCTTCACGGCCGCCGCGCGGCGCTCGGAGAGTCCCTGATTGGTGCTGGCGTCGCCGATGTTGTCTGTATGACCGGCCACGCTCAGCTTCCAGTCGGGGTTCTTGTGCAGGATGTCGGAAATCTGCCTGAGCACGGCCTCGGAATCCGGCTTGATGGTCGCGCTGTTGAAGTCGAAGTAAATCCCGTAAATCTCCACCGGCTTCTTCTGCGCCAGCGCCTGCTCCATGCTCGAGGCCTCCGCCGGGGTTTCCGGCGGAAAATCGATCTTGACCATCTGGGAGATCCCGTCTGGTCCCTTGCTGGCCAGCAGCATGGGGTTGGAGGGCTGGTCGAGGAAGAACAGGTGCGATTCATCGCTGCCGATCATGCAGCTTGCTTGAATCGCCGGCAGCTCTACCCGGTTGCCGTTGACCAGCATTGGCATCGCCACGTCGGTTGTCCCAACCCGATGCATTTCGCACTTGTTCATCGGGTGTCCATTCCATCCCACCAGCTGGGTCTTGGTTACGGTCATGGTGTACATGGTCATCATCGGGTCGGGATTGGCCTCAAGCAGAAGCTCTGACGCGCCGGTCGAGCGCAACTGGTTGATGACCTCCGCGGATGTTCCCCATCCGGTCGAGCCCGGAAAGTGCTCCATCTTGCCGATCACGTAATAGACCATGAAGCGATGGGATGTGGCCAGGTCGGCCTTGTCCACGGTGCGGCTTGACACCTTGCGATCGGGAGGCTTGCCGGGTGTAGTGCTCGGCGTGTCCCACTCCACCACCATGGTGGCGCCCGCCGGCGCTACCAGCTCGATCTTTCGAATCTGTTCCTGGTCGCCTTTGGCGCTGGCCTGCGCGCCCGAAACCAGCAGCCCCTTGACCAGCGGGATGGTCATGGAGGACGTGGCGGAGGATACCGGCTTCCACGCCGGCAGGCTGGGCGGCGGCGGGCCTTCATGGCCGCTCTGCACCCCTTTGAGCCGATCCGCCAATGACTGGGCCACGCCAGGCAGAGTACTTGCGAGCGCCGCGAGCGCAATTGCCGCCAAGACCAAGTGATGGGCGGAACTCTTGCATTGAAGTGCTTTCATCTGCCTGCCTCCCTATGCCCCGTCGTCTGGCCCCTCATTTGCGATCCTTGTTATCGGTTGCCGGGTTATCGGTTGCCGGCAAGGGCGCCGGCAACTTCGGGGGCGCCGCTTCTGGCTCTGCGCCTCCACCGGCGGGTTGCTGTGCGCCGTCTTTCGGCTGGCCCCGCACCAGGATCGAGACGACTTCCCGCTCCACCGTTACCTCGACGCGCTGATGCACTGTCCTGTCCGGACTAATTTCTTTCGTGTTTCCTTCCGCTGCTGGAACGCCGCGTCGTAATATGTCCATACCTTTGCTCCTCATCAATTGGCGTTCGGCAACCCGATCTGCCTCCCAATGGAGCATGGCTTGCGGTTGGGCGTCTTGAATTGGCCTGAATTCTTCTGAAAAGTTTTGAAGGCTGGCTATGCTATTGCCTATGAAGGACATCTACCGCTTCGACGAGTTCGAGCTTGACCCCTCCAAGCGCATACTGGCCCGCAACGGCGCCCCCGCTCCGCTCTCGCCCAAGGCCTTCGATCTGCTCACGTTTCTCGTCCTCAACCCAGGGCGGGTGCTTAGCAAGGAAGAACTGCTCAAGTCGGTCTGGCCAGACTCCTTCGTCGAAGAGGGCAACCTGGCCCAGCACATCTCCTGGCTGCGCAAGGCGCTGGGCGACAGGTCCGCTTGCATTGCCACCATCCCCGGCCGCGGCTATCAGTTCACGGCCCAAGTCCAGGTGGAGCATCCCGTGGATTCACTCCCCGAGAGCCAGCCGGGGGACATCTTTGTGCAGAGAGTGCGGGAGCGCACCCATGTGGTCATCGAGCAGTCGTCCCCTGCTCCTGTTGCTCGCGCACTGCCCGCGTGGTCTGCGTCCCGCCGCAATGCCGTCATTCGTTGGACCGCACTCTCTCTGCTGGCGGCGGCATTGATTGTCCTGGCTGCAACCATTGCCTGGAAGCGTCTTGTTCCACCGCCCCAGCTTCGCAAGGTAATGGTTGCCGACTTTGCCAACTCCACCGGCGACGCCACCTTTGACCGCACGCTCAAGCGCGCGCTGGAGATCGATCTCGAACAGTCTCCCTACATCGACGTCATGAGCGAAAGCGAAGCGGTAAGTATCCTGCAACTGATGGGACGGAGCGATGGCGCTGGGATATCTTCGGCGATTGCAAGAGAGGTATGCGTGCGCAGCAACCGCCAAGTGCTGCTGAGCGGCAGCATCGCCTCCGTTGGCCACGATTATCTGCTCACGCTCGAAGCCACGGATTGCGCTTCAGGCAAGCAACTGGCCGGCGCAAAAGCCGAAACCGCGGCCAAGGAAAAGGTGCTTGCCGCTCTGGACTCCGTGGCAGACCGTATAAGAAAAGGCCTGGGCGAATCCAGGGCATCCTTGGAGAACTACCAGGTCCCGATCATGACGGCGACTACGTTCTCACTCGATGCGCTGAAATCCTACTCCATGGGCCACTATCTCGCCGCTCAGGGAAAGAGCGAGTCTGAAACGCTGCCTTTCTATCAGAAAGCGGTGGAACTGGATCCTCAGTTTGCCATGGCCTATGGGGCGATTGCCTCGGATTACTACAATCTCAACGAATACAACCTGGCTTCGCAGTATTACCGGAAAGCATTCGAGTTGAGTGGCCGCGTCAGCGCCAAGGAGAAACTCGAAATCCAGGCTCACTACTATTGCGAGGGGCAGGAGGATGTGCTCCAAGGCATCCAGGTCTATCGCATGTGGGCAGAGACTTATCCGCACGATTGGGTGCCTTGGGTAAACCTCACCAACGAGTACACGCAACTCGGCAAATATGTCCCTGCAATTGCCGCGGGCGAGCGGGCCATTGAGGAAGCGCCCAGCCGCAGAATCAGTTACAGCGTTCTGGTCCGCGCCTACAAGCGTGCCAACCACTTCGCAGAGGCCAAGGCCATCGCGCTTCAGGCCGTGCAGAAAGGCATGGATTCCACCGGGCTTCACGCTTCGCTGCTGCAGATTGCATTTGCCGAAAATGACCGCGACGCCTTGTCCCGCGAAATCAAATGGGGTGAAGGCCATAACGGCGGCTGGTATTTCCTGGCCATACAGGCGGACGCAGCCGCAACCGCCGGAGGCTACCGCAGGGCGGAAGAGCTGCTTCGCGATGCTGTCGAGGTAGCAGAGCGCGACAACCTCTCCGAGGCCGCAAACGATATCCTTCTCGATCAGGCGCAAATGGAGTATGAGCTTGGTCTGCAGGCTTCATCTCGCGCCACGCTCAGCCGCGTTCGCAACCCCGAAATGGATTCGCCGGACTTGGCCATTCTCCGCGTGGAGCTGGGGGATACGTCGTTTGCAGAGCGCTATCTGACGGCGCACAACAGCAGCACGCATCCTGGCACTCAGATGGCCTTTCTGAATCTTCCTCGTCTTCGGGCAGCGCTGGCCATGCGGCGTGGAAAGCCCCTCGATGCCATAACCGAGCTTCGGCCTGCAATTCCTTTTGAGTTGGCCGACTATACCGTACCTGCACAATTGGCAGCAGCCTACATGTTGGCCAAACAGCCGGAGAACGCTGTTCATGAATATCGGAAGATCCTGCTCAACAGGGGTGTCGACCCGGTTTCTGTCCTGTACCCCCTGGCGCATCTCGGGCTGGCCCGTGCCTTTGCCCTGGAGAAGGATACACGGCGCAGCCGCAAAGAGTATGACGAGCTCTTTGCACTTTGGAAAGATGGCGATCCTGACATCCCCATCCTGAGGCAAGCGCGCATGGAATACTCCAGCCTCCGGTAAACTCCCTCTTGCTCGTCGCAGGGGCGATCCGGCCGATCGAACAACCGTATCGAAATGCCATTCGCGTGCACCAGACGCGGTGAAGCGGTGCACTGGGGAAGGAAAGACCCAGCCGGTGCACAATTCCGCCGGAAGAACGGGGGAGCCTGGACGATAATGAGGGATCAAAACTGTCCCCCTTTGTCATCGTGCTACTTTTCAAGCGTGCGGATGTAAGCAATGGCCGACTCGATCTGATCGTCGCTCAGCTTGCCTGTAAATGAGGGCATCTTGTTCTTGCCCTTCTTGACGACGGCGATCAGGTCGGCGTCAGAGGCACTGATAACCGAGGGGTCCCGAAAGGACACGATCTTTGCGATTCTGCCGGCAGGGGTGGCGCCCAGGCCGTCTGCTCCGTGGCACATCTGGCATTTCGCTTTGAAGGTATCGGCCCCAGCGTTTTGCGCAAGTGCGGGAGGGACAAAGGACGCCGCAAGACAAATCAATGCGAGGCTTCGAAGATTCAGTTTCATCGTTGGCTCCTTGGCTACAGTGGTTTCATCTTGCTCGCTGGAATGGAGGGTGCGCTTACCGCCTCCGCTGTCACGAGAATCTCTTGAACCCTTCAACCCAAGCGCCTTCGGGGCGGGAACAGAGCATCGATGTCTTCACCTGATTCCTCGATGACTCTCCGCCCGGTTGGGTGCTCCGGGGATTTTATGTTCTTTCTAAGGAACCTCTGATCAACTGTCAGATTCCCGAACCACGTTCCCTCAGGGGCTAAAGCCCGCCTTCATTTTGAGCTGCTTGCGGCACGACTAAAGTCGTGCCCTACCAAAACAGCGACCCATTCAGAGGTCCCCTAACCAACGTACTTGACGATCTGCATGAATCCGTAGTCCATGTGAAGTTGCATGTGGCAATGGAACAGAGAGTCTCCGGGATTGTCCGCGACAAAATCGACCGCAACCGTATCGAGCGGCATGACATTGATCACATCTTTTGTGAGTCCGCTCAACTTCCTGTCGCCAATCCGCACCACCTCAAAGCTATGGCGATGCAGGTGCATGGGGTGCTGATCGCCGCTGGAGTTCGACATCACAAGACGGTAGCGTTTCCCCCGCTTCACCTGGATGGGGTCTACATCGGGCCATGATTTGCCGTTGATTGCCCAGGTGTCGAATTTGGAGTCCCCCTTGGCGCCCTCGTCAGAGAAAGTCAGATTGATGGTTTCGTCCGGCGCGACAGCCGGCGCATTGGCAGCGAACAGGGTGTAGTCCCAGTCGGCCTGCACGGGATCCCGCCATACAGGCGCCCCGGTCTTTCCCGCATATTCCACGACCACTCCGAGTCCCATGGCGCGGCTCTTCTCAAGCGTGGAACCCAACACCCATACTCCGGGAGAGTTCATCTCCACAATCGCATCGATCCGCTCGGCCACAGCAAGCGACAGCACCTCAACAGCAGAGGGATTTGGAACCGGGTTCCCATCCATGGCAATCACCTTGAAGGTATGCCCCGGCAGCGCCAAAACCACGTTCTCAGTAGCGCTTGCATTCAGAAAGTGCATCAGAACCCTTTGCCCTGCCTTCACGCGCAACGGTTCCCCAGCGCCGAGCCGGTGCTGGTTGATGGTCGCGTATCGATAGCCGACATCCGAACCAGAAGTCGCCGGAGCGTTTGCAGACTCTGCCTGCATGACCTCAGCCATGGGAACGAAGGACGGCAACCAATGGTGGATGGCGAGGAAGATTTCCTGATCGAAGTGGCCGGGGGCCTGTTTCCCTGCCACCAGCAAGAAGCCGAATTGTCCGGTGTATGTGCCCAGCGACAGATTCGACCCTGCGCCGGCGTGCGTGTGATACCAGCGCGTTCCAGAGGGACGAGGCGTAAAACTGTAGCGCAGGCGGCCGCCCGCGGGAATCATCGGGGAACCTTCCTCCATGGCGCCATCGTTCAGCGAGTCGATCGCCAGACCATGCCAATGCACGATGTCGGGATCGCCGGATGCATTTATGACGTCAATCTTTGCCGGCTTTCCCTCCGTCAGCCGCAGTATTGGCCCTGGAACCTGCCCGTTATAGGCAATTGTTTCGAGAGTCACGCCCGGAGAGATCTCGAGCTTGCAGGGTGCGATCTTCAGAGTGTAGTCGGCAGGGGAGGCGCCGGCGTGTTGCCTGGCGTGATGCGCAGCGGCGGTTGCAGAGGCTTTCGCCTGTGCGGAGAGCATTGAACTGAAGAGAGGTTCTACCAGTAATGCGCCGGCTGATGCAACAAAGGTTCTTCGATTCATGGCGACCTCGTGAGAATCCTGGAGCATGAAGTCAGGCTGTGCCGTGCTGCCTGGTGATTAATACCGTGGTAGTGTTCGGATTGCGCGGCGCCAAAGAGCCCTGTATCTCCTGGACGGGCGCGTCGATTTGTATATTACTCCTGGATGACCGCCTGTCCGCAGGTTGCGAGCGAACATCGCCCAACTGATCCGGCTGTGCCTTGACGGGCGCCTGCCATGGCAGCCTGCAGCAATGCTCCACCATCAACGGGGCTTTGGCTCAGCCAATCATTTACCGACCACAAGGATCTGGAAAGAGTGTGGAATCATCGGAGGGCGCGGGCGGCGCATCCACTCTGGGGCTCCCGGAGGCAGAGGGGCTGCCTGTGGCGGTGCGGCAGGAACCGGCCCGTACTCGGCCGTAATCAAGAAGATCTGGTCCGTCTTGGTATCCAGGGTCAGCGTTTTGGCGCGCGCCGGCGTTGCCACCGTCTGTTCCACGCGGAAGCTCGTGGGCGAATCCTCCTTCACCACCGTCAACGTGCCATCGCCCTGTGAGCTGAAGGCTTCCATCGTCGCCGGGTTGAAGGTTGCGCCGTCGGACCCGACGCCAATGGGCAGATCGGCGATGATATGCCCGTCCGCAACCGACAGGATGACCATATTGTTCTTCTCGCGGCAGGAGGCGAAGAGAATCCCGTTCTTCGCATCGAGCGCAAGTCCCGCGCAGCCCGCGCCCTTGCTGGAGACGTCGTACCGGCCGACCATCTTCATGGTGTTCGCATCGATCACCGCGATGGCAGCCTTGTCGGCGATGTCGACATAGATTTTGCCGTGGCCGTCGGTGGCCGCCTGCTCGGGTGCGCCGCCGATGTCGATGGTACCGAGAATCGAGCCGTCCTTGTCGTCCAAAACCGTGATGTTTGGCTCCGCGTGGCTGAGGACGTAGAAGCGGTGATTGTAGGGGTCGTTCAGGTAGCCGTCCGGGTTGCCCTCCACGTCGATCTTCTTCAGAATCGCAAAGGTCTTCGCATCGAACATGGTGACCGGCTTGGAAGTTGCGAATCCGTGGCCTGTTGCCGTGTCGACAGCTCCGCCGTGGGCGCTGACGCCCGGAAGGTCACCCACCTGGGCCAGCGTGTCGAGGTTGAACACGCCAATGTGACCGGCGGGTCCCGAGCGCGCGACATAAAGGTTGCGGCCGTCAGGGTCGGCAGTCACGTAATCGAATCCGCCATCGCCTCCCACGAGTTGAATCCTGTGCACCTTGTAGGGGCCGCTGTCCTGTGCGCGGGCGAGGCCGGCAAACGGAAGCAGAAAGGCGAGTGCTGCAAGGACGAGCGGTTTGCATGACATGGTGGTACCTCCCAAGAAGGACTTGCCCGCGGCGGTCCGGCCTTTTGGAGCCGAGGATTGATCTCGGTCTCTTCGGCAAATCGAGCATACACGCTTCAACCTGAAGATTCGGTGAATGCGAGGAAGGGTGCGACCAACAACCTGGGAACAGGCTGCGACTGAATGTGCAAACCCTGCACGATTTTGCGCGAAAAATGCGGTTTTCGGGCTCAAATCGGGTAAGAACGGGCTAAAAAGCGCCGGTTACGTTTACTGCTAAGTCGACATGTAGTTTTCGTAAGTTATTCATTATGGGCTGCTTACGTGCAATTAATTGTAAGAAAACGCGCTTCAAGAGGGAGGGGGGGGAGGGGGGGTGGGGGGGGCAGGTGGTACGGACCGGTTACATACCTTCCCATCTACCAGTGTGCGCCAGGGGAAGGTAATTGTCGGTAAATGGGGTTTAAGAAAGCGAACAATCTGTCTCTGTTGATTTTCAGTCGGCGCATAGCTTTCATTTCAGGGGAAGGGCCGTTGGCGGCAGTCGATGCTTTTGTCCATGGAGATCGGCGACCACTTGGCGACTCAGGGCACCGATTGCGCCGTTGACGACTGCCTCTGAGATTTGGCATCTATCGAGAATCGGAGTCTAACGGAAACCTGGTTGAGGTTCGTGCTCTCCCAGGTGCCCAAAAGCGAGGCACCTGGGGCACCCGGTTTTGGTGGACGAACTCACACCTCGGACCTGGGCCACCCGCCTCGTGTGGGGGCCTGGGGCGCCGCCGGGAGCAGAAATCTCCGGTCAAAATTGAGGGGCCGTGACCGGCAGAGCGGCGGACTCGATGCCCTCGCACAGCGCGTTGTCCACGGTCACGTTGCCCACGGCGTCAAGCTTCACTGTCCAGATGGTGTCATAGTCGGCGGAGGGCCAGGCGGGCGCCATGGGGGCAATGCCGTGTGGAAAATAGCTGGAGAGCAGCGCATTGACCGTTGTTGCAATGCGATCGTGCTCCCACGCGAGCAGGATCTTCTGATTGGAGAACTGTTCGCCGGTAAAAAAGAAGTCACTGGCCTGGGTGGATAGCTGGGGCGGACTGGTAGCAAAGAGATCGAAGCTCGCGGCCAGATGAAAGGGCAAGTTATTGGCGATGGCGTAAGGCTCAACGGTCAATGCGGGTCTGACATACGACCAGTAGGAATTGCTGGAGGAACTCGCAGTGCCCTGGATAGCCTGTGCGGGGTCGCTCGAATAGACCTGGTCGGGGCTGATTTTGCCGGCCAGCGCGCTGGGCAGATCGAGCGCGCGCCACTGCCCCGCGCCGACATAGTTGCCGTCGTCCCAAGATCCCTGTGGATGCGCCTCTGCGTGGCGAATGATGTAAAGAGTTTCGTTCCTGTTGATCTCCGGTGGAATAACGGCGCCCGCGGCGCCGCCGGTGATTGAGATGGTGAAAGGCGCCTGGGCCGCGCACGGGGCAGAGGCCAGAGCGGGCGAGTTCAATGCCGGGTAGGTGGAAGGCGGGGCCAGGTTGCTGTCGAAGGTGACCAGGCTGGCGCCTCCCGACGGAGCGATCGAGATCGCATAGACCGAGTTGGGCCCGGAATAGCTGGCCGGAAGAGTCAGGTTGTAACCTTCGAGCGCGTTGAGGTTCGTCAGCAGGCTTTTGGTGGTCTCCCAAGGCGCCGAGAAGACGAAAAAGCCGGGCACGTTTGCTTTGAGGATTCCGGTGACCAGGGTTTCGTTGTCGCCGTTCTCGTCGTTGAAGTCGAGACCCTGGCAATTGGCGCAGGGCCGCGCCTGCACAGCAACTCCGCTGGGTGCGCCTGCTGCGGCATAGGAGACGTTGAGCGGGTAGCTGTTGGCGGTGTAGGGAGTTCCGCCCGCCGGGCTGCTGGAGAGAGTGACCTGGTTGAGAAGGGCGAACTGCTGGACGGTCTCAGGCGCCGCCATATCGGGGTCCTTGTCCGCGGTTTGCAGATGGGTCATCGGCGCCAGCGTGTAAATGCCGGTTACATTCTTCGAGCCCAGCACGTGCTGGCGCAGGAATGTGGCCATGAGCAGCGAGCGCTGCAATCCCCTGTCGGTGAGGTTTGCAGTGCCTGGATTGACGTCCCCCGCGGCGTTATAAGCCAGATCCTCGCTTACCACGAAAATCAGGTTCAGGTTGCTTTCGCTCAGCGGCCCGGGAGCGGAGACCGGGGTTGGCGCGGGCGCCGGCGCTGTGGAATGGGAAGCGGAAGATCCGCATCCCACGAACAGCGCCAGGCCAGGAAGCAGGAACAACGGCCATACCGCGGCATTCTTGTTCACGTTCCAGCTCCTTCACTCAATGGCGGAAGTGGCGAATTCCGGTGAAGACCATGGCCATGCCCAGCTTGTCGGCGGCAGCGATGACTTCGTCGTCGCGGACCGAGCCACCGGGCTGGATGACGGCGGTGGCTCCGGCGGCGGAGACCGATTGCAGGCCGTCGGGGAAGGGGAAGAAGGCGTCGGAGGCGGCCACGCAACCCTTCAGCGGCAGCACGGCCTTCATCGCGCCAAAGCGGGCGGCGTCCACGCGGCTCATCTGGCCGGCGCCCACGCCCAGGGTCTGGCCGTCTTTGGCATAGACGATGGCGTTGGACTTGACGTGCTTGGCGACGCGCCAGGCAAAGAGCAGGCTGCGCAGTTCCTCGGCGGTGGGCGGACGCCAGGTGACCACCTTCAGCTCCGACTCGGTGACCCGGCCGGTATCCGCATCCTGCAATAGCAAGCCGCCGGAGACGTGTTTGATCACCGGCCGGGGCGCGGCGGAGTGGACCTGGACCAGGCGCAGGTTCTTCTTGGCGGCAAAGCGCTCGCGGGCCTCGGGCGTGAAGGCCGGGGCGGCGATGGCCTCGACGAAGAGCTTGGCAATCTCCTCGGCGGCTTCGGCGTCGACGGTGCGGTTGATGCCGATGACGCTGCCGTAGGCGGAGACGGGGTCGCAGGCCAGCGCCTTCTGGTAGGCATCCAGCACGGTGGGGCCGGTAGCCGCGCCGCAGGGGTTGGTGTGCTTGACGATGATGACGGCGTGCTCGTCGAACTCCTGGACCAGCTCCCAGCAGGCGTCCAGGTCGACAAAGTTGTTGAAGCTGAGCTCCTTGCCCTGGAGCTGGGCTGCCCCGGCAACGCCCAGGCCGGAACCGTCGTTGTAGAGCGCGGCGCGCTGGTGGGGATTCTCGCCGTAGCGCAGCGGCTGGGCGAGGGCAAAGTTGACGCGCAGGGTGGTGGGGAAGCTGGCCGTATCCGGCGCGGCGGGGCTCGCCGGCGCGGGCGCCTCGGCGATCTTATCCAGGGTGTTGGCAATTGCCGTATCGTAAGCGGCGGTGAGCGAGAAGGCCTGTTTGGCCAGCCGCCAGCGGGTTTCGCGTCCCAGGCAGCCATGGGTGGCCTTGAGTTCCTGCATGAGGCCGGGGTAATCGGCCACGCGGGTCACGATGGCCACATCCTCGAAGTTCTTGGCCGCGGAACGCACCATCGAGGGACCGCCGATGTCGATGTTCTCGATGAGCTGGCCAAAGGCCACTCCGGCCTGCGCAGCGGTCTTCTCGAAAGCGTAGAGGTTGACCACCACCATGTCGATGGGCTCGATGCCGTGGGCGGCGACGGCGGCCTCGTGCTCCTTGTTGCCGCGAATGTAGAGCAGCCCGCCGTGGACCTTGGGGTGGAGGGTCTTGACGCGGCCGTCGAGCATCTCCGGGAAGCCGGTAAGGTCGCTGATGTCCTGTACGCCCAGGCCGGCCTCGCGCAGAGCGCGCGCGGTTCCGCCGGTGGAAACCAGTTCCACGCCAAAGCTGGCCAGCACCTGGGCAAACTCCACCAGGCCGGTCTTGTCCGTCACGCTCAGCAAGGCACGCCGAATCCGTTTTTCCGTGTTCTCAGTTGGGGTCACAGTGTCACTCCTTTATGAGGGTCAGCGCCGCCCGCACGGTGCATGAGCTGCCAGCGCGGGCGAGGACCAAACACCAGACTACATCGAAATGTGGAACGAAATGCCGCAGCCTGCGTCGAATCATATAGCGGTACGGGGGCTGCCGGGCCTTGCCTGGGGGCTGTTTCCGCCGGCAGTGTATCCAAAAATGCTCTAAAATTAAGCGATGGGAAGTTACTCCCCCACTCCCGCACCGGAGATTCTGCCTCCGGACGCGGGTTCTGTGCCTCCAACCCAAGCGGTTCGCCGTTCGCGCCCCTCCGCGCCAGCCACCTATCTGCTGGTGGGCATCAACTGCGCGGTTTTTTTGGCCATGGTGGTGCACGGGGTCAGCGCGGGCAGCCCCACTACCGACCAACTGATGCAATGGGGAGCGGATAACGCCGGCGCCGTTTTGAACGGGGGCCAGTGGTGGCGCATTGTCAGCGCCATGTTTGTGCATGTGGGCATTCTTCACCTGGCCACGAACATGTGGTGCCTGTGGAACCTGAGCCTGCTGGCCGAGCCGCTGCTGGGTTCGACGGGCGTGGTGGCGGCCTACATTCTGACGGGGGCGGCGGGCAACCTGCTTTCGACCTTCGTCAACTGGATGAGCTTTCCCGACGCGCGAGGATCGGTGGGGGGTGTGCTGTTTCCCGCCGGGGCGGGCGCTTCCGGCGCGGTATTCGGGCTAGCCGGCGTGCTGATCGTGCTGCTCAAGTCGCAGCGGCTGCCGGTGCCTCCGCTGGAACTGAAAAAGCTGCGCAAGTCGGTGATCTACTTTGCCGCCATCAACCTGGTGATCGGGTTCACCATCAGCTTTGGCGCCGCCGCGGCGGGTTCCGGGCTGCGCATTGACAATATGGCCCACCTGGGCGGCTTCAGCTCCGGGCTGCTGTTTGCTGCGCCGCTGGTGCCCCGGCTGGGCTCGCCGCGGAGGCTCTTCAATGTCCGCTTGCGCTTTGCGGTGGTGGGACTGGTGGGACTGCTGGTGCTGTTCGGGTTCTACCTGGCGCAACTGCCGGGATGAGCGGGCGATGCCCTGCACGCAAAGCCAAAAAAGTTGGGAGAATTCCCAGGCTTCGACGTTCGATTTCAATCTGTGCAAGAATGATCGCCGTACGCTGATCGTCTCATTCCACTTTCCGGAGGCAGACCATGAAGCGCCGCGACTTCCTCAAACAAGCAGCCATTACCGCCGCAGCCGTAGCATCCGCCAGCCAAATGACCGCATCCCCGACGACCCCTACTGATCCTATTGCGCGCCGCACGCTGGGCAAGACCGGCGAAAAGCTCTCCATTCTGGGCTTCGGCGGCATCGTGGTGATGGATGAGGACTCTGGCGCGGCCGCGAACATCGTGGCCGAAGCGGTGGACCGGGGCATCAACTACTTCGACGTGGCCCCCAGCTATGGCAACGCACAGGAGCGGCTGGGGCCGGCGCTGGCGCCCTACCGGAACAAGTGCTTCCTGGCCTGCAAGACCGAAGGCCGCATGAAGGACGACTCGCGGGCGCAGCTGGAGCAGTCCTTGAAGCTGCTCAAGACCGATCACCTGGACCTCTACCAGTTCCACGCGTTGACCAAGATGAGCGACCTGGACAAGGTTCTGGGACCGGGCGGCGCCATGGAGACCATGGAAGCGGCGAAGAAGGAAGGGAAGATCCGCTACATCGGCTTCTCCGTCCACTCGGTGGAGACCGCGCTCGCGGCCATGGACCGCTACAACTTCGATACGGTGCTTTTCCCGCTCAACTGGGTGCTGTTTACGCAGGCCAACTGGGGCCCGCAGATTCTGAAGCGCGCGCAGGAAAAGCAGATGGGCACCCTGGCCCTGAAGGGCATGGCCAAGACGGTGTGGGACGCCGACCAGAGGCAGCATCATCCGGAGCCCAAGTGCTGGTATCAGCCGGCCGGTTTCCCCCAGGAGGCGTCGCTGGGGCTGCGCTGGACGCTGGGCCACCCCATCACCGCCGCCATTCCGCCCGGAGACGAGCGCTACTTCCGCCTGGCCCTGGATGTGGCGCAGAACTACAAGCCGCTGGAAGCGGCCGAAGAGCAGGCGCTGCTGGGCGGCGGGCACGGAGTGGAACCGATCTTCCACTTGGGGAACGATGTGTAGAGCGGCTTTGCCCAAGCCAAGCTTTCGACTCCGTTTCGCGCATAATACGCGCCAAACTTCGCTCCTAAAGCATTTCTCCTGTTTCTGTAGAGTGGTTCTCTCGTATCCCACCCTGGTGTCCTGTCCCTAAAGTTCGCAACAAAACAAGGGTTGTCATCCTGAGCGAACGGGGCCCCAAGCGCTTTTCAGCTTGGGGGTGGTGAGTCGAAAGCCTGCCCTGAGCGAAGCCGAAGGGGATCTGCAGTTGTTTTTCAAAGAACACCTGGGACACCACCCTGGCCGCAAAAACAAAAACGCGGTGCCCAGAGGGCGCCCAGGCCCTACAACCTTCCTGAAAAGACATAAAAGACATTCTCGCAGGGGCTAGGGCCCAATGACTTCAAGCGACTTATGGTACGACTGAAGTCGTGCCCTGACACAGCGGCAATGCCCCTACCGGACCGCCGTGGCGGCAAATTTCTTCACCATGGCCAGCAGCAGCTTGCGGTCGCTGTCGTTCAGGTTTGAGGAGTAGCGGCGGATCTGGGTGAGGAAGCGGAGTTCCTCGTCGGAGAGCTTCTGGGTGTTGAACTGGTGGCCCAGCGAGTCGTCGGCAAAGAACTGGGCGATGGGCAGGTCGAGGGCCTGGGCAATCTTCGACAGCGTGTCCAGCGAGGGCACCGTGTGGCCGTTCTCCACGCGCGACAGGTAGCAGCGCAGCAGACCGGTTTTCTTCTCGATGTCGCCTTGGGAAAGTCCCTTTTGCAGCCGGTAAGCACGGATAGTGGTGCCGATTTTCATGGCGGGATGCGTCCTGTTCGCTGCCGATCAGAGTTTACTTCCATGGTAGCGATTAAAAGATTATTGGCTCAATAGTTAACACAGGCTACCAGTGAAAAGCAAGTAAACTCATCTCATGTTGTGACGAAAGTACCCGAGCAGGCAGGCGAGCTTATTGAAGCTGCGGGGAGGAACCAAAGGGTTCTGTCGCCCTTATCCCGGCCGGGCGCCTCAGCCTTTTTTAAGCCGCATTTGCTCCGTTTTTTCGCGCGTTTGTTTCAGCTTGCCGATAGTGTCCTGACGACAAAGGAAACTCAAGGGGGGAGAAGATCGCAGCTTTCAGAACCATAGGGTGAGATGGAAAGAGGTTCCAAGGGAATGCAAGACCAGAGCAGACGCGTCTCGATCATCGTGGTGGTAACGATGCTTGCATTGGTTGGCGGAGCGACGTGCGGCTATCTGCTGGGCCGCGCCAACACGCGGAAGATGACCGAGGCCCGGCTCGCCCAGGGCGCAGCCCAGGTTGGGGAACTGGCCGACTCCTTGCTAAATGAGTCGCGCTCCCTGCTGGGGACCCTGAACGCTTCGCCGTATCCCTTCTGCTCAGAAGCTGAAATCGCCTACTTTCGCAAGCTTATCTACCACGCGGAGAACCTGAGGGATGCGGGACGGATGCGGAACGGAAGGCTGGTTTGCTCAGCCCTCTTTGGACGGAACGATCTGCCAAATACGCAGTTCCAGCCCTCCATCACCCAACAGGATGGGATGAAGTTCTATGGGGACCTGCCCCCGTACTTCTCCACACATTGGGAGGAGTTTGTTCTGCAAATGGGCAATTCCTATGTGGTTGAAGATCCGAATTTTGAGCGCCGATTCGAACAGTTCAATGCACATGTGGAAACCACCATGATCGACGCCTCCAGCCTCAAGAGGGGCCGTGCCAGCGGCTTGCCGCTAGCGGTTCCTGGGGCGATCAAGGACCGGGACTGGCAGGGGAGCCTGGGAGACACGCTGTATGCGACTCGTTGCACGCCGCGCAGCGCCTTATGCAACACCGCGTACGAGTCGTTTCCTGTTGCGCTTTGGGCCGATCGCGGCCAGCTGGTGCTGTATACCGCCCTGGGGGGGATGAGCGGAGCGTCCCTGCTGTTGGTCTTCGTTCTTTTGAGGGTGCGAAACCGGAGTATGAGCCAGCAGTTGCGCCGGGCGATCCGCCAGGACAAGCTGCGGGTGGTGTACCAGCCGATTGTGGATTTGGCCAGCGGGCGGATCGTGGAGGCCGAGGCGCTGGCGCGCTGGACCGACGTGGACGGCTACGCGGTGAGTCCGGAGGTTTTTGTCAGGCTCGCCGAGGAGCGGGGATTTGTGGCGGAACTGACCGAACTGGTGGTGCGTCACGCGCTCAGCGACTTTGCAGAGATCCTGCGCGAGGATGAGAGTTTCAGGATCAACGTCAATGTGACCGCCTCGGACCTGGAAGATGAGAATTTCCTGCCTATGCTGGAGCAGGCTTTGGCCCGGGCGGGAGTGGAGGCGTCGGGACTGGCGATCGAAGTGACCGAAAGCGCGACGGCGCGGGTTCCAAAGGTGATTGAGACCATCAGCCTGCTGCGCGGGCGCGGCCACAGCGTACAGATCGACGACTTTGGGACGGGATATTCGAGTCTTGCCTACTTGAAGGATCTTGCCGTGGATGTGGTCAAGATCGACAGGGTCTTCATCCAGGCGATCGGCACCTGTGCGGCGATGGTAGACATTCTGCCGCATATTCTGAGGATGGCCGAGGCGCTCAACCTGCAAGTTATTGCCGAAGGGATCGAGACCGTCGAGCAGGCTGCCTATTTTGCCGGGTTCGAGCAGCCTGTTCGGGGACAGGGCAGGCTCTTCGGCATTCCGGTGCCCGTGGAGGAGTTCCGTCTCAAGCTGGCCGCCGTCGTGCGTTAGGCGAGAGGGCGGGGCAGGGAGCCGATTTCCGAACTCGACGTGCGCGGCAAGAACAGGCCGCCAGGCGCTAGCGCTCCAGTTTCTCCGCGAGAAAGCGGTCGATGCGGGCCAGGGCGTCAGCCGCATCGGCAGGGCGATAGCCTGCCTGGTTGTTGGAATTCTCAAAAGCGTGGCCGGCCTGGGGATAGATTTTGGCGTCCACCGGCTTGCCCAGCGCCTGCATCGCGGCCTCGAAGGCGTGGACAGCGTCGGGCGGGATGCCGTGATCCTGTCCGCCGAAGTTGCCCAGCACCGCGGCGTGAATTTTGGCCAGGGAGACCGGATCGGTGGGCAGGGCGCCATAGTTGACGACCACGGCCCGCAGCGCGGGCGAGGCGATGGCCAGTTGCAGCGCATAGCCGCCGCCCATGCACCAGCCCACCGCGCCGATGCGGCTGGGCCGCACATCCTTGCGGTGCTGCAGCCAGGCAACCGCCGAGGTCAAATCGCGCACGCCTTGATCCTGTGGCAGGCCGCGAGAGAGTTCGTGGGCCGTCTCGGGGTCAGTGGCCACCTTGCCCCGGTAGAGGTCGACGGCCAGTGTCACGTAGCCTTTGGCGGCGTAGCCGGCGGCTTCCTGCTTGATCCAGTCGTTCAGTCCCCACCACTCGTGGACCAGGACCAGGGCCGGATGGGGGCCCGCGCCGTGAGGCAGATAGAGCACCGCCTGGGCGGTCGAGTTGCCGCTGGGGAAGGTGACCGCCTGCTGGGCGGGAGCGCTGGCGGTTGCCAGGGCAAACAGTATGGGTATTGCGCAAAGAAACAGGCGGGAAGCCTTCATCCGGAAAACCTCGATTCTGAGACAATGGTTCGGTCCAGGGAACAGTCCAGCGCGCACAGGCGACACAGTGGGGACACCTGTGCTTCCATGGGAATGCCATTGTAGGCCGCGCATCAGGCGGAAGCCAAGGCCATAGTCCGGGGCAGCGCAGACGCCGTCTAAATGAGCACAGGCGCGCAATGACAGGGAGTGTGAATGCGGCGATTGGGTTTGCAGTTGGCGGTTGCGATGGGGATCTGCATGGCTGGCGGTCTGGCGGCATGGGCCCAGGCTCCAGGGCAGAACCCGGCGCCGCCGAGCGCACCCGCGGCATCCGCCAGTGAGGCCGCCGCGGTTCCACCGGTCCAGCCGACGACCGGCGGGCGGCTGCACGGCCAGGTGAAGAGCGGCAGCACGCCGCTGCCGGGCGTGACCGTGACCGCGCAGAACACCCTCACCGGCAAGCGCTTCTCGACAACCAGCGACATCACCGGGGCCTGGTCGCTGACCCTTCAGCAGAATGGCCGCTATGTGATCCGCACGCAGTTTGCGGCCTTTGCGCAGGTCTCGCAGGAAGCGGTTCTGAATGCCGCCAGCCACGATCAGACGGTGAATTTTGAACTGCTGCTGGCCTCGCGGGCGGCAGAGCAGGAGCGGCGACAGGAGCAAGGTTCGCAGACTACCGCGGCACAGGCCATCCAGCAACTGGCCGGGAGCGGAGTGCAGAATCTGAGCCTGATGAGCGCCCTGGAAGCCGGGACCGACACCCAGAGCGGCGCGGCGGGTGCGGGCGGCGCAGCGCTGCCCTCCATCGCCGGCAACTCCGACTTCAGCGGAGACTCGGTGTCCATCAGCGGCCAGGCGGGTGAGGTGAGTCCGCTGGCCGGGCTGGATATGGACCGCATCCGGGATGCAATCGAGACCATGCGCGCCCAGGGCGGCGGACCCGGCGGAGGGAATTTTACAGGTGGCGGCGGAGGCCTCTTCGGCGGAGGGGGCCTTGGCGGGCCGGGCGGCTTTGGCGGTGGCCGGGGTGGGTTTGGCGGCGGCGGAGGCGGCGGGCGCGGCAACTTCCGCGGCTTCAACCCCGGACAACCGCACGGCGCCGTCTTCTGGACGGGCAGCAATGCGGCGCTCAACGCGGAGCCGTTCAGCCTGCGTGGCCAGTCGCAGGAGCAGCCGGCCTCCGGCACCAACCGCTTTGGCCTGACCTTCATGAGCGCCCCTTACCTGCCGGGGTTGACCAAGCCCAGCGGCAAGGACGCGGTGTTTCTCACTCTTTCGGGTCAGCGCAACTCCAACCCCTCCGATCAGTACGCCACGGTGCCCACCGATGCCGAGCGGGCGGGCAATATTCCCGGACTGGCCGCGCCCATCGTTCCGGTGAGCCAGGCCGCCGCACTGCTCAAGTATTTTCCCGAGCCCAACCTGCCCGGCGACACGCAAAACTATCATCTGCTGACTACCTCGCAGTCCAACTCGACGCAGGCCGGGGTGCGCTACATGCGCAGCCTGGGCAAGAACGCCAGCCTCCTCGGCGGCCGCGGCGGAATGGGCGGGCGCCGGTCGCAGACACAGGGGCTGCGGCAGAGCATCAACTTCAACTACAACTGGAGCCACTCGGCCTCGGACAACGTGAATCTCTTTCCGCAGTTGGGCGGCAAAACCTCTTCCGACTCGGACTCGCTGCAGGCCGGGTACACGGTGGGTTACCACAAAGTTACAAATATCTTCAACGCCAACTGGAATCGCAGCCAGGGCCAGACCACCAACTTCTTTACCAATGGCGCGGATATTGCCACCCAGGCCGGCATCCTGGGGCCGAACAACTCTGCGTTGAATTCGACCCCGCTCAACTATGGCCTGCCCGACGTGACCCTGAGCCAGATCACCGGGCTGAGCGAACAGCAGCCCAGCTTCTCCGTGGCGCAGACTGTCTCTTTTACTGAAACGCTGAGTTGGATTCACGGCAAGCACAACCTGCGCTTTGGCAGCGACTATCGCCGCGTGCATCACGATTTTCTGGGCGGCTCCAACGCCACGGGGACCTTCTACTTTACCGGCGCCTACACCGGATCTTCGCTGGGCGATTTTCTGCTGGGGCTGCCACAGGAGACCACCATCGATTCCGCCGCGGGCAAGAGCTACCTGCGCGAAAACGTGATGGACGCCTACGCGCAGGACGACTGGCGGGCGCTGCCCTACCTCACGCTCACCTACGGCGTGCGCTACGAGTTTTTTGCGCCGTATACCGAAAAGTACGGCCACTTGGGGCTCGTGGACACCAATCCGGCGGGGGGCTTTACGCAGGCAGCGGAGGCGATAGCCGGGAACGGCGGGCTGCCGGCGGCGCTGGTTTATCCCTTCCGCCTGGGGCTGGCGCCGCGCGTGGGCGTGGCCCTGCGGCTGCCCAGGCAGGCCGTGGTGCGGGCCGGCTTCGGCATGAATTACACCAACGGCCAGTACGCCAGCTTTGCCCGCACCATGGCCCATCAGCCGCCTTTTGCCAACGAGCAGACCAACGAGGCGGGTACGTTGTGCGGAGCCGCGGCGGCCGATTGCCTTTCGCTGGCCAACGGATTCCCCGCGCCGGACCCGGTGGGCAACTACGCGCTCGATCCGCACTACCATTTGCCCTACGTGCAGACCTGGAACGTCGACGTGCAGAAAACGCTGCCCTGGGGCGTTGTGCTGAACGCCGGCTACAACGGCTCGAAGGGCAATCACCTGGACGTGACCACGGCGCCGGGCCGCACCCCGGCGGGAGTCAGCTACTCCGGCGTGCTGTTCAACTACGAGCAAGCGGTGGCTTTCTCCAAATTTGGCGCGGGCACCTTGCGGCTGAACAAGAGGCTGAGCAATGGGCTCGCGCTGGGCGCCAATTACCAGTACGCGCACTCCATCGACGACGCCGGCTCGGTGGGCGGAACCTCGACGGTGGTGGCGCAGAACTGGCAGAACCTGCAAGCCGAGCAAAGCAATTCGAGCTTCGATCAGCGCCAGAAGGTCAGCGGCACCTATCTCTACGAGCTGCCCTTCGGCAAGGACAAGCAATGGCTCACGGGCGGTGCGGCTGCGCATATCTTTGAGGGATTTTCCGTTTCTGGAAGTTACAGCTTCGCCACCGGCACGCCGCTCACCCCCAGCTATCAGGCGGCGGAGGCCGATGTGGCGCGCGGCACGGCCGGTTCGCTGCGTCCCGATCGCGTGACCGGAGTTTCGCTTACCGCGGCCGGCGGCTCGCTGAAGGAGTGGTTCAATACCGCGGGCTTCGCCAAGCCTGCTGGCCCGTATGGCACGGCTTCGCGCAATTCCATCACCGGGCCGGGGACCGTGCAGAACAATTTGTCGCTCTCGAAGACCATGCAACTGGGCGAGACGCGCAGCATGGAGCTACGCGCCACGGCCAACAATGTCTTCAACACCGTGCAGTACGCGGGCGTGGATACCAACGTGGTTTCGCCGACCTTTGGCCAGGTAACCTCCGCCGCATCCATGCGGGCGTTCAGCTTTAATGCGAGATTCAGGTTCTAGAAAGGCAGCAAGGCGGTGAGTCAGCGGGATTGGCTCGATCCCAGGTCTCAAAAGCGAGACCTGGGGCACCCGGCTTGGTGTCAGGGCACGACTTTAGTCGTGCCGCCAGTTCGGCAGGAAAACAAGGGGCTTTAGCCCCTGAGGCAAAGCTTTCAGAAGCAAAAGCATACCTCAGGGCCTGAAGGCCCCGCAGCTTGGCCAATCTGAATGTCGGGGCCAAAGCCCCGACCTGCCACTGTCCAGGCGTTTACATTGAGTTTTCAAGCCGGATCATGGAAGCTTCGTGTTGGAAGGGAATTGATGACGGGTTGGATGCAAAGGATCGGTGCAGGAATTGCGGCGCTGGCACTGGGGTTGCCGGGCGCGCACCCGGCGTCTGCCCAGTCGCAGGGGACGCAGGTTTCCACCACGCAAACTGGCGGCTTTGTGCTCAAGATGAACGGCGAACTGGTGCTGACCAACGTGGTGGCGCGGGACGCCAGGACCGGCGAGCTGGTGCTCGGGCTCAAGCAGAGCGACTTCAGCATCTACGAGAACGGCAAGCAGCAGCAGATTTCCACCTTCGACTTTGAGAGCGTGGAGATGGCCACGCCGCTGAATGAAGCCACGGTGAGCGGATTGGCCGCGGGCGCCAGCGGCAGCAAGGCGGTGGTGGTGGCGCGTCCTGAGGATCTGCGCAATCACCGCCTGATTGTGATGTTCTTTGACCTGACCTCGATGCAGCCCGAGGACCTGGACCGCAGCGTGGAAGCGGCCCAGGCGTTTTTGCGCACCAAGATGCAGCCCGCCGACCTGGTGGCGCTGGTTTCGCTGGGCGACACGCTCAAGGTGGACCAGGATTTTACCGCCGACAGGAATGCGTTGATCAATGAAGTGGGCGTTTACAACGGCACAGAGGGGCAAGGCTTTGCCGGGGGCGCCAACGCCAACACCAACCAGGTGGAAGACGCCACCGGCTACACGCCCGACGAGAGCGAGTACAACGACATCAACACCGACCGCGAACTGTTCGCGCTGCGGGCCGTGGCCAAGTCGTTGGAGAAGATCACGGAGAAGAAGTCGCTGCTCTATTTTTCTGGCGGCATTTCGCGCGACGGAATCGAGAACCAGGCATCCTTGCGCTCGGCCATCAACGCGGCGGTGCGCGCCAACCTGGCCATCTACAGCGTGGATACGCGCGGCCTGCAGGCGATCTCGCCGCTGGGCGACGCCTCCACCGGCAGCCTGCGCGGCGCCGGCGCCTACAACGGCGGCGCGCTGGCCAACAACATGAACGCCAACTTCGCCAGCCAGGAAGTAATGTCCACCCTCTCCACCGACACCGGCGGCAAGGCGTTCTTCGACTCCAACGATTTTGCGCCGGCTTTTGCGCGGGTGCAGCGCGACACCTCGGCCTACTGCGCCATCGGCTTCCGCAGCTCGAACTCGCAGCGCGACGGCCGCTTCCGCAAGCTGACCATCAAGATCAACCGTCCGGGAGTGAAGCTGGAATACCGGCCCGGCTACTATGCGCCAGCGGACTTCCGCCACTCCGGCCATGAAGACCGCGAGCGCGAACTGGAAGAGCAGTTGGCCAGCGACCTGCCGGCCACGGACATGGCCGTCTACCTGGACGCCCTCTACTTCCGTCTCGACGAGAACCACTACTACGTGCCGGTTTCGCTGCTGGTGCCCGGCTCGCAGATTCCTTTTGTGAAGGGCGGCGACAAGGACAAGGCTACGCTGGACATCATCGGCACAGTGATCGACGAGGTGAAGCGGCCCATCGGCCGCGCCCGCGAGACGGTGAAGCTGAACCTCGATCCGTCGCTGAATGCGCGGCAAAAGAACATCCAGTACACCACCAGCTTCCGCCTGCCGCCGGGCAAATATCATTTGAAATTTGTGGTGCGCGAAAACCAGACGGGCCGAATGGGCTCGTTTGAGGCGGACATCGAGCTGCCGGAGATGAAAAAGGCGCCGCTCAAAATGAGTTCCATCGTGCTGGCTTCCGCGCGCCAGCCCAGCAAGCAGCAAAGCCCGCTGGTCCGCAACGGCGAGGAGTACGTGCCCAACATCAGCCACGTCTTTCGCCAGGATCAGCATCTCTATCTGCTCTACGAAATCTACTCGCCCGCGCACGAGAAGCCGGCGGCGGATGCGCCCAGGGGAACCAAGGCGGGCATCGACCTGCTCAGCAGCCTGGAACTTATTCAGGGATCGACCAAGGTCTACGAGACGCCGCTGGTGCAGGCCAAGGCCATCAATGTGGAGGGGCGGGATGCGGTGGCCATCGAGCTGGACGTGCCGCTCGCGGGCCTCAAGCCCGGTCCCTACCTGTGCCAGTTGAACGTGATCGACGACGCTGCCGGGAGCTTTGCCTTTCCGCGGTTTGCCGTGCTGGTGCGGGAGCCGGCAGCCGTTCAGCCCTTCGCAGGCGGCGTCTCGGCGGGGGGATCGGGGCAGGGAACCGCGGGTGCGCCGGCTGCGGCCAACCCGTAGGGGCAGTGCCGGCAGCCCGACTTGCAACAGAAGCCGCGCTTCAGATGCCAGGCCGCAGTGAACACCAGGTTCGGCCCGTCGAGGTAGTAGTCTTCGGGCTGGAGCGAGGCTTGCGGCGCGGCGGCTGGTGGATTGCTGTCCATGCTCTCATTTTCGCGTGAATGACCGGGTTGCGCGAAGAGCGTTGGAGAGCAATTGGTAAAATTGAAGAATGATACTTTCTGCGCAGGATCGCGCCCGCCGCATCAAAATCATCCTTTTCGACGTGGATGGAGTTCTGACCGACGGAACCATCTGGATCTATCCCATGCCGGTTGCCGCGCCCGATGGCACGGTCAGCACCCGGATGGTGGAGGCCAAGGGTTTCAGCGCGCACGACGGTGCGGGCATGACGCTGGCGCGGCTGGGCGGCATGAAGCTGGGCATCATCACCAAGCGCATCTCGGAGACCGTGGCCCTGCGCATGCGGGACCTGAAGATTGAGTTCGTCTACCAGGGCGAGGCCTTCAAGATGCGTCCGGTGCGCGAGATCATGGAGAAGGAAGGCGTCACGCTGGAAGAAATTGCCTACGTGGGCGACGACGTGGTGGACCTGCCGGTGATGCGCCAGTGCGGATTTGCGGTGGCCACGGCCAATTCCCGCCAGCAGGTGAAGGACGAGGCTCACTACGTGACGCCGAACCCGGGCGGGTACGGCGCCGGGCGCGACGCCATCGAGTTTATCCTCGAAGCCAAGGGCGTGCTCCAGCAGTGCATCGAGGCCTCTATCGACGCGGGCAATCCGCTGCCGCCCTCCATGGACATCGGCAAGGGCGGGGATTTGGCATAGATCCGGCTGCGGGAAACTTGTTTGGGCGGTAGGCCGGGACTTTAGTCCCGGCACCAGCTGAGTAGAAGCGACGTGGGCTTTAGCCCCTGAGCGACGTTATTCAAGCGTTTTGCCTGGCAGCCGCCTTGTTCCCAGCCTCTTCAACCCGCGGCGAGGTGTTCCCACCGTTGCTGCAAGGAAAAAGGCAGACAAAAAATGGAAAGCGAATCCAAAAATGCGGTCGTATTGTTGAGCGGAGGGCTGGACTCCTCCACGGTGCTGGCCATTGCCCGGAGCCAGGGGTACGAGCTTTACGCCCTCTCCTTCAGCTATGGCCAACGGCACATTATTGAACTGGAGGCGGCCAAACGGGTTGCCGCGTCGATTGGCGTGGCCAGCCACCGGGTTGCGGCCATCGATCTGCGGGTCTTCGGCGGCTCGGCGCTCACCGGCGACATTGCCGTTCCCAAGGGCCGCAGCGCGGACGATATGGCGCATGGCATTCCCATCACCTATGTCCCGGCGCGCAACACCATCTTCCTCTCCTTTGCCCTGGCCTGGGCCGAGGTGCTGGGTTCGAGCGACATTTTCATCGGTGTGAACGCGCTGGACTACTCGGGCTACCCCGATTGCCGTCCGGAGTTCATTGAGGCTTTCGAGAAGATGGCCAACCTGGCCACCCGCGCCGGCGTGGAAGGCCGCCAAGCGCTCAAGATTCACACCCCGCTGATCGCCCTCACCAAGGCGCAGATTGTCGCCAGGGGCATCGAACTGGGCGTGGACTACTCACTCACCAGCAGTTGCTACGATCCCTCGCCCGCGGGCGAGCCGTGCGGGCAATGCGACTCCTGCCTGCTGCGCCAGAAGGGCTTCCGGGAAAACGGGCTGGTGGACCCGCTGCCGTATCGCGAAGAACGGGCTTCCCGATGAGCTACGCCGTCAAAGAGATTTTCTATACCCTGCAGGGCGAAGGGGTGAACGCCGGCCGCCCGGCGGTCTTCTGCCGCTTTTCCGGCTGCAACCTGTGGTCGGGCCGCGAAGCGGACCGCCTCAAGGCGGCCTGCCGCTTCTGCGACACGGACTTTGTGGGCGTGGATGGGGCGGGCGGCGGCAAGTTCGAATCCGCCGCGGACCTGGCCGCCGCCATCGAGCGGCAATGGCCCCAGGACTCCTCCAAGGGCAAGCGGTTTGTGGTCTGCACCGGCGGAGAGCCTCTGCTGCAACTGGATACAAGCCTCATCGCCGCGCTGCACCTGCGCAAGTTCGAAATTGCCGTGGAAACCAACGGAACGGTCAAGGCGCCCACAGGCGTGGACTGGCTTTGCGTCAGCCCCAAGGCCGGCACTGAGCTGGTACAGCGCAGCGGCGACGAACTGAAGCTGGTCTATCCGCAGACGGGTGCGGCCCCCGCGGATTTTGAGCCACTCTGCTTCCGGAATTTCTTTTTGCAGCCCATGGACGGACCTGATCGGGAAGCCAATACGCGCCTGGCGGTTCAGTATTGCCTGGACCATCCGCGCTGGCGGCTGAGCCTGCAAACCCACAAGTTCCTGGGCATTCCATAGAATGGAATGGATGGAAATATTCAAGGAGTTTTCGATCGAGGCGGCGCACTGGCTGCCCAACGTTCCCGCGGGGCACAAGTGCGGGCGCCTGCACGGCCACAGCTTTCACATCGAGCTGCATGTCTGCGGGCCCGTCGATCCGCATTTCGGCTGGGTCGTGGATTTCGCTGACATCAAGGCAGCCTTCAAGGCCATTGAAGACCAGATCGACCACCGCTGCCTGAACGAGGTTGCGGGCCTGGAGAACCCCACCAGCGAGCACCTGGCCCGCTGGCTCTGGCAGAAGCTGCGCCCGGCGCTTCCCGCGTTGAGCAAGGTCGTGGTCAAGGAAACCTGCACCAGCGGATGCATTTACACGGGCGAATCAGAAAGCTAGGTCTCTGGCCGGATGATTTCGTACCTTGAATTCATCCTCTCCCAGGTCCCAGAATCGGGACCTGGGGCACCCAAGTTGGTACAACTTCAAGCGGTCAGAGACCTAGTGCGCGCGCGTTACCCTTTGCGCGCCTCGGCTTCCGCCAGCCATCCGCGGCGCAGCTTTTCTGGCGCGATGCTCGACAGGTAGGGCTTGATGTCCAGTATCGGCGTTCCGTCCAGCATGTCCACGCCGCGGACAAAGAGCGATCCCTTCTCGCAGCGTAGCAATTCGACGACCGTCAGGGCCAGCGGGTTGGGACGGCGCGGCGAGCGCGTGGTGAACACGCCGTGGGGCCGGTTGTCGGAGGGCGGGGTGACCATTAGATCGAACCCGCCGGAGCGGTCGAACGCCCAGATCACGTAAAGATGCGAATAGCCCTCGATGCCGGTGAGGCCGGCCTCGAATTCAGGCAGGATTTCCAGTACGCCTTCCTCCTCATGCCTGGCGCCCAGCCCTTTGGGAATCGCGGCTGCATCGTTGAAGGGGCTGCGGACAAATCCAATCGGCTGCGGTGTAAACATGGAAAACGGGGCCTCCGCTTCCCATCCTAAATGCGGGCGCGGGGCGCGACCTCTTCGATTTCATGAGGTTTTCACAAGAGCTATGGAACGCGGGTTTGAAGCTTTGTGAATCATGCGCGGGCGGCGCAATCGGGACGAGGAATGGGAGTTGACAGAGAGTCCTGCGCAAGCAGGGCGAAAACTTAAGGTTCTATGCGGCACTTTCGTCCGGGAGACATCTGGCCCAAGTCAACCCGCGTCTTTGCGATGGGGCCAGAGCTGGGGATGCCCCGGAACGGCTAACTGGAGGTATATTGGATCGTAGCCATGAATACAAATTCAGAAGCACAGGTTGAGGGTTTGCAAGGGACGGGTCCGTCTGAGGCGCTTCTCGCGGCCAACCAGAGTCCAGACTCGCAACCTGAATGCGCTCCGCGCTTTCTCCGCCCCGTCGCGCTGTTCTGGTGCGCGGTTGCCTTTGCCGGGAACATTGTTCTTTTCCTGCGCAGCCTGCACATGAGCCTCGACGGTGAGTATCAAGGCTGGGCCAGCGCCAGTTGTCTGACCATGGCGCGCGCCTTCAATGCGCTTGGGGCGCTGCACATGCGGTTTGTGCCTATCCAGAATAATCTTCCCGTCGGTTCCGATCCCGACGTTTACCTGCATTGGCCTCCGCTTTATCCTCTGGTGCTGGCCGGCTTTCTTCGCATCTTTGGCGACCGGCCGGCTTCCGGCCGGATTCTTGAGCTGCTGGTTGTCTTGCTGACCGCGGCCATCGTCATGCTGATCGCGCGCCGTCTCTTCTCTCCCCGTGTGGCGCTGCTCACCGGCTTCTTCTACCTGGCTTGTCGCGCGACCTTCCAGGGAGGAAGCGCTATTCTGCAACAGCCGCTGGCCATGCTCTTCGCCTCTGCCTCGGTCCTGTTCTTTCTTCTTGCCCTCAAGCCTGCAACAAGCGCCCTCCCGCGGTGCCCTGAGGAACAGGAAACTCCCGTTCAAATGCCGTTTGCGCTGCTCGGAGTTTCCTGCGTGATTCTCACCATCCTCACAGCGTGGGACCCGGTTTTTATTCCCTTCGGCCTTTTCGCCGCCGCGGTTTACTTGCGCCATCGCGCAGGAACGCGTCTCGGGATCGCTTACATAGCCGCCGCCGTCATCACCTTCGCCGGCATTCAGGCGGACTATATTCTCAGCTACCCGGTCCTGTTCAAGAATCAACTGGCCACCATCGCCTATCGCGTTGGGATGCACTTCAACGCCGATTCCTCGGTACGGTTGAACACCATTGTCGACCGGACCCACTTTAGCAGTCAGTTATCGCTTTCCGGAGTTTTGGCCAGCATAACTACCTTTATCTATAGTTTCATCGGTCCCTTTGCCATACTCGCCTGCTGCATCGTCTTCGCCATCTGGATCCAGAACGCCCGCCTGCGCGAGCGCCATCCCGACCGCTCCGCCGTCCTGCTGCTCTTCGGGCTCGGCCTGCCATGGATGGTCTGGTACCTCTTGATGAAGAACTACGTGGCCATCCATTCCTTCGTGCTGATCATGGCAACACCCTTTGTGGGCATTGCCAGCGCCATGGTGCTCGACGCAATCTGGCGTTTCCTCAGCGCCCATCCGCGGGGCCGGGGCAGCCTCTGGGTGATGGCGACTGTTTTTCCCGCGCTGATTCTCTTTCCACTGATGAATGGGATTCAGTCAGCCAAAGTACCTGCCGAGACTCCGCAATTTACCGATTTCTCTCCGCTGGTCGAGCGGAGTACGCCGCCCGATGCTGTTGTGCTTTCACCCAGCGAATCCATGGTGCCCGTCTATTATTCGCACCGGCATATCGTGCGCGGTATCCAATCCGATCAGTGGCTGCAAGTCTCCATTGCGCAAGCTCACTCGGCTTTCCCGGGAAGCCCGCTTTTCCTGGCGCTGCTGGATGCTGACCGCAAGTATTTCCCCGCCACCCTTCCGCACCTCAAGATGCGCGCTCAGCAGGGCGACGCCGCGGTCTACGAACTTTCTGGCGGGGGTGCGCATTGAGGCCTGCGGCCGTCCCGGCCGGTTGCGTGAAATACCTTCTGAACGCGGGTCTGGCGGGATTGCCCCGGCCGGAGGGGTTCGTCTGCCGCAGGCCCGGCGAGTCCAGACGCCTGTATCCCCCATCAGGTTGCACAAACTACAATAAACATTCAGAATGCGAACCGGTCATTTGAAAGGATATGTATCCTCCCATGAAAGAGGGTAAAGCGATCATCATAGGCGCGGGTCCTGCCGGACTGACTGCGGCACTCGAGCTGCTGCGTAACTCGCAGATCAAACCCATTTTGCTTGAAGCCAGCCATGAAATCGGCGGCATATCGCGGACGGTTCGCTACAAGGGCAACCGCATGGACATTGGCGGCCACCGTTTCTTCTCCAAGTCGGACCGGGTCATGCGTTGGTGGCTCGATCTGATCCCTGTAGAAGCCAGCTCCGGCGCCGACGGTCAACTCCGCTACCAGGGTCAACAGCGCAATGTTCCAGGGGAGGCGTCAGGTCCCGACCCTGAAGCCGAAGACCTGGTCATGCTCATTCGCCAACGTCGCAGCCGGATTTACTATTTGCGCCGTTTCTTCGACTATCCCGTGAGCCTGACCGCCGCAACCTTCAGGAACATGGGCCTGGCGCGTACCGTCCGTTGCGGCATCAGCTATATGCGTTCGGCGCTGCTTCCGCAGCGCCAGGAACGCTCTCTCGAAGACTTCCTCATCAACCGTTTCGGCAAGCAGCTTTACCTTACCTTTTTCAAGTCGTATACCGAAAAGGTCTGGGGCGTTGCCTGTGACCAGATCAGCGCCGAATGGGGCGCGCAGCGCATCAAAGGGCTCTCGCTCAAGGGCGTGGTGCTGCACTTTCTAAAGAAAACCTTCGGTCTCAAGCAGACCGGCGATCTGGCGCAAAAGAAAACTGAGACCTCGCTCATCGAGAAGTTTCTTTACCCGAAGCTCGGCCCCGGCCAGCTTTGGGAACATGCGGCAGACTTGATTCGCAAGGGCGGCGGCGAAATCCACTTCGGCGTCCAGGTCGACCGCATCCATGTGGATGGCAGCAAGGTGGTTTCAATTGAAGGCGTCAATGAGGCCGGAGAGCGCGCGACCTATGTTGGCGACCACTTTCTGTCTACCATGCCTGTCCGCGATCTGATTCGCGCGGTCTCCCCCGGGGTTCCAGCGGAGGTTACCGAGATCAGCGAGGGCCTCATGTATCGCGACTTCATCACGGTGGGTCTGCTCGCCAGCAAGCTCGCAGTGACGGAGAAGGACGGCACCCTGCTCAAGGACAATTGGATCTATGTGCAGGAACCGGACGTGGTGGTCGGCCGCTTGCAGATCTTCAATAACTGGAGTCCCTGGCTGGTCAGCGGCAAGGATAAGGTGTGGATTGGCCTGGAATACTTCTGCAATGAAACCGATCCTTTGTGGAAGCTATCCGACGAGGAAATGGCGAAATTCGCCATCGGCGAGGTCGCCAAGATCGGCATACTCAACGCGGAGGATGTGGAGGATTCCCACGTCGTCCACGTTCCCAAGACTTATCCGGCCTATTTTGGCAGTTACGACCGCTTTGAGGTGATCCGCGACTATACCGACCGGATCGAGAACCTCTTCCTGGTAGGCCGCAACGGCATGCACAAATACAACAACCAGGACCACTCCATGCTCACCGCCATGACGGCCGTCGAGAACATCCTTCGCGACGTGACCACCAAAGGCAACATCTGGGCCATCAACACAGAGATGGAGTATCACGAAGAGAAGACGGCCAACAACGGCTGATATTCCGGGCGCCGGTGCGGGCGATGGATACCGCCTTGCACCGGCCGCCGGAATGGTTGTCCGGATGGACTTTTGGGGATGATAGGCCGGCTATCTGCCCTCCCCGCACCAGAAGGCCCGAACGAATCCATTCTGGACCAGGGGCCTCTCTCGCCACACCCAGCTGTCTTCCCTCTTCCATACAGGATCGAGAGCATTCACAACCAGTACATCGATGTGCAATCTCTGGCAAGTCTGGGAGACCTCGGCCTTCGCCGGAAGGGCTCCCGAAGCAGGATTGAAGATAGTCTGTAAATCGGCTTCCACCGTTGCACACCGGCTCAGTAAGCCACCAAACGCAGTCATGCAATCCGGGCTGGATGCATCTACTTCCTGATATCTTGAATAGATCTGCATCTGATTTCTCAGAGCGCTTTCCGGATTGAATTGGACAATCGCGCTGGCGGGTACTATCCGGTCCAGTTCCTGGTATGCGCTGCGAACCATGAAGGCGTCATGGCCGCGCGCCAGTTCCAGATTGTCCGTCCACCCATATCTCTCGCTCAGGGGCGTGTAAGCGCGAAGCATGCATAACTGATACAGCGACGATGCGCCACCAATTGCAATGAGAGTGATAATTGCCGCCGTTGGGAACTTCCGGTCCGCGAGGCCCCTGGCGTCAGGCGCCCGCCGCGCCGAAAACCAGTCCGCCAGGTAGATGGACGCCCATAGCAAGAGCACAAACTGCAGCACCAAAGCACCGCGAAAGCCGAGGTCATTGGACCCGATCACGGTCGAACGCACCCGCATGATAATCGCGAAAGCGCTCCCAGCCATGAACCACAACGCCTTCTGGGCTTCAGGGAGTGCCCGCCACTGGCGCCAATCGCTGTCTGCCTGGATCAGGCCGACCAGCATGTATATGCCCAGTTCAAGAAACAGAACGATGGCCGCAGCAAGAACCCAAATGGCCACATTGGCAAAGGTATTGTCCATGCCCAGTTGGATGGCAAGGGCCTTGACGCCAAGGGGGAGTTGCCGGGGCGCAAACGCCAGGAAATGAGAACTCGTATTGCTCCCGCTTGTCCCAGGACCAAGAAGGTCGCGGAGGAAGCCCATGGAGAGCAGAAGTGCGCATGCCCCGGCGGTCGCATGGATGGCAGCCGCAAGGAAAGAGCCTCTGCATAGCAGATATACTGTCCACGCAAGAACAAAGAATCCGAAGGTTAACATTACATAAACAGAAAGGCCGGCGGCACTGGAGAATCCGAGTGCCGCAAAAACAATAAGCCAAAGCTGTGTTATCCGCTTTTCTTCGCGCACGGCCTTCCACAAGGATAAATATCCCGCCAGGCAGGCGATGAGCGACGCCACGTGATGAGGTACCCATAGCAATGAGTCCAGCCATGATGTTATCTGGCACGGATTCCACCATTCCATGTCGGGAAATGGCGCCTTGTGGGCGAACATCTGAATCGCAAGGGCGGGCAGAAGATCCAGGCCCGTGATCGCAATCAAAGCGATGCCGATGACGGATGCAATGCGCAAATTGGAGCGCTTTTCAAGGAAGTGCTTCAAATAGACCGGAATAATGGCAGCAAGCAGAAGTCCGCTCCAAATGCAGCTCGCATAGAGTACAACCCGGGTGTTGGCTCCCGACAAGTAAGCGGGCACTGCGCAAAGCACGTTCCAGTAGTAGTAGTAGCGTGCCGCGATGGGAGATCCGACGAAGAAGAATGGACTTGAAGGCGGAGCGCCGCTACGCAGGGCGGAAGAAATAAAAGCGGTCCGGACGGCGTGGTCGAATGCTGCGGTAGTGGAGTAGAGTGCTTGCCCAATTTGCAGGTCTGGAAGCGAAGCGAGACAAACGGCGATCCAGATAAATACCATGCCGAGCGCAGCCTTGGTGCTCCAGTGCATCCTGGCCCGGAGGGCGTAGTTGCTCTGTCTCCATTCGGACAACAGAGCCGCCAAGAAAACGAGTCCTAGCAGGACAAAGACCAGGGATACTTTACCGACAGGAAAGAAGCGGCACAGAATGTTGATCAGATAAGGAGAGACCGCGCCGGAGAGTACAAGCGACAGAAGCGTCCGCTCTGACCACCCCTTTTGCCTGAATCCAAAGACATTGGATGCGTGGGCCAAGAGGTAACCGGGCGCAATGAAGATGAGGGAAAAGAAAGCAAGAACTAAAAGGATTCCCTGCACATCCTGCATGGTGAAGTTATTAGCCAAAGCAATTCTCCTGTGGTGTCGCCGTCCACAAAATCCGGTGAGAGCGAGTAAGGGACTGAGTACTTTATTGGAAACGCGAAAAGTCGCTGGGACCTGGGAAGTTCTGTTCCATGGACAGGATCAAGTCCGGACCGTCAGGGAACGAGTTGACAGGAAATGGTGACCTAACCCGTACGCTAAGTCATGGAAACCGGTGTCAGGCGGCGATAAGGGGTTCCACGAAGTTCAGAATCTGATCGCTCGGTTCGTCCTTTTCTCCTCAACGGTATTATAAGGTCGTCATTCTGCAGAGAGGAAGAGCGGATCGAGCTTGCTTCTGGTTCCCGCGCAAGGACCGCTCAGAGAAGGCTGTCACTGGCCCTGTGATGTGGACATCTACCCGGCAAAGACACGTCCACGATAGCCGTGCCGGCAGCGAATGGATAGCGAAACGCGGGCGGCAAACTACGCCTTTCTGCACGATACAAAGAAAGGACCGGTATCCGCGGCCGAACCGGGCGCCGGGATGATTGGGGCAGCGCCGAGTGGGGGAAGAGGCAAGGCGATTCTCGAAGGGGGCAATGCGCAACCAGGGCGAACTAAAGTGGGCGCAGGCGGCAATTTGCGCATGGCCCGCGGCGAGAGGGAAATCAACTGCTTTCGGACGACCCGAGCGTGCGGAAATGGGGCGCTCAATCCGCAGACGAGGGATACAGAATGGAAGGATGGTTAGCTGGCATGCGAAGCACATATCGGCATGCTAGACTGGCATTTCACAGCGTCATAAGAGCCGAGGGTCATTTGAGATGCCATTTCCGTATATAGAGAACCTCCGGAGCATGGTAGGTCCTATACTGCTAAGGTCGGTCATATGGGCAATCGGCCTGCCCGTCACTTTCCTCTTGTTGCAGATGCCAAAGCTGCGAGCCGGCTTTCATTGGATACTTGACAGAGTTCCCCGCAACCCGAAGAGTCATGCATTATTGCTCTTCGTTCTCTCCCTTGGGGGAAGACTCGCGATCTTGCATCAAGAGCCGGTGCCCCTGGCCGGAGTACACGACGAGCAAAGCTACCTGCTCGCGGCGGACACCTTTGCGCATGGACGGCTGACCAATCCGACACCCCAATTCTGGTCGCATTTTGAGACCTATCATGAATTATTCCATCCGAGTTACATGTCAAAGTACCCTCCCGGGCAAGGAATGGCGCTGGCGATAGGGCAGGTGCTGTTTCATCTGCCGTTTGCCGGAGTCATGTTGAGTTGCGCATTGATGTGCGTGGCGCTCTATTGGGCCTTGAACGCGATCATGCCTCGAAGATGGGCCTTTCTTGGGGGCCTAATCGCAGTTGTTCAATTCAGCTGGCTCAGCTTTTGGGACAACAGTTACTACGGCGGGGCAATGGCGGCCCTGGCCGGTTGCCTCTTCCTGGGAGCTTTGCTCCGCTTGCGGCGAAGAATTACGGTGTTACACGCCGGAATATTGGGAGTGTCGATCTTCCTGTTAGCCATCACCCGTCCATACGAAGGACTCCTGCTGGCGTTTCCCGGGGTGATCTGGGTGATTGTTGCAATTGCCAGAATGCCGCGGAGAAGGCATTGGGCGCAAGCGCTCGCTGTAGTCCTGCTGATTCTGGCGAGCGGAGGAGTGTGGCTCGGCTACTATAACTTGCGGATTACTGGATCGCCGTTTGATCTACCGGCGGCCGAGCTTCAGCGTCAATGTCAGGTCACTCCCGTATTCATCTTTCAGCGCTTGGCCACTGGAACCCAATGTGCCGTCAGCGGCCAGAAGAATCAGTATGTCAAATTCGAGCTTCCTGCCTATCTCCTGTCTCGAACGGTGAAGGGATATACAGGAGAAGCAGTGGTTCGTATTGTCGGTATCTGGGTGTTTTATGGAGGAACAGCATTTGTGCTTGCGCCTCTTGGCTTGCTGCTTTGCTGGCGCAACGCGAAGTTGCGCTGGATGGCGCTGCTGCTGGCCTTTATGTTCGTTGGTTGGGAAGCGGAGACCTTCGGGCAGGTTCATTACTACGCTCCGGCCACGCCGGTGCTTTATGCGATTGGCTTGATCGGCTTGAGGGCGCTATGTTGCTGGAAGCGCCATCAGCGGCTTGGTCAGATGCTGGTCTTTGCAAGCGTGTTCTCTTTTGGCCTGGCGGCGGTGGCGGAAATGAGTCAAGCCCCAGTGAGCGCGCTGCTCAATGTCCCACATCGTCAGGCGAGAGGATATTTCGACAATTATTGGAGATCGAAGGCTTCCGTCGAGTCCGCGCTCGAAGGCATACCAGGGAAACATCTTGTCCTGATCAGGTATCCACAGGGACATGATGCCAATCAGGAATGGATCTTCAATGGCTACGATATTCCCGGTCAGCGGATCATATGGGCTCACGATCTTGACCCCTCCGATCCGGATAAGCCGCTGATCTGCCACTATCGGGACCGGCACATTTGGATGGTGTCGCCGGTGGATACAGAAGCGTGGTCGGTTGAACAGGCTAAGAGAGCGTTGAAAGCGGTCGATAGTGCACAGGTGTGCGCCGCCACGGGGGACAACGTGGGCGTGTTCGTTCCAGGACCGCGCATGGGCGGCCTGTCTGCCGCCAAGCACTGATCGTGGTTCAAGCGGGCTGATACAATCCAGATTTCGCGGGGAAAGTCGCGCCTGCCGGATCAGGACGATTGGGTAGAGCTACCGGGTGCGATGGGTTTTCCCGCGTGAGCGGGGGATGCGTACCGAGCCGCTATTGCTCGCAAGGCATAGTGGAGGGGACGCACCATGAATTTGGCATTGTCGACGCACAACTCGATGGAGGTAAGGATCTTGCTTCTGCCGCCGGCGGTCATTTTGGCGCGCGCCTTCTCGGCAATGGCTATGCGGGAGCCGCTGGCGCCGCCAGCCCTCATCATCACTGTGGGGACGGGCAAATACGCAGTCTTGAGCTGCTGCCGCGCCCGCAATAGAAGCTCATAGTCCGCAGCAATCTGGTAAGAGGTGTCGTACATGCCCAGGCGGTCAAACAGACCGCGCCGGTGCATGCTGCCCACATGGAGCGCGCACATCGACCTAGAGAACTTTCTCCAGGTCCAGGGATCGCCGACGATTTTTTCGTAGCCAGAGCAATACACTACCTTCACCCTGGAACAAAGAAACTCCGCCTGGGGGTTTCTGGAGGCCAGGGCCATGTATGCACTGACGGCGCCGGGCAGGAACTCGTCGTCCACTCCGAGGAAACAGATCCACTCGCCGCGCGCTTCGAGGATAGCCTTGTTCCACGCGTCGTATATCCCCGAGTCGGGTTCGCTTCTCCAAAGTGCGATGCGGTCATCGTATTGCCGCAGCACGTCGGTTGTTCCATCGCTTGAGGCCCCGTCCATCACGATGTGTTCGATCTTCGGGTAGTCCTGGCTCAAAACGCTCTCCAGGCATCCCGCCACATGCGGTTGTCCATTGTAGGTTGCCGTGATCACAGTGACGAGGGGCCGCTTTGGGCTGGTCTCGGAAAAAGTACCTTGGAGCCGCTTGCCGCCGCATTTCGCTTCGACACTGATCTGCATTCAGAGACCTCTTACAGTCCGTTGTGTTGGCGCCGTGCTGCCGCGTCAGAGTGCGGACGTCCGCTGCGGTTGAGAATGCCGCCGGTTGCCCCCTGCCTGCTGTTTGAGCCGGGAAGATGGGCCCGCCTTGGTCCTGCGATCTGGCGCCTTCATGGCCGTCAACTCCATTTTACCTAGAGTGCGCGGCAGGGTTGCTCAAGCCGCTGAACTTTCGGCATTTCGGGGGCTTGATCAGCCTTTGGAGGAGGCATTCGCTGAGATCGGGCATGAGGGGAGCGCCGGGGCGAAGTACCGGCGCGTGCTTGCGCCGTCCCCGTCGCTGCCGGGCAGCGCGATGCGGGCGGACCGTGTGGTTGTTAGGGATGAGTTGAACGTCCTTTTCGTGGGCACCCGCTTCCTTGTTCAGGCGAAGAACTTCTGGCCACAATCGGGTGCCGCTTCCTCTTCTGGCAGAGATCGCGGCGTCTCTCCCGGCCAGCCTGATCCGGCGTTCTCGGCACCGCAGTTCCTCGATGTCCCTGTCAGGGAGCACTTTCAAGCACGGTCCGGCACGGCAGCGGAGGAATGGAGCCGTCAAGCCTCCCGCAAGGCGCGGCGTGCCAACGGGGGAAATCACGCGTCTCCGGCGGGGCTCTTCGGGACGATGAGGTTGGCCATTTGCTCAGGCATAACATTTGTGTCCTTCGAAGTTTGAGTCAAAGGACATTCAACAAGCGCGGGGCTCGGAGCAAAGGGCGGAAAGCGCCCAGAAGGCCATTCCTGGAGAGCTACATCTCGGGAAAGGAACTTGGCTTTGGCTGTCGTTCTTACAATTTGGCAAGCACAGGGCGCCGGGGATGTTGAGCCCTGGAACGGTAGTTGCGCGCCTTGCGCGCGAAAACAGCATGCCGTATGATAAACGGAGATTTCTGCGCCCTTGGATACCTTGCTCAATCTACAAAAGTGGTGAGCGTACGAATTTGCGTTACCGTGCCGTAAAGGAAGCGTTTCATGTTGATAGGCGCATATCAAGGGACATCAACGAAGGAGCAGCAATGAGTGCAGGATTCAAGACGGTAAAGATCGGTAACAAGCTTGTCGGTGAAGATCAACCCTGTTTTGTGGTTGCGGAAATTGGCATCAATCACAACGGCAGCATCGACTTGGCGAAGAAGCTGATCGACGTTGCTGCGTCTGCCGGTTGCGACGCCGTGAAGTTTCAGAAGCGCACCCCGGAGCTTTGTGTCCCGGCGGCGCAGCGCAACACAATGCGCGAAACCCCCTGGGGTTATATATCTTACATGGATTATCGTGAGAAGGTCGAATTCGGCTTGGCGGAATATCATGAAATCGATGCCTACTGCCGGGAACAGGGGATTCTCTGGTTTGCTTCCTGCTGGGATAACCCTTCGGTAGATTTCATCGAAAAGTTTGACGTTCCGTGTTACAAGATCGCTTCAGCAACCATGAACAACAACGATCTGCTGCGGCACACACGCGCTACCGGAAAGCCAATTATCCTTTCCACGGGTATGAGTACGCTGGCGGACGTCGATCGGGCGGTGAATACTCTGGGCTCGGAGGATCTGGTTATCCTTCACGCTGTCAGCACTTATCCCGCCGAGTACGCGGAATTGAATCTGCGCGCCATTTTGACCCTCAAGGACCACTACAAGGTGCCGGTAGGTTATTCCGGTCATGAGACGGGAATTGCCACGAGCGTGGCGGCGGTGGCTTTGGGCGCCTGCGTGATCGAGCGCCACATCACCACGGATCGGGCGATGTGGGGCAGCGATCAGGCCGCGTCGCTGGAGCCGAACGGCTTCACCCGCCTGGTGCGCGATATCCGCCTGGTGGAGAAAAGCCTGGGGACGGGCGAGAAGAAGATCGTCGAGAGAGAACTCCCAATCATTGCTCGGCTGAGGCGCGAAGATTGATGACTGCAAGGGTGGATCGAGTCAGAGCGGTGGCCATGGATGTTGACGGGGTACTCACTGACGGCACATTCTGGTGGGGCGCCGATGGCGAGGAATACAAGAGATTCTGTTTCGCGGATGCGACCGGAATTACACTGGCTCTGCGAGCCGGCATCAAGATAGCGCTGATCTCGGGCGACTCCGGCACAGCCGGAATGGCTCTGGTGCAGCGGTTTGCCGACAAGCTCAAGATCACCGACGTGTACAAGGGCTGCCACGACAAGGCGGCAGCCATACATGATTTTGCGGGAAAGAATTCACTTCAACTTGAAGAGATTTGTTTCATAGGCGACGATTTCATCGACGTCCCGGCCATGGCGGTGGTCGGACTTGCCGCGGTTCCCGCCGATGCCCAGCCCAATGCCAAGTCAAAGGCTCATCTGGTTACCGTTCACGACGGTGGCCACGGAGCCGTACGGGAAGTGCTGGACGCAATTCTAGAAAGCAAGACTCTGGGTGACTGATTAGATGGCTCCTCTTGTAAAACTCTCCGATTACGTGATGGATTTCCTTGCCCGGCAGAACGTCAAGAATGTCTTCTTGCTGGTGGGCGGCGGTGCTATGCATTTGAATGATTCCCTGGGGAGGTGCGCCGGGCTTCATTATGTCTGCAACCTGCATGAACAGGCGGCTGCCATCGCGGCGGAAGCGCACGCGCGCGTGACCAACCATCTCAGCGCCGTCATGGTCACCGCCGGGCCGGGCGGGACAAACACCGTGACAGGCGTGGCCGCGGCGTGGTTGGATTCCACGCCTGTCATCTTTTTTTCAGGGCAAGTCAAGCGGGCCGATCTGAAGCGCGACTCCGGGGTTCGCATCATGGGCGTGCAGGAGATCGACATGGTCTCCATCATAGGCTCGATTACCAAATACGCGGTCACCATCGAAGATCCGCTCAGCATTCGATATCACCTGGAAAAGGCCGTCCATCTAGCCCTCAGCGGCCGCCGCGGTCCGGTCTGGATCGATATACCGCTCGATGTTCAGGCTGCGCAGATCGATCCCGATCTGATGGAAGGTTATACCGCCGAACCGGACGAGGCGGGAAGCAAGGGGCAGCTCGGCGAGGAAGTCGGCCAGCTTGTCAAAATGCTCAACAATGCAAAACGCCCTGTGCTGCTGGCCGGCAATGGCGTCCGGGCGGCAGGCGCGGAGAAGCTTTTTCTTGAAGTGGTCGAGTCCATGGGCATTCCTGTACTAACCACATGGTTGGGCTTCGACTTGATCGCGGATGCGCATCCGCTGAATTTCGGCCGGCCCGGTTCGCTGGCGCCACGCGGGGCCAACTTTGCGCTGCAAAACAGCGATCTGCTTCTGGTTGTCGGCTCGCGCCTTGACATGGCGATGACTGCCTACGCGCATGAGCGCATGGCGCGCGGCGCGGTGAAGATCATGGTGGACATCGACGCGGCGGAAATCCGCAAGATGAAGACGCCCATCCATATGCCCATTGTGGCTGACGCAAAGGCCTTTCTGGAAGAGTTGAAAGCCCAGTCTGGCGCGGTTCACGGCGACAGTTGGCAGCCTTGGATTCAGAGGTGCCAGGAGTGGAAGGCGCGCTACCCGCTGGTTCTTCCGGAACATCGCAACATGCCCGGCCACCTGAGCATGTATCACTTCTCCGAAGCCTTGAGCGATGAGTTGGCGCCTGGCGACGTGATCGCCTCAGGCAGTTCCGGCTTTGCTATCGAGATATTCCTGCTTTGCCTGAAGATCAAGCAGGGCCAGCGCTGCTTTCACAATCGCGGCACCGGCTCGATGGGCTTTGGCCTTCCGGCGGCGATTGGCGCGGCGGTTGCATCCGGGCGGCGGACGATCTGCGTCGATGGCGACGGCGGCTTCCAGATGAACATACAGGAGCTGGCCACCGTCAAGCGGCTGGGCCTGCCCATCAAGTGCTTTGTGGCAAACAATGACGGCTACGCGTCAATCCGCGCATCGCAAAGCGGATACTTCAAGCACCTGGTCGGCGCCGACCGCACCAGCGGAATGACACTTCCCGACCTGGGCGCGGTAACCAGGGCCTACGAACTGCCTTTCGTCAGGATTGCCGACAAGACCGATCTGAAGGGGCAAATTCGCGCGGTACTGGAAATGGATGGACCTGTCATTTGCGAAGTCATCGTCGCCCCCTTCGAGGACCGAACCCCACGCGCCGCTTCCTACATCAAGCCGGACGGGTCGATGGGTTCGAAGCCATTGGAGGATTTGTTCCCATTCCTGGATCGCGAAGAATTCAAGCAGAACATGCTGATCCCACTGATCGAGGAATGAGCGGAGATGTCTTTCGGAAGGAACTCGGAGCCACCAGTGAGGTCTCAGGTCCGATGCTCCGGGTCAACGCTCGCTCGTTGTTGAATCAACCATGGCACGCCAGGCGCCGGCTCTGGGACCTGGAGTACTTCGGCGCACAATCGCAACATACCTAGGCAAGCGTCTGTGACCGCGCATTGTGCTATCCGCCCTGACCGCCGAAACAAACACGCCGCAATCCGATTCGCGATGGGTTAACACCATTCATGACTGCCAATGCAATCCAATTCGGGAAGTGCGACCAATGACGCAGCTGACGGCGGGTCTGAGGCGTTGGCGGCCTTCGCGGCAGTTTGTGCGCTACCTGCTGGTTGGCGTCTGGAACACGGCTTTCGGTTACCTGACCTATGCCGCGCTGACGTGGGTGCTTTCGCGGCACGTGGCGCACGGCTATCTCTATGCAGCGGTGTTGTCCAACTTCGTCGCCATTACGGTCGCCTTCTTCGGATACAAATGGTTCGTCTTCAAGACGAAGGGCAACTATCTTCGCGAATGGTTGCGCTGCTTCGTGGTTTACGGGGCGGCGGCGCTGCCGAATCTGCTGTTGCTGCCTTTGGTGGTGAATGTGCTGATCTACGTTTGCCGCGTTTCGCCGGGGAATAGGGCGGGCCAGGCGGCACACTTTCAGATCACTGCGGAATACTTGAGCAGCACGTTTTTGACCGCGCCCTACATCGGCGGAGCCATCCTGACGGCAGGAACGGTGATCTTCAGCTTCTTCGGCCACAGGCATTTTTCCTTTCGCCAGCGTGGCGCCGGTAACACGGAAGCAAACCAGACCGATCATCAAGACTCAGTGCACGATTGACGAACAGCACCGCCAGCGGTTGAAATGATGAAATGCAGCCTTCCAGAAATGGAGATCAGGCTGCGGCTGCGGCAACTCAGTACGGTTTGAGAGGACTGCCTTGAAGACGATCAGCATTGTGACTCACGCCTACAACGAGGAAGACAACATCGAAGCCATGTATCTGCGTGTGCGCGAGATCATGAATGGCTTCCGGCAGTACAACTATGAGCATGTCTTCATCGATAACGCATCGACGGATGGGACGGTTGCCATCCTCAAGCGCATTGCGGAGAAGGACAAGAACGTGAAGGTCATCGTGAATGCGCGCAATTTCGGGCATATCCGCTCGCCCATCCACGCGCTGTTTCAGGCGCGCGGCGATGTGATGATTGGCATTGCCAGCGATTTCCAGGAACCGCCTGACCTGATTCCGGAGATGATTCGCGCCTGGGAAGAAGGCTATCCCATGGTGCTGTGCATCAAGAAGAGCAGCGGCGAGAACGGCCTGATGTTCTGGCTGCGCAAGCAGTATTACAAGCTGGTGGAGCGGCTCTCATCGGTCGAGACCATCCAGAACTTCACCGGCTTTGGCCTCTACGACCGGCGCGTGGTGGATATCGTGAGGTCGTTTGGGGACCCGTACCCGTACTTTCGCGGAATCATCGCAGAGATCGGACTGCCCAGCAAGCGGCTGTATTTTTATCAGCCGGCGCGCAAGTTCGGCATCACCAAGAACAACTGGTACACGCTCTACGATATCGCCATGCTGGGGATCATCAATCTTTCAAAAATCCCGCTACGGCTGACGGTATTTGCGGGGTTTATCGGTGCGGCAGTTTCATTCGTCACTGCAATGGTGTATCTGGTCTACAAGTTGCTGTTCTGGCGCAGTTTCTCGGTGGGCATTGCGCCGGTTGTGATTGGGATCTTCTTCTTCAATTCCATCATCCTGGTCTTCATGGGAATTCTCGGCGAGTATGTCGGCGCGATTCACACCCAGGTGCAGAAGCGCCCTTATGCGATTGAGAGAGAACGCATCAATTTTGAGTATGAACCGGGCCTGCCGATGCCGATGGAAGATAGCGAAAGCGCTGGCTGATAACAACCTTATCACCCATGCGAGGAGCGTTATGAAACACCTGATCCTTGAGAAGCTGGGCAACACCGTGGCCACGCTGCAGAAGGTGATGGCCGATGACGCTTTGCTCTCTGCGGTGGTTGATGCCGCGGCGGTCACCGGCAAGGCCATGCTCGCCGGGCGGAAGCTGATGGTGGCAGGCAACGGCGGCAGTGCGGCGGATTCGCAACATCTTGTAGGAGAGTTTGTGGGCCGCCTCACGGTGCACCGCCCGGCGATGCGCGCCGTCGCGCTGACTACGGACAGTTGCATTCTGACCGCTGTCAGTAACGACTACAGCTACGACAACGTATTCGAGCGGCAGATTGAGGCACTGGGCCAGGCTGGAGATGTTTTTCTGGGCATCTCGACATCGGGAAACTCGAACAGTGTGTTGAAGGCACTGGGCCTGAGCCGCAAACTCGGTATCACAACGATCGGTTTCAGCGGAGGCGACGGCGGCAAGATGCCGCCCTTGTGCGATTATTGTGTCATCGTTCCCTCTCAGATCACGGCGAATATCCAAGAGTCGCACCTTGCACTGGAGCATATATACTGCCATCTGGTCGAGATCGAATGCTTTGGCGCGGGGTTCTTCGGCAAGGCGAAGTAAGCAGCGAAGGTTGCGCTGCATGAGGCCTTGGCGCCGCGTGGCAAATGGCATGGCGCAAATCGATACTGGCTTGCAGTGCCAACTGGATATTCGCCTCGTCGATCCTCGGAACGTAGCGCCTTCTGGGCGACCATGTTCGCTTGGTTGCCGGCAGCCTGGCGCAGGGCCCTGTGCTTGCTTCTGACTTGGCAGAAGAGAACGTGGGCAAGTGCAGGTTCCCGGAATATGGCAAGCGATTGCTATAGGGAGATTTCGAGAATCGCCAAGATGCGGAAACTGCGGGATTGTTCCATTGCAATCTGGTCTTGTTTGTCGCATGCGGCCTATTCAATCGGATCACGGGATTCGCGTATATCGCCGATGCCGCACCTAAAGGAGAAACAGAATGGCTCCTCCTCTTTCGACGGAAGATCTGAATTGTATTCTTGCGAACACGCGAGACCTCTGGGATGAGGCGCGTGGCGAGCGCATCTTCATCACCGGCGGTACCGGCTTCTTTGGCTGCTGGCTGGTCGAAAGCTTTCTCCATATCAACCGCGTCGAGAAACTGGCCGCACAGGCCACGATACTCACGCGCGATCCTGCTGCGTTCAGGCAGAAATGTCCGCATCTGGCATCCGATCCGGCGATTACACTGCAGGCCGGAGATGTCAGGGGTTTTGCCTTTCCCGAGGGGGAATACAAATATGTGATTCATGCAGCAACCGAAACCGGCGCGAAGCAGGCAGCCGAAAACCCGATTGGGTTGCTGGCGACCATTCTTCGCGGAACAGAACGAACCCTTGAGTTCGCGGTAACTCATGGCACAGAGAAGTTTCTGCTTGCGAGCTCCGGGGCCGTATATGGAGCGCAGCCTCCTTCTATCACTCATCTCACCGAGGATTACGCGGGCGCGCCCAACCAGCTAATCGCGGGTTCAGTGTATTCAGAAGGGAAGCGCGCGGCGGAGTCGATGTGTGCCGCCTACGGGAAGACGTACGGGATTGCCTGCAAAATCGCCCGGGGTTTTGCGTTTGTGGGGCCGCATCTGCCGCTGGATGCGCACTTTGCGATTGGCAACTTCATTCGCGACGCGATGCGGGGAGATATGATTCGCGTGAATGGAGATGGCACGCCCCGGCGTTCCTACATGTATGGCGCAGATCTCGCTGTCTGGCTTTGGACCATTCTGTTTCGAGGCGCGCCGATGGAGGCATTCAATGTCGGTTCCGATCGAGACCTCAGCATTCTGGAACTGGCGCAGGCGGTGGCCGCCGCGATCAGGCCGTCGGCCAGTGTGCAAGTTGCACGCGAGCCCCAGCCTGGCGTCCCGGTGCACCAGTATGTTCCGTGTACCAGAAAAGCAGCGGAACAACTGGGACTGAGATGCAGCGTTTTTATTCAAGATGCCATTGCCAGGACCGCGGCCTGGTATGGGGATTCTTCGGGAAGCGGACGCTAGGACTCTGACCGGGTGATTTCGCACCTTGAGTTCATGCTTTCCCAGGTCCCAAAACCGGGACCTGGGCACCCAGCATTGGTGCAACTTCAAACGGTCAGAGACCTGGTTGCGCCGAATCTCCCTCCGTGGCTTGAATCTGCGCGCTATGCAACGCGGGGTGCATGATTCGTGCTCCCATGCCTGGAACGGCGGACAAGACGAGCGGCCCCAAGATCAGGTGCGGGAGATTGGGCGGCTATTCCCAGAATCGCTGGGGAATGAAAGACTTCATCTGCATGAAGAAGATGGGTCTTGTCCGGGCGCTGAACACATTGGCAAAGACACCGGAAACAGCGTAGGAAACAACTGTTGCAATGGCCGCGCCCATGGCAGCGTACCTGGGAATCAGGTAGAGATTCATTACGACATTGATCACCGCTCCGGCGATGGTCCGGTAGAGGGAAAGCTTCAACAGGTTCCTGGTTATATCCCACGGGGACTGGGCTACGCCCAGGAAGACGAAGACCGAGGCCCAAATATGCACCGCGAGCACCGGCGCGGCGCCGCTGTAACTGCTGGAGTAAAGAATGCGGATGATGGCGTGCGAGGCGAGGGCCACCACGGAGCCGATGGCGCAGGCTGTCAGCGTCATCAGTGCGAAAAGCCTGCGATTCCGGCTGTAGAAAAGCTCCTGGTCGTCTTTGGCCCGCATGATGGCGGGCGACACCGACGAAACGATGGCCAAGGGGATGAAGTACCAGACCTCGGATACCCTGGTCGCCGCCGCATACAGGCCGACGGCCAAGTCCCCTTTCATCATCTTGAGCATGACCATGTCCAGGCGCATATAGACCATGATGGCCATGGCGGAGAAGATGAGCGGCCAGCTTTGCCCAAGCAGGTGAAGCGCCCTCTGCCTGCTGTATCGCCAGGAAAGTATTTTTCCGCCCGACAAGCGATAGCCAATCACGAGGCCGGCAGCGCCAAGCACAACCTCCCCGGTTGCGGCTGCGGCGAACGTCCATAAGGGCGCCCTGGTGCAGATCAACGCCACGCGGACGCCGGCGAAAACCAGAAACGCGCCGTTTTTCGCCCAGACAGTCAATTTGGACCGCACCTGCGATTGGAAGTACGAATCGATGCTGTCGAATGCCTGGAAAAGAAGTGTGAGCGAGAGAATGCTGACCAATATCGTCGCTTGCCTGTCGTGAATCTGAATCAGCCACAACGAGGCAATCGACAATCCCAGAGCCAGAAAGCCGGCCCCGACCCGCAGCAGGAATGAAGTGCCCAGAATCTCATCCCTGTCCCTGGCGTTGTGCACCACTTCCCGCACAATAATTGCTTCCAGGCCAAGCGTGGCCGCGCTCGCAAACAAGGCTACGAAGGAAGTGGCGAAGTTCAAAGCGCCGAACCGGGCCGGCCCCAGGTAGCGGGCGACCCACACCCCAACGAACAGCCCCATCCCCATGCGGACCGCGCGGTCGAGCATCAACCAGCTCATGTTTTCGAGTATCCTGCGAAGGCCGGGGCCGATCTTATCCAGTTGTCTTGATATGCGCGCCCTGAGCATGAACATCTTCAATCTATTGTTCCTTTAATCTGGTTGAGGCCCCCTGGGGAAGCGGCCGCGGGTCGTGGTTACGGGCGCAATTCCCTGCCCAGGATGCCATCTAGTCGGACTGCCCTAAATGCTACTATACTTTATGAGTCACTCGGCCGCCGCGGAGGTTCACGATTCATGCAGACAGAGACGTTGCAAGTGCCTGTAGCGTTCTTCGTCTTCAAGAGGCCCGACACCACGCGGCAAGTGTTCGAAGCAATCTCCAGGGTCCGGCCCGCGAAGCTGCTGCTGATTGCAGATGGAGCCAGGCAGGACAGGGAGGGCGAGGCAGAGGCCTGCCGCCAGGTGCGCGAGATTGTGGCTCACGTGGATTGGCCTTGCGAGGTATACAGGAATTTCGCCGAGAGCAATCTCGGCTGCCAGGAACGCATCATCAGCGGCCTGGATTGGGCCTTTTCCCTGGTCGAAGAAGCAATCATCCTGGAAGACGACTGCCTGCCGGACTTGTCCTTCTTCCCTTTCTGTCAGGAATTGCTCGAGAAATACCGCGGAGACAGCAGAGTAGCTTCAATCTCCGGGACCAATCTGGTAGAGAAGTATCTCAATACCGAGGCGAGCTATTACTTCTCGCAGCTGGGTGGTATCTGGGGATGGGCGACATGGAGTTCGCAGTGGCGCCGGTATGACCGGAATCTTCGTGACTGGCCCAAGCTCAGGGAAGAGAAATGGCTGGCTGAAATCTTTGATCAACCCAGGGCGGTTGCCTTCTGGACCTCGGTTTTCGATATGATGCACGAACACCGGGGGCCGAATACCTGGGACTTTCAATGGCTTTATACACGATTGAAAGAAGATATGCTGACCATCGTTCCTCGCGTCAACCTGGTCGCCAACATCGGCTTCGGGGATGGCGCAACGCATACGATGGGATCGGATGCACGGTTTATCTCGTCCGCAAGTGCCATCGAGTTCCCCCTCCGGCATCCAGCCAGCCTGGTGCCGCTGCGTAGCGTGGACTGTCGCGTGCAGAAACTGTTTGAGGTGCCGATTCTAAAGCGCATCGGAGAGAGAATTCGCCGGATTGCCGGCCGCTCCCGTTAGTGAACAGTTGCAGAGCAAAAGGGGCCTGTTTCATGTGCTGCTCTAAAAAGGTGCACATTGGAGAAGAAAGTGAACCTTGTATTAGAAATTCTGAGAAAGTGCGTCCAGCTTCCTGCCCGCGTGGCACGCAAGATCAACCAGCGACGCAAGCAAAGAGATTGCCAGGCCGGGAAGGGCGCGTATCTGCACCCGGAAAGCCGCATATGGAACTTCCAGAATAGAAAGAACGCGATTGTCATAGGGAAGCAAAGCCATATCCGGGGACAGCTTGTTGTGTTGGGGCATGGCGGAACGATCCGAATGGGCGATGCCTGCTATATCGGGGAGGGTTCACGCGTCTGGTCCGCGGCATCGATCACCATCGGCGACAGGGTTCTGATCGCCCATGGCGTCAATATCCACGATAACAACTCGCATTCCCTTTCTGCATCGTCTCGGCATGAGCATTTCATGCAAGTCATTTCCTCCGGTCATCCAGATGTTTTGGAGGATGTTTCGTCTGCTCCCATTGTCATTGAGGATGATGTCTGGATAGGATTCACTGCGACGGTCCTCAAGGGAGTCACGATAGGAAAGGGCGCTGTCGTCGCAGCAGCCTCGGTTGTCACGAAGGATGTCGCAGCCTATACAATTGTTGCGGGAAATCCGGCCCAAGTGGTTGGAACTTCCAGGCCATAGGTCCCACCTAGCGAGAGTAGCCGACTGATGCGTAAAACGATCATTGGATTTCTCCAGTTCTTGGCGCGCAGAAAGCTTATGAGCCGAGCTGGGGTCAAGATCCATCCGACGGCAAAGGTCAACTTCAGGGGCATTCGCCTCCGCCCAGGGAGCAGCCTGGAGATTGGCGAGGGCAGCATCGTGGAGGGTAGCCTGGTGTCGGAACGGGAAGGATCCAGCATTGTGATAGGCCGCAACACGTTCATCGGCGGCTCGCTGCTGGGCAGCGCCTGCCGCATTGAAGTTGGCGACGACGTCCTCATTTCGTGGGGATGCAACATTGTCGATCACAATTCCCATGCCATAGGATGGGCGCTCCGGAAGCAGGATGTGAAAGACTGGTACCACGACAGGAAGGACTGGACGCATGTGGTGATGAAGCCAGTTCGAATATGCAACAAATCCTGGATTGGTCTTAATGCGATTGTCTTGAAGGGCGTGGAGATTGGCGAAGGGGCGGTAGTGGCAGCGGGCTCGGTTGTGACCAGGAGCGTTCCACCCTGGACAGTGGTTGCCGGTAACCCGGCAAAGGTGATTCGAGAGATTCCCATTGAAGATCGATAGCACCGGGTTGAAGACTCAAGCGCGCAGGAGACGAAGACAAGTGGATTCCATGCTCGCCTTGCAGTTCGCACTGTTATAGTGCAGGGGCCATGTCGCCTGGGCATTGAACACGAGATCTGACAGGGCCTTCGTGAAAGACGTGATGGGCGTAGAACCATATCGGAGGAAACTGCAATGAAGGTCCTTGTTACCGGGGGAGCAGGCTTTATCGGCTCCCATGTGGTTGATTATTTAATGTCGCTTGGCCATGCTGTAGTTGTGGTGGACAATTTCTACTCTGGACGGGATCACTGGGTGGAACAGAGCGTCCGTCCGGAGATAGCACGCGTCGATATCCTCGACAGAGCAGCGCTCTCGGCTGTCTTCTCAAATCAGAAGCCCGAGGCCGTCTTTCACCTTGCCGCGCATCATTACATCCCCTTCTGCGACAGCAACCCGCAGGCTGCGAATGACTTGAATGTCGTGGGAACGCTGAATGTGTTGAATGAGGCCAGCAGAATGGGCGTTCAACACGTGTTTTTCGCTTCTACTGCCGATGTCTACGCCCCCTCGCCGCGCCCGCATATGGAAGACGATGCAATCGGACCATTCACTGTCTACGGCCGCACCAAACTTATAGGCGAAATCATCTGCCGGGGCACCATCGACTGGGGATGGAACACGAATCTACTGATCGGGCGGATATTCAACGCGGTTGGCACTCGGGAGACGAACCCCCATCTGGTACCTGAAGTCATCGGCCAGGTTGCAAGGGGAGCTACGCAGCTTCGGCTCGGAAACCTGTTTCCTACGCGCGACTTTGTCGATTTGCCTACGCAGGCCAAGGCTATTGTGGATGCCACCTTTGCGGTTCATGGAATGGAAACCGCTAATATTTGCAGCGGGGTTGCAGTCAGAGTTCAGCAAATGGTTGATTTGATCCTGGCGGAAGCCGGCCGCCCTATCGAAGTCGTTATTGATCCGGCCAAGGTTCGGCCAGCAGAGAGAAACAACCTGTGCGGGACTACGAATCGCCTGAAGAGCCTCATTGGCTGGGTGCCAAGCCCCGCAGGCAGCCTGACAATCCGGGCGATCCTGGAGGAGGCGAAGCTGAAGGCCTCCGCTCACAAGGCATCCGCAGTGGCGGGTGCTGCATGATAGTTGGGGAATCCACGGGGAGTGCGAACAGCAGCGTTAGAGCCGGTTTTGCCTTGTATCCGAGCCAATGGATGGGCGGCAGAATCTATCTGCGAAATCTCTTCGCAGCCCTTCGCACTCTGCCCGGAAGCCCGATTGTTCCGGTTCTGTTCACAGGGCAGCGCAACGACAATGCGGCCGGGGAGTTTCCTGATACCGAGATTGTGCATACGCCGCTTCTGGATCGGATGACTCCCGCATGGTTCGTCAGGAAAGTTATTGCCAAGACTACTTCACAGGACATCCTGCTGCGCAACCTGTTGCAGCGCCAGAGCATTTCTATTGTCTCCCATTCCTTTCAGCTTGGATTCGAACCCGGCACCCGCTCCGCTATCAAGACCATCGGCTGGATAGCTGACTTCCAGCATGTTCACCTGCCAGAGTTCTTTACCCCGGAGGAATGCCGGCTGCGCGACCGGCAGTTTGAGTCGATATGTGGGACATTTGACAAGGTGATCGTGAGCAGCGAGTGCGCGCGCGCCGACCTGCGCGCCGTTTTGCCCCGGTATGCCCATAAGGCGGAGTTATTGCGGTTTGTTGCCAGTCCACCGGCAACTGACGAGGCGGCAAGCCTGGCGGAGCTTCAGCGGCTTTATGGCTTCGAGGGGCCGTACTTTCTGCTGCCCAATCAATTCTGGGCGCATAAGAATCATCGTGTGGTTCTTACTGCGTTGCGAGAGCTGAAGCGGCAAGGGAGACCTTACCTGGTATTGGCCACCGGAGCAACCAAAGATTATCGAAATCCTGCCTTCTTTCCATCTTTGATGAAGTACGCCGAGGATTGCGGCGTGCAGGATTGGTTCCGCGTTCTCGGCCAGATACCCTTCGGCCACCTTGCGGGACTTATGCGCCATGCGGTGGCATTCATCAATCCTTCGCAATTCGAGGGCTGGAGCACCAGCGTTGAGGAGGCCAAATCCATGGGCAAGCAAATGGTGCTCTCGGATCTGCCAGTGCACCGGGAGCAGGCTCCCAGGCGAGGCTTATACTTCCCGCCGCAGGATGCGGAAGCGCTCGCTGTGGCCATGACCACTGCGTATGATCGATTCGAAGCAGGGAGCGATGAAGAAGAGCAGGAGGCGGCGCGCGTCCGGTTTCCTGAGAGGCAGCGGGCCTTTGGAGAGGCCTATCTGCAGATTGTGCAGCGAACGCTGGAAGATCGCGCCGTTTCCATCTGATCGCCTCCCGCACAGCAAGGGTCGGCGAATGCAGGGCCAAGCCTCAACAGGATTGAATCCTGCCGCCGCTCAGGCGTTTCATCGCTTCATTGGCCACACAAGCCAAGCGCTTGAGCTTCCTTGAGCCCACCCATTCCGCAAGCTGGTAGATCCGCCAAACAAGCCAGCACCAGCCCATCTGGGTTCTACGACCGTCGTACTGTCTGGCCATGCCGTAAATCTCCCGCCTCCTCGACGCACTGTCCTGGTAAGTCAAGGAAGTAGTGTGAACCCGGTAGCGTGCGAAATACGATGGCACATAGAGTAGATTGAGGCCGGCTTGCAGCATCTCGATCCATAACTTCCAGTCAAAACAGTAGTGCAGGTTCTCGTCCAGACGGAACTGATTACGGCGCCAGAATGTGGCGGGTTGCAAGATGAAATCGCCCATCTTCATCCAGCAAAGGCTGAAACGTTCCGGCAGACCGGAAATCGGCTGCAGGAGCTTCCCATCCTCGGAGACAAAGTACCCGTTGCCGGTAATTACGTCCACTTCCGGGTGTTCCGTGAACGTCCTGACGATCTCCTCGAGAGTTGTCTTTGACCAGAACATATCGTCCGCATTAAGCCAGCAGATAATGTCCCCGGTAGCCATGTCCAGGCCGTGATTGATAGCTTGGGCCGGTCCGGTATCCTTCTTCTGCAGGAATGTGCAAGGGTATTGCGCGGCGACCGCTGCTGTCGCATCTTTCGAAAGCGCGTCAAGCACGATGTGTTCGACATCGTGGTGCGTTTGCCCATGAACAGAGCAAAGGCAGTCTTCTATATAACTGCCTTGATCTTTGCTGGGCGTGATTACGGTAACGCGCATCGTATTCTCCTCTTACGGAAACTACAGGCAGATCTTTGCGGTGCGTCTTCCATCCCCGTCGCGCAGTGCCAGTCTTCCGCACGCAGCACGCCATCTTCACTCCCCGGTAGTGGTTGAGGTGAAGCTGCGTACTTTGCCTCCGGGCCGATGGGCCGCCTAAGGTGATACTCTGTGGACGTCTTGCACGAATTCCGCTATTTTATACTCTGAGGATGAAGTGACTACAAATGCTATTGTAAACCGCCATGAGGATGCCTCCTCTCTGCAGACTCCGGAGCTGACTGTCGTGATGCCTTGCTTGAATGAGGCAGAGACTCTGTCCGATTGCATCGACCTGATTGCCCGCACGGCGCGCAAACACGAGATTGCGGTTGAGATCGTCGTCGCCGACAATGGCAGTACGGATGGATCCGTCCAGATTGCCGAGGAACATGGAGCGCGCGTTGCTCATGTATCCGAGAAGGGCTATGGCAATGCGCTGATGGGGGGGATCAATGCGGCGCGGGGCACCTATGTGATCATGGGCGATGCCGACATGAGTTACGATTTCGGCGACATACCGAAGTTTCTTGAGCAATTACGCATGGGCGCCGATTTGGTTATGGGCAACCGGTTCCGGGGCGGCATCAAGCCCGGCGCCATGCCGCCATTACATAGATATCTTGGGAATCCAGTGCTTTCAGCAATCGGCAGGCTGTTTTTCCACTGCGAGGCCAAGGACTTTCACTGCGGCCTGCGGGGCTTCAGCAAGGATGCCTACCGGCGGATGAACCTGCACACAACCGGCATGGAATTTGCGAGCGAGATGGTAGTGAAGGCCTCGCTCTTCGGGATGCGGGTAACAGAGGTGGCGACGACGCTCAGCCCCGATGGTCGGAACCGTCCTCCTCATTTGCGCAGTTGGCGCGATGGCTGGCGCCACCTGCGTTTCTTGCTTCTATACAGCCCACGCTGGCTCTTTTTTTATCCCGGATTGCTCTTGATGCTGGCAGGCAGCGCCGTTTGCGCATGGCTGATGCCGGGGCCCCGGACGGTGCATGGCATCACTGTGGATGTTCACACGCTCTTGTATGGCGCGGCCGCTGTTACACTCGGATTCCAGGGAGTTTGTTTCTCTGTGTTCACGGGGATATTTGGAATCAGTGTAGGACTTCTCCCGGAGGACCCGCGCCTGACGAAGGCGTTCAAGTATATTACTTTGGAGTTGGGGCTGGCCGTTGGCTTTCTGTTGTTTCTGGGTGGGTTGTTCACTTCTGTGTGGGCGTTGTGGTTTTGGAGTTCGCGCAACTTTGGGCCACTGGATTCAGATATCCTGCTGCGTAGTGTCATAATGGCCGAGTTGGCGCTGACCCTCGGCGGCCAGATTATCCTGTCGAGTTTTTTCCTTAGCGTTCTCGGATTGAAGCATAAAAGGCAGAATCAAACGAACGGTCAACCGTAGCGCCGTACTCTCGCGCTGGACTCATGGCATTCCTGCACTCGGCAGGCAACGAAGTCAGGCCTGGTTGCGAAGATTGAAATCTTTCAAGGCGCCGGAAATGAATTCCGCAATCTTTCGCTTGAACACGTTGCTATCAAATTGAAGCGAGTGCTCGCGAATGTCCCGCGGGCAGAATATCTGCTCGTTCTTTTCAAAGTCGAGGATGGCCTCGGTCAAGCTGGGCTCCGATTGCTCGGCAAAGAACACCCCTGTTGGGTTCTTCACGTCAGTCTGGCCCGGAAAAGCGCCGCGCACCGTTTCAAGCGCACCGCCGGAGGCAAAGGCAATCACAGGCCGTCCGAAGCTCTGAGCTTCAACGGGAACGATGCCAAAATCCTCTTCCCCAGGAAAGAGCAGTGCGCGGCATCCTGCCAGACTCTCGCGGAGTACGGAATCGTCAACCCTTCCGAGGAATTCCACCGTAGGCCCGGCGATCTTCCGCAGCGCCTTGTATTGAGGGCCATCACCGACAACGCGCAATCGCCTCCCGAGTTCGGTGCAGACTCTGATCGCGAGGTCGAAGCGCTTGTAGTCCACCAGGCGGCCGACCGCCAGGTAATAGGTCCCCGGAAAGTCACAGACCTTTCCAGCCGAGGTTTCCACCGGCGGATGAATCACCGTACTCTCACGGCCATAGTATTTTCGGATTCGGGAAGCAATGAACCGCGAATTCGCAACAAAGTAATCGACCCTGCTGGCGGACGCATAGTCCCAGAGGCGCATGTAGTGGGCCACCAGGGAAAAGACTGTACCCACCAGCGGATTCATTCCCCGTCTATATTGCGGGTACATCTCCCAGATGTAGCGCATGGGTGAATGGCAATAGCAAACGTGGCAGGTCTTTGAGGAGGTGATAACTCCCTTGGCAGGACCTGACTCGGAACTGATAACCAGGTCGTAGGCGCTCAGATCGAATTGTTCGAGGGCGATTGCTTGCAGGAGGAGAAAATGACGGTGGAACCTTGTCGCACCGGGAACCCGCTGGAGAAATGAGGTCTGCATTTTCTTGCTCTGCAGAACAGGGGCGAGGACTCCCGGCTTGGCGACCAGAGAAAAGAGGTCAGCCTGGGGAAAGACCTCGGCGAGCGCCTCTACTACACGCTCGCCACCGGCTCGTCCGACAAACCAGTAGTGAACTATGGCTACGCGAAGGCTTGATAGTTGTGTGTCGACTGACGCGGGAATATCCATGAACCGGTCACCTTCTCCCCACTATCATACTAGCGGAGCTTTCCATAGGAACGGCAACTCTTGTGCCTTGGGCGGAATTGGGCCAGAGGTGGTGTGGAGGCAGAATCGTAGAAAGCCAGATGAGGTCCCGCTGAGCACTGATCCGTGCGCCACATGATCAAACTCTTCGAAACCAGAAGCCTAGCTCGGGCACCTGTAAACTTCTGGGGACTCGGCCGTCGCCCGATTGCGCCCATGCCTCCGGCGTCTTCCATTGTGATCTCATCGAAAAGCGAGCAATCATGAGGAGAAATATGCCTGAAGCATGGCCCGACCGTGGGCCCATAGCCGAGCAGCCGCCGACGCTTCGCCGAGCAGCATCCTCAAGGCGGCCCTTGAAAAGTCGAAGGTGACCAGGGCGAAACAAAGCAAAGGAAGAGAATGCTTGGCCATGACTCTCCCAAAGCCGCCGCCATATCTCTCCGCCCTGCGCACGTCGACGAAACCATCCTTGCGGGGGTGGCCTACATACAAAAGCGAGTTAAACCGCCCGCGGATTCCGTGGCTCATCAAAGTTAGAAGGAAATCGGTGTCTTCCCCGCACCCGAAGCTGGTTCCGGCGCCAGGGCCGAGGGCCTCATCAAAGCATGGTGCTATGCTCCCCAGGGGGCGGAGCACAAAAAAGCAACAGGTACCCGAGGTACGGAAGATGTTAATTGGCTTCAGATCGCATTGCGCCTGCCACCAGTGATTGCCACTCTTCTTTCCCTCATCATCCCGGCAACCCAAGCTCAAGATGCCATATTCCGCGTGCTGTCTGAACCACTCATCAACATGCTGCAGGGTGTCGGGTTGATACCAGCAATCGTCGTCCGGAAAGGCGAGAATCTCGCCACTGCTATGCAGCAGGCCGAGGTTCCTGGCCCGCGAAACGCCCGGCGCACAGTGCAGGTGCATGACTTGTATGAAGCCGGTCAATCCATCATCCTGCTGCTGAGGCTTTGCCGCCCATTCATCCAGCAAAGCGGACAGCCGGTCATCAGAATTCTGATCGACAACGATCAACTCAAAATCGCGAAGCGTCTGATTTGCGAGGCTCTGCAACAGCACGGAGAATTCATCGGTGCGGCCGATGGTTGCTACAATCAGGCTGAATCGTGGCATGGGGCCAGTCTATCGTACCCGCACTTCGCCGATCAATGAAGATCAGAGCGACTTGGGGGTTAGGTCTCGAACCATTGGTCCAGAGTGCGGCTGCGATGGGAAACCTCATCCATCGGATGGTCGGTTTTGTCCAGGGATAAGGGGAGGCGCAGTGCAATCTCAAAATGCCCGGAACAGAAGGCAAGTGAAAGGCCGCTCCGGATTTACCCATTCCTCGAGGTGAGCAACGGCGCTTGAGCCGTTTCTTCAGCCCAACTTGTAGAGATTGCCATGCCCAAGACAAGCCAGAAATTTCCAAAGGCGAGCGGAAAGGCGCTGAAGATGCTTGTAAATACAAACACAGTCAAGGACAGGAACCAGGCCGACCGGGAGAGATTCAGGGGGAATGCCGATGAGTCCAGTACCCGCCAATTGGCGTGCATCACACAGTACATAGCGCCAAGAAATGTGAATGTGCCAATGATGCCGACATTGGACAACAGCTTGACGATCAGATCGTGAGAGGTGGCGCTTCCCCAGCCGATACCTAGAATGGGAAACTGCTGAAAATATCCAAAGGCCACTCGAATGCTAAAGATGCGATCCAAACCCGAACCAGAGGTGAATTTGTTCAGGAGGGCCATTTGGACAACGTTGCGCACGATGGGAATTGAGAGTGCCGCAGCTGTGCCTACCGAAACCGTCGCCACCACAGCGAGGGCTGCATACTTCGATGCCTTTGCAACAGATATGCTGCTCGTGCGTACGAGCAAAGGCCAAAGGACCAGCGCAAGTATGACCAGGCCGACATATGCAGTGGAGGATGTACTGAGAATCAACATGGCGACGAACAGCACCGCGCAGTAGCGGTCAATGGAGAGCGAGAAGACTGAGCCGGTCTTGAGCCAGGCCGGGAGCGTCAAGGGCAACAAGGTAATCAGATCCTGCGCGAACACCGAAGGCTCAAGGGTGACGGAGGAAAGTCTGCCAATCCCGCTCAGGGTCTCAAGGAAGCCCTTCCCGGACGAGGAGCCTGAATTGTTGAAAATGAAATCAGGATAGGGAATGCCGGTCAGATTGCAGACGAACTGAAGAACTCCCCACACCGAGATAAAGAGAGCCGAAAGCAGGATGATCTTCTCGGTTTCGTGCCTGACCTCGTCCCGCATGTTGGAATGAGCAACACAGATTGCAATCGCGACACCGAAGACAAGATAGAGGAATTGCGTGGCGTTGTGCGAAGTAAAGTACAGCGGGGTGTCCGGATCGGTGCCTAGAAATGGAGAGGTGATTGCCAGTGTTCCGTCGATATAGATAGGCATGAACAGCGAGAACAAAGCGACAAACAGGAATGCCAGCAACCAAAGGCAAGGAGGCAAGATTCTGCGGTCGATGGAGAACGAGAGAGTCATCGCGTTTTCCATGAGCAGCCGCAGTATCCATAAGAAGCCAAAGAACATCCAGACCTGGAGGGCGGAGCCACTGTCTGGATCCCCGACATTTACCACAGATGTCGCGGAAAACAAGGTCCAAAAGACAAAAAGACGATACAACCACTTCTTCGAGAAGAATAGACCGGCCAGTCCAACAGGCAACAATATGTATCCAAGAAGTGTCATAGGTTCCTTGTTGTGGAACGGTGTAACTTTAGGACCGGCAGCAAGGGTGTCCAGACGCGGAGTCTCAAACCCTGCTCAGGTGTGCGTGGCCAAAGGCCGGCATCGATGAGATACGCCTCCAAGCAGGGTTGACCCCCCAATCATCTCAGCGGCGATTTGCCAGCTGCGCAAGAGTCATGCTGTATCGCCGCGATGATGCCTCTCGCGCAGCGAGGTTACCGGAATGCGGCCCGCAAAGCACTGAGACGCCGGACCTGGGCAGGATTGCTTCGAATGCGCCGCACCCCTGTCATCAGGATGCACCAGCCGCAAGAGGCAAGAAACGCAAACAGAGTCGATGCCACTACGGTGATCGTGCGTTTTGGGCCAGACCAGTGATCTGGCGGTACGGCCTGGTCGACCACCTGAATGATAGAGCCTTGGCGCGCCTCATCAAGCTTGGCCATTTCAAACTGCTTCGCAATCAGGTCCGCGATGGTCTCGTAATACTTCATATCGCGGAGCTTGCGGATGTATTCCATCTCAGCCTCGGGGACCCTGCCCTTGGGGATAACAAAGTCCGAGCCCGCATACTGGCCGCTGCCGGCGAGTTTCGCAAGCTGGTCCTGAAGCGCGACGAGTTGTTGCTTGACCTCGAGCATCTGCGGGTTGTCTTCAGTGGCATAGGAGCGCATGCCCTGAAGCTGAACCTCTTTTGCCACAACCTGCGCGCGGAGTGTTGCGGCAGACTCGATCAGCGACCGGGCCGCGCTGTCGAGTTCCAGCACCCCCGTCGATTGCTCGGTTCCCTTCATGGCCTCTTCGGCAGTCGCGAGATTCTCATTCGCCTCAAGCAACTGCTGCTGGAAGAACGCTCGGCGTTGCGATGCTTCAGTGATTGCCAGGTTGGCAGATAGCTTGCGGAACTCATCGATGTAGCCGTTGGCGATTTGCGAGGCCATTTGAGGATCGGAATCCGTAACGGTAAGCGTGATGAGTCCGTCCTTGCCTCCAAGGGCAACTTTTGCGTGTCCCTCGAATGCGGTTCGAGCCATGGACTCTCTCTTCGCGCGGTATCTGCTCATGAGTCCGAAGCGCCGGACCATGGAATCTTCAAGTGTGCGGCTATGGAAGAGCGAAATATATACCTGGCTGGAGCTCTTGATGCCGAGACTCGACGCAAGACCCCCGCCGCCAAGCCCAAGCTGACCCATCAGGGAGGCCCCCGAGGAGCTCTGATCAGGAGGCATGATGACCGCGACCGCCGTGTAGCTGTTCGAGCTGGTGAGCGCCCAGGTAAGTGACAGAATCACCGCAGCCAGTGTACTCAAGAAGATGATCTTTCTGCCTTTTGCCAGAATAATCACCAAATCCAGAAGATCCACGCTCTGTTCGGCTGGATGCTGTGGATTTGGCTCCTGGACTCCCTCGCTGACCGGTTCCGGCTTCATGCTGGCGCTCCCCCACGACCATTTTATCAATACTCTCCCCGACCTTGCCTAGCTGTTGCCGGCGGCCGGCGGTGGAGGCGCTTCATGGCAGCGGGCAGCGCTCTAACCCCGGCTGTCATCGACCCGCAAGGAATATCAATTGCCAATACAGACAAAGTAGACTCCAATGTATTGCTGGCCGTAAATCGTGATCTCTGTGAGACCGGGATTGGAAGTGAGCTGTTGAGTAACTCGGAAGGGCGCCTGATAGGTGAGGGTGCAGGCCGGGGGCTGCGAGAATCGCGCGTTGCTCAGGAACGCCACGGTGGTTTGGCCGCTTTCGGGTAATACCACTTTCCCAGCTGTGATGTGCGGGTTCTCAATCTGCGCACCCGAGGGAGCGAACGTGGCGGGCCAGGCATTCAGATTGTCTGGCGGGGTGTGGCTGGTTACCGTGAGGGGCGCCGTTCCGTCCGGCACGGTGCTCTTGAAAACGCCGTTGACCACGCCGGCATTGCAATAGTAGTTTCCGCCCCCGAGCGAGGCCAGGCCGTTGCTGCAAAAGTCGAGTTCGTTCGGGCCTGGCTCCTGAATCTGCATTCCATAGAAGGTTCCGCCGACGCCGCTCCACTTGCTGAACCCGATAGTTGGCAGGTATCCATCGCCGCCAATCTGGACCACCGGGGACGTGCTGTCTCTGAACTGAAAGCTCTGAGAGTACATCAAGGGGGCCTGGGAAACGATCTTGTTGCTGGAGTCCCACCCACCCATCGTCCAGAGTTGGGGGTTCCCGGACTCTACTATGTACTGCTGCTGGGTGGCGCGCAGCGGTGCGTCTCCAAGCAAAGTAACATTTGCGTCGCCATTGATGACAAGATTCGCAGGCACATTCGACGTGCCGTCCAGATTGACCGATCGCATCTGGGAAATTGTGACCGTGGGGCTTCCGTCGATCTCAATAAACGAAGGGGGATAGGGATTACTCTGATCGTTGTAGAAGTCTGGGCCGTCCATTACCACGTCTGTGGCGGAAGTGGAGGCGAGAATGCGGACAAACGGCTGGTCCCCGGAGAGGCCTCCGGGGTTCTCGAAATGGGGGGAGTAGAGCCTTACCGACCCTGACCCATTGTCGATGACCAGTTGGGCGTTATCAAAGTTACAGGACACGAAGGACAGGCTATTCATATTGCTGAAGCCTCCCCCGATATCGGCGTTGAAATGAAGGGAGTTGAGGAACGTTGCTCCCACAAATGTGACACTGTCAAAGTCGAGATTCTCTCCGCCATAGCCTATGCCGGAAGGCCAAAGAACGCTCTGGCCATTTCGCCAAAACATGGAATGCTCGATCTTGAAATTCCAAACGCCATGAAGAAACTGCAGGCCCAGGCCGAAGTTGCCGATCGTCAAGCCTGAGGCGTAAAACCCGACGGAATCGCTGGCACCTCCCAATACCAGGGCGGTCTGGCTGCCACTGGCCCCGTTTCCATCCAAGGTCAAATCCCGCAGGCCGTAGCCATCGCCATAACTGAGACCGGGAAGGGAGGATGGAGTATTCCCATAAAAGCTGACTGCCGTGCCTGATCCGGTGTAATTCAGGCAGGTAGAGGGTCCCTGGCCTTCGATGATGATCGCCTTGGTGATGACGATAGGCACAGAGAAGGAATAGCATTGTGCATTCGCCTGCGTGTTGATCAGAATCTTGCCGCCATCTTGTGGCAGTGCCGCTTGTGCAGCATTGATTTGAGCGCCCATATCCCCGCTGCCGCTGGGGAGCGTTATCTGAGCCAGAGCATAGCCGGGAACCAGCATCAAGGGAAAGACCATCAAGAAGAAACGAAGCTTACTCACAACTCACCGCCTTCAGGTAAAAGAATGAATTCTGCCGGCCCATGAGTGCATCAACTAGGTGCCTGGGATGAATGCAGGTGGGTAGATGCTTCTCACTGCCCCTCTGTCTGCTCGTCCGCACCAAGAGCCTCTTCGCAATCTCTCCAACGGCCGATGCTATTCAGGAACTGGCGAGCGCAGAAATATGGGCTCAGCGCAGAAAAGCGATGGGCGAAATCTTCAGGCGGAAGCATATCACATTGGTACGAGCCAGTGCTTTGCGCGGTGCGACCACGATATTCAAGCAGGTTCCAAAGGAAGGAAATCCACAGAGACGACAGGCTACTTACCTGGGGACTCGGGTCATATCGGGGGGATGAGGGCTGCCAAGTCGCAGTTGCGCGGCTTCGGTTGCCGACTAGCATGGGCGAAAGGGCGAGCGCTTAGTCTGGGAGCGGGGATTGCGACAGCGTCTTCTAGGAAGTGGCAGGTTGTCGCATTCTGGATTTGCCGTTGACAGCGAAATACCTGCCTCGCGGCTTTGGGGATTCACAGCCTCGGATCTGAGCCGCAGGACGATGACGGATCGTTTCTCGCGATGGAGGTATGATCGCTTTGCCGCGCAAGGCGCCAGGAAGTGTTCTCGGTGAGTATTGAAGGGCATATCCCGGACTGCAGATGCGTTATCCGGTTCCAGACCAATGGGCGAACACCGTCTAACATGCGCGGATGAACCCTCGGAGAATGGATGTCACTGTTGCACAACCTGGGTGACAGGACACGGAGTAACGCTGCCACCAGCAAGGATTGCCGGCGGGGGGGGGGACGAGCATCCGTCGAAATTACAGCCAACTTCGGTAGTCGGAAGCATTTCAGTGGCTCCGGGGGCGGAGGAACTATTATTGGACTGTGCACACGCAGACCCGTTCCCGGTTCCACCCACACTCACAGCCACGCGGTTATTGACGATGCGGAGTGCGGTGCAGTCGGTCACGCTTCTGATTACAATCTGGCCGCTGGAGGAACCATCCGGTACAGTATTGTTGGAAACAGAGTTATTATTGGGCCCGCTATTTGAATAGCCGTTGATGATAATGTTGTCGATCTGATTATGCCAAAGCACGTTCTGATATATGTTGAAGCCCGCGCTGCCATTATCAATATATATGCCCGCCATGGGATTGGAATCCCCTGCGCCTTTGACAACTGAGGCCGTGTCATGGATCCAATTGTGGTGAATGCTGGTTCCTGAGGCTAACTGGTTGCAGCAGGCGTAAATCGCCGCGCCATCCCGGCTGATCAACATTGAATTCATCAGGTTGTTATAACTCATATCCTGGTTGAGCACGGCGGTGACGTGGATGGCCTGGCGGCCTGCGCTGTTGATGGTGTTGTGCTGGATGGTGTTGCTTTGGCCGTCCAGGTCAATGCCAGAGGCATAATCCCCGACGTAATCAATGTTCTGAATTAGATTATTGCGGACGGTATTGTTGGCCCCTTCAAGGGCTACGCCCGCTCCGGCGCTAAAGGAAACCGTGCTGTTTTCGAGAGTATTTCCTGTCCCATTGAGGATGATGCCGGTATCGGATTGATGAACGAAGAGGAAGCTGAAATTGCTGCCCGTGGGGTCGCCGGGATCTGTTGGCAGACTGGTGAAATGGGAAACGTATTGGGCGTTGATCCGGTCGAGGGTGTTGTTTGAGCTTGCTTTGTCGGTGACGATCGTGCTGGCAAAAATGCCGATATCGCGAATGGTGACGCCGGATTTGCCGCTCAGATCGAAGGCGTATTGGCGTTGCTTGCTGCGAACGTCGAGTGTATTGGGGTCCACCTTGCCGGGAGCCATGAAGTAAAGGGTCGAAGAACTGGAGTCGTAGAACCACTCGTTCTCGGTGTCGAGGGCGCTGAGCGTGCCGAACAAATAATAGAAGCCGCCCTTTACCGGGCAGATGAAAGGGCAAACGCCTGTCGCAGGGATATGGATGGATATCTGTCCGGTTCCCGATGCGGTGACTGAGCCGGTCTCATGTCCAAAGGGATTGGTTCCGCTCCATAGATGAATCCTGGCCCCTGTCCAGTCCACGGCTGGCAGCTTGGGGTCGACAACGTGCCCGGAGTCGGTTCCCGCTTCCTCGGTGGCCCAATTCACATGGAACAGGTCGTCTCCATTCGGCCAGCGAGCCTCAGTCATCATTGTGCTTCCGACGAAGAGCTGGTTGGTGTCGTCCGCGCTCAGCGTAGCCTTGGCTTTGTAGATCGATCCCTGATACAGGGTCCAGCCGGTTACGGGATCGGAACCATCGACAGTGACTTGTTCGAGAGCATAGGCCTCGATGGTGATTCCGGAATTGGGGGTGACGGTTTCGCGGTAGGTTCCCGCACGGACCTCGCAGGTCCATCCCGTGCCGGCGGTGGTTGCACACTTTTGTATGGTGCGAAAGGGCTGGTCGATTGTGCCCGGATTCGAGTCGTTGCCGTTGGGAGCGACAAAGAGAGCATTGCCAAGGGGCGTGGTGCTGACGGTCAGAGCAGCGGGGCTGCTGGTGAGCGTCCCCAGGTGATTGGTGACTTTGACGGTGAAGGCGGATTCAGAATCGGCGGGAGAAGTCGCGGGGGTAAGGTAGGACGGTTGGGTCGCTCCGGCGATGGGAGCGCCGTTTTTCAGCCACTGATAGGACAATGGAGCGGAGCCGGATGCGGCGACCGTGAAGAGCGCCGGTTGGCCAGCAGTGACGGTCTGAGCAGATGGCTGGCCAGTGATCGAGGGCGCAACGGTGCAGGTCAACCCGCAGCCGCAAAGCTGTAGCGTTGCCGAGAGCAGCGTGAGCACGGGCAGCAACGACGATCGACGCATGAGGCGGCCTCCACTGCAGTTTCACTCCAATTGGTATCGGACAGCCCGCGACCGAGCTCTCCGTTTACCTGATTGAAGCAGACAGCTTATTTTAGACGATGAAATTGGCGGGCGAGCAGATGGCCAGGTTTGTCGCTGAGAGGGGTGTTCGGCGGGTGCGGATGTTCCATGAATGTTGTGGACGCGCGAGGTTTCAGGCAGATTGGTGTCGCTGTGGCCGGCGAGCTGAACAGCATCGCTACTTGCCACGGCATGCAGTGCCGGACGGGGGAAGGCGGAGGACCCCTGGCAAGTGGCACTAGCGCGCCATTCTACCGGCACAAGGTTGAGGGTGGGAGAGTCCTGTCAAGGGGCGAATAGGCGCCAGAGCGGGCTTTCTGAGCACGTGAGCTCGTTGCCAGCAATGGGCGGCAAAGACAAACCTGCCGGCGGACAATGACCACGCACGCGGCAAGGAAACACTCAAACTGTTCATTGTGTTGGTGGACCTGATCGGGATCGAACCGATGACCTCTTCCATGCCATGGAAGCGCGCTCCCAGCTGCGCCACAGGCCCACATACGGGGGGATGCAACTTCCTTATTGTCTACGGTCAGGGCCGATTCGTCAAACCGCGGCCGGAACCGCCATGGATGGTCGCTGGAAGCCGGGGATTGGAGGGCAGTCCCTTGTTCATTCTGGGGCAAAGGGGAATGCCCCGGCCGGATTCGGGTTGGACTTGGCCGGAAAGGGGTGACGAGCCCGATTCGAGAAAGAAAAGGTCAGTGACCGGGAACACTTCAGGGGGGTTCCGGTGTCTAAGACAATGGAGCCCGCGGGACATTTGGCCTGAAAACCGGTGTTCCGTTCCCGCGTACTCCACGGAAGCATAGAGTTCCCGGCGGCGGCATCAAGCCGTTGGGGCGAGTGATCCTGACAATCTTTCGGGCGTTTGCCGCCCGGAGGCTGGTCTTGGGCCAGATTTGGCGGATGCCAAGTGTGCTTGTCTTGCGGTAAGGTGGGAGGACACTGAATTGCAGGCGGACCTCACCATGGGCAATTTGGCCAGCGCGCTGGCACTCCAATCCGAAGAAGCGGCCTTGATAGGGGAACTTCAAGCCGGCTCCGAGGAAGCATTTGCGTGGCTAATCGCGCGCTTCCATCAACCGATCTACTCCCTGCTGGCGCGCACCGTGCATGACCGCGCCGACGCCGCCGACCTGACCCAGGAAGTCTTCGTCAAGGTCTTTCGCGGGGTAGGCAGCTTTCACGGTGAGTCGTCGCTGCGCACCTGGATTTATCGCATCGCCCTGCACGAGGCCTCGAACCAGCGCCGGTGGTGGATGCGGCACAAGCAGCAGGAGGTCCCCATCGAGCAGGAAATAGGCGACGGGGAATCTGGGACGCAGTTGAGGCTGGTCGAGGTACTGGTGGACCCATCGGAGTCGCCTTTCGACAACATGGTCCACGGGGAGAACCGGGCGCGGGTGGAGGCGGCCTTGGCCCAGGTGCCTGAGCCCTTTCGCAGTACGCTGATTTTGCGCGACATCGAGGGATTTGTTTACGAGGAAGTGGCGGAGATGCTGGGCGTGAATCTGGGGACGGTCAAGTCGCGGCTGGTCCGCGGGCGTGCCTGTTTGAAGACGCTGCTGACGCTTCCGGAACGCAGTGGACGCCAGGCGGCGAACACGGGATTCGAGGTACCTCTGGGAGAGGAGGCGCGATGAACGGGTGCAGTTCGATGCAGACTAGGTTTACCGAGTATCTGGATGGCCGGCTGACCGGGCGCGAGATGCAACGCGTGGCCGCGCACATGGAACGTTGCCCGGAGTGTGCCCGCGAATGGCGCCTGTTGCGCCAGGCGCAGTCGTCGCTTGCCGAGTTGGGGCCGGTGCCGGAGCCGGAGAATCTGCTGCTGCGGATTCGCGTGGCGGTGAGCCAGGAGAGCGCGCGGCGTCGCCAGAGCCCCTTCCATTCCTTGAATCTGGCCTGGAAAAACACCGTGGGCCCGTTCCTGCTGCAAGCCGCGGCTGGTTTTGCCAGCGCCGTGCTGCTGCTGGGTTCGGTCATTGTGCTGGTCACCATGTTTGCCCAGCCGGAGATCGCGCAGGCCACCAAGGACGAGCCGCTGGGCAATCCCACCGCGCCCCGTCTGGTGAGCCTCTCCACCGGCGCAGGCAACAACGATATCGGCGCGCTTTCCGGCCCGGTGGTGGTGGAGGTCTACATCAACGGCGCGGGCCAGATGTACGACTATCGCATTGTCTCCGGTCCCACCGACAGCGAAACCCGCTCGCAGGTGGAGAACATGCTGCTGACCAGCGTCTTTGAGCCGGCCCGCTTCTTTGGCCAGCCGGTGCGCGGCCTGGCGGTGCTTTCCTTCTCGGGCGTTTCAGTGCGCGGGTAAGTGAGTCGCGGCCCAGGTGCAGCACCTCCCGTTTGACCCTTGCGGTGCGTCTAAGCAACAGCGCTTTTCACTGTTCATGTAATGCGGACATCGTGCCATCCCACCCTAGCCGCAAAAACAGAGACGCGGCGAGGGTGGGGATCCGTGACCTTACGCTATCGGTGAAATTGCTCTAGACTTGCAGGCAGGGTCCACACATGACGTTGCGTAGAATTCGTTCGTTTGCCGTTCTTTCGGCCGTTGTCTCGTGCCTTCTGGCGGGTCTTTTCCCCGCCTCTGGCAACGCCCAATCCTCCTCCTCCAGCAGTAGTTCCTCCCCGCAGCCCTTTCCGCAGGAGAAGGCCCCCTCGCTGGTCGATCCGGCCGGGCCGACCATCTCGCTGGTCAGCTCGGAGCCGGTTTTCATCATGGCTGCGGCGCTGAACGCCTGCGGCTACGACGAGGGCCTGGAGGAGAGCGCGCCGGTGCGCGTGAAGGTCCGCGAGGAGATCAACCAGGCCCTGGCCAAGAGCGAGGATGCTCGCAACAAGCGCGACGCCGTCTGCCTGTTCATAGCCCAGCACCGCATGACCGGCACGGAGCATGACATCTCGCAGTACATCTCGCTGGCGCTCTACCTGACGCCTCCGCCGGAGATTGAGACCTCGGTCGACTTGCCGGAGATGCCCCCCGACTCCACCCAGGTGGTGGAGATCGTGCCTCTGCTGCGCAGCTTTGCCGAGGCCGTGGACCTGCACGGAATCTGGTTGTCGGTGCACCGCATCGACGACGAAGAGGCTGACCAGCTGCACGATCCGCTCTCGAAGATGATCGTTTCGACCAATCTTTATCTCAAGATGCCGGCCTCTACCTACGACGGCCGCCGGTTTGTGGTGGTGATCGAGCCCATGCTCTCTCCGCACGCGGTCAATGCCCGCATCTACGGGGCCGACTACGTGGTCGTGGTTTCGCCGGTAGACGGCAAGATTCGCATGGACGACGTGCGCCACACCTACCTGCATTATTTAATCGAGCCGCTGCTGTATGCACGGGCCACCGCGGTGGACCGGATGCAGCCGATTCTAAAGGAGGTGCGGGATGCTCCCCTCGATTTCCGCTTCCGCTCCGACTCCGTGCCTTTGACCATCGAGAGCCTGATCAAGGCCATCGAGGCGCGGACCATGGATACCGGCATTCCGGAGTACCGGATTCCGGCGGGCGTGGACCGCTCGCAGATGCCGCGCTACGAGCACGAGCGGCAGGCCTATCAGCAGAAGGTGGACGCCGTTCGCTGGGCCGCTGTGCGCCACGACATGACCCAGGGGTTTGTGCTGACGCAATACTTCTATGAGCAGTTGCTCCAGTTTGAAAAGGACCCCGCCAGTCTGAAGGACACCATCGGCGAAATGGTCTACAGCATGGACGTGGACCAGCAGGTGCATCGCGCCCGCCAGATCGACTTCGACAAGGAGGCCGATGGCGACGTGCTCACCCGCAGCAAGCCGCGCAAACTCAGCGGTTTGGATCTGGCTGAGGCGCGGCTGGCGGCCGGCGACGTGGCCACCGCCAGCGCCATGGCGCGCCAGGCGCTCACCGTCCACTCCGATACCCTGGATTCCGTGGCAGATAACGCCCGCGCCAATTTCATTCTGGCCAGGGCAGCGATCATGACCGGACATCCGGAGCAGGCCATCGACGAATTCCAGAAGACGCTGGCCACCAGCAAGGAGCCGCGGCTGCTGGCCTGGTCGCACATCTACCTCGGCAGGATGCTGGATCTGGATTGCAAGCGGGATGAAGCGGTGTCCGAGTACAAGCTGGCCCTGAAGACCCGCGACGGGCAGCAGGATACGCGGCTGGCCGCCGAGCGGGGCGCGAAGGCGGCCTATGCCGTTCAGGGACACAGTTGCGACGAGGATGCGGACGCTGGCCCACCCGATCCGGGGCCGGCCAAGCCGGATGCGGGAATTTCCGGGCAAAGTGGAGCGCAAAAGCCCCAATAATAGGTCACAGGCGGCTTTCCGGGCCCCGCTTTGCGTCAAACCAATGAAGAGGCAGAGGGCCAGCCGGATTCCCCGGCTGCCTTGCCGACTTCAAAATGACCGTCCCTGGAAAGAATTGCGCAGGTTTGAACCGATCGAGGTGCACATGAGAGCAGTTCTGCAAGAACTGGAAGCCGCGCTGGGGCATGGCTTTGCCAGCCCGCGGCTGCTGGAGTGCGCGCTCACCCATCGGTCCTTGTCCAACGAACGGGCGGCCAATGAGCGGGCGGCCAACGAGCAGGCGGAGGAAGGCGAGAAGCAGGAGTCCGCCGCCATCGGAGACAATGAGCGGCTGGAGTTTCTGGGCGACGCTGTGCTGGGACTGGTGGTGGCCGAGGCCCTGTTTGCGGCGCATCCGGAGTGGCAGGAGGGTGAGCTGACGCGCGTTCGCGCCCAGTTGGTGAGCCGCCAGCACATGGCCGAGGTGGCCGCGGCCATCCGGCTCGGCAGCCATTTGCGGCTCAGCCGGGGCGAGGACCGCAGCGGCCTGCGAAACAAAAGCACCGTGCTTTCGAATACCATGGAAGCAGTGATGGCAGCGCTGTTCCTGGACGGCGGCCTGGAGCCGGTCAGGGCCTTTGCCCGCCGCTGGGTGATGGGCGAGGCCGCCGAGCACCTGGCTGAGGAGTTGCGCTCCGGGGCTGCGCTGGGTAACTATAAATCGGCGTTGCAGGAGCATTTGCAGGCGGAGCGGTCGGGAACGCCGGTTTACCGGGTCAAGAGCGAGAGCGGACCGGACCATCGTAAACGCTTTCTGGTGGAGGTCCGCCTCAAGACCGCGGAGAACGAGCCGGGCAAGGCGCTGGCTCGCGGCACGGGGAGTACCAAGAAGCACGCGGAGCAGGATGCCGCACGGCGCGCCATGGAGCGGCTGACGGCAGCCGGGGCCAAGGCTGGCGCTTCGGCGGCAGGCGTCCACATGGACGCGGAGGAGGAGCAGTAATCGGCACAATGACCACCCCCGAACAAGGGCCCCACCCGGCGCAGCAGGCGTCCTTGCCGCTGCGTCTGCAGTTGCCCAGCTTGCCCGAGGCCTCGGCCTCGCTGCTGCGCACGGTGGTGGTGGCGCTGTTTCTGCTCACCTTTGTGCTGCAACCCTTCCTCATTCCCTCCGAGAGCATGGAACACACCCTGCTGGTGGGTGATTTTCTGCTGGTGAACAAGCAGGTGTATGCGCCGGCCGGCAGGGCAGGCAGCCTCAGCCGCTTCGTCATGCCTTATCGCAAGGTGGCTCGCGGCGATATCGTGGTCTTCCACTTTCCCCAGGACCCGCGGCGTTACCTGGTGAAGCGGGTGGTCGGCATTCCCGGCGACCGGCTGCGTATCGAGGACGGCCGGGTGACGGTGAACGGCGTGGTGCTGGCCGAGCCGTACGCGGCTTTCGAGCCGGCCGCGCCCAATCCTTTCCGCGACAACTTCCCCGCCAAGATCTACACCGATCCGGCGGTCGATCCCACCTGGTGGAAACAGATGCAGAGCCTCATCCACCAGGGCGAACTCGTGGTTCCCCAGGGCGAGTATTTTGTGCTCGGCGACAACCGCAATCACAGCAACGATTCCCGCTGCTGGGGCTTTGTTCCACGCCAGGAGATCGTGGCCCGTCCGCTGTTCATCTACTTCTCTCTCACCCGCCCCTCCACCACCGATGTGCAACAGGCCGCGGATGATAGACTCGGACACGACAGGGAACTGTCGGCAAAGCTCACCGGCTTCGCGCGCTGGAAGCGCATCTTCCGGGTGATTCATTAGCAAGGGTTCTTTCAGTTCCTGGGGCTCGTTGAGTTGCCCACAGAACCTGTACATCGACTCGGTTTTGAGTGAAGAGAATTGGCTGGCAGCTTGGGGCTTTCGCCCCGGCATTGAGGTTCAGGAATTCAGCGGCCTTTAGGTCCTGAGGTGAGCTTTTTGATTCGGAAAAGCATCCCGCAGGGGCTAAAGCCCCCCCACTATCAAGCGCAGTTTGTACTGGGGTTCAAGCCCCGGCCTACCGCAAGAGCATTTCCGCAAAGAGCGACAGGATGACCAAGAAAAAATCGCCGCCGGAGCAGCCAACTCCAGCCCCCGTTGAACAAGTCGTGGAAGAAACCCCCTTTGAAGCGACCGCCAGCATCTGCTCGGTTCTCGTTGTGGGGCTGTTTATCCTTTGGTTTCTGGCGCAGAACTTCGTGATTCCCTCCGGGTCGATGGAAAACACGCTGCTGGTGGGCGACCACCTGCTGGTGGATCGCATTACCCTGGCCCCACCGGCAAAGTGGATGCCGCTGGTTCACTACCGGGAACCCCGACGCGGCGATATCGTGGTCTTTCTCAAGCCCGGCGAGCCGGACATGTTTCTGGTGAAGCGGCTGGTGGGTGTGCCCGGCGACCATATTCACCTGCGCAATGGCATTGTGATTCTGAATGGCGTGGCCCAGAACCAGCCGCACGCCCAACCGACAACGCTGGACAACCATCAGGACTTTCTGGACGGGTTTCCCTCGGTGCCCCCTTCGCCCGTTATTGGCGCCACCGAAACCTGGTCGGTGGAATTTCCCAGCCACATCGAGAACGGTGACCTGGTGGTTCCTCCCGGCAAGTACTTCATGATGGGCGACAACCGGCACAACAGCCTGGATTCACGCTACTGGGGGTTTGTTCCCAGGGCGAATATCGTGGGCCGGCCGTTATTCAACTACTGGTCGTTCAAGACTTCCGAGGACCAGTACGAGCAGACGGGGATCGGCAGCAGCCTGGCCTGGATGGGCCATGTAGTGTTGCACTTCTTTACTGAAACGCGCTGGAATCGGACGTTCCACGTGGTGCGTTGAACTACAGTTGTCAGTGGTCAGTGATCAGTTGTCAGTGAATGGCAGGATCACTGAAAACTCACCACTGAAAACTGACCACTGATCACTGATAAAACTATGACGGAAGACGTGCAAGGCCGGCAACACAAGCGCAAGCGGCTTTGGCAGGCCCTGGCGGTGCTGGCGGCCATCCTGGCGGTGTTGATTGTGCCCCCGCTGGTGAGCCTCAGCCATTACAAGAGCCAGATTACCCGCCTGATGGCTGCCTCCCTGGGCAGGCCCGTGCGCCTTTCCTCGGTGGAGATGCACCTGTTGCCGCGGCCGGCCTTTGTGCTGAGCGACCTCACCGTGCAGGAAGATCCGGCCTTCGGCGCCGAACCCATTCTCCATGCCAACACGGTTACCGCATACATCCGCCTGCTTTCCCTGTGGCGCGGCCGGCTGGAGATTGGCACGGTCAGCGTGGACGATGCCAGCCTCAACGTGGTGCGCACCCCGGCGGGCCAATGGAATTTGGATAGCCTGTTCCGCACCCCTGCGGTACAGGGCGAGGGGGCTGCCGGTGCGCGCCCGCGCAGGCCGCTACCCTACCTGGAAGCCACCAACTCCCGCATCAACATCAAGAACGGCACGGAAAAGCTGCCCTTTTCGCTGGTCGACACCGAATTCTCCTTCTGGCAGGAGAACCCCGGCGAGTGGCGCATCCGGCTGCGCGGCCAGCCCGCCCGCACCGATGTGAGCCTGGATCTGGCCGATACCGGCGTGGTGCGGCTGGAAGCCAGCGTGCACCGCGCGCCGCAACTGCGGCAGATGCCCGTGCACCTCGACCTGGAGTGGCGCGAGGCGCAACTGGGCCAGCTGAGCCGCCTCATTATCGGCTCCGATCCCGGCTGGCGCGGCGACCTTACCGGCGAACTGCATCTGGACGGCACTGCCGAAGCGGCGCAGGTGAAGACCCGGCTGCGCGCCACCGGCGTTCACCGCGCCGAGTTCACCCCGGCATCGCCCATGGATTTCGATGCCCGGTGCAGCTTTGACTATCGCCATTCCATTCGCTCGATAGAGAATCTGGCCTGCGACTCTCCCCTCGGCGACGGAAGCATTCATCTGGTCGGCGGCCTGCCGGGTGCGGGCGCGGGAAGGCACATTTCGGTCGAGCTGGACAAGATTCCGGTAGCGGCCGGCCTGGACGCCCTGCGCACCGTGCGCAGCGACTTTGGCCCCGGCCTGGAGGCCAAGGGCACGATCAGCGGCAAGATCACTTACGCCGAAGGCGCCGCGCAGAATATTGCCGAAGAAAAGCCATCCGGAGCAGTGAAGCCAGGCGCTGCGAAATCCGGGCCTGCCCATTCCGCAAAGCCCCACCCGGCCGTGCCGGGGCCGCTTACGGGCAGCTTTCTGGTGGAAGGCTTTCAACTGAGCGGAGACGGGCTCAGTGCCCCCATCCAGATTTCCAAGCTGGCGCTGGAACCGGAGAGCGGCCAGCAGCCGGAACAGCCTGTGGCACTGGTGGCTACCGCCGCCATCCCTGCCGGCGGGGTCGGCCCGCTTACGCTGACTGCCCGGCTAGCGCTCTCAGGCTACCAATTCGCGGCGCACGGCCAGATTTCCATCGCCCGGGCAAGGGAACTGGCACATTTGGCCGGCATGGCCGACGCGGCGGCACTGGATGCGCTGGCCGGCGATGCCGCCGTTGTGGACCTGAACGCCGAGGGCCCATGGCTGGCAGTCCAGAGAATTCCCTTCAGCAGAGCTCTGCCCGCCGCCGCCGTTCCGGAAGCGACCTCCCCGCAGGTTGCCCTTGCCGACCGGCTGAACGGAACCGTGACCTTGCACAATGCCAACTGGAAGGCCGATTACCTGGCCAACCATGTGCAGATTGCCGAGGCCACCATGCACCTGGACAATGGTTCGATCCGCTGGGACCCGGTGGTTTTCTCTTACGGACCGGTGAAGGGAACCGCGAGTCTCGATCTGCCCGCAAACTGCGAAGCGCCCCAGCCGTGCCTGCCCAAATTCCAGGTGGAGTTCGGCTCGCTGGACGTCGACGCGTTGCAGGCGGCAGCTCTGGGAGCGCATGAGCGCGGAACAATGCTCTCCACGCTGATTGCCCGGCTGCATCCCGCCACCGCGCCGGCCTGGCCGCAACTGGAAGGAACGGTCAAGGCTGACTCGCTTACCCTGGGCCCGGTCACGCTGCACGAAGCCACGGCCACCCTGCGCATCAAGCCAACCGGGGCAGAGATCACCGGTCTCGATGCCGGCCTGCTGGGCGGCCGCGTGCATGGAAGCGGCACGTTGCGCACTCCGGCAAGCGATCAGGACAAGCCTGCCTACACGCTGGAGGGACAGTTTGAAAAACTCAGCCCCGCGGCGGTGGGCCAATTGCTGGGAGAACGCTGGTCGGGCGGCGACTTCGAGGCGAACGGCAAGGTCGACCTCTCGGGCTACGCCGAGAAGGACCTGATGGCCTCGGCCAAAGGCACTTTGCACCTGGAGTGGCGGCATGGTGCCGTGAGTGCCGCTGTCAGTGCACAGGTTCCCCAGGCGCTGGCGCGCTTTGATCGCTGGGCGGCCGACGCGGAGATCGCCGGCGGTGCGGTCACGCTGAAGCAGAACCAGGTGCAGCGCGGCGCCCGCAAGGCTGCCGTCGAGGCAGCGGTGGCCTTCGCCGCTTCGCCCAAGGTGGTGTTTGCCGCGCCCAAGGAAGCCAAGGCGAAACGGTAGTCGTTCCCACCTTTTCCCGCCGAGGATCGTGCCATCCCACCATGGCGACAAGAGAAATGCGTCGCCAGGGTGGGGCGCGCAGGCTCTTGGGCTACTCCTGAGACTCCCCGAAAGCGGCTCCCGCTACAATGGAACCATGTCACTCTCTGTTGCTCCTTCCCCCGTCGAGATTCGCTGCAAGGGTGTTCTGTTCGACATGGACGGTATTCTCATCTCCTCGCTGGGCTCGGTGGAGCGCTGCTGGACCATCTGGGCCAATATGCGCGGCATCGACCCGGAGTACGCCTGCCGCGTGGCCCACGGCTGCCGCAGCATCGATACCGTCGCCTTGCTGCGTCCGGATCTGGACGCACAGGCGGAGAACGACTTCATCGAAAATATGGAAATCGAAGATACAGAAGGGATTATCCTTCTGCCGGGCGTGCTGGACCTGCTCAAAGCGCTGCCGCCCGATCGCTGGACGGTGGTCACCAGCGCCACCGACCGGCTGGCGCGGGTGCGTCTGGCTGCGGGCGGCGTTCCGGTGCCGGAACGCCTCATCACGGCGGAATGCGTGACCGAGGGCAAGCCCCATCCAGCGCCCTATCTTGCTGGTGCGGCTTTACTTGGCTTTGCCCCGGAGGACTGCGTGGTCTTCGAGGATGCGGCTTCAGGCGCTAAGGCCGGCCGCGCGGCGGGCTGCACGGTGGTGGCCACCACCTTCTCGCATTCCAGCGAATCGCTTGCTGCCGCCAACTACCTGATCGAAGACGTGACCGGCGTCCAAGTCAGAGCCCTCGCGGCAAACCAGGGCCTGGCTCTCACCTTGACCCCGCTGCCGGAATAATGAACGCCATCGAAGCTCAACAGCCCGTGGTGAAAGTCAGGTTTTGAAAGGGCACGGGTTCAGCCGTGCCGTAAATGGCTGATAGGAAACGACGGGCTTTAGCCCCTGAGGGATGGTTCTTGCCATTTCCAACTTTCACCACACGCTGTTAGGTGTGGCGGCCCAGAGGTTTGTTGCTTAAGCCCGGCGATGGAAATGCAGATCCTTCGGCTCGCTGTTCTAGAGATACAAGGATGACAGCGTTTTTATGGAACCAACTTCAGCGACAGGCCCTAATAGACGAGGGAAATGGCCGGCTTGCCCGCCAGCCTCTGGCTGATGTGCCGGCCCAGCACCTCGACAAAGCTGCCATTCACGCCTGGGGAGCCGTTGAGCAGAACCACGGCCGCATAGTCTCCCTTGGGATTGAAAAAGGCATAGGAGCTGTAGGCAGCGGTTGCGCCATTGTGCCAGTAGTTTCCGGTGTCCCTTTGATACAGCCAGCCAAGCGCGATCTGCATCTCTGGCGCCACCTCCGTTTGCGGCTGAAGGGACTGGCGGAGAGCGGCGGCAAGCGTGGCTGCACCCGCTGAGCCGGCCGCAGGCTTAAGGTTCTCCGGATGCAGGCTTGCTTCCAGATAGACAAGCAAGTCTGCGGCGGTTGAGCGGAGGGATATGGCTCCAGCCAGGGCGTCCGCATCCCAGGCTTTGGCCGGGCCATGAAACTGGTCGTGACCGGGGAGGAAGCGGAGCTGTTGCTCGGGTGAGAGCGTCAGGACCGTATCTTTCATTCCCAGCGGGCCGGTGATCTCTTCTTTCAGCAGATCGGCGTAGGACGTTCCGGCGCGATTGGCCAACGCCACCCCAAGCAATCCGAAGCCAAGGCTCCCGAAGGGCGACGAGGCAGCCGTCGGGTTGGCCACACCGTGCTTGCCGATATAGGCCAGCAGATCGGCGGCATGGTAATCGGCATAGGGATTGTCGATATTGGCCAGGCTGATGTTGTCGGGCATGGGCGGCAATCCCGAGCGCTGCGTGGCCAGATCCAGAAGCGTGATCTCCGCGCCCTGCGGCCTGGCCACGGTTCCCGGCGGCAGCAGCTCGCGCACCGGCTCATTGAGCCGGACTCTGCCCTGCGCCGCCATCTGCGAGAGCAGCAGGCCGGTGAAGGTCTTGGTGATGGAGCCGATTTCGTAGATGGAATCCGGTTTGGCCGTGCCGTAGCTGAAGACTCGCCGGAGGCCGTGCGCGAAGACGGCAATGGAGACCCCGGTGCCGGTCGCGGGCGCCAATTCGCCGCTCTTGAGAGCCCCGGCCAGATCGCGGTCCAGCACGGATTGCAAGTCGGCTGCCGAGACCGGGGGCAGGGCGGCGTCGTAGGCCGGGGCAGAGCGGGCCTTTTCCGCCGCCAGGGTGGACTGCCGGGCAAAAGTCAGCGGGGTAACGATGTTCTGCGCCCCGGACTTTGTGAGCAGTTTCGCAGTTACCGAACCAGCGAGCGATTTTCCATCCGCCGCGAGCGTTCCGCTCCAATGCACGCCAGCCGTGGGGACATCGAAGGAAAAACCGCCGTCATGGAAGGCAACATTGGTGCATCCCATGTTCATGGTGTAGAGGTCGGGAGTGTCCAAGGTGCAGAACTCGCGGCCGCCTATGTCGCTTTTGACAACGATCTGGATGCGCGTGGCGGTATTGGCAACGGGCATCACTCCCAGCCAGATGCCGTCCACTGGCGAGGGTTTGAGCGCGGGAACAAATTGCTGGCGGACGAAGCTTACAAACCAGGAGCTTCCCTTTTGCGTCCACGTTCCGGAAAGTGAGCCGCCATCCTTGGCGAACTCGCCCATGAATGTGGCATTGACCGAGGGAACGGAAAAGCTCAGGGTCTGGCCGTCGAGATGAACATCGGCACAGGTGAACATCCAGGGTGCGTGTGGGTCCAGATGGTCGAGGGCGCCGCTCAAGGCCCCTGCCGCGTCGATCTTCAAATGCAAGGTCGCCTGCTGAGCGCCAATTTCTCCGGCGTAGTCGCCCGGGATGCCCGGCTTCTGCTGAGCAGCGGCAACAGCCACAAGCGCAACCATTGCCGCAATCGCCGGCAGCATCTTCTTCACTGCGAGACGGCGGAACACCGCCGGAACAGGAATCTGCATCGGGAGCCTGCTCTTTCTGGCTTCTACTCGTCGGCCTCGATGCGGCGGCCGTGGGCCTCCTGCAAGGGCCGCGAGTTCATCCGGTAGAGGGTGGCGAAGGCGCGCACCTGGTCGCGGCTCACGCTCAGCTCCTGCTCGAAGACAAACCAGCGCACCCCCTCGGTGCAGGGCGGGGTGGTCAGCGATCCCATGAAGGTCCAGTAGCCGCGGTCGGCGGGCAGCAGGCCGCCGGGGTTCACCATCTGGGCGATCTTCTCGTGGGCGCCAGCGCCGGCGGGCAGGTGCTGCCAAAGCGTGGCCAGCGTGGCATTCGGAAAGTCCGGGTCCTCATTCATCCGCACCGCCAGCACGGCCAGCTTGCCGTCGGCGCTCTTGTGCACCAGGTGGACCACCATGTCGGAAAGTTTGCCCTTCACCGCCTCCTCGCTGGGGTGGTGAAAGTGGAACTGCACCAGGTCGTAGCGGACGCCGTTGGCCACAATGTAGCTGCCGGGGTCCACGAGGACCTCAATGGTGTGCCCGTTGTTCTCCACCGTGACCGGCCCGGCAATGTAGTGGAACTCGATGGGCTGCAGCGCCTTGTTCAGGTGGGCGCCGCGGATGTCGATGGGCGACTGCTGGCGGCCCTCCGAGCAGGCCTTGTAGGCCGGGTCCAGCTTGCCCCAGCGCAGCGGCAGGGTTTTGCCCTCATAGCTCCAGGGTGCGGTGGTTTGTGCGGCAGCCAGGGTGGCCATGCCCAGCACGAGCGCGGCAAATACGGGAAAACGCATCGGTAACTCCTTGATGAAAAGACGCTCAGACGCTCTGGAGAATTCTAAGTCATGGACGCGCGCGCGGGAAAAAGGAATGGGACCCATCGGGGGATGGGTCCCATTTTCATTGCTGCGGTTTGCGGGGTTTCGTTTACTTGACTGCGGCCTTCAGACCCGCCTGCTCGGCCAGGGCGGCTGCCTTGTCCGTGGCTTCCCAGGTGAATTCCGGCTCGGTGCGGCCAAAGTGGCCGTAGGCGGCGGTCTTCTGGTAGATGGGGCGGCGAAGGTTCAGGCTCTCGATAATGCCCTTGGGGGTGAGAGCAAAGTTCTTGCGCACCAGTTCGGTCAGCTTGGCTTCGCCCACCTTGCCGGTGCCGAAGGTGTCGATGCGCACGCTGACCGGCTCGGCCACGCCGATGGCGTAGGCAAGCTGGACTTCAGCGCGCTCGGCCAGGCCCGAGGCCACAATGTTCTTGGCGATGTAGCGAGCCATATAAGCAGCCGAGCGGTCGACCTTCGTCGGGTCCTTGCCGCTGAAGGCGCCGCCGCCGTGCCGGCCCATGCCGCCGTAGGTATCCACGATGATCTTGCGGCCGGTCAGGCCGGTGTCGCCCATGGGGCCGCCGATGACGAAGCGCCCAGTGGGATTGATGTGGTACTTGGTATGCTCGTCGAGCCATGCGGCCGGCAGCACTGCCTGGATGACGTACTTGAGGATGTCGGCGTGCAGCTCCTCGTTGGAGACGCTCTCGGAGTGCTGGCTGCTGATGACCACGGCGTCGATGCGCGCGGGCTTGCCGTTCTCGTCGTACTCCACCGTAACCTGGCTCTTGCCGTCGGGGCGCAGGTAGGGCAGCTTGCCGCTCTTGCGCACGGCGGTCAACTGGCGGCAGAGCTTGTGGGCCAGGGAGATGGGAGCGGGCATCAGCTCGGGGGTCTCGTTGCTGGCGTAGCCGAACATCATGCCCTGGTCGCCGGCGCCGCCGGTGTCCACCCCCTGGGCGATGTCGCCGGACTGCTTGTTGATGGTCGAGATGACCGCGCAGGTGTTGGAGTCGAAGCCGTAGAGGGCGTTGTCGTAGCCGATGGAAGCCACCACACCGCGCACCAGGCTCTGGAAGTCGACGTAGGCCTTGGTGGTGATTTCGCCGGCGATGACTACCAGGCCGGTGGCCGTCAGCGTTTCGGCCGCGACGCGGCTGTAGGGATCCTGCTCGAGGCATGCGTCCAGGATGGCGTCGGAGACCTGATCGGCAATCTTGTCCGGATGGCCTTCGGTGACAGACTCAGAGGTAAACAAGAAACGGTCGCTCAATGTGAAACTCCTCCCATTGCAGGGAATTCAATTTGGGCCGTCTGCCGCGAGGACCGATTCATGCTGGATCACCGCCGCGGGGAGCTAGATTCTTTCCCGCATCGGACCCACTCTCGCACCAGACACGCCAGCACCGTCAGGCTTGCGCCTTGGGATGCATGGAACCATGGTAATTGCGACAGGCGGGCGGCGGCAAAGACTCGCAGTGAACGGGGAGGATTCCGCACTCAAGGGCGCACTTTGCCGGTTGAACTGGCCTGGCCGGTCGCAATGAGAGAACGCAAGCAGCCGGAAGGCTGCTGGAATCAGCGGTTGATCCAGTCGACGGCGCGAACAAAGAGGGCGTGGATGGGCGACCAGACGGCATGTGCGGCAGCGGAGATTTGCTCCATGGGCAGCAGGGTAGACCACCATCCGGCGCGGATACCGAGGTAGCGCACTGTTACGTAGCCGCCCGCGGCCACCACCAGCAACAGCAGGATGGCGCCAACCCAGCGCAGGCGGATTTCCACCGCGTCGCGATGCAGCATGCGGGCTTTGCCCACATTGGAGGCGAAAGCCATCCAACTGCGGTCGTCGTCGATCACCTCGCCGGAGGCCACATAGGCGCGCAGAAAGCGCTCCGTCCAGTCTCCCTGGTCCAGGCCCAACGCTCCCGCGTAGCCGCGCACGATGCCTTTGTTCAGGATGCCGCCGGGAAGCAGGCGAAACTTCTCCTGCTCCAGCGCGACCAGGTGGCGTTGGCTGATCTTGGTGATCGCGGTTATCTGATCCAGCGCGATGCCGCGGGACAACCGCTCCATGCGCAGGTCTTCTCCAAAGCTTCCCATCATCAACCAATAAAGAAGTGAGGAATCCCGCCAGGGATTTCCACACTCACAATAAACCGTGGTCCGTCTTCCGTCAAAGCAATTTGCCGGTTTTTCCTTTCTTTTGTTCTACCTGGGATAACCGGAAGGGAACCTCCCGTATTGACCAACTATTCAACCTCCGCGCCGCCCCGCGGGATGAGCCGCAGGGGCGCTTCCCTCTGCTGCCGGGAAGCGCCGAAGCCGGGTCCGGCTGCCGCTTTCACCACCCCAGGCTGTTACCCTGAAGAGGAGGGTCTTCCGTTCTGCTTCGGCCCTCGGAGCCATGCCAGGAATGAATAAGCTCATCTTCGCCAATCTGCTGCACCGCCCGCTGCGCTCCATCGTCAGCGTTTTTGCGGTGGCCATAGAAGTCGTCATGATGCTCAGCATCATCGCCATCATGATGGGGCAGCTCACCGGCCAGAAGCGGATGAACAACGGAATCGGCGCCGACCTGACGGTCCGCCCCGGCAATGCTACCTTTCTCAACGGGGTCAGCGGCGCGCCCATCTCCGCCCAGCTGTCCACGGTGCTGGCCAAACTGCCGCACGTCACCGTGGCCTCCCCGGTGATTACCAACATTTCGATGAGCGATGGGCTGGAGGTTCTTTGGGGCATCGATTACCCCACCTACAGCCAGTTGAGTCCCTTCATCTATCAGGCGGGCGGGCCCATGCAGCGGCCGGACGACGTGATCGTGGACGACGTCTATGCCAGCACCGGCAACGGGCACCACGTGGGCGATACGATCACCATCCTCAAACACCCCTTCCGCATCACCGGTATCTTCGATCATGGCAAGGGCGGGCGCAAGCTGATCTCGATTGCCGCGCTGGGTGAGCTGCTCGGCTCCGACGGCAAGGCCTCGGCCTTCTACCTCAAGGTCGACCGGCCGGAAAACATCAACAAAGTCATCGACGAGATTCACGCTACCCGCGGCCTGGAAAACTACCAGGTCATGACCATGGACGAGTGGTACTCGCTTTTGACGCCGGATCGCATTCCGGCGCTGAACACCGCCATGCGCGTGGTGGTCGGCATCGCTGTCATCATCGGCTTCCTGGTCATCTTCCAGTCCATGTACACCTCGGTGCTGGAGCGTACCCGCGAGATCGGCATCCTCAAGTCGATGGGCGCCTCCAAGACGACCATCGTGACCGTGGTGCTGCGCGAGACCGCGGTGCTGGCGGTCGCCGGCGTGCTGGTGGGCGTGGCGCTGTCGTATGCAGTGAAGGCATTCCTGGGGCAGAGATTTCCCACGCTCTATCTGGACATGAGCATGGCCTGGGTCTTCAAAGGTGCGGCCATTGCCTTTGTCGGTTCGGTGTGCGGCGCGCTCTATCCCGCCTGGATGGCCTCGCGCAAAGATCCCATCGACGCGCTGGCGTACGAGTAGGCATTTCTCGCAACAAGCTGCCCATGAGACGATACGAATCCCAGGTCTGAGAATCCAGACCTGGGGCGCCCGGTCTTCTCACGCCTTTGCGCGGATTTACTCCTCGCGCAGCAGGATCAACGGATCGACCGACAGCGCGCGTTGTGCGGGAATCCAGGTTGCCACGAGCCCCAGCAGCAGCATGGCCAGAACCACCCCAACCAAAACCAGCGGATCGCGCGGAGTGGCCTGATACACAATGAAGGCCAGCACCCTGCTCGCCAATATCCCCAGCGCCAATCCCGCCGCCGAACCAAACGCCAGCAGCTTCAGCGGCCGTCCCAACGCCGCCTGCAACACTTCCCGGCGCTGCGCCCCAAGCGCGATGCGGATTCCCAGTTCCCGCATCCGCCTGCTCACCGCGTACGCCGCCATGCCAAAAATGCCGGTAATGGCCAGCATCGCGCCCATCCCGCCCAGCACGCCCAGCGCCACCGTGGCCACATGCGGAGCAAACAGAGTTCCGCCCATTTCCTCGCTCCAGGTTTTGATGTCGAAAGGCAGCCCCGCATCCAGATCCCGCAGCGCGCTCCTGATGGCGGGCGCAAGTTGCTGCGGATCGCGGTCGGAGCGCACCACCAGGGTTGTCCAGTTGGAGTTCGCTTGCAGGAAAGGGAGAAACATGGCTGGCTGTGGATTCTCGGTGAGGCTGAGATATTTTCCGTCTTCCGCAATACCCACCACTTGAATGCGCGTTCCATCCGCCAGCTTGAAATAACCGCCCAATGCACTGCTTACCGAGCCCAGGACCTTGCGCGCAAATTCCCGGTTGATCACGGCCACCCGAGGCGCATTTTTGTCGTCATGCCAGGTGACCGCCCTGCCAGACAGCAAGGCAGTGCCCGCCGCGTGGAAGTATTCGGGAGAAATGGAGTATGTGATTGAAGTGGCAGCGACATTCGAGGGCCTCATATCCGTTGTTCTGTCGGAATAGACATTCCAGTTCTCCACGGCCGTACTTAATGGCGGGTAATTGACCAGTCCAACGGACTGGACCCCAGGAATCGCCTCCACGGCTTCGATCATGCGTCTTTGCATCGCGGGCACGCGGTCGCCGCTGTATCCGGCCATGCTCAGAACCGTATTTACCAGCATCGCGTTCCTCGGTTCAAAACCGAAATGGCCTTGCAGCGAGCGCGCCATCCCTCGCACGGCCACCAGCGAGGAAGTCACCAGCACGGCACAGATGGCAATCTGCGCCACCAGCAGGAAGTCTCGCACCGTTATCCGGCGCCCGACCCTGCCCGTCGATCCCGTCTTCACCACCTCATATGGATTGGTGCGCAACACCTGCCTCACCGGGACCGCGCCAAAAAGGAATCCACTCGCCAAACTCAACAGCAAAGCGACCAGATACACATGGATGTCAGGGCTCACCGGCACATGGATGCAGGTAAACTGCGGAACTGGCCGCCACGCGCTGAACTCCCGCAACAGCGCGATGCTCCCCAACAGCCCGGCTGTGCCTCCGAGCAGTGAAATCGCAACGGCTTCGGTAAATACCTGCCGCAAAACGCGCATGCGGCTCGATCCGAGGGCCATCCGCAAAGCAACCTCCCGGGAACGGTCGGTAGCGCGCGCGGCGAACAGGCTGCCCAGGTTGGCGCACGCGGCCAACAGAATCAACCCCGCCAACAGCATCAACCCGCTGAGAAACGCTCGCGCCGGACGGCCAAGAAAGTCGCCCAGAAGCCCCGGCCGCGTCAAGGTGAAGGTCATTTGCCCATCGTCCTTGGGGTAGTTCTCTTCCAGATACGAGCCGGTGGAGTTCAAATCGGCAACTGCCTGTGCCGGAGTGACTCCCGCCTTGAGATGCCCCAACGCCATCAAAATGCCGCGATGCCCGCGGTCGTTCAGGGCATTCAACCCGTCCACCTGCTCCATGTTCACCATCGGCATGAAGAGATCGGGAGAGAAGAACAGCAAAGTTCCCTGAAACTCAGGCGGCGCTACGCCCAGGATGGTAAAGGGATGCTTGTTCAACTGCACAACCCGGCCCACCACGCCGCGATCGTCCTGAAAGTGGCTGTGCCAATAGGCGTACGCGAGCACGATAAAGGGGGCGCTGTTCGCGCCGTGTTCATCGGAGCCGTGGAAGAATCGGCCCAGATACGGCTGAATGCCCAATGCGTCGAAGTAGTTCCCGCTGGTTTCATAGAGCCAGACGCTGGACGGATCCTGGCCCGTGTCCAGCCCGGCCTTCGACAACGTAAACGCCGCCAGGCCATCGAAGCTGCGGTTGCGGTCGCGCAGATCCCGGTAGTCGGGATACGACTCCCATGCGGACCGGTCGCTGCCGTGCTCGATGCCGTAGAGACTCTCCGCCTGAGGCACATTCTGCGGGTGCAGGATCAGTGCATTCAATACCGCAAATACCACGGCGTTGGCGCCAATCGCCAGGGCCAGGGTCAGCACGGCGGCAAGGGTGAATCCGGGCGATTTGCGCAACTGGCGAAGAGTGAATCGCAGGTCCTGCAGCAGGATGCTCATGATCGGCCTCCGGAGGACTATGGGGCAACTGGGAAGAGTAGAGCAATCCGATTGCCAAAATGTCGAGGATGCAACCTTATGAGATCAAAGCCGCTTGCGCAACGCCTCAGACGCCTGGGAGACGCATGGGATGTTCACTTTCGTCGCCCGCTGTCCGCTAACGGACAGGGATAACGGCCTTCGCGGGAATCCGAAGGCACGCGGGCGCCCGAGGTCTGGCCCACCCGCCAGAAAGGTCTGCAACAGAAAGAGGTGCGGCATTCACTCCTGCCGCGCCCTTCTGGGCATGGAGGAATCCGTCTCAGTCGACCAGCTTTTCAATCCCGTCCATGTCGAAGCGGGCAGAGCAGCCGGGAAGGTCGAAAGCGAGGGCTTCCAGCGGTTCCAGCCGCCCCGCAGCATACCGGTACCTTGGTCCGTCCGGGTCGATGACCAGGATGGTCCGAATTCCCATTCGCTCATACCTGCCGCACTTGGCCATGACGCGCTTGAGGGCGTCGGCCGGAGAAAGAACCTCGAATACGGCGACAGGGGGGAAGGTGACGATCTGCTCGACGGGCCGGTTGCGGTCCAACAGCGTCACATCGGGAACCAGGAAGCAACTCGGCGCAACCTGTACCCTGAGCTCGGGCCGGACGCGAATCTGGCCTGTCTGCGCCTGTTGCTGGAACCATGCGCAAATCGCATTCTGCCAAGCAGAATGATCGTTCTCTCCCACGGCGCGCTCCTCGATCTGGCCATCGACGTACTCGGCGTCGGGCGCGAAGGAGCTCGAAAGGTATTCTTCAACGGTGACATAGTTCATCGCTGCTGCCATGGCTCCTCCTTTGGGAGATATCTTACTCTCAACCCATCGGCAGGCGACCCAGGTCTCAATCTGCTGCCTACATTGGGTGCCCAGGTCTGGCTTTGAGACTCGGGCTGCCCGCCTATGGTCTGAGAGTATGGTGTCGGTCGATGCGCCCGCCTCGAAAGAAGCGGTGATGCACCATGCTTTGGGCAAGCACGAAAACGGCGACTGCCAATCCGATCAGAAACAGGACCTTTCCAAATTCGAACCAGGGCGACTTTTCTCGCGGGGGAACTGTCTTATTCGAATTGGTTGTCATCTGATATCCCTACCCGCCGAGTGAGGCGGCTTCCATGATACCGCCATTCATGCGAATCGTGATTTTGGCAGGCGGTCCACATCCCAGGGCATCCAGTTTCAACGATCCCCAGATCTGGGTCATCTCGCCTCGCCCCGGTTCGAAGACTACTTCTTGTCCAGCGCGTACTCCATCGACCAGATGGCCCCTGGCCGCATGTACATGCTGGCGCGGAAGAGGCCGTGGATGTCGTAGGCCTCGGGGGTGCGGAAGAAGTAGCCGCGGTCGCGCCACACCACGTTGTTGACGCCCTTGGCGGTGGCGAAGCCCTCGCTGGTAAGCCCCTCGGCGATCATGTGGCTGGCCACTCCGAAGGTCGTGCCGGTCCATACCTCTTCGATCTGGCCGTTGGTGTGCAGTTGCGTTCCGTCGGTGCCTATGCCGTTTACCGCGCCCATCTCGCCCTTGGCGAAGCGGCGCACGTTGGTGTCGTAGACCTTGCGCAGCGCGGCGACGCGCATGGCCTTGGGCACCAGGTCGCCCAGCCCGGTGAGGTCGGCGTACCACTGGCCGGCCAACTGCTCGGCCATGACCGCGTTGGCGTCGTCGCCCCGGACGGCGTAGCGGAAGTAGGTGCCGGTCCACAGCTTCTTCACATAGGCGTGGGCAGCGCGCTCTTCCAGCGCATCGTACACCGCGGCCGTGGCCGGTTCGCCCAGCTTCTCGGCCATGCGCGCCGTGGCCCTGAGCGCGGCCAGATAAAGGCCGCCGGAGTAGGCGCTCTCGCCGCTGGCGATCCACTCGTCGTAGGTCTGGTCGGGGAAGCCGCCGTTCTCGATCAGTCCGTCGCCGTCGGTGTCGTACTGCTTCAGATGCTCCATCGCCTGTTTGACAGCGCTCCAGCTGTACCGCAGGAAGGTGTCGTCCTTGCCGCCGGTCAGCGCGTAGTCGCGCCAGACCATCAGCACATACTTCGAGTTCAGGTCGCGCCAGTTAGAGACATCCTGGTAGTTGTACTGGTTGGGATTGACCAGCGGGTCCTCGCCGGGAGCGCCCAGGTCGTGCGGGGCCGCGCCGGGCGTCTTGCGCGTGTACTCCACCATTCGATGGTCGCGGATGCTCTTCCATCCCCAGATGTACTTTTGCGGATCGGACTCGGGAATGGTGTCGGTGTACTCCCGCATCTCCTGCTTCTCAATCTGCGGCCAGAAGCGCAGCAGCCCCCACGATCCGTAGAAGCGTACGTCCAGGCTGCCATAGAAGGGATAGTCGAAGCACTCCAGGTAGGTGAAGCTGTCGTGGTCTCTGGCGGAGGGGTGGTTGGGATTGCCCAGTCCGTCGCGTTCGTGGCCCCAGATTGTGCCTCCATCGGCCAGGTCGTAGAGTTCGTTGAACAGTTCGGCACGGTACCACTGCGGCTTGCGCTCGTCCGTGACGAGCGGCTTTTGCCAGGCGTCGATGGCCTGGCTCCACTCCTGCTGATGTTCCAGGGCGGTGCGGGCCATAGCAAAGGCGTGGGTTCCCTCGGCGCCGAAGAAATGGGTGTAGTGGCGGAGCCACTTGCGCCCGCCGCCGAATTGAACCACCGGCAAATCCCAACTGAGCGCCATGGGCACCAGGCGCGTCTCATGCGGCGCCAGGGTAAAGCGCACGGCAAAGGCGCCGGCCAGAGGGTCGCCGCTGGAAGCCACCGGCTGGGCCACATCGGGCAGGCGGCCATCCCTGGAAAAAGGATTCCAGACCTCCGACCCATCGCCGTTTGCGGAATAGGCGCCCAGATAGCTGACTTCCGCGCCGTCGCCGGGCTGGGTGGCAATGGCGAACTGTCCGTCCCACTCCTCAGTGACCGGGCCCTGGCGCAGGCGGTCGAAGACGATGCCGCTGATCGGTCCCTTGCCGGGCCCGTTGTCTGCCTTTTCCGTCACAAAGCGGTTCACGTTCTGCTGGTTCAGCGCGCCGTCGAAGTTGTGCGAGGTGTCGCGGAACCAGCCCACCATGTTGGTCCAGGAGAACAGGATGGACACGGTGACCGGCTTGTTCGAGGGATTCTCCGCGGTCCAGCGGTAGACGGCCACCGGATAGCTGGTCTCCTTGTAGTTGTCCGGCAGGATGGGCGAGAACTGCTCCACGGTGAGCTTCACCGGCAGGGCCTTGGTTCCGTAAGCGAACCAGCTCTTGGGATAGAGCGCGGCGTACTCGCCGTCGCCGGCCGGGTAGTTCCAGTTCCAATTGCTCAACGATCCGTTCTGCGGCCGGCCCACGGCCAGGGCCATGGAGACAGGCGCTCCGCCCTCCGGCTGCGCGAAGACGGCGAACTGGTTGGCGGGCACATCCTGATACTTGTGGGCGCCAACCTTCACATGCCAGCGCTCGAAGCGGCCGCGATCGCTGCGCGAGAAGGTCCCTGCGCCAAAGCCGCCCACCGGCGCACCCTGCCAGTAGCCGTCTTCGATCAGGGTGTAGCCGAGGTCCGGCCGGGGGCTGCCGGGATTGGGGGGGGGAGTTCCGATGGGAATGCGCCAGGCCGCGGCGGGGATCGCACTCTGGCCGAGAGCCATCGAGGCGCCCGCCGCTAAAACGGTTAACGTGTAGATAAAACGTTTGATCAGGGCCTCCATAGGTCTGCTGCCCGCCTGGCCTGCGGCCTTCAACATCATACAGACGGCGCTCGCTGCCGCGCAAAACGCTTTTGCCCCTTCCCGCTCGCTGTCAAGCGCGGATGCACTCCCTTCATGCCAAAGGGAAGAGTCCGAAGGCCCTTGCTTTCCTTTTCTCCCGTGACCGATTGCGTCTGCAAAGGACCGCCTTGCGAACACATGCCCAGCCCCGGAAGAGCGCCCGAGGCGCGGTATACTTGGGCAATCTACTCCGAGGCGTCCTTATCTTATTCTTCCGCAGACTAGCGACGACGGGGAAGTACGCCTGTGCCCGCTTCATCGCGGGATTCTTTTGTGGGGACTAGCAATTGAAGATTTCGTCCAAGCGCTTGTGCTACGCCGTCTGGCTGCTCCTGATTGCGGGCTTCGCGCTGCTGCACGCGCTGCATTTGACCGCCGATTTTCCCAACCACACACCCTGGTTCTCTGACTGGGCCAAGTACACCGATGAGGGCTGGTACGGGAATGCGGCTATTCGCGCGCATCTGACCGGCCACTGGTATGTGCCGGGGGACTTCAATCCCGCCCCGGCGGTTCCGGTGTGGCCGCTGCTGGAGTGGGTGCTGTTCTTCTTTACCGGGGTCACCGTGCAGGCCGCGCGCGGGCTGGCGGTCGGCTTCTTCTTTGCCAATCTGGCGTTGAGCTACCTGCTGCTCAGGACGCGCGGCCCGCGCTGGATGGCGCTGCTGGGCCTGACCCTGGTGGTGACCAGTCCTTTCCTCTACTGCTTCAGCCGTCTGGCCATTCTGGAGCCCATGCTGATCGCGTTGACGCTGGGCGCCTTGAACCTGGCCGTCCGGCTGCCCAGGATGCGCCGGCCGCTGCTGGCTTCCGTCTCCATCGGCCTGCTCTATACCCTGATGATGCTCACCAAGACCACCGCCGTTTTCCTGTTGCCGGCTTTGGGCTGGGCCATGCTACTGCCGTTGTGGCAAAACAGAAAGCTGTTTGTGCGTTGTGCCCTGGCCGCCGCGGGCGCCTTTGCCGCCAGCTTCGGCCTGTGGATGGCGCTGGTGATCCACTTCCACCTGTTCCGCGATTACAAGTACTTGTTCTTCATCAACAAATACGTGAAGCCGAAGGAGTTTTACTGGCCGCTCCTCAGCTTCTGGTGGTCGTTTCACGGCGGGCTGTGGGTGGACCATATCCTTATTCCGCTGGCCGGCCTGCTGCTGCTGGGCGCGGCGGTAGCCTGGTGGAGAGCCGCGGACAGGTCCTCGTCCGCGGGTTGGCTCGATTGGGGCAGGAAGCTGCTGCTGGACCCGGTCTTTGGCGCCTCGGCCTGGGCGGCCGCCGGCTATGTCCTCTTCATGACCTACCAGAACCATCCCCAGCCGCGCTATTTCGCCCTGGTGGCCTTCTTCTGCTTCTTCATGGTGGCTCAGGGGACGGTTGCGCTGTTCGGCCAAACCGAGCCGGCTGGCCAGCCCTGGCTGCGACGGATGGGCTGGGCCGTCCTGGCGTTGGTCGTGGTGGCGGTGGGACTCAATGCTGTCCGTACCGTGGATTACGCGGCTCATCCGGAGTACACGTTTGTCAGCGCGGCCAGCCAGCTCACTCAATATATTGATGAGCACCCCAACGGCAAGCGGCTGCTGGTTTCCATCAGTGGCGACCAGATCGCCCTGGTCACCCACTTGCCCGCGCTGTGCGACGATTTCGGCACTCCCAGCCGCCGCTTTCCCGATCTGGCTTCCAAGCTCGCCTTTTACAAGCCGGGCTGGTATGCCGCCTGGAACGACCTGGACCCCGGCACGCTCGAGGACCTGCACACCCGCTTCACGCTGGAACAGGTGGCCACTTTCCGCGCCTTCGACGACCCGGAACGAAACCGCCTGGTGCTCTTCAAGCTGCATCCGCTGCGCGGCGGCCGGGTCCGCGACGCCAGCCGCCAGGACCTCCAGATCCCGCTTCCCGGCGACCAGATCGAAATCCCGGTCGAGTAGCCGTCGATTGTGCCCGGCGCGCTCTCATGGGGACGGTGCACGGGTTGGACAACCGAGGACAGACACGGCAGGCGGGGAAATGCTAGCCCTGGCCTTTTCCCGGAGTGGTCAGACCAGCCGAGTGCTTTCCCCTTTGAATCTGCGCCCTTGGAGCCTTGTGATTGCAATCACTCGACAGTGTCCAACGCGGGTGATAGGCTTCCGGTGACTTTTCCCCTGTATTCAGAGGGGTCGCGTAAATATGGGACCGTTTTCTGGTCGTAAATCAAACATCGATTTGGGAGGACATGTGACTGCACAGTATTGGGTGTATTTCTTTCTGGCCGTAAGCGGGCTTTCGCTCGTTGTGGCCTTCTTCTTTGCGCGCCAGGTCATCGGTGCTGCGGGCTTGCTGAAGCGTCAGTACAAGACCGTAGCGGCCCTCCTGGGCCTGCTGCTTCCCACACTCGCCAGCGCGCAGGAAAAAGCGGGCGGGGGCGAAGCCAGCCTGGTGCTGCCGGATTTGCGGGCCGTGCATTTCGCGAATTTTTTCGGCTTGAACGGCCATACCCTTCTGGCGATTGGCTTGCTGTTCTGCGCCGCCGGCCTGTTGTTCGGCCTGGTGATCTTTGAGCAGTTGAAGAACCTGCCGGTTCATAAATCGATGCGCGAGATTTCCGAGCTGATCTACGAGACCTGCAAAACCTATCTGGTGACGCAGGGCAAGTTCATTATGTTGCTCTGGGCTTTCATCGCGGTCATCATCGCGCTGTACTTCGGCTGGCTGGCGCCGGTGCCAGGAAAATCGGTTGGGGTTACGCTGCCGATCATTCTGTTGTTCTCGCTCGTCGGCATCGCGGGCAGCTACGGGGTGGCGTGGTTCGGAATTCGCGTGAACACATTTGCGAACTCGCGGACAGCGTTCGCGGGATTGAAGGGCAAACCGTATCCGTGCTTTGCCATTCCGCTGAAGGCGGGCATGAGCGTCGGCATGATGCTGATCTCGGTCGAACTGCTCATCATGCTCTTCATCCTTTTGTTCATTCCCCGCGATTTTGCCGGCCCCTGCTTCATCGGCTTCGCCATTGGCGAATCGTTGGGCGCCGCGGCTCTGCGTATTGCCGGCGGCATCTTCACCAAGATCGCCGACATCGGCTCCGATCTGATGAAGATCGTATTCAAGATCAAGGAAGACGATGCCCGCAACCCGGGCGTCATTGCCGACTGCACGGGCGACAACGCGGGCGACTCGGTTGGCCCCAGCGCCGACGGCTTCGAGACCTACGGCGTCACCGGCGTGGCCTTGATCACCTTCATTCTGCTGGCCGTCAGGACTCCCGACACGCAAGCGCAACTGCTGGTGTGGATCTTCGTCATGCGCGTGGCCATGCTGATCTCCAGCTCAGCCGCCTACTTCCTCAATGGCGCGATCGTCAAGGCGAAATACGCCAACTCCGACGAGATGGACTACGAGGCGCCTTTGACCTCGCTGGTCTGGATCACCTCCATCGTTTCCATCGCCCTGACCTACGTCGTCACCTACCTGATGCTCCCCAATCTCGGCGGCGACCCGACGCTCTGGTGGAAGCTGGCATCCATCATCTCCTGCGGAACCCTGGCAGGCGCGCTTATCCCTGAATTGGTCAAGGTCTTCACTTCAACCAACTCGGCTCACGTGCAGGAAGTGGTCACCTCCGCCAAGGAAGGCGGAGCTTCCCTGGGCATCCTGTCGGGTCTCGTTGCCGGCAATATGTCGGCCTACTGGCTGGGACTTAGCATGGTTGCGCTGATGGGCCTGGGCTATTTCTTCAGTCTGGGCATACCGGATTCATTTAATAATCCGGCGGGAATGATGCTGGCTCCGGCCGTCTTCGCCTTTGGCCTGGTGGCTTTCGGCTTCCTGGGCATGGGACCGGTCACGATTGCGGTCGATTCCTATGGCCCGGTTACCGACAATGCTCAATCCGTCTATGAGCTGTCGCTGATCGAAACCATTCCCGGCATCGAAGCCGAGTTGAAGAAGGACTTCAACTTCGACGCCAAGTTTGAACGCGCCAAATACCTGCTGGAAGCCAACGATGGAGCCGGCAATACCTTCAAGGCTACGGCCAAGCCGGTACTGATCGGCACCGCCGTGGTGGGCGCAACCACCATGACCTTCTCGATCATCATGGCCCTGACCCACGGTCTGACCATCAACGTAGAGAAGCTCTCTCTGCTGCACGCGCCCTTCATGCTGGGGTTGATCTGCGGCGGCGCGGTGATCTTCTGGTTCGCTGGCGCTTCCATGCAGGCGGTTACCACTGGCGCTTACCGCGCGGTCGAGTACATCAAGGCCAACATTCATCTGGAAGGCGCGGAGAAGGCTTCGGTCGAAGACAGCAAGAAGGTGGTCGAGATCTGCACCAAGTACGCGCAGAAGGGGATGTTCAACATCTTCCTCGCCGTCTTCTTCGCGACGCTCTCGTTCGCGTTCATGGAGCCGTTCCTGTTCGTTGGCTATCTGTTCTCGATTGCGATCTTCGGATTGTACGAGGCGATCTTCATGGCCAATGCCGGCGGCGCCTGGGACAATGCGAAGAAAGTCGTAGAGGTCGACCTGAAAATGAAGGGGACGCCTCTGCACGACGCAACCGTAATCGGAGACACCGTTGGCGATCCGTTCAAGGACACTTCGTCGGTGGCCATGAACCCGATCATCAAGTTCACGACGTTGTTCGGCTTGCTTGCGGTCGAGCTAGCCGTGACGCTCACTGCGAGCAATCCGATGCTCACCCACGTGCTGACCGTCGTATTCTTCCTGGTGTCGGCGTTCTTCGTGCGCAGATCGTTCTATGGCATGAGGATTGAAGCCCTCGATGCCAAGGAAAGCAAATGACTCCGGTCTTGTAAATCGAAGAAAGCGCCGCCTGCAAATGGGCGGCGTTTTCTTTGCACAATAAGGTGGAAGCCGCGCATCAAGCTGCCCTGCACCGTCCCCTTTGTGATGGCGCCCTTGTTCCTGCAGCACGCAACTGGTCTCTGACCGCTTGAAGTTGTACCAACTTGGGTGCCCCAGGTCTCGCTTCTGAGACCTGGGAAAGCATGAACTCAAGCTACGAATCATCCGGTCAGAAACCTAGGTCTCTGACCGCTTGAAGTTGTACCAACTTGGGTGCCCCAGGTCCCGATTCTGGGACCTGGGAGAGGATGAATTCAAGGTACGAAATCATCCGGCAAGAGACCTAGAGCCATCTTGACTGGCGGACCAGCAGCACCCACAGCGGCCTCACGCGATCCTGCGTGGGGCCGCTTGGCGTTTGCCAGGGCCAAGCTCGAGGCTGGTGGTCGGATGCTATGATGGCTGGCGCAATCGAAACTTCAATCTAACTCACTTGCCATCGGGATTCGCATTCGCGCATTCCGAGGATAGGACCCATGCGTATTCAGGTGTATACAGGCATAGCGCTGACACTGGTGGTGCTGGCTCTGCCGCTGGCGGGCACGGCTCAGAAATTTCAAGAGCCGACCAAACAAGAGTTGCAGATGACCTCGGACCCCAAGGCTCCGGGAGCGCCGGCTGTTTTTCTCGATCGCGAGGAGACCACCGACAACGGCAATCACTTTATCAGCGAGTATGCCCGCATCAAGGTGCTCACCGAAAAGGGCAGGGAGTGGGCCACGGTTGAGGTCCCTTATTCCGGAGGCGGCGCCCCGCCGCACCTCGAGGGCCGCACCATCCATGCCGACGGTACGGTGATTCCTCTGACCGGCAGCGCCGAGGAACTCCTGGCCGTCAAGAGCCACGGAACCCATTCCAAGGCGCGGGTATTCATTCTTCCCGATGTCACGGTGGGCAGCATCCTCGAGTACCGCTGGACCTTGCCGATGGGCGAAGGCTCGGTCACGGGCGTGACCAACGACCGCCAGGGATTCATGGACTCGGCTCTGGCCAGTTCCATTCCTTTCTGGAACGTCCAGCAGGAGATCTTCGTTCACAAGGAACACTTCTACTTCAACCCTCTCAGCGATCTGGAGAAGAACGTCATTGGTAACCAGGCCATCGCTCAGTACAACTCCGAAGGGGAGCTGGCCAGCTACCTGCTTTACTCGGCACGCTTGCCCGCCGGGGTTCGTGTACAGGTGAGTCCCAAGCCCGACTACGCCCTGGATATTCAGGATGTGCCGCCGATTGCGCATGAGTCCAATGCGCCGCCCGAACAGAGCAGGGTCTATACGGTTAGCTTCTAGTACTCGCCTTATCTCTCCGCCGATGTCTTCTGGACGGGGGAAGGCAAACGGTGGGCAAAGGAGATTGATCGGGCCGCCGAGCCCACCGGGGACCTGAAAGCGGCGGCCGCGCAGATTGTTGCGGGAGCAGCCAGCGACGAGGAGAAGGCGCGCAAGCTCTACGTTGCGGTGCAGGCGCTCGACAATACGGCCTTTGCGCAAGGGCACAGCGAGGCCGAGAAGATGCAGCGAGGCCTAAGAGGCCGCAACGCGCAGCAGGTGTGGAGCGAGAAGAGCGGAACCCGCAACGAGATTGCCACCCTCTACCTGGCGCTGGCTCGCGCCGCCGGCCTTCAAGCCAGCGCCATGAGCGTGGCCGACCGTGGGCAGCGGTTCTTCGACCCCGGCTACCTCTCCCTCGATCAGCTCACGGCAAACTTGGTGCTCTTGCACATCGATGGCAAGGAGATCTTCCTCGATCCTGGCGAGAAGCTCCTGCCGTTCGGCCAGTTGCGCTGGTCGCACCAACTGTGCGGCGGACTGCTGGAGACCGCTGACGGGGTCAGTGACACTGCCGTGACTCCGCCTAACCTGACCAAGGACGCCATCCTTGCCCACGTCGCCGACCTGACCTTGGATGCAAACGACGGGGCCACCGGGACTCTGAAGGTTCTTATGAACGGCCCTGAGGCACTCCACTGGCGCCAGCTCAATCTGACTTCCGGTTCGGAGGAGCTCAAGAAACAGTTCAGTGACTCCCTGCGCGGTCTGCTGCCGCAGGGAATCGCCGCCGAAGTAGCCGGATTCAAGGGTCTCGATACCTCTGAAGGCTACCTTTCCGCCATCGTCACGGTCTCCGGCCAGCTGGGTACTTCCAAAGGCCAGCGGCTGCTGCTTCCCGGCTTCTTCTTTTCCGCGGGTGCTCAGCCGGCGTTTGCCGCGGAAGAGAAGCGCGAGACTCCGGTCGATCTGCACTATGCCGAACAGGCGATCGACGATGTGGTCTACCATTTGCCGGCCGGCTTTACCGTCGAGAGCGCCCCGCAGCCGGCCCAACTGCCATGGCCGGATCACGCGGCCCTGGTGGTCAAGACGGCGCCTGGCCCAGGCGTCATCGACATCAAACACATCTTCGCCCGAGGTTTTGTGCTGCTGGACCCCAAAGAGTATCCGGCACTGCGGGAGTACTACCAGAAGATGGCGGCCAACGACCAGCAGACCCTGGTGCTTGCGCCGGCAGTGACCGCGGCAGGGAACTGAGCGTCTGGCCGTCCGGAGCCGGAGGCCGGGAACCAAAGGCTGGGAGCCAAGGGACCCTCACTGCTCCTGTTAGAGAGGCATCGTGCCATCCCACCCTGGCGACAAAGACAAAGACGTCGCGAGGGTGGGGCACCCGAGGCCTTGAATCTATCCGAAAGACGCGCTATGAGCCGGCAGTTTGAAGCTGGCTCAGGCTTTGCCGCTGCCGGCCCTCGCTGTCGAAGTTGGCCGGAGCCAGCCAGGCTTCAAGGGCCTCCTTGCGGGCGGGCCACTCGCGGTCCAGCATGGAGAACCAGGCGGTGTTGCGGTTCCGGCCCTTCACCACCATGTGCTGGCGGAAGATGCCCTCGAAGGTGAAGCCCAGGCGCTGGGCGGCGCGCCGCGAGGGCAGGTTCTCCGCGTCGCACTTCCACTCATAGCGGCGGTAGCCCAGGTACTCGAAGGCGTGGCTGGCCATCAGGTACATGGCCTCGGTGGCGGCGGTGGTGCGCTGTAATTGCGGCGTCAGCAGGATGTTGCCTACCTCGGCCACCCCCTGCACCGGCTCGATGCGCATGTAGCTGGCGTAGCCGGCTGGCGCTCCCGTCGCTTCCGGCACAAGGGCCAGGAAAACGGCTGCGGTGGCAGCCTCTTTCTCCTCAATTGCCTGCCGCAGACCGGCCTCGGTGGCGTAGGGGCCGTCCGCCAGCCACGTCCATAGCTCGTCGTGCCCGCTCACAGCCTGCCAGAGGGCCGCGGTGTGGCGTTCCGCACTCAACGGCTCCAGCGTCACGTGGCGGCCGCGCAGGGTCACCGGTCCGGGCCGCACGGCGGGCGTCCAGTTGAGCGGCGATGGGGCTGCGGAAGGCATGAGACCAGCCTATCAGCCAGCCTGCACCGGGCGGAGTCTGATTTGGGTCTGGATCTGACAGACAGGGAATTGGCAAAGTTGGCCAATCCTCCTATACTGCGGCTGAGGTGTACCATGCCCACTCGCAATGTCAACCTGACCAAGGAACTGGACCGCTTTGTCGCCTCCAAAGTGGAGGGCGGCCTCTACGCCAATGCCAGTGAGGTGATGCGCGCTGCCCTGCGCCTGCTGGAGAAGCAAGAGCGGGAATACGAGGAGAAGATGGCCGCGCTCCGGGTTGCGATTGCCGAGGGCGATGCCAGCGGCGATGCCGAGGAAGGCGTGTTTGAGAGGCTCTATGCCTATATCGACAAACTAGCCGAAGGGAAGGCTGAGGACATTGCCAAACTACAGTGTAGCTAAGGCCGCTCAGTCCGACCTTCGGGCCATCGCCAGGTACACCGTCGAGAAATGGGGCGTAAATCAGGCCGTCCGATATGCCCGTGGCCTGCAAGACTGCCTCCAGATCCTTGCGGAGAACTCCGAAATGGGCCGAGCGTGCGATGTGATTAGTCCGGGACTTCACCGGCACGAACAAGGGAAGCATGTGGTGTTTTACCGATTAAGGCCGGGCGGAATCCGCATCGTGCGCGTACTGCATCAGCAGATGATTCCCGACAAGGCGCACTTCGATCAATGAGCGTTTGCACGGCTCTCCCCGCCCGCCGGCCTGCCCGGCCCAAGTTGCTTCAAGAGGAATAGCCGAGCCGCAAGGCGGGCCCGCCGGGATAGCGTACCCGATCTCCACAACTCCCACAGCCGCAGCCCAATCTGCACCGTTTCTGCGCCTTGTCCCGGCTCCCGGCGAGGACTAGGCTTGTGGAAGCGGGCGGAGAGGGCAAAGTCCTCCGGTTGCACTGAGCCTGGGACAGAACCGGGCTGCCAAACCCGCACCGGGCAAGGCCGTTTGCGCTTTCCACAAGCAAATACAGGCGTTTGGACACGAGGCGCCTGGAATGTGAACAAAATACAAGATATTGTGGTTTGTTGTTGACTTACACCACAGACAGCGCTATTTTTTCATCTGCGGCTGTAAACCAACTGTCACGAATCCTGGCGCGATGATCCGCCGGCAGACCGCTGAGAGAAGAGAATCCGCGGTTCTCAAATCCCCGTTTCCTGCTCTTTGTCAAAGTTTCATCCTGTCCCTTTTCAGGCCGCATTGCGCCGGCTGGGGCAGAGAATTCACCGACTTTTGCTGTTTTGAGGAGATTGTATGAACGAGGCCCAGCACCAGACTTCTGCTACTGCCCTGCAGAACCCCGCCACCCAGGGAGGGTTGACATTTTCGCGCCGCTTTTCCACCGCCGGCGTTTCCCCCTACGACCAGTTGCAGTGGGAGCTGCGGACCGCGTCCATCACCGATCAAAAGGGCAATACCATCTTCGAGCAGAGGGACGTGGAGACGCCGGTCGACTGGTCGATGACCGCCACCAACATCGTGGCCTCCAAGTACCTGCACGGCCAGGTGGGCACCCCGGAGCGCGAAACCGGGGTGCGGCAACTGGTGAGCCGCGTGGTCGAGACCATCCGCGACTGGGGCATGAAGGGCGGCTACTTTGCCACCGCCGAGGATGCGGCTGTCTTTCACGACGAGCTGGCGCAGATGCTGCTGACCCAAAGGGTGGCTTTCAACTCGCCGGTATGGTTCAACGTGGGCTGCGACCGCCTGGAGCCGGATGCGAAGGGCCAGAACTGGCACTGGGACCCCTCCACCGGCGGCGTGCAGTACGCGGGCACCGGCTACAGGAATCCGCAGTGCTCGGCCTGCTTCATCAACTCCGTGGACGACTCGCTGGACTCCATCCTGACCTTGGCCAAGACCGAGGGGATGCTGTTCAAGTGGGGTTCGGGCACGGGAACCAACCTGTCGTCGATCCGCGGCTCCATGGAGCAGCTCTCCGGCGGTGGCCAGGCCTCCGGCCCCTTGAGCTTCATGCGCGGCTTTGACGCCTTTGCCGGCGTCATCAAGTCCGGCGGCAAGACCCGCCGCGCTGCCAAGATGGTGATCCTGAATGTGGACCACCCGGACATCATGGAGTTCATCGACTGCAAGGCCAAGGAAGAGGCCAAGGCCTTCTCCCTGATTAAGGCCGGCTACGATGGATCGGGCCCGGACTCGGAGGCCTACTCGTCCATCTTCTTCCAGAACGCCAACAACTCCGTGCGGGTGAGCGACGAGTTCATGCGCGCCTACGAGAGCGGCGGCGATTTCACCACCTACACGGTGAACGGCCATCAGCCGGCCAAAACCTACAAGGCGCGCGACATCATGCGCAAGATTGCCGAAGCCACCTGGCTGTGCGGCGATCCCGGCATGCAGTTTGACACCACCATCAATCGCTGGCACACCAGCAAGAACACGGCGCGCATCAACGCCTCGAATCCCTGCTCGGAGTACATGTTCCTGGATAACTCGGCCTGCAACCTGGCCAGTTTCAACCTGATGAAGTACGCCACCCCGTCGGGCGGATTCGATATTGCCGCCTACCGGCACTCCATCTCGGTGGTCATCACCGCCATGGATATTCTGGTGGACAACTCCGGCTATCCCACCGAGGCCATCGCCCGCAACTCGCACGACTACCGTCCCCTGGGCCTGGGCTATGCCAACCTGGGCGCGCTGCTGATGGCCATGGGGCTGCCCTACGACTCGGCAGCCGGCCGCGATATGGCCGCCGCCCTCACCGCCATCATGTGCGGCCAGGCTTACCTGCAATCGGCCATCGTGGCAGCCAAGTGCCCGCCGATCGCCTCGGCCACCCCGCTCACCGCATCGGTCGAGCGCCAGGGCGGCGCATGCCCAGGGTTCTACGTCAACCGCGAGCCCTTCCTGGATGTGATCAGGATGCACCGCGCCGAAGTGAACGAGATCGGCAAGTCGCGCCAGAGCGGCGAGCCCTTCAGCGTGCCCCAGTTGGACGCGCTGATCGAATCCAGCCGCGAGTGCTGGGACATGGCGCTGGTTTATGGCGAGCGCCACGGCTACCGCAACGCCCAGACCACCGTGCTGGCTCCCACCGGCACCATCGGCTTCATGATGGACTGCGACACCACCGGCATTGAGCCCGACCTGGCGCTGGTCAAGTACAAGAAGCTGGTGGGCGGCGGCATGATCAAGATCGTCAACAACACCGTGCCCGAGGCGCTCTTCAAGCTGGGCTACGACGCCGACCAGGTGAACGCCATCGTGGCTTACATTGACGCCACCGGCACCATCGAAGGCGCGCCTGGCGTCAAGCCCGAGCACCTGCCGGTCTTCGATTGCAGCTTCAAGCCGGCCAAGGGCACCCGCTCCATCCAATACATGGGCCACATCAAGATGATGGCCGCCACCCAGCCGTTTCTCTCCGGCGCCATCTCCAAGACCGTGAACCTGCCTCACGAGGCCACGGTGGAAGACGTGGCCGAGGCCTATGCGGAAAGCTGGCGCCAGGGCATCAAGGCCGTCGCCATTTATCGCGACGGTTCCAAGGGCACCCAGCCCCTGAACACCAGCATGGACGCCAAGCGCGAACCCTCGCCGCTGGACGCTGCCGGTAGCCGCGTGCTGGCCAGCCTGGCCCTTGGTCAGCCGGCCGCCGCGGCCGACGTCAAGTCGCTGGAAGCCAAGATCGCCGAAAAGCTCGAAGTCGGCGCCAGGCAGGTAGTTGCCGCCGCGCTGGCCTTCCAGAAAGCACTGGATGAGATCGCCAAGGCCGCGGCCGTGCCGTCGCTCAAGCCCTCCGCCTCACTGGTGGCCGCCCAGAGTTCCTCCAACGACGAGGCGCAGGACCTGAATGCGCCGCCTCGCGCCGTGCGCCACCGGCTGCCCGACGAGCGCGCTTCGGTCACCCACAAGTTCTCCATCGGCGGCCACGAGGGCTACATCACCGTGGGCCTCTATCCCACTGGCCAGCCAGGCGAAATCTTCATCAAGATGGCCAAGGAAGGTTCCACCGTCTCCGGCCTCATGGACGCCTTCGCCACCTCCATCTCCCTGGCCCTGCAGCACGGCGTGCCCCTCAAGGTGCTGTGCGAGAAGTTCGCCCACACCCGCTTTGAGCCCTCCGGCTGGACCGGCAATGAGCACATCGGCTACGCCAAGAGCCTCATGGACTACATCTTCCGCTGGCTCAATCTGCGCTTCCTCTCGGGCACGCAGTTGACGCTGTTCGCCGGTCTCACGCCCCAGACTCCGCAGCTGCCCGCCTCGCCCAGCCTGCTCTCTGACGCCGAACCGGATGAGGATCCGATCGCTTCGCAGAATCACCTTGCCCGGCTGGCCGAGGAAGTTGCCCGGCGCCTCAACCAGGTGAGCGGCCAAACCGGTCCAGCGGCCGGGGGCGGCGGCATTCCGCCGGAAGTCCAGGCATCGTATGCGGCTGCCGCCAACTCCAACCACGGCCCCGACTTGAAGGACCGCGGCATCTACCACGCCGCCGACGCCATGCGCGAACTCTACGACATGGGCGACGCCCCCAGTTGCTCCACCTGCGGCGCCATCATGGTCCGCAATGGCAGTTGCTATCGCTGCATGAGCTGCGGCTCAACCAGCGGATGCAGTTAACAACTTTTACGTTCTCTTTAGTTGTACGTGGCCTCTTCCTTGTGAAGAGGCCATTTGCATTTCTGCGACCGGACAATTGCCAACTGGAATTCCGCCAGCGTCTTCAGTCCTTTCCCGCGCGGGCAAAACTCGACCATTCTGCGCGACCGGCATGGCCAAACGCACAAAAGCCCTCGTTTCCGAAGGCTCTTGCTTGGTGCGCAACAGAATTCCTTGCGGTGCCAATTGGAACGGTTGTGTTCACCAATGAAGTGTAAACACCATTTTTTTCTCATTGAATAAATGAAAGTTCCAGCGGGTGTGCATCAGGCGATACCTCATTTTTGTAAACAAAAGGCCAATTCTGTCTTCATTTTGCGTACAAATGCTTGTGCGCTTTTGAGGGTTTTCACAATTCTCGCTATTTGCAACAAAGATGCGCAGATTTCGAAGTCTATCAAACAGTGTGTTCCAGAGATTCTCAGTCCGTTCACCGCGTGCAGGATAACGGTAGGCGGCCAAATTCGTTTCTAATCCCCGGTGGAAGGTGTCGAATTGCCTCCGGGCCTTGCTTCTTGACATGGGTATTGACTCGACAAGCCCAATTTCTTACCAGGCGTGAACGGCGAGAAGCTGCGGCGCACCGGTGTAACCGCCAATCACGGTTGTTTTCAGGACAATCTGGACGTTTTGCTTGCCGGAACGCACTGCGTCGGGAAGAGATCGTGACAATTCTGGATCGCTGAGCAGGTTCCCTGCAGCCTCCGTGCCGTGCATTCCCAACCCTCCAACCGCCAGGATCCAATTCCCTGTGTCCCGATCGAAAACCCTTGTGATTATCGCAAAGTCGGTTGATGAGTCGGAATAGAGAAGCTTCCCATTTCCTTTCCAATCGCGCATGGCAGGATTCTGCGTATCTTCGATCCATTCCTCCTTCGTGACCGGGTCAATCTGCACATGGTAACGCAGCTTTGAGAGCAAAGTAATATTCCAGAAATTGTCGAAAGCGCCAATCAGCACGACAGGCCCGCGACGAAAATCCTCGAGGGTTACAGCAGAACTGCGCGTAACCTTGAACGGAGTTCCATGCGATTTGATCCACGCCGCCAATTGCGCGGAAACCTCTGCATCCACAAAAGGTGTCGACGGACTCGCCTCTGCATCCACCTGCATGCTGGGCGCCGGATGCCCAGCAATCATGGAGGCGAGTACTTGCGCCCAATCTTGATCTCCGTACTTGATAGGGACAAGATCGGGGACACAAATGGTAACCGGCTCCGGAGCTCTCAAGAGAGGGGACCACAGCAGGTATTGGCTGGAGCGAAATGGGGCGGTCCAGTCTGTCCAGTTCAGCGCTACGGCACCGGCAACTCCCACTGCACATAGAAGGATCAGTGCCGCCGCAATTCTCCCCCGGCGGTACTTGCGTTCCGTAAAATGGGCCGGCTCGGTTTCGGGTTCAGCGAGCCCCGGAGCAGGCACCTCTGCCGTTGCATCCGGCAAGGGCACGGCTTCCACCATCGACTCAGGCACCGTCCCAGGTGAAACCGCCTGCAATCCGAAATCGAACTGGGGCATATAGTTGCCGGGCTCTAAATTGATGTAAACCTCGTGATGCCGTTTGGTGGATTGATAGTACTGCGCGAGCCGCTTGCGGATCTCATTTGCGGTCATCCGAACGATCGGATCGGTGTTGGTGTCGTAGCCTGTTTCGCGCCCGAATACTTCGATCCCCAGCGTGCGTTCCTTGATGCCGTCCTCGTCGCCGCCTTCCAGCGCATGCTCGATAAGCCTGCGAAACAGCGCTACGCATCGCCGGCTCTTTTTGAAGGATGGGTCGGCAAGGATCCGGTCGGCCTCCATCGAGACAGCGGCACACTGCTCCGGACTCCACGGGCTCTGATGCATTCGTTCTCGAAGGCGGGTTTCAGTCTGGCGCATGGCTGCTCAGTTCCTGCGGTCGACTTGCGCATCCGCGCAAAATCGGGCTCATCCCTGTCGGCGGGCGCTCCGGCGGCACCAAACATCCCATTTCAGGCTGTCTGTCATGAAAACATCCGGGGTCTTCCAATGTCAATTGAAGCTGCACGTTACATTCCTGATTCGGAGTCCAAGCCGCGGAACCGGCGAAGCTCAGCCACGACGATACCAGACGTCACTCCATGCCGATTCAATCCGTACCGTAGGCGCTGCTTCCGTCCCGCCACATCGCGATTTCTTTCATCCTTAGTCCCGTTCCCGGTTGCGATGTGCGCAGCCTTTATCCGCAGGAGGGCTGAGCCAGGTTGTACTGTACACACGTACGATACGGGCTTTCCGCTTTATAGATTATTAAAAACAAAAGGGATAACATGACGGTACCGTACAAGACCTAAACAGCCGAAGGCTGGCTCTTCTAGCGTGAGGGGCGCTCGAAGTTGAGCGATTTTTGACTCACCAGAATGAGAGGCCGAATCTTTATGAAGGCACAATGGGAACTATCTTCTCTTCGCCAGTGGATGCTATCGAAGCGTGTCAAGATTGCAGTCGGGCTTTTCGGAGCCTTGTTCTTCGGCATCATGACCGTCAGCGTCGTCTCCGCACAATTGACCACCGCCGATGTGCTGGGCACAATCACCGACTCCACAGGAGCGGTTGTGCCCGGGGCCAAGGTTACCATCAGGAATCTGAGCACCGGCGTCACCGCAAGCACGAAGTCCAACGGAACAGGCGACTACATCTTCAACCTCTTGCCGCCGGGACACTATTCGGTGGTCATTGAAGCGCAGAGCTTCAAAAAGGTGGAATACCCGGACCTCGCGCTCGCAGCAGGCGATCGAGTGCGTGAGAACGGCGCGATGCAAACGGGTACTGTCGAGGAAACGGTGGAAGTGTCTACCGCGCCTCCACTATTGCAGACTGACAGCTCCTCGGTAACCAGCGTGGTGACGGAGCAGGCGGTGCAGGATCTGCCCCTGAATGGGCGCAACTTCGTCAACCTGGTACAAATTCAGCCGGGCGTCACCGCGGGACAGCCCGGCGCGATCGGCTCTGGCAACCGTCCTGACGACCGGCGTGAAGCTTCGGTCGTATCGGCCAACGGTCAATCCGATCTGTTCAACAACGAGATGATCGAAGGCATGGACAATAACGAACGCGAACAGGGCTTTCTGGGTGTTCGCCCGTCAATCGATGCCATCGCGGAAGTGAAAGTGGATACCAACGCCTTCAATGCTGAAATCGGACGCAGCGCCGGCGCGGTAGTCAACATCATCACCAAATCAGGCGCCAACGCCGTGCATGGCACCGCATATGAGTTCTTCCGCAACGACATCTTTGATGCGCGGGACTACTTTACGACCGTCGCCAGCGGAGTAGCCAAGCCCGAGTACCGGCAGAATCAGTTCGGCGGCAGCGTGGGTGGTCCCATTGTCAGGAACAGGACCTTCTTCTTCGCGGACGCTGAGGACAATCGCAACATTCAGGGGCAGTCAACTGGATTGATGACCGTGCCTACTCTGCAGGAAAGAGGCGACCTGAACGGGAGCGGCCTCTTGGACTTCAGCGACAACGGCGGCTTCCCGCTGCCCGAGGGCGGAGCCAATAAAGTCGGACTCGCCTATCTGAAGATGTATCCAAAGCCGAACACAGGCGGCGCAGGGGCACTTGCCAACAATTACATCGCCGCTCCCAAAAAGCCGCAGTACGCATTCTCAATGGACGGCCGCATCG
>Ga0302193_10000010_pt1 | contig 162427 bp, 133 predicted proteins | sample II_Bog_E3_3_FD_200228 | JGI IMG/M metagenome (GOLD analysis project Ga0302193, IMG submission 200228) | Peat permafrost microbial communities from Stordalen Mire near Abisko, Sweden - II_Bog_E3_3 | ecosystem: Environmental > Terrestrial > Soil > Wetlands > Peat | place: Sweden: Abisko...
TTTGCCAGATCAATACCTACGCAGCTAAGCTTCATCGCGGACTCCCCCTTTCGTTGACCAAGTTCCCAAACCCAGTCTGGCACACCGATGCCGTTCGGAGGGGGGAGTCCATTCCATTGGGCTACTTGGCCGGCTACGGTTTGTACCCATCCGTCAGCGTATTCAAAAACGCGATCACGTCCTTTATTTCCGCATCGCTCAGCGCCGGCTGGTCACCGGGTTTGCGGTCCAGCGGGGCGTCGATCACGTCGATATTGGCGCGGTATTTCTCCGGCAGGTCATTGAATTTCGCGATCTTGCCGCCGGGGTCCAGCGGGTAGAATTTTTCCGGGTGGATATCGCGCTCAACATAAAAGTGCAGCACATCTTCCAGATTGTGAAACACGCCGTTGTGGAAAAAAGCCCGGCGCGTGGCCACATTGCGCAGGGTCGGGGTCTTGAACAGGCCACAATTCTGCGGCTGCTGCGAATACACATCGTTGCGGGCCGGGCCGCAAATGCCCAGGTCAAAAAAAGCCGGGTTGGCGGTGGCGGCGATGTCCTTGTTGCGGGGCAGGCCCAGCGCTTCGAACTGGTAGTCGGTGAAGGCCGGCGGCAGGCCATCGGGCGTTTTCCTGTCGAGGTGGCAGGAGGAGCAGTTGCCCTTCTTCGAGTCTTCAAACAGCTTCAGGCCACGCGTTTCGGCGGCACTGAGCTGTGTTTTGCCGGCCAGATAAAAGTCGTACTTGCTGTCGTAAGGGTGAAAGGCCGGTTCCTCGGCCTCGTAGCGCCCGATGGCAAACAGCGCTTCGGATACCAGCAGGCGTTTGTCGGTCATCACATTGGGGCCGAAGAGCTGCTTCATCTGGTCGCCATAGCCGATTTTCTGCAGCTTCTGCACCAGCACATCGGCGGAGGCATTGTCCATTTCCAGCGGATTCAGCAAGGGGCCCAGCGCCTGCCCCTGCAGGGTGTCGGCGCGGCCATCCCAGAAAAAGCCGCCCTGTGGCACCAGTGCCGTGGCGGCGGCGGTGGCGCTAGCGGCCTTCGCGCTCGCGGGTTGCACACGGGCCATGGGGCCTTGCGGCACGGCCTGCACCGTCGGGCCATGGCCCACGGTGCTGGCGCTCATCCCGGCGGGCAGGCGCGCATCGACCTCGGAGGGGCTTTCGGGGCCGACGGAGAAATTGGGGGTGTCGTTCATATAGCCCAGGCTGGGCACGGCCCGCCCACCCTGCACGGTGAGCGCGGCACCGCCCATTTGCACCGACAGGGCATTGTCGGGAGCGAAAGCATGTTGCGGGTTGTGGCAGCTGGCACAGGCGAGCTTGCCGGAGGAGGACAGCGAGGTGTCGAAAAACAGGCGCTGGCCGATCAGCGCCACCTGACTCAGGGGCTTGGCCGGAACAACAGCCGTGGCTGCGGCAGCAGGCGCGTCCTGGTGCCGGGAACAGGCAGGGAGAAGGATCACCAGACCGCAGAGCAGGGCCGTGGCGACAGGAATCTTGTGGGTACTGAATACGAACATGAACGGAATGACTCGGGTTGAGGGGCGTGCCCCGTAAATACAGCGTCGCCGGGGCAGCATGAGCTGGCCCCGGCGACGCTGTTCACTACCTTATACCACCAGCATCAGTTGTTGACGGTCACCGGCGGCAGACCCGTCGCACCATCCAGCAGATAGGGCTGGAGGTTGGGCGTGCCGCTGAAGTTGAACATATTGGTCAGCACCCCGGCGCTGGCGTCGAAGGAACCGGCGATACGCTGCTGGTTCAGCCAGTTGTCCTCGACGAAACGCAGGATCGAGGTCTGGTCGGTGGTGGTGTGGTCAACGTAGTTGGTCTTGGAGTAGGGCGAGATCACCAGCAGCGGCTGGCGCGGGCCATAGCCGCAACGACCCTGTACCGAGGTCGTGCCGGTCCAGTCCTTGAGGGCGGCACTGGTGGACACGCAGCTGTTCAGGCGGTCGAAGGTCTGGCCGGCAACGGTGACGTTGGAGCCGTTGACGATCTTGTTGGCATGATCATACCAGCCGTCGGAGTCGTCATAGGCGATAATCACGGCGGTGTTCTTCCATTCCGGCGACTGCTGCAGGGAGTTGATGACCTTGGTCACGAACACCTGCTCGTCGAGCGGGTCTGAGTAGCCGGCGTGGCCGTCCTGGTAGCCGGCGGCCTTGACGTAGCTGACGGCCGGCAGGTTGCCGTTCTTCAGCACGGCAAAGAAGTCGTGCACGTCGTACTGGTGGTTGGCGCCGTCATTATTGGTGCCGATCAGGCTGACCGAGCTGGGGCGGGTATGGTTCGGGTTGGCCGTGCTGGCGTAATACTGGAAGGGCTCATGATGCGCAATATAGTCCTTCTTGGACTGGCGCGTCACGTTGGACCAGCTGGAACGCGAGCAACCGGTGGTGCCGTTGGCGTTGGTCTGGGTCAGGTCAAAGCCGCCTTCGAAGAAGCCCCAGGTCACGTTGGCCGCCGTCAGCAGGTCACCGATATTCTTGCCCTGCATGCTGAAGTTGGCGCTGCTGGAGCAGACGTCGCCGGTGGGATCGTCGTCGTCGGTATCGGTGTAGCCACCGTTGCCATCCGGCACCAGGGTCGCCGCCGTGTTGCCGTTGCCGTCCTTGTATTCGTCATAGGTGCCGTCGGCTGCCTTGGGCAGGCCGGCGCCCGGCACGGCGCCGTTGGTCTGGCCGGAGATCAGGTTGATGGCGCCCACGATGGAGGGGCCGAAGGTGGTGCTGTAGGAGTTGTCGCTCATGGCGTAGTGCTGGGCGTAGTTCCACAGGGCGGTGACGGTGTTGCCGTCGTAGTAGCCCATCACCTGGCCTGTGGTGTAGAAGGCGCCGGAGCCGCCGGCGCTGGCGGTGCCGGTGAACTTCGGGAACAGGTCCATGGCCAGGTTGTCATAGGCACCCTGCTCAGCCGCATAGGCGTGGTTCTGGTCGGCGGTGGAGGCCTGGCTCAGGTCAAGACGGTAGGGCTGCTGGGCGCCGGTGCCATTGGCGGCATTCGTGCCATTGGGGTTATTGGGGTTCAGCAGGTTGGCAGTTACCAGGGTATTGATGCCGGTGGGCGTGTTGGCCGCTGCGGTGAAGGCCGGTTCGTTGGCCGGGTTGCTTGCAGTCGGGTAGGTCGCGAAGTAGTGATCGAAGGACACGTTTTCCTGGAAGATCACGACCACGTGCTTGATCGGTGTGCTGGTGGTGAGCTGGTCGGCCACGTTGGCGGCGGTGGAGCCGGTGCTGCCAGTGCCATTGGTACCGTTAGTGCCGTTGGTTCCATTAGTACCATTCGTGCCATTGGTACCATTCGTGCCATTGGTACCGTTGGAGCCATTGATACCGTTCGCGCCATTGGTGCCGTTGGTACCGTCCTTGCCGTCGAGGGCACAGGCAGTGACCAGCAGGCTGGCGCAGACGATCGAAATCGCCAGATGAGTTTTACGAAGCATGTTTTTACCTTCCCTGCGAATGGAATGGTTTATGGGAGCTGGGGGGAATGCAGACAACCTGAGCAGGGTAACCAGCACAGGTGTCGGCCGCATGACCGGAAAACGACAGGGAAGCGACAGGGAAATGTCTGTAAATCAGTGACTTGGCGGTCGAAAAATCAGGCAGGAAAGAGGCATTCAGGTGTGCAAATACTTGATGGCTCAGGGCATGGTGGCGGCAGCGGGCAGGGGCATCAGGTTTGCCCTGCCTTCCGTAGTTTACATTTGCATGAAGCTGATATGACGGCACGGCACGGCGTAAGCCCCTATTGACTCCCGCCCCGCACTTCACCACTGGCCTCATCCAGCGGCAGGGCCTGCAGCTGTGGCACGGCCCCGAAGTCGAACAATGGCTCCAGGCTGCCGGCGATGGCGTCGAAAGAGCCGGCAATGCGCTGTCCGCCCAGCCAGTTGTCCTCGACAAAGCGCAGGATCGAGGTCTGGTCCGTCAGGTGGTGGTCCACGTAGTTGCGGCGGGCATACGGCGAGATCAGCAACAGCGGCAGTCGCGGGCCGTAGCCGCAGCGGCCCTGCACCGGTTTGCCGGCAACACCGTTGAGCACCGGCAATTGCTCGGCCGTGCAGGCGGGGCCATCGAAGCCCGCCGCCGGGGTATGGGAACCGTTGACGATGGCATGGGCATGATCGTACCAGCCGTCGGAGTCGTCATAGGCGATGACGATAGCGCTGTCCGGCCAGTCCCTTGAGGCCTGCACCGCATTGACCACCTGCACGATGAAGGCCTGCTCGTCGAGCGGGTCAGAGTAGCCGGCATGGCCGTCCTGATACGCTGGCGCCTTCACGTAGCTGACCGCTGGCAGCAGGCCGGCGCTCAGGGCGGCGTAAAAGTCCGTCAGGTCGTATTGGTGGTTGGCGCCGCCGTCCCGGCTGCTGCCGATCACGGCGACCGAGGCCGGGCGCAGATGCCGCGGGTTGGCGGTGCTGGCGTAATACTGGAAGGGCTGGTGGTGGGGGATATAGTCGGGCTTGCTCACGCCCGTCCAGCTGGAGCGGTGGCTGGCGTGGCAGCCGTTATCGGAGGCCGTGGGGTGCAGGGCGAAGCCGCCTTCGAAAAAGCCCCAGCTGATCTGGCGGGCGCTGAGCAGGTCGCCGATATTCTGGCCCTGCATGGCAAAGTCGGGTTTTTTCGGGCTGCTGCAAATGTCGCCGGTGGGGTCGTCGTCGCCGATATTGCTCAGGCCGCCCTGGCCATCAGGCACCAGCGTCGCGTCCAGCGCGCCGTTGGAAAGCCGGTATTCGTGCACGCTGCCGTCGCTGGCGGGCGTGGCCTTGCTGAAGGCGCCGTTGGTCTGGCCGGAGATCAGGTTGATGGCGCCCACGGTGGAGGGCCCGAAGGTGGTGCCGAAGAAATTGTCGCTCATGGCATAGTGCTGGGCGTAGTTCCACAGCGCGGTGACGGTGTTGCCGTCGTAGTAGCCCATGACCTGCCCGGCGCTGCCAAAGGCGCCCGCGCCGCCGGGGCTGCCGCTGCCGGTGTAGAGCGGGAACAGGTCCATGGCGAGATTGTCGAAGGCGCTTTGTTCAGCGGCGTAGGCGTGCTCCTGATCCGAGCTGGCGGCCTGGCTGCGGTCGAGGCGAAAGGGATTGCTGGCGGCGCCGCCATTGGCCGGGTTAAGGTTGGGATTGCGGCTGAGCAGTGCCGGGCTCAGGCCATTGACCGTCGGCGTGCCCGGCAGGGCCGTGAAGGCCGGCTCGCCGGGCGGATTGGTGGCGACCGGGTAGCTGCCGAAGTAGTGGTCGAAGGAGACGTTTTCCTGAAAAATCACGATCAGGTGTTTGATGGGGGTGCGCGTGGGAGGTGGTTGATCGGCGAAGGCACCCAGGGCAAGGCTGCCCAGGGCAAGGGCAAGGCCGGTTTTTTTCCACATGCTGCGCTTCCCCATGATCGTCGCCACTCCAGCGGGTAAACTGCGGTTTACGTGTTTATTGCACACTACCGACCAAGTCGGTCACAAAAATGACAGGAGTCTTGCACATGGACCAGCACCAGCGCTGCCAGTGGGTCAGTGACGATGGGCCCTATATCGAGTACCACGACGCGGAATGGGGCACCCCCTCGCACGACGACCGCTACCTGTTTGAAATGCTCTGTCTCGAAGGCCAGCAGGCCGGCCTGAGCTGGATTACCGTGCTGCGCAAGCGTGCGCAGTATCGCAAGGTCTTCCACCGTTTCGACCAGAAAAAGGTGGCAGCCATGAGCGAGGCCGATATCGACGCCCTGCTGCAGGACGCGGGCATCATCCGGCATCGCGGCAAGCTCAGTGCGATACGCGACAATGCCATCGCCGCGCTGGCGCTGAAAAAGGAGTTTGGCAGCCTTGATGCCTATTTCTGGGCGTATGTCGACGGCAAGCCGGTTTGCCGCCAGCCCGGCGTGCCGGTGCCAGCCAGCACACCGCTCAGCACACAAATCTCCAAAGACCTGAAAAAACGCGGCTTCCGCTTTGTCGGCCCCACCACCGTCTACGCCTTCATGCAGGCGGTGGGTATGGTAAACGATCATGGACCGGGCTGTTTCCGCTACCGGGCCAATACCTGACTCACTGCTGTGAGTGAGGGTGCGCACGCGGAGGCGCTGGCCGTTGTTATTGCCACCGGTGCATGCAGTCTGAAGGCATTGGTGGGCCGGCGTGTGGTTTTGGCCACGCACGCGTGCGCGCGCACCCTGCGGACGTACCCCCACAACCCGGCCCCGATACGCCGCCTTCACACGCCCCGTGCCATCCACGCCGCAAACAGCGGTGCAATGAACAGCAGCGTCAACTCGATACGCATCACCATTTGCAGGCGGCGATAGTCGCCGTCAGCCAGCTGTGGCGCCGAACCTGCACGGGTAGCGGCGCGCCAGCTGAAGAACTTCATGGTGGGGTAAATGCTGAGCAGGCCGACCAGTACAAACAGCGTCAGCAATATGTGAAAGGGCACGTGGTGCATATAGTAATCCACGCCCTTTTCCAGAAACATGCGGGCGATGCCGGTCACCAGCAGCAGGGTGGCGGATACGCCGTAAATGATGTCCAGCACTTGCAGGGTCTTGGCCTGCTCCAGCGTGGGCTGCGGCTTCAGCAGCAGGTGTTCGGCCAGCAGGCTGGCGGTCATCAGCATCAGGCTGGCATAGTGCAGCCAGGCGACGATCACGGCGCTATTCATGGTGTGCTTCCTTGACGGGTTTGAGTTTCAAGGCCTGGCCGTGCATATGGATGCCGGCCCAGCCATGCTGGATGAAGTTGCGGATATTGCCGTGGTCACGGCCGTCGGGGTGTTGCAGCACGTCCACCCGGTAAAAGCGCCCGAAGCAGGCCAGGGTGTCAGCCTCGTTCAGGCCCTGCAGGGCGGCAAAGGCCAGGATACGGCAGGAGCCTTCGTTCTGGCCGGCGCCGTTGTGCAGCAGCGCATCACCAAGGCCGTTGTCGAAGGCGGTGGGGGTGTAGTCGTAGAGGGTGTTGATCAGCAAAATGCTGTCTTCAAAATCAGTCTGGCCGGCGCGCAGGCGCCGCAGGAAGTCGGTCAGCATAAAAGGTGGCCCACAAGGTCATTAGGCCACATTCTACACAATAGCCAACGTCACCACAGCGATGGCTACCACTTTGCCTGCAAAGGGCAACAACACCTCATCACCAGCTGAGGGCCGGTGAAAAATCAGCATTGCGGGTTCAGGGTATCAATGCGTGTGGGCGGCGCGTGCCTGCCGGCGCAGTTCCTCTTCAATATCGTGCAGCAGTTGCAGCGTTTTGCGCATGGCGCCGGCTTCCAGGCTGTCGTCCGGCAACATGTCGCGCTGCATGCTTTCCAGTTGGGTGATTTGCTGATGGATGCTCTTGGCATCAATATTTTTCAGTACCACGGTGTTCGGTAGCATGACCTTCTCCTGCTTCTGGCACGGGCGGCGCTGACTTCAGGCGCCAAGGGCAATAGCGTGGTTTGCACCACATGCTTATTGGTATAGCCGCTGGGCGTGGGCCTGCCAAGCAAACTTTGCTGTGCATTTGTGACCGGCCACCGCTTTTCGTGGCTCAGGACGCCGGAATTTCCAGCACCAGCTTGCCCACGTTGAGATTGGCTGCCATATGCGCGTGAGCGGCACCGACCTCTGCCATCGGGAATACGCGGTCCAGCACCGGTTTCACGCGGCCGTCGGCAAACGCCGGCCAGACTTTTTCCTGCAGCTGGGCCAGCAGCAGGGCCTTTTCGTCGGCACTGCGGCTGCGCAGGGTGGAGCCGATCAGGCGCAGGCGCTTGACCAGAACTCGCCCCAGATCCAGCTGCGCCTCACGCCCTCCCATAAAGGCAATCAGCACGAGGCGGCCGCCGGGCCGCAGCAGGTTCAGGGTGTCGGCCAGCGCCGGGCCGCCCACCGGGTCCAGGATCACGTCGAAGCCGCCGCCGAGCAGGTTGGTCAGCTCGCCTTCGCCACGCACGATACCGTCGGTGGCCCCCAGCGCCATGCAGCGCTCCAGCTTCACGGCCGAGCCCACGCTGACGAGACAAGGGTTGCCGGAAAGACAGCAGAGCTGGATGGCGGCGGTGCCAACCCCGCTGGCGCCGGCAACCAACAGCACCCGCTCGCCCGCTTGCAGGCCCGCTTCAAGGTAGAGGTTCAGGTAGGCGGTGGTGAAGACCTCGGGCAGGCAGGCCGCCTCGGTCATGCTCAGCCCGGCGGGCACCGGCAGGCAGTGGCGGGCATCCACCGCCACGTATTCGGCATAGCCGCCGCCGGCCAGCAGGGCGCAGACTTTGTCGCCCGGATGCCACTGCGTCACGCCCTCACCCAGGCCCACGATCTGGCCGGCGCACTCCATACCCAGAATGGGGCTGGCGCCCGGCGGTGGTGGATAATGGCCGGCGCGCTGCGCCAGATCGGCGCGATTGACGCCACAGGCGGCAATCTCGATCAGCACCTCACCGGGGGCCGGCACCGGGGTCGGCATTTCCGCCCAGTGCAGGCTGTGGTCGGCTTCAATGTGAATAGCGTACATGTCGTGGTGGCATTTCCCTGTCGGCCCTGCATACAGCATGGGCCATGCTGCGACTCCATGCCGCACCATCTGGTCGGTGCCGGAGTCCGCTCAGGAAAAAACGGCGGCCGGGTGATGCCCGTGGCACTGGCAGCGGCACACGCCTTGAACCTGCCAAACGCTCAGCCATGCAGCGCGCGCCGCCGCCACAGGCCGAGCAGGCCGAGCCCAACCAGCAGGTCCAGACCGGCAGCGCCGCCGTGGCTACTGCTGCTGCCCGTGCTGCTGCTCGTGGTCGTCGTGCTGGCACTATTGACGGTGACCGTAGCCGACTGGCTGTTATTGCCACCGGGGCCGACGCAGGAGAGCGTGTAGGTCTGTATGCCCGTGGCTGCCGGCGTTTCCACAAAGCTGCCATCGGCGGCCTCGCCGCCACCCCAGTTGCCGCTAGCGGTACAGGGAAGGGCGGTGCTGTTGGTGTTGCTGGCCGACCAGTTCAGCGTTGTGCTCTGGCCCAGGGTAATGCTGGTGGGCGTGGCGCTCAGGCTGACAACGGGGGCAGGTGGCGGCGCCGTTGCCGTCACAGTGACCGACTGGCTGCCGGAGCCCCCTGGGCCGCTGCAGCTCAGTGAATAGCTCGTGCTGCCCAGCACGGTCGGCTGCACGGCCAGCGCCCCGCTGGTGTTCTGGTTGCCGCTCCAGCCGCCGCCGCCAGCGCTACAGCTGGTGGTATTGCTGGATGACCACCAGTTGAGCGTGCTGCTCTGGCCCAGCAGGAGTGCGCTGGGGGTGGCGGTGATGTTGACCACGGGCGTGGCCGTGAAATTGATCTCCAGCACAGAGCTTTCGCCGGTGACGTAGATATTTTCGTTGCTGTCAACGGCAATGCCCAGGGGCAGGCTCAGCGTGCCGCCCACGCCGGTCACCACGCCCTCAACCCCGGCGGTGCCGGCGACGGTGCTGACCACGTCGTTGGTATCCACTTCTCGAATGGTGTTGTTATTGGTATCGGCGACAAAGAGATTGCCGGCACTGTCGATGGCCAGACCGTAGGGACGGCTGAAGCTGGCGCCGCTGCCTGGGCCGTCAACCGCGCCCGTCGTTTGCAACGTGCCGGCAATAGTGCTCACCACGCCCGTCGAGGTTATTTCACGGATGATCTCGTTGCCGGTGTCGGCCACGTAAACATTGCCCTGGCCATCCACGGCAATGCCGACCGGGTTGTTGAAGGTGGCCTGTGTGCCGGGGCCGTTGGTGGCGCCGGTAATGCCCACCGTCCCTGCCAGCGTGCTCACCGTGCCGGTGGGACTGATCTTGCGTATGGTCGAGTTGCCGGTGTCAGTGACATAAACATAGCCCGCGCTGTCCACAGCGATGCCTGTGGGCTCGTTGAAGGTTGCTGCTGACCCAATACCGTCCGCAGAGCCTGTGGTTTCCGCCGACCCGGCAAGCGTGGTCACGGTTCCGCCTGCCGAAATCTTGCGGACGGTGGAGGCAAGGGTATCTGCCACATAGACATTGCCATGGCTGTCGACGGCAGTGCCGCTGGGCAACAAAAAACGGGCCGATACGCTGGGACCATTGGCGATGCCGTCGCTTTGGGGCAGCCCTGCAAGGGTGGTCGCCACGCCCGTCGCAGACACCTTGCGCACGACGGAGTTTTCGGCATCACCAACGTAGACATTGCCACTGCCATCTACCGCGAGGCCTGCCGGACTATAGAAGTGGACATTGGCGATAGCGCCATTGCTGAAGCCAGCCTGGCCAGACTCGCCGTTGGGGCTGACGGAGCCGGCCAGTGTGCCGACCGTGAGCGAACTGCTGATGGTGCGGATGAGGCCGTTTTGCGTGTCGGCCACGTAGAGGTTGCCGGCATTGTCGGCCAGAATGCCGTGGGGCGAGTTGAAGGTGGCGCTGCCGCCGCTGCCATTCGCCGCACCCGAGATCTGGCGCGAGCCAGCCAGGGTGGTAATGACGGACTGGGTGCTGCTGATATTGATCTGGCGAATGAGGTTGCCATCGGTAACGTCGAGATTGCCGTTACTGTCTATCGTAATGCCGATAGGGTTGCTGAGCAGGCCGCCGGCACCGCCGTCGGTAGAGCCTGCCACGCCGACCGTGCCGGCAACAGTCTTCACCACGCCACTGGCATTGATCTCGCGAATGACGCTGTTGCCGGTATCGGCTACATAGATATTACCCTGACCATCCACGGCAAGGCCGGTGGCGTTCTGGAAGGTAGCGCCGGATGCGGCACCGTTGACGGCGCCCGTTGTGCCGGCGATGCCCGCCACGGTGGTGACCGCCCCCGTCGGTGTCACCTTGCGGATGACCTGGTTGCCCACGTCCGCCACATAGAGATTGCCGGTACCGTCAATGGCCAGACCCACCGGCGAGTCGAACAGGGCCAGTGAGCTGGTGCTGGAGTCCGTATAGCCGGAAAACCCGTAAGGGCTGCCGGCAAAGGTGGTAACAACACCGCTGGAGGTAATCTTGCGGATGGCGTTATTGCCGTTGTCCGCCAGGTAGATAGTGCCGGTATTCTTGTCCACCACAATGCCTGCCGGGCTGGAGAAGCCGGCCGCCGTGCCGGTGGCATTGACGTTGGTGGCGGAGCCCAGGGTTCCCGCCAATGTGGTGACGACGCCGGCGGGGGTGATCTTGCGGACGATTTCGTTGGCGGAGTCGGACACATACATATTGCCGCCAGCGTCAAAGGCCATGGCAAAAGGCTCGTCGAAGCGGGCGGCGGTGCCGGTGCCATCGGCAAAGGTGGGGCCGCCCAGTGTGCCGGCCAGCAGGCTGACAACGGTGGAGCTGGCGGGGCCAGGCACCACCAGCGCGCCTACGGGCGTACTGCTGCCGCCAGTGCCGCTGCTGCCACAGGAAATCAGGAGTACGGCACCAAGGGCGGCCGCCGTCGCGGGGAGCCAGGCCCTGAATCTGGAATGCATTTTTTCTTTCTTCCCCTCAGGTCGGGTCAGGCGGGCAAGCCGGAGAAGACCCTTACGATTTTTATTGGTCCTGCATAACAGGGGTTTTCATTGATATGTCGGCACAGGCAGTGCCCATAATGCTTGGTACCATAAAATTTCGGCAGGTAATGTCGCAATCCAGTAAGGGTTTGTAGTGACCCTTGAAACCTGCGGCAAAGGCCCGCAGGATAGTTTGACATACTTCGAACTATTCGATACATTTCGAACTGACTACAAGCCTTGTCAGGAGACAAACATGAGCGCCAAACCCGCGCAGGAACTGAAAACCCTCACGATCAATGGCAAGCAGCGCTACCACGAGCCGGCGCCCGAGCATATCGACACCGAGGCCTTCCGGCAGGTGGTCATGAGCCGGCGCTCGGTGCGCAAGTTTACCAGCAAGCCGATTCCGCAGGCGGTGCTCGATGACTGCCTCGACATGGCCCTGCTCGCGCCCTGCTCCTCCGGCTTGCAGCCCTGGGAGTTCTACGTGGTGCGATCAAAGGACAAGAAGGCGAAGCTGGTCAAGGCCTGCATGAGCCAGCTGGCCGCCAAGACCGCTGCCGAACTGATCGTCTGCGTGGCCCGCACCGACCGTGTGGACGAGTTTTCACGCATGATGCTGCGCGAATGGCCCATGCCGGAGGTGCCAACACTGGTGAAGCGCTATTACCAGCTCATTCCCTACAACTACGCGCCGGGCCCCCTCAACAGCTTTGCCATGGTCAAGAAGGCGGCGTTTGCGGTGGGCGGTCTGGTTGCCCCGGTGCCACGCGGTCCCTTTACCCACAGCGAAGTCGAGCTGTGGGCGGCCAAGAGCACGGCGCTGGCCTGCGAGAACCTCGTGCTGGCCTTCCGCGCCCATGGCTTCGATACCTGCATGATGGAGGGCTATGACGAGGTGCGCGTGCGCAAACTGCTCAAGCTTCCGGATGCGTCCTTTCCCATCATGGTGATCGGCGCTGGTGAACGTGCCGATGACGGCGTGTTCTGGCCGCAGGTGCGCTTTGACCGCGAGCTGTTTGTGCACGAAGTCTGAGCCGCTGCTACAACGAGAAAGGCCCCGGCGTACAGCGCCGGGGCCTTTCTCATTTGCTCAGGACAAGCTGCCTTATTCGTCGGTTTCCGAGCACTCTGCGTTACCTGGGTCCATCTGGCAGCGCAGCTTTTTCAGCAGGTGCATCATGTTCTTGTCGTAGATGCCCTCGGCGGTCAGCTGCAGGCGGGCTTCGCGCATGATGCGGGTGTATTTGTCCTTGTCAGCCGGGCTCAGGTCCATCCACTTGTCGGCGGGAATGTCCTTTTCCGAGTGGCTGATCAGGGCGAAGGCCTTGGGCATCTGGCCGGCAACATATTCACGGCACTTCTGTCCGAAGTCCGCCGGGAACTTGTCACGGTGGATGATCATGGAGGCGGTCATTTCAATCAGCGGGAAGCGGAAGATGCCACCGGCCGTACCAACACCCTTGTAGAGCTCCAGCGGCTTGTAGGCCACGGCGGGGGCGGCGACGATATCGACCTGCCCGTTATTGAACTTGCCGGCAAAGTTGGTGATGTCGGAAGCCACCGGCTGCGCGCCCAGCTGCTGCACCATCTTGGCTTCGGACTTGTCCCATTCCAGCACGGCAATCTTCTTGCCGGCGGCCTTTTCGATGGAGTTGATGTTGCGGTCACGCACCATCACGTACACGCCACCCAGGGGGATGATGCCGACCACTTCATAGGGGCCGTTGATCATGCGCGACGCCATCTTGGGGCTGGCCAGCGCCTGGATGAGCGCCTGTATGTGCTTCTGGTCAGGCACGGCGCCGATGGAGTCGATGCTGCCGGTAAAGGGGTTGAACTCACGCACGCGCAGGGTGGTGACGGCCATGCCGTCGCACTGGCCGGCCTTGAAGTCTTCCGAGAGTACGCCTTCATCGGTATAGGGCTTGAGGATCATGTCCACGCCCCAGCTCTTGGCGATCAGCGCCTGATCCTTGGCCATGCTGAAGGCATCACCTTGCGCGCCCACCGGGTCAAAAATGCAGAAGGTGGCGGTGGTGTTGGCGGCGGCAATGCCCGACATCAGGCCGAGCGTGGTCGCCAGCGCCAGTCCGAGGCATTTGCGTAGGGGGTGTCTCAACATGGGGATTGACTCCAGGGGGTTGAAAATAGGCGGCTGGTCGCACAAAAGGCAGCCTGAGGTCGTGTCAGGCGGCGGACAAATCCGGGGTACAGAGCGCGAGGTTATAGCACAGGACTCTGCCGTATTGGCTGGCGGACTCTGGTCACTCATTCTGCACTGGCTGCCAGTATTGCCGGTTAGTGGCGTTTCTGGAATGGCCGTTTGGCGCGGATTGCCGGCAGAAAAGCGAATTTGCCAGCCGGGTATCAAATACAGGAGGCATGCTACCATCAACACTTCTAACGTGCCGGGATTCTCCATGCCATACACGGCTCTTGTACAACGCTTTCCACGCCTGCCGGACTTTATCGCGCTGGCGCGCCTGAACCGGCCCATCGGGGTCTGGCTGCTGCTGTGGCCTACGCTGTGGGCGGTCTTCATTGCCGGGCAGGGTGCGCCCTCCGCACGTATCCTGCTGGTGTTCAGCGCTGGCGTGGTGCTGATGCGCTCCGCCGGCTGCGTTATCAATGACTACGCCGACCGTGATTTCGACGGCAAGGTCTGGCGCACCCAAGGTCGGCCACTCGCCACGGGTAGAGTGCGGCCCAGGGAGGCACTGGCGTTTTTTGCCCTGCTGGTGGGGCTGGCCGCCCTGTTGCTGCCCTTCCTCAACCTGACCACCTTTTACTGGTCTTTTGGCGCGCTGGCGATTGCCGTGGCCTATCCTTTCATGAAACGTTATACCTTCCTGCCGCAGGTGGTGCTGGGGGCGGCGTTTTCCTGGGGCATACCCATGGCCTTCACCGCGCAGAACCAGGTTCCCGGCGTGGTCTGCTGGCTGCTCTACGCTGCCAACCTGTGCTGGACGGTGGCCTATGACACGCAATACGCCATGGCCGACCGGGCCGATGACCTCAAGGCCGGCATCAAGTCCACGGCCATCCTGTTCGGGGCGTGGGACCGCTTCATTATTGGCTGCCTGCAGGCGATGTTCCTGCTGGCGCTGGCCCTGCTTGGCTGGCTGCTGGGGTTGGCATGGCCCTTCTACGCGGCGCTGGCGGGTGCGGCCATCCTGTTTGGCTGGCAGGCACGCATGACCGCCGCCCGCGAGCCGGCAGCCTGTCTGGCGGCCTTCCTGCACAATCACTGGGTGGGGGCCCTGCTGTTTGCCGGGCTCTATCTGGGCTACCTGCTGAAACCGTCTGTCGCATAAGGAAGCAAATATTACTGTGGCGATAATTTATTGTTATGTATACGGATTTTACACTCCGACTGTAATATTTCCTTAACATGCAGACGTTGTAATACGCTCGTCATCAAACACCTTGAGCCATGTGGCCATGAAAAATGAACGCATCCTGATTGTTGACGACGAAGCGGCCATCCGCGAGATGATCGCCATCGCCCTCGATCTGGCCGGCTTCGACTGTATAGAGGCCGAAGACGCCCTGCAGGCGCACCACAAAATCGTCGACGAGCGCCCCAGCCTCATCCTGCTCGACTGGATGCTGCCGGGCATGAGCGGCATCGAGCTGGCCCGCCGCCTCAAGCGTGAGGAGGCCACCAGCGAGATTCCCATCATCATCCTCACCGCCCGTGGCGAGGAAGACAACAAGATCCAGGGCCTTGACGCCGGTGCTGACGACTACATCACCAAGCCCTTCTCCACCCGCGAGCTGGTGTCGCGCATTCGTGCCGTGCTGCGCCGTACCAGCGCACTGAATGCCGAAAAAGCCATCGAGGTCGAAGGCCTGCGCCTCGACCCGGTCAGCCACCGCATTACCGCCAATGAAACGCCGGTGGAAATGGGCCCTACCGAGTACCGCCTGCTGGCCTTTTTCATGAGCCACCAGGAACGCGCCTACTCGCGCTCGCAGATGCTGGATCAGGTCTGGGGCGGCAACGTGTATGTGGAAGACCGTACCATTGATGTGCATATCCGCCGCCTGCGCAAGGCGCTGGAAGGCCATGGCTATGACCGCTTCATCCAGACAGTGCGGGGTACGGGTTACCGCTTCTCCACCAAGGTCGATAACAAAGCCGAGGCCTCGTGATTGATCTGCCCCGCCAGGAACTATGGCGACTTATCTATGTTCTGGCCCTTGGTAGCGGGCTGGGCTGGCTGGCGGGGAGTGCAAGCTGGGGGCTTTGTGGCGGCCTGCTGGCCTATATCTTTTTTTATCTGCGCAATCTCCAGAAACTCTACCGCTGGCTGAAGGAAAACCCCGAGGGCGAAGTGCCCGACGCCAGCGGCCTCTGGGACGACATCTTCCACAGCATCTATCGCCTGCAAAGCGGCGAGCGTGGCGCCCGCGAAACCCTGCTCAACATCATCGACCGCGCCCGCGCCTCGGTATCGGCACTGCACGAAGCCGTGGTGCTGATCGACGCCAATGGCAACCTGGAGTGGTGGAACCCGGCGGCAGAAAGCCTGCTGGGCCTCAAGAGCCGTACCGATATCGGCCAGCCCGTTACCAACCTCATCCGCGACCCGGCCTTTGTGCGCTATTTCGAGCAGGGCCCCTACGAAGACGGCTTGCAGATGCCCTCCTTCGTCAATCCTGGCCGCCACCTGCAAATCGAGCTGACGGCCTTTGGCGGCAATGACCGCCTGATGATCGTCTACGACGTGTCCCGCCTGCACAATCTGGAGCAGATGCGAAAAGACTTTGTCGCCAATGTCTCGCACGAACTGCGCACGCCGCTCACTGTGCTCACCGGCTACCTCGAAACCCTGCTGGGCAATGCCGAGCAGATCAGCCCGCGCTGGCTGCGTGCCCTGCAACAGATGGAACAACAGGCGGGGCGCATGACCAATCTGGTGAACGACCTGCTGCTGCTCTCGCGTCTGGAAAACGACCCGGTGCAGCCGGAGGCGCGCCCGGTGAGCGTGGCCGTGCTCCTGCAGCAGATCCGTAACGAGGCAACGGCCTACGGGCTGGAAAAGCACCACAGCATCACGCTGGAGGCCGACAACGACCTGCGCATTCTCGGCTTCGAGAATGACCTGCGCTCGGCCTTTTCCAACCTCGTCACCAATGCCGTGAAATACACCCCGCCCAATGGCAAGATCGCCATCCGCTGGTGGGCTGACGACAACGGCGCCTACCTGAGCGTGCGCGACAACGGCCTCGGCATCGAGCGCAAGCACCTGCCCCGCCTGACCGAGCGCTTCTACCGTGCCGACGCCGCACGCAGCACCGCCACCGGCGGCACCGGGCTGGGGCTGGCCATCGTCAAGCACGTGCTGTTGCAGCACAAGGCCACACTCAGGATCGAGTCCGACCTCGGCAAGGGCTCCTGCTTTACCTGCGTGTTCCCGGAAGCTATTATCCTGCCCTGAATTCACAAATGGGCGGCTGGCAATTTCCCTGTTCGCCAACAGGCCCCCGCATGTCCCCGGAAAAAAAAAGCACCCTGCCCCGCATAGCGATTGCCTTCAATCTGGTCGTCCTGCTGCTGGCGCCCCTGTCCCTGGCCTGGAGTTGCATAGGCCTGAAAATCGGCAGCTGGTCAGCCGTTTACTCGCTGGGCTTTTCCCTGCTGTGTCTGCTGCTGTTTGTGCTGCTGACACGCAGTTGGCGTGGCTTTTTTCTGTGGAACCTGCCCCTGCTGCTACTCTCGCCCGTATTCGCCTGGTTCATGTTCACCTTTGGAGAGCCGCCCGACCAGAATGCCATGGTCACCATAATGACGACCACGGCTGAAGAGTCTCTGGGCTTTATCGACCTTTTTCACCTCTGGCCTCCCATCATCGTCGCGCTGGTCTTGCTGGCCTTGTATATCCTCTGCACCCTGGGATTGCGCAGCCGACCCCTGCCCGAGTTGCTGCGCAAGCTCTACCTGTGGTTGTCGGTGCCCGCCCTGCTGCTGCTGATCATGATGCCGGTACGTGAAGACACCGGCATCATGATCGATACGGACGAGACCCTGCACCTTTTCCTCAGCTCCACCTATCCCTTTGGCGGGCTTGTCAGCATTATCGGCAGCACCATGGGCTCGCTGGATGCCATGGGCTATTTCGCCACGAAAATTCCCTACCATGCCGTCACCCTGCACCCCGATACCGTGCCGGAGACGGACATTCTGGTGATTGGCGAGTCGGCGCGGGAGGACGAGTTTCACCTCAATGGCTACAGCCGGCAGACCTCGCCGCACCTGGATACCATCAGCAACCTGATTTCTTTCAAACGCGCGTACTCGACCGCCAACCTGACGCTGTATGCCGTACCCATGCTGGTAACCGGAGCGCGGCCAGCGCAATATCAGGCCAGCGCGATTCACGGCAATATTGTGGATGTGGCGAACGAAGCCGGCTTTTTTACCGCCTGGCTTTCCAACCAGGAAGTGTTTCTGGCGACCATTTTTCATCCCACCCCAACCGTGTGGAGAGAGCCCTCGGACATCACCAGTCACGGCAGCATACGCTCGCGGCCGGACGGTGTGCTGATGCCGGCCTTTCGTGAGGTGGCAGCGGGCCCGGCACCACGCAAATTCATCGTGCTGCACACCTATGGCAGCCACTGGAAATATACACAGCGCCTGCCGGACGACGGCTTCAAGTTTTCCGGCAGTCGCAACGAGGCCTTGGCGGCGCTGGGCACCGACCAGAGCAATATCACGTCGCAGAACCTGTACGACGACACCATTCTTTATACCGACAACATCCTCGCCCAGATCATCCAGACGGCGCAGACGCTGCCGGGTCGGGTCAGCATCACCTATGTGTCTGACCACGGCGAGGACCTGTACCTGCGCGACGGCGCCAGTGGCCATGGCTTTGATACCTTCTACCTGCCCGAGACCCATATCCCCCTGATGTTCTGGGCCAACGCACGCTATATCCACGACCGCCCCGAGGTCTGGCAGGCCTTGCAGCGACAGCAGGATACGACGGTCTCGCAAGACGCCGTGTTCTATACCCTGTCGTCTATAATGGGCGTGGGCTTTCCCGGCCTTGACGCCCGGCGCGACTTGACATCACCCCTTTTCAGCCCCGTCGATCTGGCCAGCCTGCAATTGCTGACAGGTATCAATGGCAAGCTGGCCTATGTCCACGATGCCAAAGACTGGCATGGCGTCCCGCGGTAAACCGTAGAGGTTTTTGGCTATGACAGTTTTTTCCGAATACGAAAATTATGATGCACTGGGTCTGGCGGAACTGGTGCGCAAGGGAAGTGTCAGCCCCGACATGCTGCTCGACGAGGCCATCCGCCGCGTGGAAACGCTCAATCCCTCCATTAACGCGGTGATTGCGCGCTTTGATGCCACCGCCCGGCAGTCCCTGCCCTCGCTGTCTGCGGAGGCGCCGTTTTACGGCGTGCCTTTTTTGATCAAGGACCTGCTGGCCGACTACGCCGGCCAGGCCATGGGCTCGGGCTCGAACTTTGGCCGCCGTTATATTGTGTCAAAAGCCGACAGCGCGCTGGTACAGCGGCACAAGGCCGCCGGGCTGGTGATTTTTGGCAAGACCGCCACCCCGGAGTTTGGCCTGACGCCCTTTACCGAGCCGGTGGCCACCGGCATTACCCGCAATCCCTGGAATACCTCGCGCACGCCCGGCGGCTCCAGCGGCGGCTCGGCGGCAGCCGTGGCGGCGGGCATAGTACCCATGGCCTCGGCGGGCGACGGCGGCGGCTCCATCCGCGCCCCGGCATCCAGCTGTGGACTGTTCGGGCTCAAGCCCTCGCGCGGGCGTAACCCGGTGGGGCCGGACGGCGGTGATCACTGGTTCGGTTTTGCGCAGGAGCACGCCGTCACCCGCAGCGTGCGCGACAGTGCCGCCCTGCTGGATGCTACCCAGGGCGCGCTGCCCGGCGCCTGGTTTGCCGCGCCGCCGCCTGCCCGGCCCTTTCTGGAAGAGGCCCGCACGGCGCCGGGCAAGCTGCGTATCGGCTATTCCGTGCAGCCCATCATCAGCCGCCTGCTCCACCCCGAGTGCCGTGCCACCGTCGAGCATACCGTCAAGCGCCTGCAGGACCTGGGACATGTGGTGTCGCCCTGCGAGCCCTATATCGACAGCGAGGATTTCATTTTTCATTATGCGCGCCTGCTGGCGGCGGATACTGCCGCCAGTATCCGCGAAATGGAGCAACTGGCCGGGCGCAAGGCGGCGGAAGATGACTTCGAGCCACGCACACGGGCGATGGCGTCCATCGGTCGCGCCATCAACAGCGAGGAGGTCGTGGAGTCTTGCTGGGCCTTGCAGAAAATGGCGCGCGCCTATGCCGATACCATCGGCCGTTTTGATGTGTTTGTCAGCGCGGCGCTGGGCGAGCCACCCATTGTCATTGGCGGGCTGGCGCCCAAGCTGAGCCAGCGGGTAGCCTTGCGGCTGGCGAACAGCCTGCCCTTGGGCAGCATTTCCAAGCGGCGCGAATTCCTGCTGTCGCAGGGGCGGGAGATTTTTGACTATACCGCCTACACCATGCCGGCCAATATTGCGGGCTTGCCGTCGATGTCGGTGCCGCTGGACTGGAGTGTGGATGGCTTGCCGATAGGCACGCTGTTTACGGGGCGATTCGGGGATGAGGCCACTCTGTTCCGGCTGGCAGCCCAGCTGGAACAGGCGTTTCCGTGGTTTGACAAGCGCCCGCCGCGGAGGTGAGCGCTGCGCTCACCCCGATCAGGCCTCAAGCTGAGGCAGGAATACCGGAAGCAGCTATTGCCGAGTCCGGCTGAGTAGCCCTGCCTGCTTAGCGGTAATGCACCTGCTGACTGCCGGCATGACGTGGTGTCTCTCCGCTGAGCCGGATAACATCCAGCACCGGCTGGGGATAAAGCCCGACGATCAAGGTCAGGGCCGCCAGCGCCAGCACCATGACTCCGCCAAACCGGCGCCCCCAATCCCGTGGCGCATCATAACGACGCATACCGGCCGAGGGCAGGAAGAGCGTGGTGACGACACGCAGGTAATAGAACAGACCCACTGCAGACCCCGCCACCAGGGCCGCCAGCAGGCTCCACACCCAGAGATTGCCGAAGTCGGTGCCCTCCGCAAAAATCCCGCCCAGCACGATATAGAACTTGCCGATAAAGCCGGCAGTCATGGGGATGCCGGCCAGCGACAGCATGGACACGGTCAGCACGGCGGTCAGGAAGGGCCGGCGCCAGAACAGGCCACGGTACTCATGCAGGGCGTCGGCATCCTTGCCCTGATAGGGGCTGGACATGAGCGTGACCACGCCGAAGGCCGCCAGCGTACTGATGACATAGGTCACCAGATAAACGGACACCACCTCGAAGCTGATTGCGCCAGCCATCAGGGCGATCAGCAGGTAGCCGAAATGGGCGATGGAAGAGTAGCCCAACAGGCGCTTGATATTGTTCTGCATCAGCGCCAGCAGGTTGCCGATGGCGATGGACACGATCGCCAGCACCGCCAGCACGTGCAGCAACAGACCCGAATGCACGGCCTGGCTGAATATCAGGAAGCGGGTGAACACGGCAAAGATGGCCAGTTTGCTGACCGAGGCGAGGTAGGCCGACACCGGGGCCGGCGCGCCCTCGTAAACATCGGGCGTCCACAGATGGAAAGGCGCCAGTGACAGCTTGAAGCCAAAACCCACCAGCATCATGGCCAGCCCGGCCAGCTCGACGGGGTTCTTGATACCCATGGACATATCCTGGCCAAGCTGGCTGAAATCGAGGCTGCCGCAGTCGGCATAGAGCAGGGCCATGCCAAAGAGCATGAAGGCTGAGGCAGCGGCGGACAGCAGCATGTACTTGAGGCCGGCCTCCAGCGATTTCTGCAGGCGGAAGGCGTAGGCGATCATGCCGTAGATGGGTACCGAGAGCAGTTCGAGCCCGATGAAGAGGCTGGCCAGGTTATGGCAGCACACCAGCACCAGCGCCCCCAGCGCGGAAATCGAGAGCAGCAGGTACATCTCTTCCTTGTTGCCGGGGAAGCCTTCCATATAGGCGTGGCAGAGGGTGGCACAGGCCAGCGTGGCACCCAGCACCAGCGCCATGTAGAGGCAGGAAAAGCCATCCACCACGATCAGGGGCGTCACCTGAACGGGGCCGACGGTATGGACAATAAGGCCTACCCACACGACCGAGAACAGGGCCAGATTAAGCCCCGTCACGGTCAGGGTGGCGTTCCACCAGTGGTTGCGGCGCACGGCGATGAACAGCATGACCAGGATGGCGGTCGCACTCGTGATCAGCAGCGGCAGCATGGCAATCATCTGCAACAGCAGTGGGTTGATCAGTTGGGGCGGAAGTAGCGTCGGCATAGTCATCACAGGGCAGCGGTAGGCAAGACCGGCAGGGCGGCGGCGGAAGAATAGGCATGCTGCACATTGGCCATCACGGCAGCCGAGGTGTTGAGCACCAGCTGGGGATAGAGGCCCAGTACCAGCAGCACGACGATCAGGCAGAGCATGGTGGCAATTTCGCGCGGGTTCAGGTCTTCCATCTGCTCGCTGGTGCGGGCCTGACCGTAGAAGGCGCGCTGCATCATCAGCAGGGTGTAGACCGCCGCCATGATGAGGCCACCGGCCGCGACGATGGTGACGGTGCCGGCCACCTTGTAGCTGCCCAGCAGAATAAGGAACTCACCGACAAAGTTGCCAAGGCCCGGCAGGCCCATGGAGGCGGCGGCAAAGAACAGGGTGATCGGCGGCAGCACGGCAAAGCGCGACCACAGGCCGCCCATTTCGCGCAGGTCGCGGGTGTGCAGGCGTTCGTAGATTTCACCGCAGAGAATGAAGAGGGCCGCGGCGGAAATACCGTGCGCCATCATCTGCATGACCACGCCCTGCAAGGCCATGGTGGTGCCGGCATAAATGCCCACGAGCACAAAGCCCATATGCGATACCGACGTGTAAGCCACGAGGCGCTTGATGTCGTTCTGCGCGCAGGCCATGAAGCCGCCGTAGAAAATGCCGAACACGCCCAGCCACATGGCGACAGGCGCAAATTCCTGCGAGGCATGCGGAAAGAAGGGCAGGCTGAAACGCATGAGGCCATAGGCGGCGGTCTTGAGCAGGATGCCGGCGAGGTCCACCGACCCGGCGGTGGGCGCCTGCGCGTGGGCGTCGGGCAGCCAGGAGTGCACCGGCACCACCGGCAGCTTGACCGCAAAGGCGACAAAGAAGCCGAGCATGAGCATCCACTCCACCGAGTGGCTCATGGGCGTGTTCAGCAGCACCTGATAGTCAAAGCTCAGCTGGCCGGTGGCATGGAAGTGCACCAGCACCAGCCCGACGATGGCAAGCAGCAGTATCAGACCGCTGGCCTGGGTGAAGATGAAGAACTTGGTGGCGGCGTAAATCCGGCTCCTGCCCCCTGGCGTGTTGTGGCCCCACAACGCGATCAGGAAGAACATGGGCACCAGCATCATTTCCCAGAAGAAGAAGAACAGGAACATGTCGAGCGCAAGGAAGATGCCGATCACACCGCCGAGGTTCCACAGCAGGTTCAGGTAAAAGAAGCCGACATGGCGCTGGATTTCACGCCAGGAGCAAGCCACGGCCATGACGCCGAGGAAACCGGTCAGCAGCACCATGAGCAGGGACAGGCCGTCGAGCCCGAGGTGGAAGCTGATGCCCAGCGGCGTAATCCAGGGCAGGTGCAGCTCCCGCTGCCACACATGCTGCGGCCCGGCGCTGAGGCCGGACATCAGGTTGTAATTGCCATCGAACCAGAGGTGTACCGCCAGCGCCGTGGTCAGCATCATGGACAGCAGGGCAACCCAGCGCGGGAACCACAGACCGATACGCTCGCCCTGCCAGCACAGCAGACCGCCGATGAAGGGGATAAGGATAAGCCAAGCCAGAATCATGTCAGACCAGTTCCTGTTGTATACCAGATCAAGTGAGGGAGGCCCTGAAAATTCGGGGCCTCCGCAGCACACGGATGTGCTGCCCGCCAATCAATCACGCCGTGATTGATTGGACGTGAGTCAGATCAAAACCATTACGGCAATCACCACCACGGCGCCCATGGCCATGGTGGCGGCATACCAGCGCACCTGACCGTTTTCGGTGGAGGCCATCAGCCGGTTGCCAAAGCGCGTCAGACGTGGAATGAGGCCGATACCCTGATCGAACACGTCACCGCTGTTCACCCGCACGATCCACATGAAGGGGCGCACGAAAATGAGGTCATAGAGCCAGTCGAAACCCCAGGCATGCAGCCAAAGCGTGCCCAGCAGCTTGCCCGGCCCCGAGGCCGCCAGCGCGGTCACAAACTTGCGGTCGCCCAGGTACAAGAGTGCGGCGATGGCGATACCTATCAGGCCCACGCCGCCGGACAGCAGCTCGACGTGCATCTTGGTGGCTTCGTCCACCACCGTCGCAATCGGCAGCACGCCATTGAGCGGCGGCACGATAATGGCACCCACAAAGGTCGAGAGAATCAGCAGCACGGACAACGGCAGCCAGTAGGCAATACCGTGGATTTCATGGGCGTGGCCGTTTTCCTTGCCGTGAAAGACCACGAAGATCAGGCGGAAGGTATAGATGGAGGTGAGGAAGGCGCCCAGCAGGCCGGCATAGAACAGGCCCATATGGTCGTTGGCATAGGCCTGCGCCAGTATCGCGTCCTTGGAGTAGAAGCCGACGGTGACAAAGGGGAAGGCAGCCAGCGCACCGCCGCCGACGAGGAAGCAGGCATAGACCAGCGGAATCTTTTTCCACAGGCCGCCCATCTTGAAGATGTTCTGCTCGTGGTGGGTGGCGATGATGACCGCACCCGCCGAGAGGAAGAGCAGAGCCTTGAAGAACGCGTGTGTCATCAGGTGGCCGATGGAGGCGCTCCAGGCACCCGCGCCCAGCGCCAGGAACATGTAGCCGATCTGGCTCATGGTCGAGTAGGCGAGGATGCGCTTGATATCGGTCTGCACCAGCGCGGCAAAACCAGCCAGCACCAGCGTAACGGCGCCGACGATGCCCACCAGCTCATGAATGTCCGGCGCCAGCAGGAAGAGCACATGGGTACGGGCGATCAGGTAGACACCGGCGGTGACCATGGTGGCTGCGTGGATGAGGGCGGACACCGGCGTGGGGCCGGCCATGGCGTCGGCCAACCATGTCTGCAGGGGCAGCTGCGCCGACTTGCCCACCGCGCCGCCCAGCAGCATCAGGGTGGCAAAGGTAATGGCGCTGGAGCCAACGGCAAAGTAGGAGGGAGCGTCCTGCAACACGGTCTGGATGTCGAGGGTGCCCAGTTCGCGGTACAGGGTGAAGAGGCCGATGGCCATGAACACGTCGCCCACGCGGGTGACCACGAAGGCCTTGCGTGCGGCCAGACCGTTGGCCGGGTCCTTGTAGTAAAAGCCGATCAGCAGGAAGGAGCAGAGGCCCACGCCTTCCCAGCCGAAATACAGCAGCAGCAGGTTGTCGCCCAGCACCAGCAGCAGCATGGAGCCGACGAACAGGTTCATATAGGAAAAGAAGCGGCCATAGCCGTCTTCCCCTCGCATATACCACGAAGCAAACACGTGAATCAGGAAGCCGACACCCGTCACCACGCCCAACATGGTCAGCGACAGGCCGTCGAGGTAGAAGCTGATTTTCGGGTTGAAATTATCCACCTGCATCCAGGTCCACAGGGTCTGTACATAGGCGCTGCCCGGCGGTGCCTGCAGGAACTGGTAACCCACCCAGGCGGCGGTCAGCGCCGACAGGCCCATGGAGCCAACACCGATCACGGCGGCGACATTCTCGGACAGGCGGTTACGGCCCAGCGCCAGTATCACGAAGCCGATAAGGGGAAAGAGGACAGTCAGGAATAACAGGTTCATCCGCGCATCTCACTTGCCGCGTCAATATCGAGGGCATGGTAACGGTGGTAGAGCTGGAGCAGGATGGCGAGGCCGACACTGGCCTCCGAGGCCGCCAGACTGAGGATGAGGATGAACATGACCTGCCCGTCAGCATTGCCATAATGCCCCGGCTGCTGGTCCCAATACGCTCCGGCCACTACAAAGGCCAGGGCAGCGGCGTTCATCATCACTTCCAGGCTCAGCAACATGAAGAGAATGTTGCGGCGCACGAGCAGGCCGGTCAGCCCGAGGGCGAATAAAATCGCCGCCAGCGCCAGCCCCTGCTCCATCGGTAATGCATTCATACCCGTCTCAACCTTTGCCAAATTTAATCATTACCCTCCAGGGAGGGTTCGCTGCCGGTGTTTTAGCTCCCTCTCCCGAAGGGAGGGGACAAAACCGCCGCACTCAATCTTTCTCGGTATTCCGGCCCAGGTGATACGCGGTCACCAAAGCCCCGAGCAGCAGCATGGAGGCCAGCTCCACCGCCAGCAGATAGGGGCCATACAGCGCGATACCCACGATCTTGACAGAATCCTGCACCGGCGGGGCCGGCAGCAGCGGATAGTCGCTAGCCCGCTGCGCCAGACCTTCCGCCGACAGGATCGGGTGGCCGGGGCGGAACAGGCTGTAGCACAGCACGATCAGCAGCATGAAGGCCAGCAGGCCGGGGCCAGTCCAGGCGCCGGGCTTGAGCCACTGTTTTTCCTGCGCGATGGTGTGGGCGCCGAGGTTCAGCATCATCACCACGAAGACGAACAACACCATGATGGCACCGGCATAGACGATGACTTCCAGCGCCCCGGCAAACGGTGCCCCGACGACAAAGAAGATCATGGCCACGGCCAGCAGCGAGACAATCATGTACAGGAGCGCATGCACCGGATTCTTGCCGGTGATGACACCCAGGGTTGCCGCGATGGCGATGGCGGCGGCGCTGTAAAAAGCGAATTCCACGGTCGATACCTTTATTGGTTTACGTCTTTACTCCCTCTCCCTCCGGGAGAGGGTTGGGGTGAGGGGGTGTTAACCACTGACAATTAAGACTTCCCCTCACCCTAGCCCTCTCCCGGAGGGAGAGGGGACAAACACACTCACTTACGGCAGCAAACTCCGCACATCCACCGGTGCCACTTCGTTCTGCGCGGCGCCCTTGGGCTTGCCGGCGATCGACAGGCCGGCGACGCGGTAGAAGTTGTAGTCCGGGTACTTGCCGGGGCCGGAGATGAGCAGGTCTTCCTTCTCATACACCAGGCTCTGGCGCTTCAGCTCGGCCATTTCAAAATCGGGCGTGAGCTGGATGGCCGTGGTCGGGCAGGCCTCTTCGCACATGCCGCAGAAAATGCAACGCGAGAAATTGATACGGAAAAATTCCGGGTACCAGCGCCCGTCTTCCTTCTCGGCCTTTTGCAGGCTGATACACCCAACCGGGCAGGCTACTGCGCAGAGGTTGCAGGCCACGCAGCGTTCTTCGCCGTCGGGGTCGCGGGTGAGCACGATGCGGCCACGGTAGCGCGGCGGCAGGTACACCTCCTGCTCGGGATACTGGATGGTGTCGCGCTTGCGGAAGGCATGCATGAACACCATGTAGAGGCTGCGAACCTGACTCCAGATGCCATCAAGCACATTGATAAAGAAACTCATGACGGCACCTCAATGCGGCCCGGCGGCGAGAAGCACCACCGCGCCGGTCACCAGCAGGTTAATCAGGGTCAGCGGCAGGCAGACCTTCCAGCCAGCAGACATCATCTGGTCATAGCGCGGACGCGGCAGGGCCGCACGCAGCAAGATGAAGAAGGCAATAAAAAAGGTCGTCTTGCCGGCAAACCAGATAAAAGCGGGAATATACGTCAGAAACGGCAGGGTCTGGGCAAAGGGCGCCAGCCAGCCGCCAAAGAACAGGGTGACCAGCATGGCCGACACCACCACCACACCAACATATTCACCCACGAAGAACATGCCCCACTTCAGACCGGAATATTCGGTGTGATAACCGGCGGCCAGTTCCTGCTCGGCTTCCGGCAGGTCGAAGGGCGAGCGGTGGGCGACGGCAATGCCGGCCATGGCAAAGGTAAGGAAGCCGATGAACTGGGTAAAGATATACCAGTGGCCATTCTGCGCCAGCACGATGTCCTTCATGTTGAAGGAGCCGGCCTCGGCCACCACACCCATGACCGACAGGCCCATGAAGACTTCGTAGCAGAGGGTCTGGGCAGCGGAGCGCAGGCCACCGAGCAGGGCATACTTGTTATTGCTCGACCAGCCGGCAAACATGACGGCGTACACGGCCAGACCGGCCATGGCGAGGAAGAGCAGCAGGCCGATATTCAGGTCGGACACCAGCCAGGTGGGGCTGATGGGCACCGCGAGGAAGGCGATCAGCAGCGCGCTCATGGCGATGGCGGGCGCCAGCCAGAAGGTCAGCTTGTCGACAAAGGGCGGCGTCCAGTCTTCCTTGAAGAACATCTTCAGCATGTCGGCGGCCAGCTGGAATATGCCCTGCGGGCCGACGCGGTTGGGGCCGTAGCGGTCCTGCCACAGCGCCAGCAGGCGGCGCTCGACGAAGGACAGCAGGGCAGCGACGATGACGGTGCCAAACAGGATGATGAGGGTCTTGATGATCGCCAGAATAATGGCGATCACGTCGGGCGTGAACCAGGCCAGTATGCTGCTCATGCTACCCCTCCACTCACGCTGGCCCAGCCATTGGCACTAAAGGCCGGCACGCCTTCCAGCCCCACGGGCAGACCGACCGCACCCGCCGGCAGGCCGACGATACGCAGCGGCAAGGCTACCCTGGTGTTACCCAGATCAATGCTGACCAGCCCGCCTTCCTGCACGCCGAGGCCGGCGGCGTCGTGGGCATTGAGGGCGATATAGGCCGCCGGAATCTGGCTGCTGACCACATCGGCGCGGGCGCTCAGCTCCTCGCTGCCGTAGATATGGTGCAGGGGCAGCAGGCGCAGCTGGCCGCCACGCGGCTGGCTGGCGGCAGGAACCGCGTAATAGGCAAAAGGCGTCTGGCCCGGCTCCAGCAGGCGGGTGCCGGGGTCGCCACCGTTGAGGTGGCCGCCGATTTCGCTCTGGAACTTGTTCCAGCTCTGCGGCGAATTCCAGCCCGGCGCCCAGGCAAAGGGAATCAGCGGGCTGGGCTCGTTGGGGCCGCCGTAGCCTTCCATGGAGAAGGCCAGTGCGGAGTCCACGTCCTGCGAGGCGCGCGGCTCGTGCACGGTAATGCCGGCACGCATGGCAGTGCGGCCCGAGTAGCGACGCGGCGAACGCGCCACCTTCATGCCCTTGATACGGAAGGTGGCCAGCGGAGCAGCGTCGATGATGCCGGCCAGCTCGGGGAAGGTCTCGGCAATATGGGCGGTGACGTGATCGAGCAGATCCCAGACCGCATCCTTGCCGCGCAGGGTGCTGTGCAGGGCGTGGGCCCAGCGCCAGCTTTCGTGTATCAGGCAATTGGGGTCGTAATAGACGGGGTCGAAGACCTGGAAGTAGCGCTGGGCACGGCCTTCCATATTGACCATGGTGCCGTCGCCTTCGGCAAAGCTGGCGGCGGGCAGCAGGAATAGCGCCTTGTCGGAGGTCGGCGTCTGCTGGTGGTCGATGACCACGATGGTCTTGGTGGCGGCGAGTGCGGCATCCACCGTGGCGGTGGCGGCGCGACGGTAAAGGTCGTTTTCCAGCACGACGACGGCGTCAGCGGCACCACTGGCCAGCGCGCTCAGGGCGGCATCCAGCGGCTCGCCACCGAGCATGGCGAGGCCGAGGCTGTTCACCTCGGGCACCACCAGACTGATACCGGCGCCGGTCTTGCCCCTGGCTTGCAAGGCAGCGGCCACGTTGGCGGCGGCCTGCACCAGCGTATCGGAACCAAGGCTGGTGCCGGAGAGTACCAGCGGCTTGTCGGCGGCCAGCAGGTCGTTGGCGATCTGCGTGGCGGCCATACGGAGGTCGGCGCTGAGGTCAGCGACCGCCGGGGCGTTGCCGTCAATGATGTGGGCAACGGCAAAACCCAGCCGGGCCAGCTCATCGGGCGTGGCGATCAGGCTGCCGGTGGCAACATCGTCGAGCCGGGTGGGCGCGATACTGCCGATAAAGAAGGCGCTCCTGGCGTGCTGGCCGATATTGCCGATGGCCTCGGCCTGCCAGGGGCCGACCTTCTTGGCGGCGGCCATCTTGATAGCCTTGTTCTTGCTGGACTGACGCAGGGCCAGGGCCACGCGCGGCGCGGTCTGGGTGACGTCTTCACCGAGCAGGAAGATGCTGTCGAATTCTTCGATTTCGCGCAGCGCGGGGGTACGAACCGGGCTCGTCTTGAGTACATTCAGCACCAGCTTCAGGCTGGCAAACTCGGCGGCGCTGACGCCGGCAAAGTAGTTGTCGGCACCCACCAGCTCGCGCAGGGAGTGGTTGGCCTCAAGGCTGGCGCGCGGCGAGCCTATGCCGATGACGCGCTTGCGCTCGGCAAAGTGTGCGGCAATATTGTCCAGCGCCACGTCAACGCCCAGGTTCTGCACGCCGTGGGTAAGGCGCGACACGGGGGTGCGCGGCCTGTCCTTGCGATTGACGAAGCCATAGCCGAAGCGGCCACGGTCACAGAGGAAGTAGTGGTTGACGGTGCCGTTGTAGCGGTTCTCGATACGGCGCAGCTCGCCGTAGCGCTCGCCGGGGCTGGTATTGCAGCCGACGGCGCAGCCCTGACAGATGCTGGGCGAGAACTGCATGTCCCACTTGCGGTTGTAGCGCTCGGAGTGGGTGCGGTCGGTGAATACGCCGGTCGGGCAGACTTCGGTCAGGTTGCCGGAAAACTCGCTTTCCAGCACGCCGCTTTCGGCGCGGCCAAAGTACACATTGTCATGCGCGCCAAAGACGCCGAGATCGGTGCCGCCGGCATAGTCCTTGTAGTAGCGCACGCAGCGATAGCAGGCGATGCAGCGGTTCATCTCATGATTGATGAAGGGGCCGAGGTCCTGATTCTGATGGGTGCGCTTGGTGAAGCGGTAGCGGCGCTCGTGATGACCGGTCATCACGGTCATGTCCTGCAGATGGCAGTGGCCGCCTTCCTCGCACACCGGGCAGTCATGCGGGTGGTTGGTCATCAGCCACTCGACCACGGACTGGCGGAAGGATTTGGCCTCGGCGTCGTCGATGGAAATATAGGTATTGTCGGTGGCCGGGGTCATGCACGACATCACCAGCCGGCCGCGCTTGTCGTCGGCATTGGCGTACTGCTTGACCGCGCACTGGCGACAGGCGCCCACGGACCCGAGCGCCGGGTGCCAGCAGAAATAAGGGATGTCGAGACCCAGCGACAGGCAGGCTTGCAGCAGATTGTCTGCGCCGTCGACTTCCAGATCTTTACCGTCTACATGTATCGTGGCCATCAGGCGTGTCCCACCAAAAACTTTAAGCTTGTACCGCGATCTTCTCGGCGGCGATGCCGGCCTCGAATTCCGCACGGAAATATTTCAGGGCGCTTTGCAGCGGCTCCATGGCGCCGGGGGCGTGGGCGCAAAAGGTCTTGCCGGGGCCGAGGAAGCGCGTCAGCTGCTCCAGCACCTGAATGTCGCCTTCTTTCCCCTCGCCGCGCTCCAGCGCCTGCAGGAGTTTGACCGACCAGGGCAGGCCATCACGGCAGGGCGTGCACCAGCCACAGGATTCGGTGGCAAAGAACTGCTCAAGATTGCGCACGGCGGCGAGCATGCTCTGGTTATTGGCGACCACCATGATGAGGCCCGTGCCCATACGGCTGCCGGCCTTCATGATGGTGTCGTAGTCCATGGCCAGATTCAGGTGCTCGGGCAGCAGGAAGTCGGTGGACGCGCCACCGGGCAGCCAGGCCTTGAGCGTGAGGCCGTCTTTCATGCCGCCGGCCAGCTCCATGATCTCGGCGCCGGTGCTGCCGATGGGCAGTTCCCACAGGCCGGGCTTTTTCACAAGGCCGGAGGCGCCATAGAGCTTGGTGCCGGAGTCGGGGCTCTTGCCCTGCGACAGGCCCTTGAACCACTCGGCACCACGCAAAATGATGGCGGGAATATTGATCAGCGTTTCCACGTTGTTGACGATGGTGGGCCGGCCCCAGAGCCCGGCGATCTGCGGGAAGGGCGGCTTGCTGCGCGGGTTGGCGCGGCGGCCTTCCAGCGAATTGATCAGCGCGGTTTCTTCACCACAGATATAGCGGCCGGCGCCGGTGTGCACGTAAAGCTCGAAGTCCCAGCCGGAGCCGAGGATGTTCTTGCCCACCAGATTGGCGGCGCGGGCCTCGTCAATCGCCTTGTTCAGGCGCTCGGCGGCCAGATAATACTCGCCGCGCAGGAAGATATAGCCCTTGTTGGACTGGATGGCATAGGCCGACAGCACCATGGCTTCCACCAGCTGGTGCGGCAGCTTCTCCATGAGCATACGGTCCTTGAAGGTGCCGGGCTCCATCTCGTCGGCATTGCAGACGAGGTACTTGGGACCGGAATCCGGCCCCATGGGAATCAGCGACCACTTCACCCCGGTCGGGAAGCCCGCGCCGCCACGGCCACGCAGGTTGGAGTCCTTGACGATGCGCTGCACGTCGGCCGGCGGCATGGCGATAGCCTTGCGCAGCCCGGCATAGCCTTCCAGCGCCTCGTAGGCCCTGATGTCGAGCAGCGGCCGACCCTGATTGGCCTCAAGGCGCCAGGTTAGGGGCTTGGTCTCAGCGCTCATGTGTATTGCTCCAGCAGGGCCGAAATCTGGCTGATTTCCACCGGGCCGTGGGTATCTTCGTCGATCAGCAGGGTCGGGCCCTTGTCGCAGTTGCCCAGGCAGCAGATGGGCAGCAGGGTAAAGCGGCCATCGGCGGTGGTCTGGCCGAACTGGATGCCCAGCTTCTGCCGGAAGGCGGCGGCCAGTTCGTCGTAGCCGGTCAGGTGGCAGGCGATGCTGTCGCAGAGCGAGATGACATGGCGACCCACCGGCTGGCGGTAGATGCGGTTATAGAAGGTGGCCACACCGTCCACGTCGCTGCCGGGAATGCCCAGCACGGCGCCGATGGCGCTGATGGCGCCATCCGGCACCCAGCCATGGCGGGCCTGCACGATCTTGAGCGCGTCAATGGAGGCGGCACGCGCGTCATCATAATGATGCATGGCGTGCTCTATGGCTTCGCGGTCTGCGGTAGCCAGCTCATAGGATTCGCCACGCGTGGTGACGATCACTTTCGGATTGGGTTTAGCGGTCGACATCGGCCATCACAAAATCAATGCTTGCCAAATAGGCGATAAGATCCGGGATCATGCTGCCCCGGATCACCGAAGGAATCTGCTGCAAATGCGGAAAGCTGGGCGTGCGGATACGCGTGCGATAGCTCATCGTGGCGTGGTCCGAAATCAGGTAATAGCTGTTGATGCCCTTGGTGGCCTCGATCAGCTGGCTGGTTTCGCCCGCTGGCATCACCGGCCCCCAGGACACGTCCAGGAAGTGGGTGATGAGGGTTTCGATGTCCTGCAGGGCACGCTCTTTGGGCGGCGGGCAGGTCAGCGGGTGGTCGGCCTTGTAGGGGCCGGCCGGCATGTTCTTCAGGCACTGCTCGATGATGCGCAGGGACTGGCGCATTTCTTCGATACGCACCAGCGCGCGGTCATAGGCGTCGCCGTTATGGGCCAGCGGCACTTCAAAGTCGAAATTCTGGTAGCCGGAATAGGGGCGCGCCTTGCGCAGGTCGAAATCGACGCCGGTGGCGCGCAGGCCGGGGCCGGTGACGCCCCACTCCAGCGCTTCTTTCGAGTTGTACTGGGCGACATTGATGCAGCGGGCCTTGAGGATGCCGTTGCGGATGGCGGCCTTTTCATACTCGACGAGGCGCTTGGGCATCCAGTCGAGGAATTCGCGCACCTTGCGGTCCCAGCCCTTGGGCAGGTCGTGGGCGACGCCACCGATACGATACCAGGCCGGGTGCATACGGAAGCCGGTGACGGCTTCGATGACGTCATAGGCCTTCATGCGGTCGGTGAACATGAAGAAAATGGGCGTCATGCCGCCCACATCCTGGATATAGGTGCCGAGGAAGAGCAGGTGCGAGGTGATGCGGAAGAATTCCGCCATCATCACGCGGATGACTTCAACACGCGAGGGCACGGTGATGCCGGCGAGCTTCTCTACGCCCAGCACATAGGGCAGGTTGTTCATCACCCCGCCGAGGTAGTCGATGCGGTCGGTATAGGGGATGTAGGAGTGCCAGCTCTGGCGCTCGGCCATCTTCTCGGCGCCACGGTGGTGGTAGCCGATGTCGGGCACGCAATCGACGATTTCTTCACCGTCGAGCTGCAGGACGATGCGGAAGGCGCCATGGGCGGAAGGATGATTGGGGCCGAGGTTGAGGAACATGAAGTCCTCGTCCCTGGTGCCGCGCTTCATGCCCCATTCTTCGGGATTGAAGCGCAGCGATTCCTGCTCGGCGTCCTGACGCAGGGCGGTGAGCAGGAAGGGGTCGAATTCGGTGGCGCGCGCCGGGTAGTCCTTGCGCAGGGGGTGACCTTCCCAACTGCGCGGCATCATGATGCGGAACAGGCGGGGGTGGCCCTCGAAATGCACGCCGAAGAGGTCGTACACCTCGCGCTCATACCAGTCGGCATTGGGCCAGATGGACATGACGCTGGGGATGCTCGGCTTCTCGCCGGTGAGCGCCACCTTGATGCGGACATCGGAGTTACGCTCGATGGACAGCAGGTGGTAGAACACCGTGAAGTCGGACTTGGGCTGGCCCTGCCGGTGCTGGCGCAGACGCTCGTCGATGGCCGAGAGGTCATAGAGCATCACGTAAGGCTTGCTCAGGCCGCGCAGGAAGCGCAGCACTTCAAGCACGCGCTCGCGCGGCACCCAGAGTGTGGGCACCGTGTCCTTGGTGGGCTGAAACACGCAGGTTTCAGCCCCAAAACGCTCATGCAACTCGCGCACGACTTCGTGCTCGGTCGCCGGTGAGAGTGGGGCGTTATCAGCCATTTTCGTCGCCATCAAAACTAAAAACGGAATGCACCCTCCCCTTCAGGAGAGGGCCGGGGTGGCCAGACGCGGCCTGCTCACCCTGCGGATGCCCCCTGCTGCGCAGGGAGCTGCAAAATCATACTTCGTCTGGCGAGCGCAGATTGGTCACTGCGATGCGCTTGTCATGGCGCTGCTCACGCTGCGAAACTTCATTGGCACGGTACACGCCCTGATCGCCCACCACCCAGGACAGCGGACGCCGCTCCTTGCCGATGGAATCCTGCAAGAGCATCAGGCCCTGCAGGAAAGCCTCGGGGCGCGGCGGGCAACCGGGAATATAGACGTCTACGGGCAGGAACTTGTCGACGCCCTGCACCACGGAGTAAATATCATACATGCCGCCCGAGTTGGCGCAGGCACCCATGGAAATGACCCACTTCGGCTCCAGCATCTGTTCATACAGGCGCTGCACCACGGGGGCCATCTTGAGGAAGCAGGTGCCGGCGATGACGATGACGTCGGCCTGGCGCGGTGAGGCGCGGATCACTTCGGCGCCAAAGCGGGCCAGGTCATGCGGGGCGGTAAAGGCAGTGGCCATTTCCACGTAGCAGCAGGAGAGGCCGAAGTTGTAGGGCCACAGGGAGTTCTTGCGCCCCCAGTTAACGGCGCCATGCAGCATTTCCTCAAGCTTGCCCACGAAGACACTGCGGTCGAGCTGGCTCTGCAGGGGGTCCTGCACGATCTCGCGCTTCTGGATCGGGTAGACATCGTTGGGGCCGTCAGGATCGACGCGGGTCAGGGTGTAGTCCATGGTTAACCTCGTTCAGCAGCAGCGATGGGCTTGGCCACGCGCCGGCGGCGCGACTCCGGTGCCCAGTCGAGGGCACCCAGGCGCCACAGGTAAACCAGACCTGCCAGCAGCACCACGACAAAAATGGAAACCTCGGCAAAGCCCTGCCAGCCTGCCTCGCGGGCAACGACCGACCAGGCATAGAGGAACAGGGCTTCAACATCGAATATGACAAAAAACATGGCCGTCAGGTAGAACTTGGCCGACAGCCGCAGGCGCGCGCCGCCCTGCCCGACAATGCCGGATTCGAAGGGTTCATTCTTGGCACGGCCCCAGTCACGGCCACCCAGCAGCCAGGGAATACCCAGCATGAAGGCCAGCAAAAAGAGCACACCGCCCATGTAAACGGCGATGGTCCAGGGTTGTGTAAGGGATATTGAGGTCGGCACGCCGGGATTCCCATGAAGGCACAAAGAGAAAGTCAGCCATGCAGGCAATACCCGGGCGCCAGTCAACCCGCCATTGGGCAGGCCTGCATAAGGCGGCAATTATATGTGCCCTTGGTCGGTTTTTGCCAGCCGTAAGTCAAAGACAGTCCATAAAAGGCGTATTGACTACTGCCTGAAATGACAGAGATGACCCGCAGGATGGGTGGAGCGCAGCGATACCCATCCTGCCAGGGCTCCAATGGGGCGCTGAATCCAGTGCCGTCATGATGGGTATCGCTGCGCTCCACCCATCCTGCGGAGTGGCCGAAATGGCACATATGACATGCAAATCCACCATATACGCAACGTTGCGCATTATCGGTATGATGCCTCCTGCCGCACACCGATCATAAAAGACCGACGCCGCAAGGGTGCCGGCACAGGGAGTAAGCCATGTCTCGCCCAAGCATTTTCATTACCGGGGCCGCCGCCGGCATTGGCCGCGCCACCGCCCTTCTGTTTGCACGTCAGGGCTGGTTTGTGGGCCTGTTTGATATGGACGAAGCCGGGGTGCAGGCGCTCGCTGCCGAGTTGGGTGCGGAAAACGCGCTGGCGGGCGCGCTCAATGTGACCGAGGCCGATGCCTGGCAGCCGGCGCTGGCGACCTTCTTTGCCCGCACCCGCCGGCTGGACCTGCTGCTGAACAATGCCGGCATCCTCGCCTCGGGGCCGTTTGCCGAGATTCCGCTCTCGCGCCAGCACCTGATCGTCGACGTCAACATCAAGGGCGTGCTCAATGGCTGCCACGCGGCCCTGCCCTTCCTGCGCCAGACCCCCGGCGCCCGCGTCATCAACATGGCTTCGGCCTCGGCCATCTACGGCCAGCCCTCGCTGGCCACCTACTCGGCCACCAAGTTTGCCGTGCGCGGCTTTACCGAGGCGCTCGACCTGGAGTGGGCGGCTTTCGGCATCAAGGTCATGGACATCATGCCCCTGTTCGTCAGCACCCATATGGTCGATGGCATGAATGCCAAGAGCCTGAAGTCCATGGGTGTGAAACTCACCGCCGAAGATGTAGCCGCGACCATCTGGGAAGCCACCACCTACACCGGACGCACCCCTCGCGTGCACTGGACTGTGGGCCTGCAGGCCCGCCTGCTTCTTGCTACCTCCGGCCTGAGTCCGGCCTGGCTCAACCGCATGCTCACCCGCATCATCGCCACCGACCATTGAGGCCCGCCATGAACAGCCCAGCCCTCCTGCTGCCCAGCGGCATGCAACAACTGAACGATTTCACCGGCGCCCGCAGCGCCAGCGGCCCCACCGACCGCCTTGCGGAAGTACGCCGCCGCGCGCTGGGCTTTCGCGAGCACTTCCTCGCCGGCAACGAGGTGCTGTTTTACAAAAGCATCAATCTGGTACGGGTGCCTTACCCCAGCTGGTATGCCTATACCGGGGTGTTTGCCCAGGTACCCTACAAATTCCCCTACCTGCACCTGCTGAACCGCCTGTTCGTGGTGCAGTACCGGGATTTTGCCGGCGCGGTGAAGACCCTGCTGTTTTCGCCCTCGGACATTGACGGCAACCGCGAAACGCCGTTTTTCCGCCGGCTGGCTGACATGATGAAGGGGATAAAAGCCCTGGAAAGCGTGATGGCGCCGACCTTCAACACCGTGCACAGCGCGCTGGCCAGCACCGGCATACGCCCGGAGCAGGTGGACTACATCAGCTACGACCACCTGCACACGCAAGACCTGCGGCAGTGGCTGGGTCAGGGCCGGCAGCCAGGCTACTTCCCCCATGCCAAGCTGCTGATACACGCGCAGGAATGGGCCTCTGTCGCAGCCCTGCTGCCCTGCCAGGCCGACTGGTACTGCCCCAACGGCGCTGCCGGCATCGACCCCGCCCGGGTGGTCTGCTTCAGCGGCGACATCCAGCTGGGAGAGGGCGTGGCCCTGCTGCACACACCCGGCCACACGGAAGGCAATCACTCACTGGTGGCTCGTGTGGCCGACGGCGTCCGGGTAAGCTCGGAAAACGGCGTGGGCGCCGACGCCTATGCGCCGCAAAATTCGCGTGTCAACAGCATACGCCGCTATGCGAAGGCGACCGGTGTGGAGGTGATTCTGAACGGCAATACACTGGAAGGCAGCAACGAGCAGTACATCTCCATGGTCATGGAAAAAACCATCGCCGGCCCATCCAGCAACCCCGACTACCCCAACTGTGCCAGCAGCAGCGAAGCCACGCCCTACTGGCTGATTCCGGGGCATCAGGTGAGTTTTCTGCATGGCGAAGCGGAGTTCGGGCGGCCAGTGCTGGCCTGAGACGATTGGAGCGGGGGCTTTTCGACGCTACGGATTTCAAGGCTCAAGATTGCGCTGCCGGGGCTTCATGCCCCGGCTTCATGACCAACTGCGGTTATTGATCGTATTCCGAGAAATAGCCCTGCACATGCAGTCCACGGAAGAAAATCGAGAGGAATACCATTCCCAGTATGCCCGAGCAAAACCACCATATGAGCCAAGTCATCACTCATCACCTTTTGTCTTGAGAGTGGCCATGCCCTTTTATTCCCGTCTGAGTGCGCTCCGTATCCGACAAACAGACTTGCCGAACCGCGCCGAGGGGCATTGGTTAAGCTAATAATACTGTCTTTAATGGGAAAGAAACTGACTCAAACTGACATTATGGTCGCGAAGCTGTTCACATTTCGCTGCGAAATGCAGCTTTATGAGGGGTTTTTGTCAAGCGCCATGACCGCCCGGAGCAACCGTGTCAGAGGTGTGCTGTTTTACCTATCGGGGAACACTATGCAGTCCATCGCCCTGCTGGTCTTCCACCACGATCCGCTCCCCGAATATATAACCCTGCACACGCGCCGAGCGCAGTGGCGACAACTGCTCGTCGTTACTGCGCAGCTTGCGCCGCAAACGGCTCATGGCCGCCTCAAGACGACGCTCGTCAAAATGCAGATACTCATAGCCCAGGCTTTCAATCAGCTGACGACGCGGCACGACATTGGGAAAGGCCTGCGCCAGTTGCAGGAGCAGGCGGCTTTCGGTTTCGGTGAGAACGATGCGGCTGCCTTCGGGCGAAATAATACAGCGCTGTATCGGCAACAGCTTCCACAGGCCGTTACCGCTTGATGCGCTGCCAGAAGCAGCGCCCGTGCTGATCGGGATATTGGTCGCGGTGGCACTGGTGGCCATGCGCCGGCTAAGGCTGCTGATGACGGCAAGCAGCTCCTTGCTTTCCACCGGCTTGACCAGGTAAAAATCGGCACCGGTATTGAGCCCGGTCACGCGATCATGCACGGTGCCGCGCGCGGTCATCATGATGATGCCGATATTGGGATCGATGGCGCGCAGGCGATGGGCAATGGCGAGGCCGGTTTCGCCGGGCAAATTGATGTCGAGCACCACAATGTCAAAGCACTGGTCGATCAGGCCCTGGTCAAACGCCGGGCCATCGGCATAACCACAGACCAGGTAGCCGGCGTGCTGCAGCTGGAACACCAGCTCTTCGCACAAATCGGGATTATCCTCAACAACAGCAATCTGGATCACGGTGGCGGCCTGAGAAAGACATTGTCAAGAGAGTAGATTTAAACAGCGGGCACCGCCATCAATTTCAGACTGGCGACCTATTCGAGTCTGGCGGCACCATCGAGCGGCAGGCAAACTTCAAAACAGGCGCCGCCCGACTGCTCCCGATACATGAGCCTGCCACCGTAGCGCTCGATCAGGCTCCGTGCGATAAAGAGCCCGAGACCAAGGCCGGGTTTGCCGGCGCGATCGCCGCCCCGGTAATATTTTTCAAAAATGCGTTCGCGATCTTCCACCGGCACGCCGGGCCCCTGATCGGTAATGCTCCAGTACACCTCGCCCCGCGCCGGCCAACGGGTAATGACCACAATGATGGCCGATGCCTCCGGTGCATATTTGCAGGCATTGTCGAGCAGGTTGATCAGGGCAAACTGCAACAGATCCGGCTGTATTTTGATGACGGCCTGTGCTGCGCTGCTGTCGAGGTGGATGCGTGCCTGCAATTCGGCCGGCATCTGGCCGATGAGCTGGCGACTGAACGCGACCAGATCGACGGGCTCCAGAGCGGCGGGGTCTGCCTCACCCAGACGGTCGCGCTCCAGGCTCAGGCGCACCAGCAGGTCCATGCGGTGCACGGCATTGGCAATGCGGCTGTAGCGCTGTTCGCGCTCGCGGGCAGCACCGCTGTCGTGCAGGCGCAGGGAGCGCGAGGCCGCGTCGATAATGGCCAGCGGGGTGCGCAGCTCCTGCGTAATCATGGTCAGGAACTGCTCCTGCTCGTCGGCAAGTTCCTGTTGCTGCTCCAGTTGCTGACGCGCCACGATGGCTTCCTGCTCCACGCGCCGTATGTGCACCACCATGCTGATCTGCAAGGCGATCAGATGAGTCATATTGGCGATCTGAGTCAGGTAGGTCGTGCGTTCACTGGCGGGCAGCAGCCCCGACAGCGACAGCTCGGTCAGCCAGGCAAAAACCGCATACGCGGCGAAGGAGATGGCAAACATGCGATCCTCGCTATTGCCATAGCGAAGGCGCTGGTACATGGGCAGCAGGGCCAGCGTTACCGTCAGGGCCACGGCGGCCAGCATCCAGGGCGCTGCGCGTACATACCAGTCGCCTTCCAGCGCCGCGAGAGCCGTCAACAGGCCTGTGACCCCGGTCAGCACAAAAAAGCCACGCTGCCAGCGATAACCGTCCGCCATGCGCAACAGGCTCCAGAAAAACGCCATGCTCAGTGCCACCAGAACGCCGAGAAAGACGCCTACCAGGCGGTCAGATACCATCGGCCATTGTGGCAACAGGAATTCGGCGCTCATGCCGGTGAGGGTCATGGCCAACAGGAGCTGAATAACCAGATAGGCCAGATAGAGCATGTAAATACGATCACGGCTAAGCAGCACGTGCACCAGACTGAGCAGCAGGGCAGTAAAGATAATGCCCAGGAAGAGCCCGAAAACCAGCCAGGTATTGGCCGGGCTGCTCAGGAAGACAGAGGTGGGAATGAGCTTTAGCACGACCAGCATGGTACTGCTGGTCTGCACCCGCAGGAGCAGGGTGGAGTTGCCGGCAGGAACATCGAACTTGAACAGGAAGCTGCCGTAGCGGGCGTCACGGCTGCTGAAGGGCTGGCGGTCGCCGCTGTGCCGGGCCTGCACGCTGCCGTCGGCGGCAAACAGGTAGAGCTGCAAATCATCGAGATAAGAAGGCGGCACCTCGAACCACCAGCCGGAAGCTGCCCGCGCACGGTGCAGCGGCACGCGCAACCAGCAGGCCGCCGTCGTATAGCCGCGGCCGAGGCTGGCTGGCAAGGGCTGGAAACGGGTCTGGTCGTGCAGCAGCTGGGCAGCTGTCAACTGGCGCCGGGGGTCGCAGTACCAGGACAGCTCACCGTGGTTCAGGGTCAGCTCGCCATGCACCTGATCGAGATCAAGGGCGCTGGCGCCCCTGCCGGCCAGCAGGAGGCCAAACCACAGTATGAACAAACCCAAACGGCGCAATGCTGGCTCCCGGTGTCGCAGAGCCTGCTCACGGTCACCCGGCGATAAAACGGGTGAGCAGGCTCCCTGAGCAGCATGGCAGATGCACCGGGAGCGTCAAGAGGCTTGGCCTGCCTCAGACAGTCTCAAGCTCCTGCTCGGCCTCGCTTTGCTGCAAGGCCCACATATGCGCATAAACCCCTTCGCGCGCCAGCAGCTCGCGATGCCTGCCGCGCTCGACGATGCGGCCCTGTTCCATCACCAGTATCTCGTCGGCGTCCACCACGGTGGACAGGCGATGGGCAATGATGAGGGTGGTGCGGTTGGTAGCAATCAGCGCCAGTTCGGACTGGATGGCCTTTTCGGTGGCCGAATCCAGCGCGGAGGTGGCCTCGTCGAAAATCAGGATGGGCGGGTTCTTGAGGATGGTGCGGGCGATGGCAACGCGCTGCTTTTCACCACCCGAGAGTTTGAGCCCACGCTCACCCACAGTGCTGCTCCAGCCTTCCGGCAGGCTTTCGATAAAATCGAGGATGCGCGCCGAGCGGGCCGCTTCGATCACCTCGTCGCGGGTGGCCGAGGGCCGGCCATAGGCGATGTTGTAGTAGATGGTGTCGTTAAACAGCACGGTGTCCTGCGGCACGATGCCGATATGGGCGCGCAGGCTGGCCTGCGTCAGCTCGCGCACGTCGCGACCGTTGACGCGCACGGCGCCGCCGCTGATGTCATAAAACCGGTACATCACGCGCGACAGGGTGGACTTGCCCGCGCCCGAGCTGCCCACCACGGCCAGTGTGTGACCAGCGGGGATCGTGAAATTCACATCATGCAAAATCTGGCGATTGCTCTCGTAGGAAAAATCGACGTGCTCAAAGCTGAGCGTGGCCGCCGTGGTGTGCAGCGCAATGGCGTCGGGCGCGTCCTGGATTTCCGCATCGACATCCAGCAGGCTGAACATTTTTTCCATGTCGGTGAGCGCCTGCTTGATCTCGCGATAGGCCATGCCGAGGATATTCAGCGGTGCATAAAGCTGGATCAGGAAGGCGTTGACCGCCACCAGATCGCCCAGCGTCATCTTGCCCTGCGCCACGCCCGAAGCCGCAAGGTAAACCAGCATGGTGATGCCGATGGCAATAATACCGGACTGGCCGCTGTTGAGGATGCCGATGGACTGCTCGTTGCGCACGGCGGATTTTTCCCACTGCGCCATGGCCTCGTCGTAGCGGCGCGCCTCGTACTGCTCATTGCCGAAGTATTTTACCGTTTCAAAATTCAGCAGGGAGTCCACGGCGCGCACATTGGCCTTGGTATCCAGCTCGTTCATGGCGCGGCGATTCTGGTTGCGCCATTCGGTGACAACAATGGTGAAAACCGTATAGACCACGATGGTGCCGAGCGTGACCACGGCAAAACGCCAGTCGTACATGGTCACCAGAATGAAGGTAATCATGCCGATTTCGAGAATGGTGGGCAGGATATTGAACAGCATGAAACTGAGCAGGGAACCAATACCGCGCGTGCCGCGCGAAATGTCGCGGGTGACACCGCCGGTCTGGCGGTTGATGTGAAAGCGCAGGCTGAGCCTGTGCAGGTGGTTGAAGGTTTCCAGCGCCACGGCGCGGATGGAACCCTGCTCCACCTTGGCAAAGATGGCATCGCGCAGCTCGCCAAAGGCGGTGGAGAGCAGGCGCAGCAGGCCATAGGCCATGATGAGGCCCAGCGGCACCGTGAGATTGATGTGGCCGTGGCCCGTCAACTGGTCAACGATACGCTTCAATACCAGCGGAATGGAGACATTGGCCAGCTTGGCCAATACCAGACAGGTCAGCGCAAGAATGACCCGTGGCTTGTAGCGCCACAGGTAGGGAAACAGGGTCTTGAGCGTCTGCCAGTCGCTGCGGAGCTGGCGGCGGCCAGCCGTGTCAGGTGGAGCGGCATCAGGAACGGGGGGAGACATGGCAGCCCTTGGACGAAGGAAGTCAGGCCTATGATGGAGCTTGTGCGGGATATATCAAGTCGTGCCGGGCTTAAGGGGCTTCCGCCAGATCGGCCACGGCGTCTTGCTGCACCACGTTCACATCCTGCACATGGGCTTTCTGGTAGCGCTCCTCGACCACCACATTGCGCATGTTTTGCAGCGTGGCAAAGGGCGACTCCTGGATCAGCAGGTTGACGGCCCAGGCGGGCATATTGCCGGCGGGGTCGGCGTGGCCCTCCATGATGACGCGCACATTGCCGTCGGCCAGTGGCACGAAGGTCCAGTCATTGCGCAGGTCGTAGTAGCGCTGGAAGTCGGGATTCTCGGGGTAGCTGCCGCGCGGCGCGGCCTGACCGCGCATGTAGACGACGCGGCTGGCGGGGTCTTGCCACCAGTGACCAACGATGACGGCATCGCGGTTTTTCAGGGGCCAGGGCATTTCGGTTTCGATCAGCATGACATAGCTGTGCTTGACGTCGTCGCGCTGCAGGGCGACCACGCGGCGGGTGTGGTCCAGCCAGCGGGGGGCAGCGTCCAGATCGTAAAACAGGGCCAGCAGGCTGGTCAGCGAGGTATGGATGGTGGTTTCGGCGCGGAAGCTGACGATGGGGGAGCCGGCCTCGGCACGCTTCCAGACCCGTACCTGATCGCGGTCTATAGACAGACGCCAAGGTTCTTCGTCCGCATGTACCGTGGCGCAGGCGGCCATCAGGGCGCAAAAAAGCAGGACGATTTTGCTGAAACGCAGCATGGAATACCTGGCTGAATGCGCCATCGGCGCTTTCTTGTTATGTGAGGTAATGCATCCTTGCGCCTGCCGGCTATCCGGCCAAGGGCGTAACCTGCCAGCCATCATAGGCCGGCGAGGCTCCCTGACATTTGCCGCCCCGACTGAATCTGACGTGATGTCAGCAAATGGCGCTGCCGAGGGACATCCTTATGTCATTGTTTTTCTTTAAATTTATAGATTTCATCACGGTGCGGCCCGGAGCCGCTCTACGGCACCGAGCTTATTCGCGAACACTTGAGCGGGCACGTGAAGTTTTGTCGGGGAATGGTAAAGCGGACTAGTACTCCAGGGCCTTGACTTGCCCGCGCCCCGCCTGCTTGGCGGCATAGAGCTGGCGGTCAGCGCCCTGTATCAGGCCGGCAAGTTCCTCCCCGGTGAGCGGGGTGGTGACCGCCACGCCCAGGCTGACAGAGACCACGCCGCCCGGCAGGGTGGTCTTCTGGTGCGGAATAGCCAGTGCCAGCACCGCGTGCAGCAAGGCCTCGGCCTTGGCGATGGCACCCTCCAGCCCGGTCTCCGGCAGGATGCAGGCGAATTCCTCGCCGCCGTAGCGTGCCAGCAGGTCGTGCGAGCGGCTCAAGCAGGCCTTGAGACAGGTGGCTACCTCCACGAGGCAGGTATCGCCGCCCTGATGACCATACGTGTCGTTGTACTGCTTGAAAAAATCGATGTCGATCATGATCAGCGCCATGGGCTGGCCCAGGCGGGCACAGCGCCGCCACTCGGCCTCAAGCGCCAGATCAAACTGGCGGCGGTTGGCAACGCCGGTCAGGCCATCCACCAGCGCATGGGTGCGCAGCAGGTCGGCCTGATATTTCAGGGTAAGGTGGGTTTTTACCCGTGCCCGCATGATATTGGCACTGGCCGAGCGCGCGATAAAGTCCACGGCGCCGGCGGCCAACCCGGCCTCCTCTTCCGCCGTGTCATTGTGGGCGGTAACGAAAATGACGGGAATGTCGCTGGTGCGGGGACTGCTCTTGAGCTGGCGGCAGACGGCGTAGCCGTCCATGCCCGGCATCATCACATCCAGCAGGATCAGGTCCGGCAGCTGGGTCTGGCAGAAGCTCAGGGCAGCGGCACCGCTGGTGGCGCTGAACAGCTCGTAGCCCGTCTGGAAAATCTGGAACAGGAGGTGAATCTGCACGGGCTGGTCATCGACCAGCAGCAGCCTCGGCAAAGGGTTCACCGGCTCGGGCAGGGTATCGGTCAAGGTCATGTCAATGCATCCCGTAAGCTCTGTGATCTGGCAAGCGCAAGCGGAAAGTCCAGCGTGTTCACTGCCGCGCCCAGTGCCGCCAGCGGTTCGCCAAGCGCCCCGCCAAGGGCGGACTGAAGCTCGGCAAATACCGTGGTGGCGCGCATATTATTGGCGCTCATCAGGGCGTCCAGTGTATCAAGCATATGCAGGATAGCGGGTTTATCCAGTGCCTCCATCACACTGGCGGCAGCCGCCCCGCCCGGCTCCAGCGAGTCGGCAAAGGCCAGCAACTCGGCAAAACTGCGGCTGACGAGCGCATCAAACTCCTCCCTGGGAAAGGCGAGTTCGGCCGTGCTGCCGGCAAAGTCCAGTTTTTGCTCCAGCGCCGAGGCAAGACCCCTCAACTCCATGGCGCCCATGGTGCCTGCCGTGCCTTTGAGGGTATGAAGATGACGAGCAGTATCGCCCTTGTTTCCCTGCTCCAGACTCTGGTACAGGGTCGCGACCAGCCTTTCGGTGCTTTGCACGAATTGCGACGCCAGTGACACAAAGAGCTTTTGATTGCTTCCCAGGCGCCGCAGCGCCTGCTCGTGCTCCGCCCTCACATCGTTAGCGTCAGCCTTGCCCTGCTTGGCGGCTGGCGCCGTCGTGGCCGGGCTCGCGCTACGCTCGCAGTGGCGCAGGATGGTCTCGACGAGGGCGTCGAGGTCTATGGGCTTGGCAATGTGATCGTCCATGCCCGCATTCAGACACGCCGCCCGGTCATCGGCAGTGGCGTTTGCCGTCATGGCGATGATGGGCAGGGTCTGCGCTCCGATATGGCGGCGTATTTCCGCTGTGGCGGTGTAGCCGTCCATGTCGGGCATCTGGATATCCATGAGCACGGCGTCAAACGGCGGGAGGGCGTCCAGCGCCGCTGCTACGCCCAGCCGGCCATTGCTGGCCACGGCGACGCTGGCGCCTTCGTTGCTCAGCAGCTCGCGCGCGACCTGCTGGTTCATCTGGTTGTCTTCAACCACCAGCAGCCGCAAGCCTTGCAGGCGCTTGAGGGCGGGCTGCGCGATCTTGCCGGCGGCGCCCGCAGACCCGGCCCTGGCGTCGGCCACCGCGTCAAACAGCATCGAGGCGGTGACGGGCTTGACCAGAAAGCCGTCGAGGGCGATGGGCTCCTCGCGCAGGCGCTCGGCCAGCCGCTCCCGGTCCAGCGCCGTGACCATGATGATGACAGGCGTCTCCCCACCGCCATGCAGCTGGCGAATCCTGCAGGTGGTCTGCCAGCCGTCCATATCCGGCATTTTCCAGTCCATGAAAACGACGTCGTAATCGTGCTCGCCAGCGCGCGCCTGCTCCAGCAGCTTCAGGGCCTGGTGGCCACCGACAGCCACATCGGCCTCCCAGCCCAGCGAGTTGACCATACTGTGCAGCACGTCTCTTGCCATTTGATTGTCGTCAACCACCAGTACCCGCAGGGGGTGCTGGCGCGTCAGGCCCGGCAACAGGGCAACGCTGCTCCTGTCTTGCCGGGCCGCTTCCTCCTCGCCCCGCTGAAAGCGCACCGAAAAGAAAAAGCGGCTGCCCACCCCCAGTGTACTTTCCACCTGCAGCTCGCCGCCCATCAGGGATACCAGCCGCTGGCTGATGCCAAGCCCGAGGCCGGTGCCACCAAAGCGGCGCGTGGTGGAGGCTTCGGCCTGGGCAAAGCCTTCAAAAATATGCTGCAGGTTCTCGGCGGCAATGCCGATGCCGGAGTCGCGCACGGAAAAACTGACCTCTACGCCGGCTGCATCCTCCTGCACCAGGTGCAGAGCCACCACGACCTCGCCCTGCCGGGTAAATTTCACTGCATTGCCCGCGAGATTGATCAGTACCTGTTGCAGGCGCATGGCATCGCCGCGCAGGTCAAGTGGCAGGCGGGCGTCAATATCCAGCAGGATTTCCACATCGCGGTCACGGGTGCTCGTCGACAGGATCACCGACAGGTCGCGCATGAGCTTGTCGATGCGGAAAGGATGGATATCCAGCACCATCTTGCCAGCCTCGACCTTGGAAAAATCGAGGATATCGTTCAGCAGGCCCAACAGCGAACTGGCGGCCGTCTGTGTCTTGCTGGCGTAGTCGCGTTGCCGTGCAGTCAGCTCCGTTTGCAACAGTAACTGCACCATGCCCAGGATGGCGTTCATGGGCGTGCGGATTTCATGGCTCATATTGGCCAGGAACTGGCTCTTGGTGACGCTGGCCTCTTCGGCGCGGTCACGCGCATCGGCCAGCGCCTGCCGCACGGCGATATCCTCGCTAATGTCTTTGGCAATACCCACATAGCCGCTTATGTCGCCCTGGCCATTGCGAATGGCGGCGATGGTAAGAATGATCGGCACATGGCCGCCGTCTTTGCGCACAAACGTCCACTCGTGCGAATTGGCGATGCCCAGGCGGGCATGATGCACAAAAGCATCAAAGCCCTGGATCGGCCGACCGTATTGCCGGCTCAGCTCATCGCCATATGCCCTGGCCTCTTCCTCCAGGTGAAACAGGGTCGGGCTGTGCTTGCCAACCACTTCGTCCGCTGTATAGCCCAGAATATTTTCGGCGCCCTTGCTGAAAATCTGGATGATGCGTTCCGAGTCCGTGGCGATAATGGAAAATTCGGTGGCGGCATCGAGCACATTTTTCAGGGTTTCCAGTGCCCTTGATTTTTCTTCCTGCGCCTGGTGTAACTGGCTTATGTCGGTGACAAAACCGTACATGCCCCTGACTTCACCATTAACAATATCGGGCACATACGAAAAGAGCGCGTGGCGGTCGGGCCGGTCCTTGTAGGTAACGACCCGTTCAAAAACCTCGGTATTGCCGGCCAGCACCGATGTCAGGCGGGGTGCTATGAGCTGATAGCGCTCTTCGCCAACAACATCCCAAATATACTGACCACGTACTTTTTCAGGCTCCAGGCCAAACCAGTCGATGTAGGCCTTGTTCCCGAAGCGGTTTTTCAGCTGCTTGTCCCAGTACGTCACCAGTGCCGGCATATGATCGATGACGTTCTGCAAGTCGGCGCCGGCTTTTGCCAGCGCCTGCTCCGCCAGCTTCTGCTGCGTAATATCCTTGCCGATGCTCAGGAAGCCGTCGGGCCGGCCGGCCTGGTCATAGACGACATTGACGGACAGGCGCATGGGAAAGCGCTTGCCATTCTTGTGAATATAGGTCCAGTCGCTTTCCTCGGAAATGCCGACGCGGGCAGCGTCAAACATGACCCCGATACCCGGCGTTACCGGGTGGCCCAGAAGCCGGGATAAAAGCTCTGCCCGCTGCTCCACTTCTTTGGGGTCGAGAAATACCAGAGGCGTGGTCTTGCCGATGATTTCGGCGGCGGTATAGCCCAGCTTTTGCAAGGCGCCCATATTGCAGGTGCGGATAACACCGGCCAGATCGGTCGATATGATGGCAAGCTCGGCGCTATTGAGAATGGCCTGCTGCCAGCTGCTGGCGTCCACGACCTGCTGCCGCTCGCTGTCCATTTTTTTCATGCGCCGCGCCAGCAGCCAGATCAGCGCCGAGAAAATGACGACGCTGGAGGCCACATGCAGGGCGACGCCGAATTCGAGAGGGTACAAACCAGCGCGCTGCCCCTGCAGCCGCAACCAGCCTACCGTAGTGGGCACCAGCACGGCAGCCGGCAACAGGCGGCGCAGCACCATCCCGGCATTGCTGTCGTCCGTTATCACCTGCATGAAGCCGAAGCTGGGGCGGGCACAAAAACAGGCCAGGGACAGCAGCAGGAATAAAACGGCCGAGTGCAGGGCCATGGTGGAGAACGGAACGACCGCATAGAACTCGGCAATACCGAACAGATAGCCCAGAATGGCGACGGTGGCGATGATTGTCGCCACGAGCGCCAGCAGATTCGCGGGGCGCACACCTCGATAGCGGCGGTCCAGCGTCAACAGGGCAGAGCCCAGCAAGGTGAAATTGGTGGCGGTTATCACGGCCATGCGTCCGGGAGGAAGGTGCCTTGCAAGATTCCCCGGGTCTTTGAACATGAGCTCGTCGATAACGGGTGGCCAGCCTGCCAACCACTCGCCCAGCGTATACACACCTATGCCGACCACAACGACAGCACAACTGCGGCCCAGCAGGGTGCTGATTGGCCACCAGCCTTTGCGCGCGTCAGGCTCGTCATTCTGCAGCAGGTAAAGCGCGATACCCGCCAGCGTGAAACCCAGTGCTGAATTGGGCTTCATGGTGATAAAGCCGGGCACGAGACTTTTCAACGCTACAATATTGTAGCGCCAGCCTGCCAGGACCAGGAGCCCGCAGGCACTGGCGAAAAGACTCGCCATCACCGATGCGGTTTTCAGCTGGATCGTCAGACTGCGCCGTTCTTTATAATCCATTTGGCTTTATATCCCTCGAAGCCCTGCCTGCCAGGACCCCCACCGCTGGGCAGACTGTGCCTCGCCGCCCGCCGCTTTGCAATGCCGCGCCGCAAGCCGGGGTTAAAAGCGGCTCAGTCTGCAGCCACCGATGCCGTCACGCCGGCCAGCTTGCGGAAATGCACGACAGCCAGCGCCAGCGCGACCACTTCCAGCGCAGCACTGACAAAGAAGGTGATGCCGATACGCCAGTCATGCGCCGGCAGCCTCGCTACCATGGCCAGCAAGGGCGTGCCGATCAGGGGGGCGACCACGGTGGTGACGCTCTGGATGGCATTGAGCGAACCCTGGGTCAGACCCTGCTGGCGCGGGTCGGAGGCCTTGGAAATAATAGCCTGCAGGGCCGGAGTGGCAGCAAAGGACAGGAAGTTGGCGAGGATCAGGCAATACAGCATCCAGCCCTCGGTCACGAGGCCGTAGCAGACATAGATGATGGCGGCAGACGTCATGCCGAGCAGGGCCACGCGCGCCTCGCCAAAGCGCTTGAGCAGGCGGCCCAGCAACACGCCCTGCACCATGGCAGAGGTAAAGCCGACCACGAACAGGGCCATGCCGTTGTCGCGGGTATTCCAGCCAAAGCGGAAGGTGGTGTAGAGCACCCAGGTGGTTTGCAGCACCCACTGCGCCAGCACGCTGAGCGCATATACGGCAATCAAGCCGCCGACACCCTTGAGCTGGCTCAGGTGCAGCAGGGCACCCAGCGGGTTAGCGCGCTTGAGAGAGACGGGTGAGCGGTGGTCAAGCGAGAGCGATTCGGGCAGCACGAAATAGCCATAGAGCCAGTTCAGCAGCGCAAGGCAGGCCGCCACCCTGAAAGGCAGGCGCAGGTCAAAAGAGCCCAGCACGCCACCCAGCACCGGCCCGAAAATGAACCCGACGCCAAAGGCGGCGCCCATGATGCCAAAGCCCTTGCCGCGCTCTTCCGGCGAGGTGATGTCGGCAATATAGGCGCTGGCCACCGTAAAGCTGGCGCCGGTGGCACCGCTGACAACACGGCTCAGCAGCAGGATGGTCAGGGAGTGGGTGGTGGCGGTGACGATGTAGCTGAAGCCCAGACCAAAGGTAGACAGCAACAGCACCGGACGGCGACCGAAGCGGTCACTCAGCGCACCCAACAGGGGAACGCAGAAGAATTGCACCAGCCCGTAGGTGACCATGAGCGCGCCGTACCACCAGGACTGCATGTCGTGCGAGGTGGTCAGGCTGCCCACGACCGCCGGCAGCACGGGAATCATGAGGCCTATACCCAGCACATCGAGAAAAATGGTGATAAGGATAAAGGGCAGGCTGGCCTTTTTCTGGCTCATTGTTATTTTGCCGTGAGGTGTGGGCTGGCCCGCTACGATAACGCCCCTGCTGCTGAGTTAACAGCAGCAGGGGCGTTCAATTCTAGGGTCTGTTTGCTATCTTTTGGTCGACCAAAAGATAGCAAACAGACCCTTAGACGGCGTGCAAGGTAATGTCGGTGATTTCCGCCGTGGTGCCCAGACGCATGGGCGGGCCCCAGTAGCCGGTGCCGGTGCTGACGTAAATCTGGGTGTTGCTGCCGGGGTGCTGGTAGAGACCGGCCACATAGGGCTGTTGCAAGAGCACCAGATAGCGCCAGGGCCACATCTGGCCGCCATGGGTATGGCCGGACAGCTGCAAATCGACACCGTGGGCAGCGGCCTCGGTGATGGCGAGCGGCTGGTGGGCGAGCAGGATCAGGGGGCGGTCGGAGTCGCGCTGGCCCAGTGCCTTGGCAAAGTCGGGGCCGTGGCCGGGCAGGCGGCGACCGGCAAAGTCGTCCACGCCGGCAATGTCGATACCGTGGCCGCTGTCACCGGGATAAATGGTGACGCGCTCGTTGCGCAGCACGCGCACGCCGAGCGTGCCGAGGTAGCTAATCCAGGCCGGCGCACCGGAGAAATACTCGTGGTTGCCGGTGACGAAAAAAACGCCGTGGCGGGCGCGCAGGTCACGCAAGGGGGCGACATGCATGTGCAACTCGTCCACCGAGCCATCCACCAGATCGCCGGTAATGGCGATGATGTCCGGGTTGAGCGCATTGGTCTGCGCCACAACGCCGCGCAGCCAGTCGCCGTCGATGGTGGAACCAATATGCAGGTCGGTCAGTTGCACGATACGCAGGCCACTCAACGCGGATGGCAGGGTTTTCAGGGTAACCGCCTGCGGACGCACGCCGACCTTGCGCAGGCCCTCCCAGAGCGAGAGCCCGACCAGACCACCGGCCACGCCCAGCGTGCCAAGGCCCAGCCAGCGCGCGAGCAATTCACGGCGTTGCGGGTCGGGGTGCAGCAGGGGGTTGATGGCGAGGTGCAGCACGTCGCTGGCGGCAAATACCAGCACCAGAATGAGCAGGCTGCCCATCCACGTATACACCACCCAGGCCAGCGGCGAGGCAAACTCGCGCGGCAGTGTGCGGTTCAGCGGCATCATGGCCACCGAGAGCAGGAGCAGGCCGGCCAGCACGACAGCGACCATGATACGACCGCCATCAACCAGCCCGAGGTGTTGCACCAGCCGGGAATAGACGTAGTAATGCGCACTACCCAGCACCAGCGTAAGAATGCCGAGAAAGGTGGCCAATTGGGAAAGACGGGGCATGCTGACTCCAGCGACAAAGCAGGGCAATGCCCAAGTGGCTGGCCCTGATAACAGGACATGGGGGCGGTTTGGCGGGGGACAAGGGCTGTGCATCGCCACCGCCTTCATCTTTGCAGACCCTACAGGCGTGGTGCCTGCACCTTTTCCAGAATCGCACGAATCACGTCGTCGCTGGTCTGGCCTTCCATTTCCAGCTCGGGCGAGAGTATCAGGCGGTGGCGCAGGGCGGGCGCGGCCAGCCGTTTGACATCATCAGGGATCACGAAGTCGCGCTGTTGCATTAGGGCACTGCCACGCGCGGCACGCAAGAGGGCGATACCGCCACGGGGGCCGGCGCCGACGCTGACGCCGGGCCAGTCGCGGCTGGCGCGCACGATGGCGGCGGCGTAGTCGCGCACGGCATTGTCGATGCGCACGCTGGCGGTGATCTGCTGGATGTTCTGCATGGTGCCGGGGCTGATGATGGTGCTGATCTTCTCCACATCGAGCACGTCGCCGATACGGCCATTGGTAACCAGACTGAGCAGGCGGCGCTCTTCGTCGAGGCTGGGGTAGCCGATCAGCACCTTGAGCAGGAAGCGGTCGAGCTGGGCTTCGGGCAGGGGGTAGGTGCCCTCCTGCTCGATGGGGTTCTGGGTGGCCAGCACGAGAAAGGGCGTGGGCAGGGGGTAGGTGCCGCCGTCAATGGTGACCTGGTTTTCCTGCATGGCTTCAAGCAGGGCGGCCTGGGTCTTGGCGGGGGCACGGTTGATTTCGTCGGCCAGCACGAGGTTGCTGAACACGGGGCCCCGGCGCACGCTGAATTCCTGGCTCTTGAGGTCGTAAAGCGCATGGCCGCTGACGTCGGAGGGCATCAGGTCGGGCGTGAACTGGATACGCGAGAAACTGCCGCCAAAGGTCTTGGCGAGGGCGCGCACCAGCAGGGTCTTGCCGAGGCCGGGCACGCCTTCGATGAGCACATGGCCGCCGGCCAGCAGGGCGATGAGCACGTGCTCGACCGCCTGCTGCTGGCCGACCACGGCCTTGCCGATTTCGGTCTGGATACGCTGCACGGCGGTGCTGGCGCGCTCGATCAGGTTGCTCTCACTCATAGCTGCTTCCGGAGTTGGTTCAGGACGCGCACATCGCCAAGGAAGCGCGCGAGGTCATGGCTGGGTTGGTCAATCAGGGCGCGGCGCAGCGCCGCCTGCTCAAGGCCGGAGTGGCTGGCCAGCACCACGACCAGCTCGTTGTTGCTGAGCGTGCGCCATTGCGGGTGGCGCCGCAGCAAGCGCCGTTGCAGGCTACGGCGCATGGCCTTGTACAGGCGCGCCTGCTGGCGGGCGTGCCAGAGATAGCGGCCGCAGGCGCGCAGATGCTCGCTGAGCTGGCGCCGGGGGGCAACGATGCCGGGCAGCAGGGGGCCAAAGCGGCTGCCACGCTGCCACAGCCACAAGACGAGGAAAACGCCAGCGCTCAGCACCAGCGGCCAGGCATATTGCCAGAGCAGGTAGAGGAGCGTGGGGAACTGGCCGTGGTAGACCAGCCAGACCTTGCCCGTGGTCGGCTGCTGGCGGGCGAGGTAGAGCAAGAGTGCGGCATTGTCGGCGCGACCAATGCAGCAGTTGTCGAACAGGCTGGTATCGCTGAACACGGTGATATGGCCGCGCCCGACGGGAATGCCCAGCACATGCGCGCCGTTGGCATCGTCGAGGCTGGACACATTGTCCTTGCCCATCGCCTGTACGCTCTGGCCTGACTGAAAGCTGGCCTGCAGGTCACCACCGGGCGTATGCAGGGCCAGTATGGGGGTCTTGTCGTCGAGCTTGGCCAGCATCTTGAGGAAGGGGGCGGGAACATCGGGCGGAGGAGTGACGCTGCCGACCCGGTGCACCTGCACACCCAGGGGGTCCAGCAGCGGGTCGGGCAGGCTTTCCCCGGTTGAGGGTGGATTGGGCACGACGATGAACAGCGTATTGCCGGCGCCGACCCATGTATTCAAGTCACGGGCGTCCTCTTCCGTCAGGCTGTTGCCGGGGTCGGCCAGGAACAGCAGGCCGGGGCCTTCGGGCACGCCGGCATAGCTGGGCTGGAATTCCACCTGATAGCCCTGCCGCCGCAGGAACTGGCCGGCGGCGAGAAAGCGGTTTTCCTCCGCCGCCTCGCTCCAGTGCGGGGGATCGGCCACCGTGACCCGCGTGAAGTTGTACCAGACGTAGAGCGCCGCCAGGGCGATCGCCGCTACCACGAGGCCGGCAACAAGCCAGTTGCTGCGGTTCATGGCGGGCTCCCGGCAAAATGGCGCTGGTAGACCTGCAGCAGTTGGGCAAAATCCGCCGGATGCTGGCCGGCATAGGCCTCGGCCAGCCAGGCCCGCACGATCAGGGTAAAGCCCTCCACCAGCTCGGGCGGCTGGCTGGCGCGCACCCGGCTCAGGTTTTCCTGCTCGGTGGCGGAGTCGGGCAGCACCAGCCGGCTGCGCCATTGCAGCAGGGTCAACGCGCCCCGGTAGAGCAAGCTCAGCGCGCCGCGCTGATCGCCTTGCACCCAGCAGGCCTCGGCAGCAGCCGCCACGTCGGGCGGCAAGGGCTGCTCTGCTTCGAGGGTTTGCTGGCGGACGCTGGCCACAGGGCGGACGCTGGTGACGCGGATGGGCGCGGGGCGCCAGAGCGATCCCCAGCGGACCACGTACCAGACCACGGCGATCAGTAGCAGGCCCAAGGCTATCCAGAGCAGGTAGCCGGCGCCCTGCCCCAGAAAGGGTGCCAGACGGGCAAGCAGCCGCGCGAACCAGGACGGTGACGAGGGAGACGACGGCGGGCTGGGGTGCTTGCGCTGCCACTCGCCATGCGAGCCCTGTTCGTTGAAATCGGGGCCATTGAATACCCCGTTGATATCCTGATGCGCCTGCGCCGCCAGCTCGGGCAAGGGCTGCGCAACAAAGGCCTGCGCCGGGCTTGCGCCCAGCGTCAGCAGCAGGAACAGACCAAGGAGCCACTTCATGGCAGGCCCCGCTCGGCCAACCGGCCCGCGAGGCGGCGCAGGGCGATTTCCATGTCCCAGGCTTCAAGATCGGTACGGCGGTTGAGGTAGAGCATGAAGCCGGCGGCCACATAGATCGGCTCGACCACCGACAGCGCCAGAAAATAGGCCAGCACCAGCAAATCATGCGGGGTGCTGTCTGGCGGCGCCTGGAATTGCTTGTAAATTGCGCTGAATTTGAGCGTCGCGGGCGAAAACCAGAACGGCATACTCAGGAAGGCGAGGAAGAGCAGGCTCTCCACCGTGGCAAACAGCTGGTGCAACAGGAAGACCTGCCCGCCGCTACGGTTGCGCAGCAGGCTGATACGGCGACTGCGTTCGGCGCCACCCTGCCCCTCCAGCATCCACACCGGCAGCAAGTAGGCACGGCTGCTGCTGAGCCGGCGCCAGCTTAGCGCCCCCCACAGGCCCTGCCGGAAAAAGCCTGGCAGCGCCGCCGGCAGCTGGCGCCAGCCCGGCGTTTCGCCAAACACTGCCTGACTCAATACCCAGAGCATGGCGTAGTCATAGAGCGGCTTCAGCCACCAGAGCAGCAGAAAGGCCACCGCCCAGCCCGCCAGATGCTCGGCCGCCAGCCCCAGCAGCAGCACCGGCAGTACCAGCAGGAACCAGACCGGGTAGAGGCTGGCGCCGTGGGCCTGCACCAGCCGTGCGCCAAGGTCGGCGGCTTCCTGCGGGCGGCGCGGGCGCACGGCGAGGTTGAGGGCATCAGGCCGCATGCTGGCCACCCCGCCCGGCAAAGACAAAATACAGGACCACCCCCAGCCAGGCGCAGGCCGCCACGCCATATTTGACCTCAGGGGCGATACTGGTGCTGGACGACCAGAAGCCCTCGATCATGGCGGCTATAAAGAACATGCCAGCGGCGCCATAGACCAGCCGCACGGCATCGCGGCCCCGGCTGATGAGGGCATCACGCCGGGTTTGCTGGCCGGGGGCGACCAGCGCCAGCCCCAGCATCACCCCGGCCATGCCGGAAATGACGATGGCGTTCAGCTCGAAGGCGCTGTGGGTGACCACGAAGGACCAGAAATTCTGACCATAGCCGCGCTGGGTGATATAGCCGGATACTACGCCGATATCCACGCCATTGGTGAACACGGTAAAGAGGCTGCCGACCCCGGCAAAAATGCCACCGGCAAAGGTCTCGAAGCCGATGCCGGTATTGTGCATGACGTAAAAGCCAAACATCAGCAGGTTGGTGTCGCCACCCCGGACATGGTCGCCAATGAGCTTTTGCCCCGGCGCATACATTTGCTCGAAGCTGTGCAGCTGGTCCGGCGGCATGGCGCTGAAGGCAAGAGCCGGGTGCCAATACACGGCCACCGTGAAGAAGGCCATGGGCACATAAAAGAAGGCGGCGGCCAGCCAGAACAGGCGCGCATGTTGCCGCAGCAACACCGGAAAATCACGGGCGATAAAATTGAGGGCCGCCAGCCAGAGCCCGCCCTGATGCCGGTACAGGCGCTGCTGCCCCTCCAGCGCCAGCAGGTTGAGGCGGTCCACCAGCGCCAGCGGGTAGTGACGGTCGCGGGCCAGCGCGAGGTGTGTGCACACCTCGCGGTAGAGGCGGGGAAAATCAGCCTGCGGCGCGCTCTTGTCCTTGTCCAGCAGCTGGCGGAAGCGGGTCCAGTCGGGCTCGTGGCGGCGGGTGAATTCCTGCGGGGTCATCGCCGCCCCGCGAGGTAATTGGCCATGCCGATCAGGCGTTGCAGGCCCGCCTGCCCGCGCGCGCCGCTCAGGGGCTGCAGGAGATCGGCCAGCTCCAGCTGGCGCTGCGGGCTGAGTTGGGGCAGACGTTCGACAAAGGTGATGAGACTGAGCTGCTCGTCAAGGCTAAGCCGCAACGCGGGTGCCAGCGGCGGCGCGGCAGGCAGCTCGCTATAGGGGCGCGGGGCCTGACGCCACACCACCACGGTGGCAGCCGCCAGATCACCGAGACGCTGGTAATGACGAGTCTTCAGCATGGACAACAGGCCGAGGCCGTAGCCAAAGGGCAGGAAGTCCGCTGTACGCAACAGGTTGCGCACCAGCGAGGCCTGAAAACCTACTGGCAGGCCGCTGCTTTCGACCACCATGATGCCCATGGCGCGCTTGCCCGGCGTGGAGCCGTCGCCGTAAACCTCGAACAGCACCGGGTAAAACCATTCCAGCAGGAAAATCAGCAGCAGGAAAAGACCAATGCCGGACTGGCCCAGCGTGCCCAGCACCTGTATCAGCGCGTAGCAGATCGCCAGCCGGATCAGGATGTCCAGAATAAAGGCCATGCTGCGCGGCACCAGCCCCGCCAGCCGCAGCGACAGCGCCACGCCTTCGGGGGTTTCCACCACCAGCAGCGAGTCGAGCATGGGGTGCGCCTTACCGTCGCGCGTTGCTCCCGCATAGGGCTGCCGCTGGTTCACACTGTATTCCCTGGCTGATGGAGGTCTTTGGTCATTATGCCCCCTTGGGGGCGCGCCTGTTAATCCGTAGTTGCCGCAAACGGCGGAATTGATGGCGATGCACTCAGTCTCCTCAATACCATTCGTGTTGTTCGCGGGGTGCGCACAGCGCACCCTGTCTGGTTTTCCTTTTGTGCGTGAAGGGTATCAAACCAAACCGTATTGGGTCAGTCCCTGCTTTACAGGATGGCCGCGCGCAAGACAGTTTCGAATAGCTGTAGTCCCTCCTCAATCTCGCCAGGTGTGCTGTTGAGCGCCGGCATGAAGCGCAGGGAATGCGCGCGCGGTGAATTGATAAGCAGGCCCTGCTCGCGGGCGGCAGCGACAATTTGCGACCCGCGCTCCACGCCCAACTCCAATGCCAGCAACATACCTTTGCCACGCACTTCACCCAGACCCAGCGCCTGACTGAGCCTGCGCAGGCCCTGCGCCAGCTGCTCGCCCAGCGCCTGCGTTTGTTGCAAAAAGCCGGGCGCCGTCAGCGCTTCAATCACCACGATGCCCGCCGCACACACCAGCGGATTGCCACAATAGGTGCCACCCTGATCGCCCGGCGCGAAGCAGGAAACCGCCGTTTTCGCCAGCAGGGCCGAGAGCGGCACACCACCGCCCAGACCCTTGCCCAGCGTCATGATATCCGGCTCGATAGCGTGCTGCTCATAGGCAAACAAAGTGCCGGTGCGGCCGCAGCCGGTCTGCACTTCATCGACAATCAACAGCAACTGGTGCGCATCGCACAGTGCGCGCAGGCCCTGCATGAATGCCGTGCTGGCGGGTATGACACCGGCCTCGCCCTGCACCGGCTCCAGCATGATGGCGACGGTTTTCGGGCCGATCAGGGCGGCGACCGAATCCAGGTCATCAAACACGGCCTTTGGAAAACCCCGCACCTGCGGCGCAAAGATCGTGTCCCAGCCGGGCTTGCCGGAGGCCGACATGGTGGCCAGCGTGCGCCCGTGAAAGCCGTTGGCAAAGGTGATGATTTCATATGCACCCTGCTTGTGCAGCTGCCCCCATTTTCGTGCCAGCTTGATGGCGCCTTCGTTGGCTTCTGCACCGGAGCTGGCAAAAAATACCTGATCGAAACAGCTGCGTTGCGTGAGCAGCTGCGCCAGCCTCAGGGCAGGCGCGTTATAAAAAGCCGGGCTGGGGTTGATGAGGGTTCTGGCCTGCACAGCTATGGCTTCAGCGAGTTTTTCGGGCGCATGGCCGAGGCAGTTCACGGCCCAGCCCTGCACCCAGTCCAGATAGCATTTTTCGTTGCTATCATATAAATACGAACCGGCGCCGCGAATAAAAAGCAGGTCGGGTTTGGGGGCGACGGGCATCAGCTTATTGCTTGCAGGTGTGGTCATGATGATTTTCTCTGATCGTGATTGTGTCGGGACTTCCCCAAGGGCAAGACAATAAAAAAGGCCACGGTTTTTGCCGTGGCCTTTGCGCGTATCAATGAAATCTGATCAGCGGATTAAATCACTCCACTGACCACCAGTCGATAAAACGCGAGCGCAGCACGGCATTCCCGGAATGCGTCGGGAAAACTGGCGGCGTCGGTTCAGACTGGTGTTGGGGTTCATGGGGTGATAGTGCAGAGCATCGGGAACTTTGTCAATCGCCAGTGGGCAGCGAGTAACCCAGCCAGTGCCAGATTCCCCTCTCCCTAGCCCTCTCCCGAAGGGAGAGGGGACTAAACAATGGCCTCACACCAAACGCTGCGGATATTTCGGCAGATCATCTTTTATCTCAAACCACGAGGCCTTGGAATCGGTAAAAATATGATAAGCCTTCTGACAGGTAAACGGCGTTTCCACCGTGCCAAGGCGCAGGCGTTTTACCCCCGGCAAATCATCGCGGGCGCTGTAAATCGGGCTGCCGCAGTTGGCGCAGAACACGCGGGCCTTGTTGGGCACGGCGCGGTATTCCTTGAGCAGATCCGTGCCCGCCGTGATATGGAATTTTGCCGAGTCTATCGGGCTGATAGCGACAAAAGCCGTGCCCTGCGCCTTGCGACACTGTGAGCAATGGCACATGGATATTTCGGTAAGCTCGCCGTCATATTCATAACGGACTCCACCACAGAGACAGCCACCCTTGATCATGTCACACCTTCCTCAATCGCAGTCGGGATGAGCGGTATTGCCTACCGGACAAACACCCCGTCATTGTGTTACTTCCCCAGCCTGATCATGTCCGCTGCCTTTTCCGCGATCATGATGGCGGGGGCGTTGGTATTGCCGCCGACGATGCGGGGCATGATGGAGGCGTCCACCACACGCAGGCCCTGTACGCCATGCACCTTGAGCGTGGCATCGACCACGGCCAGCGCATCGCTGCCCATCTTGCAGGTGCCGACCGGGTGATAAACCGTGTCCACGCGCTGACGCAGGATGGTGCGGATGTCGTCGTCGGTCTTCACATTGGCGGTGAAGGGATCGGAGGTGATGAACCGGCTCAGGCTGGGGGTTTTCATCAGGCGGTCGGTGATCTTGTAGCCGGCCACCAGTTCCTCGATATCATCAGGGTGGGTGAGGAAGGCAGGGTCGATCAGGGGGGCGCTGCCGGCCTTGTTGTCCTTGAGCGCGACGGTGCCGCGACTCTTGGGGTGCAGCAGGCAAACGTGGCAGGACAGGCCGTGGCCCAGGTGCAGGGTGCGGGCGTGGTCATCGACGAGCGCAATCACGAAGTGCAACTGGATATTGGGGTCGGCCAGCTCCGGGCGAGTCTTGAGGAAGCCGCCGCCCTCGGCGAAGTTGGAGGTGATCAGGCCCCGGCTTTCGCGGCGGTAGCGCTGGATTTGCTGGAGCAGGTGCACGCCGCCCTTGAGCGACAGGCCCAAGAGGTTGATGTCGTTGGACTTGTAGCCAAAGATGAAGTCGGGGTGATCCTGCAGGTTCTTGCCCACGCCCGGCAGGTTATGCACGACCGTGATGCCCTGCTGCTTCAACTCACCGGCATCGCCAATGCCCGATAGCATCAGGAGCTGCGGCGACTGGAAAGCGCCGGCACTGAGAATGACCTCGCGCCGGGCCATGAGGGTTCGCAGCTGGCCATTCTGGCGATATTCCACGCCCACGGCGCGCTTGCCCTCGAACAGGATGCGCTGGGTCATGGCCCCGGTTTCCACACGCAGGTTGCTGCGCTTGCCCATATGTGGCTGTAAATATCCGCGAAAGGCGCTCCAGCGCTCGCCGTTTTCCTGCGTAACCTGATACACGCCCAGGCCTTCCTGCGTGGGGCCGTTGAAATCCTCGTTGATGGGGTAGCCGGCCTCGCGGGCGGCCTCCAGATAGTAGCCCTGAAAGGGATTGTCGGTTTGCAGCTTGCTGACGCTCAGGGGGCCGTCGTTGCCGTGCAGCTCACTGCGGATTTCATGGTTGCGTTCGGACTTGATGAAGTAGGGCAGCACGTCGTCGAAGGACCAGCCGGCATTGCCAAGTTCGGCCCAGTGGTCATAGTCGGCACGCTGGCCCCGGATATAGACCATGGCATTGATCGAAGACGAACCGCCCAGCACCTTGCCGCGCGGCTGGTAGCCCAGACGCCCGTTCAGGCCCTTTTGCGGCACGGTGTCAAAGGCCCAGTTGTTGATCTTCTTGGGCACCATCAGCACCACGGCCGCAGGGGCCCGGATCATCCACTGGTCACCCGAGCCGCCAGCCTCCAGCAAAGCGACCGAGCTGTTCGGGTCTTCGCTCAGGCGCGCGGCCATCACGCAGCCGCTGGAACCACCACCCACCACGATAAAATCAACGCTGTCCTGCATGACTACTGCTCCCTGTTGGCCACGATTGCACGATTGGCAGCAAGGATAACGTATTGGCGCGCGCTTTGTCGGGTAAGGCAGTGTTCAGGAGTTTACGTAAGCCGGTAAATCCGGCTGCTGGCCCCCGCCTGCGGCGTCCTGTCCGCACAGACGTGCGTGCAGCCCCATGGGCAAAAAAAAGGGCGGAGTTGAGCCGCCCTGTTTCTTGTATGGCCAACCGTTTGCCGCGCCCTAGACCCCGGCGTTCTTCAGGCGGTTGACGTGGGTGGTCATGACCGTGACCGGGTTGCTGGCGAACAAGCCGATGATGCCAAGCGTCTGGTTGATGGCGTCGAGGTGGTTCCAGGCGTAGGTATTGCTCAGCACGGTACCGAAACCGGCGGCGCACTGGCCTACCAGCGAGTCATTGGGCGCCCCCAGGAAGGCCACCGAAGTGAGGGCCAGCAGGGGATCCAGCGGGTCCAGCACATTGGTCACGCCAGCAGAGATGCCAGTCCAGGAATAGTAGAGCTGGCCGTTGGCCGAGGCCGCGCCATTGCCGCAGGGATTGGACGCCGAGGGCATGCCATTGGGATAGGTGGCGTTGAACTTGGCGGCGCCGGCCGTGCTCATGGAGGTCATGGCGGCCGTTTCACTCATCGGGTAGCCATCGTCATAGGTGGAGGAGGCCTGGATCAGGGTGGAAACGGCGGAAATCAGCGAGCTGACCACGGAGCCGAGCAAGCCATAGTTGTTGACGCCCAGCACGATGTCGGCCACCGGGGTGCCGGTGCCCACGCCGTCAACCGTCGTGACCGAGGCAATTTTTGTGGGAATGGCCGCCGCCACGTAGCGTGAGGTGGGGCCGCCCTGGCTGTGGCCGATGAGGTTGACCTTGGCCGCGCCGGAAACCGCGAGGATGGTCTGCACCTGGCTCAGCAGTTCCTCGCCACGCACCTCGTCGCTATTGAGCGGCGACACGGTCGGTGTGTACACGGTAGCGCCATCGGAGCCGAGGGCCGAGGGCATGCCGTAGAAATAATCCACCGCACCCAGCAGCTGGCTGAAGCCGAGGAAGCCATGCACGAGCACGACCGGGTACCTGGTTTGATCATAATTGCTGGTGGCATTGGCGGCCTGACTGCAGCCAATGGACAGGGCGATGGCGGACGCCATCATCAACAGACGGTTCATATGCGACTCCTTAGGCTATTTTTTGTTTTGCTTAAGGGCACATACCGGCGGCAAGCAGGTAACGACGTGCCAATCCCGACCTGCGGACCGGCACTCCCGTGACGCCGCATGGGTCAGTGCGGGGAAATCTATAGCGCCGCCTGATGGAGCGTCAACGCCGTCGGACGCCTTGCGGGGCTTTGTCCTTGCTTGGCCATGAGCATGTCTCTTTACGCATGTCGCGGCCGGATCAATACCCCAAACCCGGCTGACGAGCAGGCCAGACACGATGCCAGGCCCATACTTTTCGCCATTCCCCCAGCCGGGCTCCCCACTAAAAACATTCTTTCAACCCGAGTAATTGGTCTGTGTTTTGCTAGGCGCTTTTTCGCAGGCGGTAAATCCACTGCCCTGCCCTGTTTTCTGGCAGCACGACGCCTACCCGGCATGAGCTGCCCAAAATCAGGATCGCATCAGCGCCAGCCTGCTCGCGCAGGCGCAAGATTCTCAACCGGAGAACGCTCTTATGAAAACCATCCTTGCTTCGCTGAAAAGCGGGAACTGGCACGCGCTGCTGGCCTGCTTTCTCTACTTCGATACCGGCTTTACGGTCTGGGTCATGCTGGGCCCGCTGGCGCCCTTCATCAGCAAGAGCATTGCCATGACACCGGCGGAGCAGGGCTTCCTCGTGGCGGTGCCGGTGCTGGCCGCCGCCATCCTGCGCGTGGTGCTGGGCAATCTTTACCAGTCCTTCGACGGGCGCAGGCTTGCGCTCATGGGCGTGGCGCTCTCATCCATTCCCGCCTTTGTGCTGCTGCTGATGCCGGGCGCGGCCTCCTACACCCTGCTGCTGGTGCTGGGCGTGCTCCTTGGCATGGGCGGCGCGAGCTTTGCGGTGGCACTGCCCATGGCCGGCAGCAACTACCCGCCCAAGGTGCAGGGTCTGGTGCTGGGTCTGGCCGCCGCCGGCAATATCGGCGCAGTGCTCGACGGCTTCATGTTTCCCGGCCTCGCCAACAGCTTTGGCTGGCAGCACGCCGCTGCGGCCGCGCTGCCGCTACTGGCGCTGACCGCCGGGGCCCTGTTCTTCTGGGCCAGCGACCTGAACCCGAAGGCGGGCGACAGCAAACAGGCATTCATCAGCTTTGGCGTAGTACTGGTGGGTATGACAGGGCTGGTGCTGCTGGTGCACTCCGGCATTTTCGGCCAGAGCAAGGCCGGTCTGCTGTTGCTGCCGCTGTTTGGCGCCCTGCTGGCGATTGCGGTGCTGCCGAAGCACTACCGCGCGGTACTGGCGGAGCGCGATACTTGGGTGATCATGCTGGTGTACAGCATCACCTTTGGCGGCTTCGTGGGCATGTCGTCTTACGTTACCCTGCTGCTGACCACGCTCTATAACGTGCCCAAGGTGCAGGCCGGCCTGCTGATGGCGCTGTTTGCCTTCAGCGGCGCCATCGTGCGGCCCCTGGGCGGGCTGATCGCCGACCGCGTTTCCGGCGTGCGCTCGCTGCTGGTGCTGCTCACCGGCATTGCCCTGCTCGACCTGACCTTTGCCCTGTGGATGCCACCGCTGGGCGCCGGCATCGTGGTGCTGCTGGCGCTGTATGTATGCTTTGGCCTCGGCAATGGCGCCACCTTCCAACTGGTGCCGCACCGCTGGGTGGGCAAGACCGGTCTGATGACGGGCATTATCGGCGCTGCGGGCGGCATTGGCGGTTTTTACCTGCCGGTGATCATGGGCATCGCCAAGGAAAGCACTGGCAGCTACCGCATGGGCTTCATCACCTTTGCCCTGCTGGCCACCGCTGCGTTCGGGCTGGTGCTGGCGCTGCGCAGCCAGTGGCTGAAGTGGGCCTTGATGGAGCACGACAAGACAGACGTGCTCCCGGAGGGGATGGTACACGCGGCGGAGTAATGGTTTGCAGATGCAACAAAGGCCGCATAAGCGGCCTTTGTTGTCTGGTTGGTCCTTGCCGGCGCCCTTACTGGGCCAAAAAGGTCCAGCTGACCGGGCCAACGCTCACGCCATCACGCCCTCCGGTAAAGCTGGCGGTATAGGTCGTGCCGGAGGCCAGAGGGCTGTCCGGTATGAAGAACACCACACCGTCCTCAATCAAGGGGTCGGCAGTGACCTCCTGACTGACACTGTTGGCGATCGAGCCCGTCTGCGCATTGCCGGCAATCAGCAACTCGCCCGGCAAGGGGCCGCTGGCGTTGCTCAAGGTAAAGCTGGTCACGGTAAGGCTGTCGTTGTTGTCGGCGCGCACACGCACCATGATGGGGTAACCGGGGTTGCTGATATCCGACGCCGCACGCGGTATTTCGCCCGCGCTCATGGTGGTCGGCACGGTGCTGCCGGCAGCGGGTGAGTAGGCAACACTGCTTGGCGGCAATTGCTGGCCACCCCAGGTCGGAATGGCGTTGGTTTCGTTCGCCTGACTGATCTGCGGGGCGTTGGCGTTGGTAACTCCGGTGAGGGTAGCCTCTTCGATCACGCAGACCAGCGAGTTGTAGCCGATACCGATATGCTCGGCGCTGCCTGTCAGCACCTGCAGGTGATACACGGTGCCCAGCAATTGCTGCACGCAGTTGCTGGCATTGCCAATGGACTCGCCCACCCAGGCATTGCCGGGCACACCGGCATTCTGGGCGCGGCCCAGCGGGCTGATGGCATCGAAGCCCGTGGTGCCGGGTACTTCATCGTGGACTTCCACATTATTGTCGAGCAGATACTGGGCATGGGCCTGGGCGGCGACATCCAGATCCGGGTCTTGCGCCAACAGGCCAACGCCGACACCGGTCTGGGTCGTCATTGCGCTGCGCAGGATATTGATACCGCTAAAAATAGCGACCTGGGGGGCGGTGGGACCGCCGGTATAGACCGGAGCCGGAACGCTGGTCACGGGCAAGGTGGACGCCGGCAGCGTTGAAGCTGCCTTGCTGTTGCTGCTCGTATCAACACTGTTGCCGGAGCCGCAAGCACTCAGGAGGATGGCCAAGGCAATGCCCGTAAGGCGGAGGGAGGTTTGCATACAATACATTTCCTTGCGCGTGAGGAGCCCATGGGCCTGACGAAACGTCTTGCAGGATGGGGTCATCATGGCAGGCGCACGCCTCCGTCTTCGATGGTGAGCAGGCCGGCCATGCGGTCCTGATCGCCGCCTACCCAAGCCGATGACAGGATCACTGCCGGCAGCGCACCAGCCTGTTCACTGAGGGCTCCGGCGCTGAGCGCTGCTGCTGGCGGCAGGCTGTTGCTGGCCGAGACCGCTGGCAGCGTGGGCAGTGGTGGCGCCAGCGAGCCGAACAAGGGGGCAGGGCTTATGCTGCCGCTGCCAGTGACGGTGGTGCTGGCCAGCCGATAGTTGCCGGCGGCAGCGCCGCTGAGGCTAAGGCCGGAGGCGGTCAGCGGGATATTGTCGCCCAGCAAGGCGCCGAAGCTGGCCGTACCGCTGACGCTGACCTGATCGTTGCCCAGCACCGTGTAGGTGTAGGTGAGCGCGGGGCTGGTCAGCGCAGTGCTGCCGTCGTAAATCTTCTGGCCGCTGACGCTGACCGTGAGGGTAGCGGGGGTGATGTCGGCCGTGGTGGTTTCGCCCGCTGCCACCGTGTAGTTGCTGCTTTCCGCGCCGCCCAGGCTGATGCCGGTGACGGTGACCACTTTACCGGTGCCGGCATTGGCATTGGCAAAACTGGCGCTCAGGCTGTCGCTCACGGTATCACCATTCACCACGCCGGACAGGCTGCCCGTAACGCTGGCCGTGGCGGTCGTGTCGTATACCTTGTTGCTGGCCGCCACATTGCCCAGGGTCAGGGTGGCTGGGGTGATGGTGCCAATATTCGCCGTGACCGTGCTGCTGGCCAGCTGATAATTGCCGGCTGCCGCACCGCTGACGCCAAGGCCGGTAACGCTGACACCGATGTCATTGCCTGCATTCTGACTGGCATACGTGCCGGTGGCGGGATTGTTCAGGCTGATGCTGTCGCTGCCCAATACCCCGGACAGCATGTAGTTGCCAGCGCTCAGGGTGGCGTTCGTAGTGCCGGTATAGCTCTTGCTGACAGTGCCGGTGAGGCTGGCCGTCAGCGTTGCCGGGCTGATGGTGCCGATATTGGCGTTGGCCGTGGTGTTGCCCAGTACGTAGTTGCCGGCTGCCGCACCGCTGATGCTGAGGCCGGTGGCGCTGACATTGATGTTGGTGCCCACATTCTGGCTGGCATATGTGCCGCTGGCAGGATCATTCAGGCTGATGCTGTCGCTGCCCATAACCCCGGACAGGGCGTAGTTGCCGGCGGTAAGGGCGGCGGCCGTGGTGCCGGTATAGGTTTTGCTGACGGTGCCGGTAAGGCTGGCCGTCAGCGTTGCCGGGCTGATGCTGGCCGTGGTGGTTTCACCCGTGGCCACCGTGTAATCAATGCCTTCTGCCCCGCCCAGACTGACGCCCGTGACGGTGACCACTTTACCCGTGCCGACATTGGCAGTGGCAAAACTGGCGCTCAGGGTGTCGGTCACGGTGTCGCCACTCAGAATGCCGGACAGGCCACCCGTGGCGCTGGCTGCGGTGGTGCTGTCATAACCCTTGTTGCTGGCCACCAGATTCGTGAGGGTCAAGGTTACCGGGTTGATGGTGAGCGTGCCGGGATCGACGATGATGTCGTAGCCCTGCTGGCTGGAATACAAGCCGCTGACGTTGAAAGAGTAGCTGCCTGCACTGACGGCGCCGCTGGCACTGCCCGTGATGGTCGCCGTGCCCGACAGGATGGCAGCGGGATTGGACACCGTATAGGTGGGCAGGGAAGTATAGGCGGCCTGATCATAGGTAGTGCTGGCGCTGGTAACCGTCAGCGTGACCGGAGTGAGGAAACTGCGCAGCAGGGGAGCCGTTTCCCCACCGTAAATGCGCCAGACCAAAGCCGTGCCACCCTGGTCGTCGATGCTCCAGCCGGCAAAGCTGGAGAGATCGGTGAAGGCACCCGTGCTGGGGTTGGAAATAGTGTTCATACTGGTAAGGCCAGTGGTGCCGGCGCTGGAACCATTGCCGACGCCCGACAGGCCCGTATTGGTGGTCGTGTTCCAGTAGCTGCCGGCGACACCGCCCGTGCCGAGGTAACCGATCAGACCACCCACATAAGTCTGCCCGGATACGGCGCCAGTTGAGTAGGAATCTGTGACCGTGCCGCCGGAGTTATAGCCAGCGAGGCCGCCCACATCAGAGCCGCCTGCAACCGCACCGGTGGCATAACTGTTGGTGGCAGTGCCGTTGCCACTATTCAAGCCTATGAGGCCCCCGATAAAAGCGCCTGAGGTGCCAGTGTCATTGACGGCACCCGATGCATAGTCGTCGCTGACCGTGCCACCGTAATTATCGCCAATCAGTCCGCCGACATAAGCAGCGCCTGTGCCTGTACCGCTGACGATGCCAGTGGCATAGTCAGCGCTTACCGTGCCACCGTTGAAGCCAACCAGCCCCCCGACGTAATCCCCGCCTGAAACGGAGCTTGAGGAATAACTGTTCGTGACCGTTCCCGTGTAGCTGTCTCCGACCAGGCCACCGACATCAAAGCTGCCTGAAACCGAGCCGCTCGTATAATCATTGCTGAGCGTGCCCTCATTATTGAGGCCAACGAGGCCCCCTGCAGCATGAGGGGCCGTAACGGTGACTCCCACAGCATAGCTGCCGCTGATCGTGCCACTGTTGGAAGCCGCCAGGGTGCCAGCAAGATCTGAACCCGTTACGCTTGGATCAACCAGACCCACATTGCTGATGGTGCCCGAGTTTCCGGCGAACAGGCCGGCATCATTCAGTGTTGTTGTATTGATGGTCAGCCCGGTGATGGTATTGCCCATACCATTGAAAACACCGCTGAAAGGCGTAAAACCGCTACCCGTCAAACTGCTGCCAATGGGAGTAAAAGGGCTGGCGCCGGCAAACGTGATGTTATTGCCCAGCAGATAATTACCCGCCAGATTCTGACTGATGGCCTCCAGCCCGCTCACAGCAAGAACAGCCGTATAAACCGCACTGCCTGCACCGGCCAGCCAGACCGGCCCGGCGTTGCCGAGCAGATAGGGCGTGGTACGGTTGCCGGCGTTGCCCCATACCGACGACGAGAACCCGCTGGGGAGAGCCGCCTCCAGTGCAGTCGTGGTCAGCCCGGTGCCTGCGGCATTGCTGGTCTGACCTGCTGTCTGGGTATCCCAGTAGCTCTTGGTGACACTGCCCGTGCCGAGGTAACCGATCAGGCCACCCTGGTCACTCTGCCCTGATACAACACCCAGCGCGTAGGCACTGCTGACCACGCCACCGTAGTTGTCGCCGACCAGCCCGCCGACATACATGCCGCCACTGACGGCGCCAGTCGCATAGCTGTTGCTGACGGTGCCGCCGCCGATGTTGTCGCCCGCGAGGCCGCCGACAAAGGCACTTTGTGTACCACCGGTGATCGTGCCGGTCGCATAGTCATTGCTGACGGTGCCAGCGCCATAGTTCTCGCCGACCAGCCCGCCGACATAGGCTGGAGCGGCACCGCTGCCACTCACATTGCCCGTGGCATAACTGTTGGTGATACTCGCGCTGCTAAAGCCGGTGAGGCCACCAGCCCATGTGCTGCCCGTTACACTACTACCCGCATAGCTGTTACTGATGCTGCCGGTATTGTTGTTGCCAACCAATCCGCCTACGTCAAACGTACCGCTCACCGAGCCGGTCGCGTGGTCATTGCTCAGTGTGCCGCCGTTGTGACCCACCAGCACACCACTCGCACCTCCCTGTGTCGCAATCCCGGTCACCGTGGCCGAAGCATAATCATTGCTCAGGTTGCCGGTATTCCAGGCAACCAGCGCTCCGGCAAAAGACCCGACGGTTGACGACGAGCCGGTAACTGCCGCATTTATCAGGCCAAGATTGCTGATGGTGCCACTGTTGTTGCCAAAAAGGCCGGCATAGGTCTGCGTGCTACCCGCGACAATGGTCAGGCTCGAAACGGTATTGCCCAAACCGTTGAACGTGCCGCTGAAGGGTGTGACACCGCTGGCAATCGGGGTAAAGCCGGTCACGGCACTGGCACTCAGGTCCTCTACCAGTGCGTAATCGCCCGTGGCGCCCGTTGCCTGCAGTTGGGCCATGGTCTGCACCAAGGTATAGGCCTGCCCGTCGATATCCAGTGTGCCCGGCGCAGCGCCGGTAAACTGGACGCTGCCGCCGTTGAGATTGAGGTTGCCGCCATCGTTGCTGGCCGGCTGGTTGTTGGTCAGCAGGCTCAGGCTGCCGGCACCGGTAACGCTGATCGGGGCGTCGATATTGATGCTGTTATAGGCCGACAGGGTCAGGGTAGCGCCGCTGCTCCAACTCAAAGCCGAGCTGACGTTGATGTCGCCATTGCCGCTGCTCTGGTTACCGCTGCCGCTGGCTGTGGTGGCGGTGGTCTGCTCGGTGACGTCGGTCCCGCCATTTAGGGCCGTGTCGATGGTGGTGGCGGCGGTGCTGTCGATGGTGAGGTCGGTGGGGTCGATCAGCCAGCTGCCGGCCTTGCCGGTCTTGGCAGCGGCCGTGACGGTTCCGGTGCCGACGTTGACGGTGGCGGCGGAAGTTTCAATCTGCCCGCCATTACCACTCGTGGGCGCGCTGGCGTCCAGCGTGCCGCCTACGTTAACCGTACCTGCTACCGGATCGGCCAGCAGTTCAATGACACCGGCCTTGTTGCTGATGGTTTCCGCATCGACCATACCCGTATTATTGACCACGGCAGTCGCGAGGCTGTTGGCGGCCTTGGCGCTCATCAGCACTTGCCCGCCTTCGGCTTCGATCAGCTGCTTGTTTTCAGCAAGGGCATTTACCGCACCCTGATTGACTTGCAGGCTGAGCAGACCGTCGCCGGCAAAGTCGATGGTGACATCAGAGCCGGCGGCCAGATCAACGCTGCCGAGTTTGGCGCTGATGGTGCCCTGGTTGCTGACTTGACCACCGAGCAGGGCGACGTAGCCGCCATCGCTGGTGCTGATAGCACCAAGATTGGTGACACTGCCAGTTGTGCCGCTGAAATGGTAATTGCCGGCGGCAAAATCCTTGTCGGTAATATTGAGCGTGGAGGCGACGAGGCCACCGATGTTAACTTGGGCAGCCTGACCAAAGAGTACGCCATTGGGGTTGATCAGGAAGACTTGGCCATTGGCATTGAGGTGGCCGTAAATCTGGCTGGGGTCGCTGCCGAGAATGCGATTGAGGGCGATGGCGCTGCTATTGGGCTGATTGAAGTTGACCGTTTCGCTGCTGCCGATATTGAAGCTGTTCCAGTTGACGGACAGGTTCTGGCTTTGCTGGCTGACGTTGAGGGTCGTGCTTCCTGCCTGACTGATACTGCCCTGCCCCAGACTGACCTGACCGCCCGTGGGTAAGGCAAACGCGCCGCCGGAGATGAGGGCCATGGCCGCGATCAGGGTGCGGGCGCCGCCACTCTTGCCACGGCGACGGGTGGACTCGGGTGCCGGCACCCAAGCTTGTTGAGCTTCACTCCAGACCAAGCGGTAAGCGCGGTTCATTCTGTTCTTCTCCCTGATCGTCCACTGGCAGCCGTGGAAAGCTGGGTCGGATACGGTATCCGACAAATAATCGCCTGTGCAGCAGGCTGGCCCACTCGCGACCGTGCCTCTGGGCCGGTCGTCTTTCAAACACAAATACGCCTGTTCTGGCAGGCAGAACGGCGGGGGTGTTCACAGGGCATGTTCAGGGCAAAAACCAGCGACCCTGAAAGGCGAGCCTCCAGGGTCAACAGTTCCCGGCCGCTCTGATACTACAGAGGGGAAAAACGCTTGGATATGCGTAGTAACCGCAGTTTCCCGTTTTTTTTTAGAGGGCATGATCCGTTGGCGCCCGAATTGATGCCTTTTGTCGGCAGCTGACAAGGCAAAGCCCCGCAGGTCAGTGCAGGGCTCTACAGGTCTCTTTATTCAGGACTCCAACAAGGCCTGTGTCCCGGAGTCAGGCTGTCGAGCGCTCTGCCTGCACGGCTTCCACGGCCTCCGGCCCTGCCGCCGCCCGCTTCCACTCCGGCGGCATCCACAGGTGCTTTAGCCGTTCCACCAGCGGGCCGGACCTGAGCATGTCGCGGAACATGTCGGCGTACTCATGCGTCCAGCTGACAAACAGGCTGGTGGTGGCCACCGGGCGGGTGATGCCGTAAACGATGGGCTGCTCGGCCTTCTCCTCGACAAACGTGCCAAACAGGCGATCCCACACGATAAACACGCCACCAAAATTGGTGTCGATGTAGTCGGCATTGCTGGCGTGGTGCACACGGTGGTGGCTGGCGGTATTGAACACGTACTCAATGGCCGGGTGCAGCTTGGGAATCAGGGTGCTGTGAATGAAGAACTGGTACACCAGGCTGAGCGCCACGCAAACGCCTATCCATACCGGATTGAAACCGAGGAAGGCGAGCGGCACATAAAACAGCCAGCCGCCGTTGAAGATATTGGTGGCGTTCTGGCGCATGGCGGTGGAGAAATTCATGCGCTCCGAGGAATGGTGGGTGACGTGCGCGCACCAGAACCAGCGCACGCGGTGCGAGGCGCGGTGCATCCAGTAAAAACAGAAATCGAGCAGCACGAACAGCAGCAGGCCGGTGAACACGTTCAGCGGAATCGTGGTCAGGCGGACATGATAGGCCAATGCATAAACCGGGAAGGCGATGATGCCGGCAAACAGCAGCTCGGTCAGCTGGTAGCCCGCGCCCAGTGAAAAATTGCGTATCGCCTCACCGGCGTTCATCAGCTGGGGGTTGTGGCGGATACGGAAATATTCCCACAGCGCCGTGCCGATAAAGAAGGGCGTGGCGATAACAAAAATGATCTGGCGTTCATCCAGCGCCAGCCAGGGCGCGACGGTGGCCCAGAGGGCGGCGAAGCCGCTGCTGGTCCAGACGTCGGTGATCATGTTGAGAAGGTGCATGGCAAGACCCCGCTTGATTGGAGTGGCGGGGCCGGCCTGTCGCCGGTACCGCTGACAAGGCCATTCTTCCCTAATCCCTGTGTCTGATATTGACGTAATATGACTCTCTATTGACAATCCATGCCAAACGGGTACGAAATGTAGCCAATGGAAAGACAAGGGGAGGCTTATGGCCAGTGTTATCCGCGTTACCGGAGCCTGGACGCAATTGCTGGCAGACTGGCTGGATGTCGAGCAGTTGCCAGCGCCCGACATTCGCGCCGCGCTGGCGCGCTGGGCGCCGGAAGACATGGTGCCGATTGCGGTCTGGCGCGCCCTGCTGGCGAGTGCGGTGGCGCTGCGCCCGCAGTTGCTGGCGCCGGGCCTGGCCATTGGTGCGCTGGTGCAGCCACGCCATGTGGGCGTGATGGGCTATGTGGTGCTGGCCAGTGGCAATGTCGGCGAGGCACTGCTGGCCTACCAGCGCTATGAGCGCCTGTTTTACGGCGTTGATCTCGCCACCGTGGCCATGCAGGGCAACGACGTCGAGATACGTTGGCCCAAAGAGGCCCCGGTGTTCAACCAGATGACCGACTCGGTGGCCATCGCCGCGCTCGCCACTTTCCTGCGTCGGCAGGTTGATAACCCGCCGCCGCCAACGCTGGTCAGCTTTGTGAACCCCGCGCCCGAGAGCGCAGAGGAGCGCGCCATTTACGAGAGCTTTTTTGGCTGCCCGGTACGCTTTGACGACAGCCACACCCGCGTGCGCATTCCGGCAAATTACCTGACCATGCCCATGCCGCACAGCGACCCCAGCCTGCGCGCCCTGCTCGACCGGCAGGCCCAGGCCCTGTTGCTGGCGCTGCCGGATTCCGACGCCTTTGACCGCGCCCTGCAACAGGTGATGCTGAAGCTGCTGCCCGAAGGTGCGGTGACGCTGCCACGTGTGGCGCAGGAGCTGTATGTGTCGGTGCGCACCCTGCAACGCCGACTCGACACACGCGGCATGAGCTGGCAAAACCTGCTCGATCGGACCCGCGAGCAACTGGCGCGGCAGTATCTCGGGGATGGTTCGCTAAGCCTTGGCGATATTGCCCTGTTGCTGGGGTATTCGGAGCAGAGCGCGTTCAATCGCGCGTTCCGGCGCTGGACGGGCGAGGCGCCTTTGCAGGTGCGGCGGCTGGTACGGCATTAGGGTCTGTTGACGTTTCCTTGCTTTTACCATTTTGGCAGTTTCTGCTTCAGACAGTCTATATTCTGCACAAAGCCTTAAAAGTAACTCCGTCACCCCCCGCGAACGCGAAGGTGATGGAGTCATATTTATACCTCTTGCCCGGCATCAACCCTCTTTTGGCCAGTACTCACAACGAAACCAATATGTGCGGCGCTACACTGGATTCAGCTCAGCGTTTGGTCAGCCGGTCTATCCGCAGGCGCTGGCGCTCGTCCGTGACCGCTCTTGCCGCCAGAAAAACGGCGGCGGCAACCGCCAGCCCGCTGCCGCCCGCCAGCAGGAACATGAGCAGAATCTGGTATTTCACGGCCTCCATGGGGCCCATGCCTGCCAGTATCTGCCCGGTCATGATGCCGGGCAGGGTGATGATGCCGGCGGCGGACATCTGGTTGATGATGGGTATCAGGCCCTTGCGGATGGCATCGCGTATGTGCGGCGCCAGCGCCTTGCGCACGTTGCTCCCCAGCGCCAGCCGTGCCTCGATGGCGGCGCGGCCGCTCAGCACCCCGGCAAAAAAGGTGTCCAGCCCGAGGCTGGCCGCATTCAGCACGTTGCCCAGGATGATGCCCGTCAACGGAATCACATAGTGCGGGTCATACCAGGGCAGGGGGCGGATGGCCGTGAACAGGGCCAGCAGCACCGTGGCCATGGTGGACATACCCACTACCATGATGCCAATACGGAAATTGCCCGCGCCACGCAGCCGGTGCGCGGGCCGCACCGCCACCTCGCGCGCTGCCGCCAGCAGCATGAGGACGACGATGCCGAGCACGACGGGCGCGGAGCCCAGCGCAAAGGCGAAGCGCAGCACATAGCCGACCAGCACCAGCTGCACCACCATCCTGACCGCCGCCCACAGCACCTGCCGGTGTATGCGCAGGCCCAGCGCCACCGACAGGCCGGCATCCAGCAATACCAAGGCAGAGGCGAGGAAGAGGTCGAGGGGCTCAAGGCGTATGGGGCTCACGGCGTCAAACAGCCCTTGTCCATGTGCAAGCAACGCTGGCCCAGCCTGCCGGCCAGCGCCTCGGAATGCGTGACCAGCACGATGGCGAGGCCTGCCTCCAGCCTGGAGCGCAGCAGCTGCTCGACGGCCAGTGTCGAAGCCGGGTCAAGGGCGGAGGTCGGCTCGTCCAGCAGCAGCACCTGCGGCTGACAGGCCAGCGAGCGGATCAGGGCCAGCCGCTGCCTTTCCCCGGTGGAAAGGCGGGTAATATCGCTGTCCAACAGGGCTGGGGAAAGATTGAGCAGCGGCAGCAAGCCCTGTACACAAGCCCCCTGCTCCGCCGAAAAATGCGCCGCCGCTGTCAGCTCCCACCAGGCCGGTTCGGCGGCGTGATAGACCACTTTGCTGCGCCACGCGGGGCCACTGCAGCTTTCACGCGGCTCACCAGCCAGGTAGACCTCGCCGCTGCCGGGGTCCAGATCGGCCAGCAGACGCAGGAATACGCTTTTGCCGGAGCCGGAGGGGCCGAGAATGGCGACGCACTCGCCACGGCCAATATCGAGCGTGAAGGGGCCGGCATGGGGTGATTGCAGCTGGCGGATGGATAACAAAGTGGTGGGGGTCATGGGACGAGGCTGCCGGTCGGCGTAGGCTGCCTTTTTAACAGAGTGGGCCGGTGCAGGCCAGTGGGGAGTCGCAGCTGCGGCGGCTCATGCGGGAAGTTGAATAACCGTTGCTATAGCCGCGCTTCGACAGGTTCAGCACGAACGGATTTTTTGAGTTCTTGTTCAGGCCTGAAACCTTCACCACCGTTCACCCTGAGCGGATCGACGACCCACAGGGATGTGGGGAGTGCGGCACCGCGCCGCGAGCACGTGCGGCCGGGTGGCCGGGTGGCCGGGTGGCCGGGTGGCCGGGTGGCTATAGGCATCATGTTTCGAAGGCTGGTGTTACCTGATTTTCCGAATGAACCACCAGGCCTCACCCCCCCAACCCTGACGCCGCAATGAAAAAGGCCGCGCAAGCGGCCTTTTCACAACAACACTTATAACGGCATTTGTGCCGGAACGCTTAACCGCGACCCGCGCGATTACGCATCTGCTGCAAGGTACGCAGCTGGGCGGCGGCTTCGGCCAGCGCGGCCAGGGCGGCGCCGGTGTCGAGATCACTCTGCTGGTTGTGCAGCATGTCGAGGGCGGCCTTGCGGGCGGCTTCGGCGGAGGCTTCGTCGATGTCCTTGGCGCGCTCGGCAAAATCGGCAAGCACGGTCACGAGGTTGGGCTGCACTTCGAGAAAGCCGGCGGAGATATAGTAAAAATCAACCTCGCCACTTTCGTGCACGACCTGTATCGGGCCGGGCGCCAGCTGGGTCAGCAGCGCGGTGTGGCCGGGCATGATGCCGAGGTCGCCCTCAACGCCATGCGCGATCACGATCGTCGCCACGCCGGAGTAAATCAGCTCCTTGGCACTGACGATGTCGCATTGAATGGTTTTGCTCATGTTTGACTCTTTGGCCTCTCAGGGAGGCTGATTAACTCTGTCAGCGACCGTTGCCCGTAGGATGGGTGGAGCACAGCGATACCCATCAATCCGAGTCAGCTACAGCGCGCGATCTGGCCGTTGCGTGATGGGTATCGCTACGCTCCACCCATCCTACGAACCAAACAAGCTCAGCGCTGAATTCCCCTCTCCCCGGGAACAACAGGGAGAGAGGGTATCTCACATTACATCTTCTTGGCCTTTTCCAGGGCTTCGTCGATGGTGCCGACCATGTAGAAAGCCTGTTCCGGGATGTTGTCGTAGTCACCGGCCAGCAGGCCCTTGAAGCCACGGATGGTTTCCTTGAGCGACACGATCTTGCCGGGCGAACCGGTGAACACTTCGGCCACGTTGAAGGGCTGCGACAGGAAGCGCTGGATTTTACGCGCACGATACACGACCAGCTTGTCTTCTTCCGACAGCTCGTCCATGCCGAGAATGGCGATGATGTCCTTCAGTTCCTTGTAGCGCTGCAACACGGTCTGCACACCACGGGCGACGCTGTAGTGCTCTTCGCCCACAACCAGCGGATCAAGCTGGCGCGAGGTGGAGTCCAGCGGGTCGACGGCGGGGTAGATGCCGAGGGAGGCGATGTCACGGCTCAGCACGACGGTGGCGTCGAGGTGGGCGAAGGTGGTCGCCGGGCTCGGGTCGGTCAAGTCATCGGCAGGCACGTACACGGCCTGGATGGAGGTGATCGAGCCGTTCTTGGTGGAGGTGATACGTTCCTGCAGCACACCCATTTCTTCGGCGAGCGTCGGCTGGTAGCCCACGGCGGAGGGCATACGGCCCAGCAGCGCGGACACTTCGGTGCCGGCCAGGGTGTAGCGGTAGATATTGTCCACGAACAGGAGAACGTCACGGCCCTTGCCGGTCTTTTCGTCCTTTTCATCACGGAAATATTCGGCCATGGTGAGGCCGGTCAGCGCCACGCGCAGACGGTTTCCGGGGGGCTCGTTCATCTGGCCGTACACCATGGCGACCTTGTCGACCACGCCGGAATCGGTCATTTCGTGGTAGAAGTCATTGCCTTCACGGGTACGCTCACCGACGCCGGCAAACACCGACAGGCCGGAGTGGGTCTTGGCGATGTTGTTGATGAGCTCCATCATGTTCACGGTCTTGCCGACGCCGGCGCCGCCGAACAGGCCCACCTTGCCGCCCTTGGCGAACGGGCAGAGCAGGTCGATAACCTTGATGCCGGTGTCGAGCAGTTCGGTGGAACCGGACTGTTCGGCGTAGCTGGGGGCCTTGCGATGGATGGCCCAGCGCTCTTCTTCACCGATGGGGCCGGCTTCGTCGATGGGGCGACCGAGCACATCCATGATGCGGCCAAGGGTCTTGACGCCAACCGGCACCGAGATCGGGGCATTGGTGTTGCTCACGTTGAGCCCACGGCGCAGGCCTTCGGTGGAACCCATGGCGATGGTGCGCACGACGCCGTCGCCCAACTGCTGCTGGACTTCGAGGGTGGTGGCGGTGCCGTCGACATTCAGGGCTTCGTAGACACGGGGCACGCTGTCACGCGGGAATTCGACGTCGATGACGGCGCCGATGATCTGGACAATACGACCGCTGCTCATGGGGTTATCCTCGTAAACTCAAAAATTCTTGCCGGTAATAGCCGGTAAATCTGTTTTGGGGCCGGGGTGGTGATGGGTATCGCTTCGCTCCACCCATCCTACGGTCGGTGCTGTTAAACAGCCGCCGCACCACCGACGATCTCGGAAATTTCCTGGGTAATGGCGGCCTGACGCAGCTTGTTATAAATCAGCTGCAGGCTGCGGATAATGTCACCGGCATTATCCGTAGCGGCCTTCATGGCCACCATGCGCGCGGCCTGTTCACAGGCCACGTTTTCCACCACGCCCTGATACACCTGCGACTCGATATAGCGCACCAGCAGTTGGTCGAGCAGACCCTTGGCCTCGGGCTCGTAGATGTAATCCCAGCTGTGCTGACGTTCCTGGCGCATTTCTGCCTGCTGGCTGGAGGCCAGTGGCAGCAGCTGCTGCAGGGTCGGCTTTTGCGTCATGGTGTTGACGAATTCATTGCTGACCAGGTACAGGCGGTCGATCTCGCCACTGTCAAAGGCGTCGAGCATGACCTTGACGCTGCCGATCAGGGCTTCGAGCTGGGGGGCATCGCCCATATGGGTCTTGACCGCCACCACCTTGCCACCGACGTTCTTGAAGAAGCCGGTGGCCTTCGAGCCGATCAGGCAAAACTCGACATCGACGCCCTGGCTCTTCCAGTCGCGCACGGACATTACGGTCTTCTTGAACAGGTTGATGTTCAAGCCGCCGCAAAGGCCACGGTCGGAGGAGACCACGATATAGCCCACGCGCTTGACCGGACGCTCCACCATATAGGGGTGCTGGTATTCCGGCGTCGCCTGCGACAGGTGAGCGATCACCTGACGGATTTTCTGCGCGTACGGCTTGCCCGCCGTCATGCGCTCTTGCGCCTTGCGCATCTTGGACGCCGCCACCAGCTGCATCGCCTTGGTGATCTTCTGCGTGCTCTTGATGCTGGCGACCTTGCTGCGAATTTCTTTTAAGCCGGCCATTTAATCCAATCTCGCTGTCTGCCCCCTCTCCCGTCGGGAGAGGGTTGGGGTGAGGAACCGCGTCCGGCATTGCTGCCTGTTTGCGCAATGTCCCTCATTCGCCCTGCGGGCACCTTCACCCCCGAAGGGGGAAGGGAGTCTTGTTACCAGCTCTGCGTTGCCTTGAAGCGGGTAATGCCTTCGCGGAACTGCTTTTCGATCTCGCCATCCCAGGCAGCGGTGGCCACGATCTTCTGCACCAGTGCGCTGTATTCGCTATCAAAGAAGGCGTGCAGGGCGGCTTCAAAAGACAGCACCTTGTTCACCGGCACGTCGGCGAGGAAGCCTTCGTTGGCGGCAAAAATGGACAGGCCCATGTGCGCGATGTGCATTGGCGCGAACTGCTTCTGCTTCATCAGCTCGGTCACGCGCTGGCCGTGTTCCAGCTGCTTGCGGGTGGCTTCGTCCAGGTCGGAAGCAAACTGCGCGAAGGCAGCCAGTTCACGGTACTGGGCGAGCGAGGTACGGATACCACCGGCCAGCTTCTTGATGATCTTGGTCTGGGCGGCGCCACCAACACGCGACACCGAGATACCGGCGTTCACGGCCGGGCGGATGCCGGAGTTAAACAGACTGGTTTCCAGGAAGATCTGGCCGTCGGTGATGGAGATCACGTTGGTCGGCACGAAGGCCGACACGTCACCGGCCTGGGTTTCGATGATCGGCAATGCGGTCAGCGAACCGGTCTTGCCGGTCACGGCGCCCTTGGTGAACTTCTCGACATACTCTTCGGACACGCGGGAGGCGCGCTCCAGCAGACGGCTGTGGAGATAGAACACGTCGCCGGGATAGGCTTCGCGTCCCGGCGGGCGGCGCAGCAGCAGGGAAATCTGGCGGTAGGCCACGGCCTGCTTGGAGAGGTCGTCATAAATGATCAGGGCGTCTTCGCCGCGATCACGGAAGTATTCGCCCATGGTGCAGCCGGAGTAAGGCGCCAGGAACTGCATGGAGGGAGCGTCGGCAGCGGCAGCGGCTACGACCGTGGTGTAGCCCAGCGCGCCGTGTTCTTCGAGCTTGCGCACGACGTTGGCGATGGTGGACTGCTTCTGGCCGATGGCGACGTACACGCACTTGATGCCGGAATGCTTCTGGGCAATGATCGCGTCGATGGCCATGGCGGTCTTGCCGGTCTGGCGGTCACCGATGATGAGCTCGCGCTGGCCACGGCCGACGGGGATCATGGCGTCAACGGACTTGTAGCCAGTCTGCACCGGCTGGTCTACCGATTTACGCCAGATCACGCCCGGCGCCACTTTTTCCACGGCGTCGGAGAGCTTGGCGTTGATCGGGCCCTTGCCGTCGATGGGGTTGCCGAGGGCATCCACCACGCGACCGAGCAGCTCGGGGCCGACCGGGACTTCCAGGATACGGCCGGTGCAGCGGGCCTTCTGGCCTTCCTGCAGGCTGAGGTAGCTGCCGAGCACCACGGCGCCAACCGAATCCTGTTCGAGGTTGAGGGCCATGCCGAAGAGGCCGCCGTCGAACTCGATCATTTCACCGTACATCACGTCGGCCAGACCGTGGATACGCACGATACCGTCAGACACGCTGACGATGGTGCCTTCGTTGCGGGCTTCCGCCGAGGCATTGAGATCACCGATGCGGGCTTTAATCAGCTCGCTGATCTCGGAAGGATTCAGATGTTGCATGATGCACTATCCTCTAAAGACTACGAATTCAGGGTGGCAGCGAGCTTGGCAAGCTTGCCGCGCACGGAGCCGTCGATCACCAGGTCGCCGGAACGAACCACCACGCCACCAATCAGGCTGCTGTCCACCTGCGTGCTCAGCTTGACCTGGCGACCCAGCTTGCGGGTCAGCTCCAGGGCCAGCGCGGCCTGCTGGGTATCGCTCAGGCTGAACGCCGAAGTCACCTCGACATCGGCGGCCCGTTCGGCCTCCGCCTTGAGGGCTTCAAACAGCGTGCTGATGGCCGGCAGCGCCGCGAGACGCTTGTGGGCGATCACATACGTAATGAAGTTGCGGCCCTGGGCATTGAGCGCGGGGCCGGCAGCCTGCAAAAACAGCTCGGCCTGCTGGGCCGCCGTCAGGGTCGGGCGCTCCAGATAGGCCGTAAAACCAGCATCGCCGACCAGCTGGGCGGCAAAGCCCAGCATGGTCGACCAGTCGCTAACCTGACCTGTCTGCTGGGCGTATTCGAACGCTGCCTTCGCATAAGGCCGCGCCACTGTGCTTAATTCAGCCATGGTAGGTTCCGCCGTTATGGATTACAGCTGGGTCGCCAGCTGCTGCAGCAGCACGGCATGCTTCTCGGCGTTGATTTCAGCGCCCAGAATCTTTGCCGCGCCGGCCACGGCCAGCTCGGCTACCTGTGCCCGCAGGCTGTCTTTGGCCGTTACCACGTCCTGCTCCAGCTGCGCCAGGCCCTGGGCCTTGACGCGGTCGGCTTCCACCTGGGCCTGGGCCCTGGCTTCTTCGACGATCTGGTTGCCACGGCGGGTCGCCTGCTCGATGAGCACGACGGCCTGGGCCTTGGCGGCTTTCAGCTCGGCAGCCACCTGGGCATGCGCGGCGTCAAGGTCGCGCTGGGCCTTGTCGGCGGCATTCAGGCCTTCCGAAATTTTCTTCTGCCGTTCCGCCAGTGCCGCCGTGATCGGCGGCCACACGAACGTCATGCAGAACCAGACAAACAGCCCGAAGGCTATCATCTGGCCGATCAACGTGAGATTGATATCCACGTCAACACCTCATCTACTGGGTTCGCTTTACGGACCACTTGTGGTCCGTGCCGTTATTTTCTGATGAACCGTTACTTGATGAACGGGTTCGCGAACAGCAGGAACAGGGCGATAGCCACACCGATCATGGTTACGGCGTCCAGCAGGCCGGCGACGATGAACATCTTCACCTGCAGCATGGGAGCCAGTTCCGGCTGACGGGCAGCGCCTTCCAGGAACTTGCCGCCCAGCAGACCAAAGCCGATAGCGGTGCCCAGTGCACCCAGGCCGATCAGCAGGGCCACGGCGATCAGGTTCAAGCCGGTGATCATTTCCATCTTGGTTTCCTCTCGTAAAGTAAACGGTTTAAAAGTTAAAGGTCGAATGAACTCAGTGGTGCTCGGAGGCCATGCTGAGATACACAATCGTCAGCATCATGAAGATGAAGGCCTGCAGCGTAATAATGAGGATGTGGAAAATGGCCCAGCCAATCTGCAACACGCCGCCCAGCGGGGCCAGCAGGGCGCCACCGGTGAACATGAGCGCGAGCAGGATGAAGATCAGCTCGCCGGCATACATGTTGCCGAACAGTCGCAGGCCCAGCGATACCGGCTTGGCCAGCAGGGACACGCCTTCGAGCAGCAGGTTGAACCACGACAGCCAGATGGTGTTGAAGGGGTTCATGGTCAGTTCCTTGGCGAAACCACCCGGACCCTTCATCTTGAAGCTGTAGAACAGGATAAGCAGGAATACGGTGATGGACATGCCCAGCGGAACATTGATGTCCGTGGTCGGCACCGACTTCATGTGGCCAACGCCCAGCGCCCCGAAAAGGGCGGGGAACACGTCAACCGGGATCAGGTCCATGGCGTTCATGAAGAAGACCCACACGAAGACGGTGAGGGCCAGCGGCGCAATCATCTTCGATTCGCCGTGATAGGTGTCCTTCACGCTCTGGTCGGCAAATTCGACGAGGATTTCCACGAGATTCTGCAGCTTGCCCGGCACACCCGAGGTGACGCTCTTGGCCACCAGACGGAACAGCAGGCAGAACACCAGACCGAGGCCGATGGACCAGGCCATGGAATCGACGTGGATGCCCATGAAGCCCATGGCGTGGGCTTCGTCGGCATTGTGCGCCATGGTCCAGGTGCTCTGCGTGGTTACACTGCCGTCATCACGGGTGTAGCCGGCGGGCAGCTTGCCATAGGTGAGGTTGGTCAGGTGGTGCTTGATATACTCGGTGGAATTGCCAGCCATGATTTCTACCAGTCAACGCCCTTGGCGTATCGTCTCCACAATATGGACAACGAACACCGCAAGCTGCTCCAAAATGAATCCGGTTAACAGCCAGCCAATGTGCACGGACTTGATCCGGGCAAACACGGCGGCAAAGAGCAAGACGGTGATAACGATCTTCCCGGTCTCGCCCTTGTAAAAGCTTTGCAAAATCCTTGGTGCCGCTGCCGCGCCCGAGTAGTAAAAGGCCCGCAGCGTAAAATAAAGGCTGCCCACGATGGCAATGCCGACGCCCATGCCTGCCGACCACGCTGCGCGCGGCGATACGGCCAGCGCCACTAACGTCACACACAGGCCGATGCTCAACTGCCCGACAAGCAGGTGCACGGCGGGTGTACGGTCCACCAGGGGACGGGGCTGACTCATTGCACTCCTGACCATCCACTCACGGTCATGGGCAGGCTGCTGGCGAAATAATAGGCAATAGTTTTGAGCGCGGCGGATTATAAAGATTCGGGCCTGCTGTCGCAACCGCGATACCGGGCAAGCTGGCCTCAAATGGCCGGGGCCAGGGTCCGCCCCCATGGACATTGAACACTATATATGGTGCCCAGCTGCTGTATTGATGCAGGGATATGGTGTTATTAGCGCTGTCGGTTATTGGTCGGCAGAACCTGATTATTTTGCACACTTGCTGTTCATTGCTTGCAGGGCGCTGACAATAAGGGCTGTTTTTGACCCACACTGGGGCTTGGGGTGGTCTTGGGTGGCTTTCAGGGTGCCGATTTTGCCGCCGTGCCCGGCCGTGACATGGCATGGGCAGGGCTCTGGTAGCGCGCCCGTTGCACCATGCGGCGCAGGTTGCGCAGGGTCTGCACCGGGCCGTCGGGCAGGCTGTAATTGTACAGCCAGGAGGGAATATAGCCGCCCGGAGCGCCGTCGCCCCAGAGTTCAATCAATAACCAGCCCCCCGGCTGGGGGCTGAGCTTCCAGGTACTGTGGGCATCTTCAAGGCGGACATAGCGTGGGCGAGGGTCGACCAGCCCCGGCACGGCGTGGCTGTCCAGCGTGATCGCGCCGCTGCTGTCGCGGGTGATGACGGTATGCAAAACCGCATCGCGGGAGAGGAAGGGATAGGGCAGGTGGTAGGCCGTGTACTCCCAGCTTTCATTGCCCTGCCGGCGCAGCAGGCGCGCCTGCTCCACCCGCACCACCCATTCGGGAGCCGAGGGCACGTCGGTCAGCACGGCGAGTACGGCGCTGAGCGGCGCCTGCAAATGGGCCTGGGCGTAGAAGCGGTGATAGGGCTGGGCGGGGTCGCCCTGCACATAGACGTGGATGTCGCGCTCCTGATCGGCGCGCACCAGCCGCCAATCCGCCGCCGCTGCGCCAAGACAGGTCATCAGGAAAAGCAGGCAGACAAGGATTCGGACCACGACGGCACCGGCAACACGGGAGGCCGCCAGTGTAGCGGTGCCGGCGTCAGAATCGCAAACGGAGCGTGCCGGGGCCTGCCAACACCCAATGGGCCGCTATTGCCGGTGCCGGGCTACCAGCGCGCCTCGACCTTGAGCTCAAGGGTATTGCGGTTGGGGACATCGACATGCCAGCTGGCCTGCACCGCGCCCGCCATGAAGTTGCCACGCGGAATCAGGTGGCTGATGCCGAGGCTGTTGTAGATACGCTCGCGGAAGTTGGACATTTGCACCTGCTGGGCGGCCAGCACACGTAGTGAGTCCTCACTACCGCCATAAAATGAGGGATTTGGCGCGGTCGCTATCACCGAGCTTGCCGGGCTGGAAAAGTCGGCAAAGAGGGAGTTGTCGGCACGGAACTGGAAGTTGCCCATGGTTGGTGTGCGCTCGTCGGCGTGAGCCACCAGAGTCAGCAGGAGCAACAGGGCGCCGCATAGCCACGTGTACATTCCCAACTCCTGCAAGGTCTGCTTTCTTGTCACGCGTGGGCTGTATGCCCCGGCTTTTATAAGACCTTGCGACTTGTACTCTACACGTTCTACCAACGCCGTATGAGTGGCCGTCGCAACACACAGTGACAACTGACTCACAAAACCAATACAAAAGCTGTGCCATGGAATAAAAAGTGGGATAGCGCGGAGGTACTGGTGCCATGTACCGCAGGTTGGGCTGACGAACCCGCTCGTTATTGGAACCGTCCGTACCACAGCAGGCACTTGTCCTTGGGTGCCTGTGCCAGCCGGGGCTACGAGTCTCCCCACATCCCTGTGGGTCGGCCCACTGCGCCTACTTGGCGGCGGCTTTTTTCCACTCGGCCTGCTTTTTCTCGTACATGACACTTTCCACCGCTTCCACGGTGATGTTCACGTTCAGGTCGTCGCTGACGATGGGCACGTAGTTGCCCATGCCGAAGTCGCTGCGCTTGAAGGTGGTGGTGGCGTCAAAGCCGGCGGCTGGTGCGCCATCGTAGAAGGGGTGGGGGCCGACGGTATTGGCCTTGGCATTGAGCACGACCGGCTTGCTGATGCCGTTGATGGTCAGGGTACCTGCCAGCTTGAAGGTGCGATTGGTCTTGTCGATATCGCTCATGCCGGTGCTCTGGAAGGTGATTACCGGAAAATCCTTGGCCTTGAAATAGTCACCGGACTGCAACAGGTGTTCGTTCAGCAGGGGCACAAAGCTGTTCAGTGAGGTGACGGGAATGGAAACACTGACCGTGGATTTTTCCGGGGCGTCCTGATCGCCCTGGATGGTGCCGGTCACGTCGGTAAAGACCGCGCCGGGATTGGAAAAGCCGGCGTGCGTCCAGGTAAAGCGCACCTGGGTATGCGAAGGGTCGATGGTATAGGTGATGATCTTGTCGGCCAGGGCCGGCAGCGCCGCCGTCAGCAAGGCTCCGCCAAGGAGCAGACCGCGAAGTAGTTTCATGATGTTTCCTGTTTTCAGTTAGGGGCTGTCAGGCGCCCGTTTCGATCAAGTCCATGCCGGCTCCCCGCCGTAACCCGGAGCGACATGACCCATTGCCGCGAGGCATGGAGCAGTCGTCGTTATGCCATTGTTTTCCTTCAACAGCAATGCGCCCAATGCCGCCGGCCTGTTCCGTCCTGGTCGGAAGGCCAGCCACGGCCGGGTGAGGGGCACGCCAAGGAAAATGAAAAGACCCTGCGAGCAGGTGTCTGCCGGCAAGGTCTTGAGGCTGCGGGTATCTGCCCTGCCGGCCAACCATGTTGTGCACGGTCGACCGGCAGGGCCACTGTCAGGGCAGGGGCGTGACCGCGACCACCGCATTGTCCGTAGTGATGTAGAGGGTCTGGCCGTTGATGGCCAACTGCTTGGGGTAGGCAATCAGGCCGCTGGTGGCGGCGCCCGGCAGGAAACTGGCGACCCCGGTCGTGCCGACCACCGTGGTGACCACGCCAGCCGAGGTGATCTTGCGGATGAGGCTGTTCTGCGTGTCGGCCACGTAAACGTCACCCGCGCTGTCCACCGCAATCCCCTGCGGGCTGGAGAAGGTGGCGGCGGTGCCGGTGCCATTGGCCGAGCCCGCCTTGCCCACCGTGCCCGCCAGCGTGCTGACCGTGCCGGAGCTGATTTTCTCGATGGTGTCATTGCCCGCATCGGCCACGTAGATATTGCCGGAGCTGTCCACGCCCAGCGCCGAAGGCTGGCTGAGTACACTCGCACCGCTGCCACAAGTGCCGGCATAGGTGCTGGCGGTGCCCGCCGGGAGAATTTCGTGGATGCAGTGGTTCAGGGTGTCGGCCACGTAAACATTACCACTGGCATCCACCGTGATGCCGGAGGGCTGGCTCAGGGTCAGACCGGCCTTGCCCTGGCCGGCGAGCGTGCTGACGCTGCCGGCCGTGGATATCTTGCGTACCGTGCCGAGCCCGGTGTCGGTGACATAGAGATTGCCACTGGCGTCGGCCGCCATGGCGCTCGGCGTGCCGAAGCTGGCGGCTGAGCCTACGCCGTCAGCCTCGGCATAGTTGCCGGGGGTGCCGGCAAAAGTGCTGACCGCGCCGCCGGCCAGCTTGCGGATGGTGTCGTTCTGCGAGTCGGCCACGTAGGCATTGCCACTGGGATCAAAAGCCATGCCGTAGGGGCCGAAAAAGCGCGCCGCTGCCGCCGTGCCATTGCCGGAGCCGGTCTGTGCGATGGAGCCGGCCAGGGTGCTGACCTGTCCCGCTGCCGTGATCTCGCGGATGTCGCTACCCTGATACTGGTCAAACAGCGCCACGCCGCCCTGTACGCCATAATGGGTGCCGCCACCCGACTGACTGTCACCGGAGTCGGCCACGAAAAGGTCACCGGCACTGTCCAGCGCCAGCCCTGCGGGCGAATAAAACGTTGCCGTTGCCAGGCTGCCGTTGGTGGTGCCAAGCACATGGGAGCTGCCGACATAGGTCGTGACCGTGCCGCTGGAACTGACCTTGTAGATGAGGTTGCTCAGGCTGTCACTGACATAAGTATTGCCCTGGTTGTCGACCGCGTCGGCCATGGCCTGGGCAAAAGCGCCCTGCACCACGGTCGTCACCACCCCGGCCGTGGTGACCTGGCGCAGGGCGGCGTTATAGGTATCGACCACCATGATCGCGCCGGTGGAAGGATTCAGGGCCAGACCCTCGGGGCCGGCAAAGCGCGCGGCGCTGCCGCTGCCATTGCCGTAACCCTCTTGCCCGGCGCTGCCCGCAATCGTGGTCACCACGCCGGTCGCCGTGACCTTGCGGATGGTGTCGTTGTTGGTGTCGGCCACATAGACATTGCCCGATGCGTCCACCGCCAGCCCCCAGGGCCCGTTGAACGCAGCCGCCGCGCCGGTGCCGTCGGTCGAGCCACCTTGCCCGGCGGTGCCGGCCAGCGTCGTCACTACGCCGGCGCTGGTGATCTTGCGGATGGTTTCATTGAGGGTGTCGGCCACATACACATTGCCATTGCTGTCTACGGCAATGCCTCGGGGCTTGCGGAACAGGGCAGCGGCACCGGTGCCATCGGTCGAGCCCGCCTGACCAGGAGTGCCGGCCAGCGTGCTCACTGCGCCGGCGGGAGTGATCTTGCGGATGGTGTTGTTGCTGGTATCGGCCACATACACATTGCCGGAGCTGTCGGTGGCCACGCCATAGGGCGCCGTAAACCGGGCGGTGGACGGCGTGGCACTGTCATAGGCGCCCGGCCCGCCCAGGCCACCGGCCACGCTGGAAAGCGCGGGCGTAATGGTCAGCGTAACGGTATTGCTGGTCGCCGTGGTGGAGCTGCCGTCGCTCACGATCACGTAGTAGGTGTCGCCATTTTCGGCGTTGGTCGCGGTAAAGCTGTAGCTGGCGGCCGTGGCGCCGGGAATGGCGGTGCCATTCTGATACCACTGGTAGGTGAGGGTGGCGCCGCTGGTGGTGCTTTCACCCACCACGGTAAAGGTGGCCTGCTGCCCGGCCAACACGGTTTCCGAGCTGGGCTGGGTAGCTATGCCGGCGCAGCCGGCCAGCTGAAAGCATAGGGCTAAAGGTGCAAGAAGCCGGAACAGGCCGGCTGGCTTTGGCTGAAAAGGCATGATGACATCCCTGAATTATTATTGGTGGCTTCCTGGCCGGGACTGCATGGCAGACGGAATAAAGTACGCCTGTTCACCGGAATATGCACCCCGGCATATTCGTGCATTCGCGTTCTAAGCGCGCCGGAATCGTTGGGCAGGTGACTGGATCGACAAAAATAATTCCTCAAGGACCAAGAAAGGTATTTATAGCTGCATGCACAAACCAGCTGGTCAGCATATCCGCTATAAATGAATGCTTGTTTGGCGCTGGAACTCAGTCAGGCTGGCTTGGCTTGCCCTGATAAAGCCAGTGCCAGGGCTCATAGACATAGCCAAGAGGATTGTTCCGGGGATAGGAAAGTGTGAACCCGAAGGTGGCGGCGTGTTTGGCCAGCCAGTGGAAGGCAGGTGTGCTCTCAAATGCTGTCTGCAGGGCCGCGCTGCCGGGCGTGCCGATGTCCACCGCCCTGCCGGTGTGGTGTTCGCTGTAGCCCGGCAAGGCGCTGACGGTCAGTATGGCTGCCAGACTCTGACCCGCCGCCAGCTTGCGGCGAATGATGTCGGCTTGGCGACTGACGCTGCGGAAGGCGGAAACGATGTAGAGCTCCACCCCGTCGCGGCGGGCGGCATCACGCAGCAAGAGCCATGCCTGTGCCGCTTTTGGCTGCAACTGGTGCTCGCGGCCATCGTCGACGCACTCCGCCACGACAAGGCTGGTAGCCTCCGGGCAAAGGGGCAGGCCGCGCGCGGTGACCTGCTGTGGCGATATGCCCAACTCCTGTAGCACGCTCAGGATACGGGCTGCGTAGTCTTCGCTGATCTCCATATGGCCTCACGCTGGCAAGCTTTACCAGCACGTCCGGATAAAATCGGAGCTGCCGCAGCACGGGGACCTGCTGCCCGCAAATCAATCACGGTAGTGATTGATTTGTCGTGAGTGATTTCCGGGCGTGTAGCGGAAATCACGGGCGCTGAACAAGTCAGGATGACTTGCTCAGCGCATCAAGAGTGCGGCGGCTCGATGACAAAGCCCAGCTTTTCAATGCCGGCCTGCTGCGCCAGTGCCATGACCTGGGCGACATGATCGTACTCCGTCTTGCGGTCGCCGCGTATGCGCAGCGGGGGCTGCGGGTTCTGGGCGGCGCTGGCCGTGAGGCGCTGACGCAACTCACTCTCGCTGACCGGGGCCTCATTCCAGAACAGGCTGCCGTCGGCGGCCACGGCCACGGTGATGGCGTTGGGCTTGATCTGCTCGGCCACGCTGGAGGCCTTGGGCAGGTCGAGCTTGATGGAGTGGGTGAGCACCGGCACCGTGAGCATGAAGATGATGAGCAGCACCAGCATGACATCCACCAGCGGCGTCATGTTGATTTCGCTCATGACCTCGCCCTGGTCGTCGAAAGGGTCGTGAAAGCTCATGTCAGCGCTGCCCCGTGGGTGCCAGCGCAACGGCCAGCGGCGGCCGCGCCAGCGTGCCCTTGTTGACGGGGGCGCCGGTCACGTAATAGGCGTGCAGGTCGTGGGCAAAGCGGTTGAGCTTGCCGATCACGGCGCGGTTGCCGCGTATCAGGGCGTTATAGGCGAGCACGGCGGGAATGGCCACGGCGAGGCCGCAGGCGGTCATGATGAGCGCCTCGCCCACCGGGCCGGCAATCTTGTCGATGCTGGCCTGACCCGACACGCCAATGCTGACCAGCGCGTGGTAAATGCCCCACACGGTGCCAAACAGCCCCACAAAGGGCGCCGTGCTGCCCACCGAGGCGAGGATGGAGAGGCCGCGCTGCATGCCCTCGGTGGCCTCGTCGATGGCGCCACGCAGGCAGCTGATGACCCAGTCCGACAGGCTCAGCTGGCCGTGCAGGTCGGCCTGGTTGCTGCGGTGATGCTCCACCGCCGCCGCGCATTCCTCGGCCAGCAGGCGGAAAGGATTGTCGCGGCCACCCTCCAGATGCTCCATGCCGGCGCTGACGCTTTGCGCGTGCCAGAACGCTACGGCGGCGCGGGCGCGGCGGCGGTTCAGCATGAGCCGCCAGGTGTGGGTGACGATTACGTACCAACTCAGCACCGACATCAGCAGCAGGGTGCTGGCGATGCCGCGCGTGATGTAGTCGCCCTGTGCCCAAAGGGCGGCAAAGCCATAGGGACTGCTGTCCATTCTCTTTTCCTCGTTACGGTACTTCGATCAGCCCGCCTCCAGAAAATCAGAGGCTTTATTGGTTCAGCGAAAACGTCAGCGGTTGCAGGTACCACGCGGCAACCGCCACCCCGCCCTGATGGGCCGGCACAAACTTCCAGGTCTTGACCGCCGTGACGGCGGCGTCATCCAGCCGGCGATAGCCACTGGACGTTTTCACTTCAACCTGCCCCAAGGTGCCGTCGCTCTGCACCTGAATATTCAGCACTACGCGGCCCTGCTCACCCAGCTGGCGCGACACGCGGGGGTATTCAGGCTTGGCGTTGCCAATGCGGCTGGCGTCGGCATGCGGCGGTGTACTGTCTTCTACTACCGGCGCCGGCTTGGGCGGGGCCGGCGGGCTGGCAGCGGGCGCGGGTGTCGCTGCCGGCGCAACAACCGGCCTGGGTGCGGCGGCCACTACCGGCGAGGGCAGGGGCGTTGCCACCGGCTGGGGCATAGCTACGGGCACTGGCCGCTGGGCTGGGGGTGGCGGCTGCCGGCGCGGTGCTACGGCAGGCGCAGCCAGCGGCGGCGCTTCGGCGGGCAGCAGGTCGGCCTCCATGGTTATTGTCAGCGCTGGCGCCGGGGCTGTCTGCCGGGCCCGTAGCAGCATGACCAGCAGCAGGACATGCGCCAGCAACACCAGCGCCATGGGCAGCAGTTTTGCGGTCCGGGTCATGCTGCTTGTTGTCATAAGCCAACTTTTGTCATTGAAGCAAAGCGCAGGGGCTTGCCAAAAGAGGATGATGCAATGATAATGAGAAACGTTCTCATTATCAAGTTCTCAATCATCTCCACTACTATAAGGAAGTATGCCGGTGTCCTTCAAGCTCAAGCCTATCGCCGCCCTCGTTGCCAGCGCTTTTTCCATGGTTCCGCTGGCCCATGCCGACAGCCCGACCGACAATCCGGCCGTGCTGCCTTCCGTAAACGTCTCCGCCAGCGCCGACCAGCAGCCCGACGGCAGCCGCGACTACCAGCCCACGGTGAGCACGGTGGGCGGCAAGACCGCCACGGCGGTGACCGATATTCCGCAGACCGTGAACGTGGTGGACAAGGCGTTGATGCAGGCGCAGGGCGCCACCTCGCTGGCCGATGCGCTGCGCAATGTGCCGGGCATTACCATCGGCGGCGCCGAGGGCGGGCAGATTGGCAATAACATCAACCTGCGCGGCTTTACGGCCCGCACCGACATCTACCTCGACGGCTTCCGTGATCGCGGCCAGTACTACCGCGACACCTTTGACCTTGACGCGGTGGAGGTGCTGCAAGGCCCTTCGTCCATGCTCTTTGGCCGTGGCTCGACCGGCGGTGTGATCAATCAGGTGACCAAGCAGGCCCAGCTCGATCCGTTTACCGAGGTCTCCGGCACCGTGGGCACCGATGGCCGCCTGCGCACGACCTATGACAGCGACAGCCGCATTTCCGACAACGCCGCCCTGCGCGTCAATGTGTTCGGGCAGGATCTGCAAACCACGCGCGACACCATGCAGAACAAGGATTACGGCATTGCGCCGACCGCGCGCTTCGGCATTGGCGGGCCGACCGAGCTGACCGTGTCGGGCCTGCTGCAGCACAACACCGACATGCCGGACTACGGCGTGCAGTCGCTGAATGGCAGCCCCATCAGCGCCTCACGCGATACCTATTATGGCGAGGGCACCGACCACACCGATCAGGATGTGGCGATGCTGAACACTACGCTCACGCACCACTTCAACGACAGCGTGACGCTGCGCAACCAGACCCAGTTGAACCATTACACCACCGATGCGGTGGAAACCGCTCCGCACGCGCTGGGCTATATAAATGGCGCTGGCGGCTTTACCCTGATCGGCCCACCGGCGCTCGCGCCCCAGAGCAACGGCCTCAATCCCAGCCAGCTCTGGGTGGAAATGCAGAGCCACGACCGCAATATCACCGACAACAGTGTGGACAACCAGACCGATCTGATCAGCAAGTTCAGCACCGGTTTCATTCACCACGAGCTGGTGGTCGGCATGGAAGCCGGGCGCGATACCTATAACAACCAGACCTATTACCGCACCGGCGCCAATACCGGCACGACTCCGGGTAGCAGCAGCACCGGCATGGTGAACTGGGTATCGCTGGAAGACCCGAGCGCTGCCGATCCAACCACGCTGACCAGCTCCGTGGGCAACCTCGCCCAGTCCAGCGCCAACTCCTTCGGCCTGTATTTCAACGACACGCTGGCCCTGAACGATGAGTGGAAGGTCGTGGCCGGTCTGCGCAGCGACACCTTCCATGGCGAGATCAACAACTCGGCACCCGCCGGTGTCACTGCCAGCTCGCCCGCCTTTGCCAAGCAGGACGCCAACTTCACCAGCCGCCGTGCCGGGGTGCTTTACCAGCCCACCGAAGACCAGTCTTACTACGTGTCTTATGGCACTTCGTTTGATCCCCTGCTGGAGCAGATGACCGTCACCAACGGCACCCAGGCCCTGCCGCCCACCAATACCCGTTCCTATGAAACCGGCGGCAAGTGGACGGTGCTGAACGACAAGCTCTCGCTGAACGCGGCGGCCTTCAATGAACTGCAGAACAATGTGTACAGTGCCTCGAACGGCGAATACACGGCGGCCGGCAACTGGCTGATCAAGGGTTACACCCTGAGCACGGTTGGCCATGTCACCGACAAATTGCAGATCAGCAGCGGCTATATGCACATGATTCCGCGCGTGGTGAACACCACCGACGGCACCAACGGCAGCACGCCGGCCAATACACCGAAGGACACGTTCAATATCTGGAGTACTTACGAAGTTACCCACCAGTGGGAAATCGGCGGTGGCCCCAATTTCGTGTCGCAGCGTTTCGTGGCCGACTCGGGGATCAGCTCTACCCTGCCGCAGGGCAATATCGACAAGGTGTCGGTGCCTTCCTACACGCGCTGGGACGCCACCGTGGCTTATCATCAGCCGCGCTATGAATTCCGCGTGAACCTGCTGAACCTGACCAACAAATACTACTATGATGCGCTGATCCAGTCCGACGGCGGGCGTGCGGTGCCGGGCATAGGCCGCACGGCCCTGCTGACGGCTACCTATCGCTTCAAATGAGTCGCTTCAGGTGAGCCTCTTCATATGAGAAACCCGGCATGTTGCTGCACATCAAAAACGTACTGAGTCCCGAGCAGGTCGGCCATATCCGGAGGGTGCTGGATACGGCCGGCGAGGCCTGGGTGGATGGCCGCGTGACCGCCGGCTATCAGGGCGCACCGGTAAAAAAAAACGAGCAGATCGACGAGCGCTCGCGGGTGGCACATGAACTGGGCGACCTGATTCTCGGCGCGCTGGAGCGCCACCCGGCGTTTATCAGCGCGGCCCTGCCACGGCACGTGTACCCGCCCATGTTCAACCGCTATGGTGGCGGCATGCAGTTTGGCAGCCATGTTGACGGCGCCATCCGCATTTCACCGTACAACGGGCTGAAGCTGCGCACCGATATTTCCGCCACGCTGTTTCTGGCCGAGCCTGACAGCTACGACGGCGGCGAATTGCAGATTGAAGACAGCTACGGCGTGCAGTCGGTAAAACTGCCCGCCGGCGACATGGTGCTCTACCCGGCCACCAGCCTGCACCGCGTGACCGCCGTGACGCGCGGCCTGCGCGTGGCCAGTTTTTTCTGGGTGCAGAGCCTGGTGCGCGACGATGCCCAGCGCACCCTGCTTCATGACATGGACAACGCCATCCAGCAGCTCAACGCCACCCGCGCCGACGATATGGCGCGCACGCGGCTGGTGGGCTGCTACCACAACCTGCTACGTATGTGGACCGACTGCTGAGAAACCTTGATGAGTGCTTCTGAAATCCGGCCGGGCACGACGCTGCGTCTGTCGCCGCGTGCCGCCACGCTGCAATGGCTGCGCAAGACCCACGGCTGGCTGGGCCTGTGGGGCGCCACACTGGGCCTGCTGTTCGGGGTGACCGGGATTGTGCAAAACCACCGCGCCATCCTGAAGCTGCGGCCACAGGAGTCAACGGTGCAGCTGGCGCTACCGCAACCGGCGCCGGCCGATGCCGACGCGCTCGCGGCCTGGCTGCAACAAAGCCTGCATCTGGCGCAAAAAGCGGCGCGCATAAAAAGCGAGGACGCGCGGCCGGTGGCCTGGGGCGATCAGGCGCTGGAGCAGCCGGAGCACTGGACGGCGCAGTTCAATTCGCCGCGCTTCGCTGTGCAGGCGGACTACTGGCGGGGCAATAATTTTGTCACCGTCAAACGCAGCGACAACGGCGTGCTGGCCACCCTGAGCAGCCTGCACAAGGGCATAGGCGTCGGTATCGGCTGGGTGCTGCTGGCCGACAGCGTGGCCGGCAGCCTGATCCTGCTTTCACTCACCGGGCTGGCCATGTGGGTGCTGACCCGGCGCGGTGGCAGCCTGCTGGGCTTGGGCGTTGGCGTGCTGGCGCTGGCGGCGGCGATTGGTTTTGCACTGCAAGCGATGTAGCCGGGAAAAGCCTGACTTACATGGCGTTGCCGAAACACCCCCATGAAACCATAGTGTGGCTGCGACCTTTTGGGCTATGGTGGCGCAGGGGCAGGCTCAGGCATATCGTTGGTGACGGTGTGGAGCCCGCTGACAAAAAACCCAAGATAGCCTTGATACCGAGGGGCGCGGGAACGGGGCAGGCTTGACCTGCCGAGCTATCCCGCCCGGCTTGCCAGCCGGGTTTTCCGCAACAGCTGATGAAACGTTTTCCCGCGCTACTGCTGCCGCTCGTGCTGCTGGTATTGCTGCCGGTTGCCGCCATGGCCTCGCTGGGTGGCGATGCGGCCAGTGTTGAACGCGACCGCGCCCTGTTGCACAGCAAGCGGCATCAGTCCACCCCCACCGCCAGCTACACGGTGCATTCCCTGCAGCTGCCCACCGGCACCACGGTCAAGGAATTCCTCAACGCGGCCGGCACCGTCTTTGCGGTGAGCTGGAGCGGCCCCTTTCCGCCCAATCTTCAGCAGCTGTTTGGCGACAGCTATTTCCAGCGCTACCGTAGTGCTGCGCTGGCCCGGCCCGGACGGCACCCTGTGCATATGCGCGAGTCTGACCTGATGGTGGATGTCAACGGTCATACCGGCGTCTTTAGCGGCCACGCCTGGCTGCCCGGCCTGCTGCCGGCCGGTGTCGCCGGCAGTGATACTCAATAGGGAATGCTTTATGCGTCTTCACCTGATCGCGCTGCTTGCCTTGCTGACGCTGTTGCTGGCTGCCTGCGGCAGCAGCAGCACGGGCGCCCCCCTTTCGACAACGAGCAACGGCAGCAGCAGTGACACACCCCTGCCGACGACAAACAGTGGCAGCAGCAACACGAATATCGCCCTTGGCAACGCGCCCACGGGCAATAACGTGGTGGCGCTCAGCGTTGACCCCGGCTACGCGGCGATCGAGCCGGCCGGTGGCTTTTACCCCAACGAGATGTACACCACCATACAGGTCTGCGTGCCGGGCACCACGACCTGCCAGACCATAGACCATATCGAGGTGGATACCGGCTCCTCCGGCCTGCGCTTGCTGGCTGGCAGCGCAGAAGTAGGCAACCTGACCAGCCAGCTGCCGGCGGTAACCAGTGGCAGCCAGGCCTATGCCGAGTGCCTGCCCTTTGTGGAAAGCTATTCCTGGGGCAGTGTGCACCGGGCCGATGTGACGGTGGGCGGCGAGTTTGCCAGCTCCATCCCGGTGCAGATCGTGGGTGACCCTGCCTATTCGGTGCCCGCTGACTGCGCCAACGCCAGCCTTGCCCCCAACAACACGCCACAGTCTTTCGGGGCCAATGGCCTGATCGGTATCGGCAACCTCGCCCATGACTGCGGCGCCAGCTGCGCGACCTCCAGCGGAAACGGGTACTACTACCTGTGCACACCGGGCACGGCCAGTTCCTGCACCGGGGCGGAGGCGGCGCTCGCCGACCAGCTACCCAACCCGATCACCCGGTTTGCGGCGGACACCAACGGCATTGCCGACAATAACGGCAGCATCGTGATGTTGCCCGCCTTGCCGGCCCAAGGGGCGGCTACGGCCAGCGGCGTGCTGATCTTTGGCATTGGCACGCGCGACAACAACGGCTTGGGCAGCGCCACGGTGCATTTTCTGGACGACGCTGGCAATGTGCAAACCATCTACAACAGCACGAATTACCCGAACAGTTATGTTGACAGCGGCACCGACGACTACGAGATTCCCGACAACAGTATTCCCCCCTGCACGAAACACGGCGATGGTGGCGACTTCGACTGCCCGCTCTCCACGCTGAACCTGCAAGCCAGCGTGGAGGGCACAAACACCGCCGTCGTATCCAGCGTGAGCTTCAGTGTGGAGAGCGCCGCCCACCTGTTCAGCAGCAATCCGACTTTTGCCGCGTTTGACGATCTGGCCGACAGTGCGCCCCCGGAAACCGACAGCTTTGCCTGGGGCCTGCCGTTTTTCTTTGGCCGCCCGGTGTATAACTCCATCAATGGCCAGACCGTGGCCGGCTATGGCAGTAATACATTTGTGGCGTTTTGAATTCACCACAATTTTTAGAGCCTGCTTGCCATTTTTATCACCCCGCCTTAAAAATCATATCTGCGAAAAAACGCCGTCAGTCTGACAAGTTGGACAGCGTAAGCGCGCTGGCTATGCTCAAGATCAGGCCCCACCCACGCTGTTTTAGCGCTGTGCCGGGGCTCGTCGAAAGGGATTACTCGGGCAAGAGTGACTGACTGTTGCCTGTGGTGCTGGAGCGCACACTATGGGTAAACGCAGTATCCGTCGTTGCCTGCAAACGCTTGCTCCTGCCGTGTTGCTGATGCCGGCGCTGGCCATGGCCCAACAAGGCGGTGATCAGGACCTGACGCTGGCCTATAACAATACCGACGTCTACTCGATGGACCTGGAGCAGTTGTCGCAAGTCCCGGTGAGCATCGCCACGGGCCGCGAGCAGCCGGTCAGCAAGGCACCGGCAACCGCCACGGTGATTACCGCGCACGATATCGAGGCCATGGGCGCCACCACGCTGGCGCAGGCCCTGCAAGGTGTGCCGGGCCTGCACGTGTCTGTGTCATCGCTGACCTATGACCCCATGTACGAATTCCGCGGCATTACTGCGACCTACAACCCGCAGGTGCTGGTGCTGGTCAACGGGCTGGCGATTACCAGCGAATTCGAGGGTAATCGCGGTATTGGCTTTGGCAACATGCCGCTGGAAAATGTCGAGCGCATTGAGGTGATACGCGGCCCCGGCTCAGCCCTTTACGGAGCCGATGCCTTCTCGGGCGTGATCAATGTCATTACCAGGACAGCTGACGACATACACGGCACCGAGTTTGGCGCACGTGGCGGCAGCTACAAGGAGCGCGACGGCTGGGTGCAGCACGGCGGCGACCTGGGACCGCTGCAGGCCGCTTTCTACCTCGGGGTCAGCCGCACGAACGGGCAAAAAGGCATCATCCAGGCCGATGCGCAAACGGCGTATGACAGCCTGTTTCACACCGATGCCTCGCTGGCGCCGGGGCCGGTGGACGTGGAAAGCGAGGAACTGGATACCCATGCCGACCTGTCGTATGAACACTGGCGCCTGCGCGGAACCTTTCAGGACCGCTACGCCGGCATGGGCGCCGGACTTGCCGACGCGCTGGACCCCACTACCCATCTCGCCGGCACCAATACCTATATTGACCTCAGTTATGAAAACGCCAACTGGGCACCGGACTGGGACGTTTCCAGTACCCTGTATTATTACGATGAGCGGGCAGAGCCGGCGCAGCCCTCGGGCTTTGTACTGTTTCCGCCGGGGGCGTTTGGCAACAGCTTTCCACAGGGCATGATCGGCGACCCCAGCCATTCCGAACGACACGCGGTGGTGAACTGGTCGGCCTTCTACACCGGCTTTGCGCGCCAGCAGTTGCGCTTTGGTGCCGGCTTTGAAGATGACGACCTGTATAAAACCGAGGAGGAAAAAAACTTCCTGTTACTGCCGGGGCAACTGCCCATCAACCTGGGCAGCGTCGTCGATGTTACCGGCACGCCTTTTGTTTATCTGACGCCGCACCGGCGCGACACGACCTATGAGCTGGTGCAGGATGAATGGAGCATGGCCAAAGACTGGACACTGACGGCCGGCGTGCGCCACGACTACTATTCGGATTTCGGCAATACCACGAACCCGCGGCTGGCACTGGTCTGGAACGCTGCCGGCAACGTGGTCATCAAGGCCCTGCACGGCAGCGCGTTCCGGGCACCGTCATTTACGGAGCAGTACAACACCAATAATCCGGTGGAAGTCGGCAACCCGAACCTGAAACCCGAAACGATTGTTACCGACGAGCTGGATGCGGCCTGGCAGGCCACCGACGCGGTGCAAACCAATCTGGCGCTCTTTCACTACCACTGGCGTGACATCATCGAGATCGTGCCAACGGGCACCAGCAACACGGCCGAGAATTCCGGCAACCAGACCGGCCACGGCGTGGAGCTGGAAAGCACCTGGGCGGTCAACACCCAGTGGAAGCTCAAGGGCAATTATTCCTTTCAGCACTCCATTGACGATGACACGGGTGAAGATGCCGGTCTGGCGCCCCATCATCTGGCCTACCTGCAAAGCGACTGGCAATTTGCGCCGCTCTGGCAGTTTGACAGCACGGCCAATCATGTCGCCGGCCGCGACCGGCAACCGGGTGACGAGCGACCCCGGCTGCCCGACTACACCACGGCAGACCTGACGCTGACGCGCCAGAAAGTATTTGGCAATGGCGATATAAAAATACAGGTGCAGAACGTCTTTAACCGTGACGCCAGAGAGCCTTCTCTGTTCACCTCGCCCGCGCCGGGCTATTACGACCTTCCCTACGACCTGCCCCTGCCGGGGCGCACGTTTTATGTGCAGCTGAACTATGTGATCTGACGAGGGAGCGGGTCAGGCAGCTCCTTTTGCGCTGACCTCGACGATGGCCTTGGCCACCGGCTCCTTCTGCCCTTCGCGCGCCGGCACCAGCTCAAACTCCATGATGATGTTGCGATTGGGCAGCTTGCGCGGCAGCTCCTGATCAGCCACTTCGCTGATATGAAACCAGGCTGACTTGAGGATGTCGCGGGTGATGATGCGCATGCCTGGCATTTCGGCAAAGTATTGCAGGAAACCGAAGCCGCGCTGGTTGTCGAAATGCGAGCAATAGCCACGCACGCGGGAGCCGATTTCGCCCCAGTGGGGGGCTTCGCGACGGGCATCCTGCAGGGTGACAGGCACCAGGTCGGGAATCATCCAGCCGTTGATATACTGGTCGGCCGAGGCCTTGAGCTCGGCGGACACGTTGTCGAAAGCCACCACCTCCACGCGCACGCCACGGGTCTGCAGCGCCTTGACCACGTTCACGAAGTCGCCATCGCCAGTGCCGATAAGCACCGAGTCAAGACGGTCGCTTTCGGTCAGCAAATCGACAGCCATATCGAGATCGACGTTGGACTTTTTCGTCTCTTCGCCGTTTTCATCCTTGAAGCGCTTGACCTTCTTGATGGTCAGCCGGAAGCCCTGATCGCGCAGGGCTGCGTGGTAACCGTTCATCTTGCTGCGGTAGATGGGGTCGCTATTGGCCCGTTCGTCGTCGTAGGCCACGTAGGCATTCAGGCGCTGGGGGTCCCCCCCGGCCCGGCAGGCCAGCTCGCGCAGGATGTCATAGCGCATGCCATGGCCGCCGTTCATGCCGATATTGCTGGCATCCACATAAATCCCGATTTTTCTCATGCACATTCTCTCTTCACGAAGCACAAAACCACCGCCTGAAAGCAATATGGCCCGGCCTTTTCCACAAGCTGCATCCTACTCGCTAGTGAGCCCAATTAAAATGAGGGAGGCAGCAGTAAAAGCATGAACAGGGGCGCAAATTTTTTCGCAGACAGGTGCTGGCGCCAGAGCGTAATCTCCCCGTGAATATCACGAAATGGGGAAGTGCATATGCGTGCCTTGCATTTATTCAGCTGCCTGCAAGGTCATTTGATCAGTCATGAGCACTGACAACGAAATATCCGCTCTGAATGAATTTGCAAGGCTCGCACAAGAACCCTGAAATTCCACTCTGGCATTCTTGATGGCGCACGGGGAAATGCCGCTGTGGTGTCAACGGCCAGGGTCTGTTGACACCCATCCAGTCAGCTTTTAGCAAGGAATTTTGCTTCGGCGGGGAGGGCTACTACCGCGTGACAGGGGCCCATGATAGTGTAGGAACTGCTCCAGCGGAGAAGGAGCTTAAACATGATTTATTATAAAAAGGAAACCCCATGAAACAGCTGCCTCGCCCGCCGGCGGGGTAGCTGGTTGCGCCTCCCACCTTCCTGTTTTCTGAAAATGCAGGCGCGCGTTCATTTCAAAAAATAATGAAACGGCTTCGGCATGAAAAACAGCCGGTTTTCTCGTTGTCATTTCCCGAGGGTGGAGGTATCCACCGGCGCGCAATTGGTACGGCCCGACATGACGCAGTCCTGCATCTGCGACGCGGCATTCAACACGTGCACCAGAAAAAGGCCGCCTGCAACCAGCAAGACGATAACTGCCAGCCCGATCAGGGCGGCACGGTTTTCCGGGGGGCGCTGCGGGGTACCCGACTTTTGTTCGGACATGATCCTTTCCTCGTGGCCCTCAATGATCAGCCGTTTTTTGGATCGGTGTTGCCATGGCAAGTGCTTGATGCAAGGTGCCGAACACATGGTCTGCGCCTATCACGGCGGTAATGCCGTGGCGGTTCATGTCAGCGCGCAGGTATTCGTTGACGCGCGCAAAGATCAGCCCGACCTTTTGCACCGCCAGTTCCTCGCACAGCTCACGCAGGCAGCGCGCTGCTGAATAGTCCAGATCGGTAATGGCACCGGCGTCGATCAGGAACCACTGCACCGGGTGCGGTGCCTGCGCGATCAGGCTGCGTACTTCGTCGGCAAAATGATTGTCATTGGCAAAAAACAGGTCGGCGCCAAAGCGGTAAACAATCAGGCCCGGCTCGGTCTCGACGCCCGGCGCGGCCGGCAGTGGCTGCCACTGGCCATCGACGGGCACCAGCACCATGGTGTGCGGGCGATAGCTGTGGCGCACATGGCGCAGCACCGACAGGGCTATCGCCAGCACGATGCCGTGCTCGACACCGAGCAGCACCACCGCCGCTGCCGTAATGCCGGCCAGCGCAAATTCACCGGGACTTTCACGGCGAATATCGCGCAGCCCTTTTACGTCGATCAGCCCCAGCGCAATGGTAAAGACCACGCCCGCCAGCACGCCATGGGGCAGGTACTGGATCAGGCCGGTGAGAAACAGCAGGACCACGACCACCACGCCGGCAAAGGCCAGCTGCGCTACCTGGCTGCGGGCGCCGGCGAGGTCGGCCATGGCGGTCTGGGTCGGACTGCCGTTGACGACAAACGCGCCGCTGACCGAGGCCGCCGCGTTGGCCATGCAGAGGCCAAGAATATCGGCATCTGCATCAACGCGCTCGTTGTAGCGCTCGGCAAACACGCGGGAGGCCGCTGCGCTCTGGGCAATAATCATGACAAAACACGAGGCCGCTATGGGGAACAGCTGCAGCAGTTCATGCCAGCTGGCATGGGGCAGGGTCAGCGAGGGCAGCCCGCTGGGCACCGGCCCCATGACGGCAATGCCGTGGCCGGCAAAGTCCAGAAAATAGCTGGCGATTACACCGCCGACTACCGCAAAAAGCGGTGCCGGAAGGCGTGGGAAGTAATGCTTTACGATCAGGATAAAGCCAACCACCAGCGCAGAGACGGCCACGGTGTCAGGCTGCACCTGTGGCAAGCTGTCGGCGATCTGCCAGAGCTGGTCGGTGCTGTGGGGGCTGTTGACGCGCAGGCCGAGCATGTCGCCCAGCATGGCGATGCCGACCTGTATGCCCACCCCGGCGAGGAAGCCGACCAGCACGGTGCGCGAGAGGAAATCGGCGAGAAAACCCAGCTTGAACAGGCGCGCCAGCAACAGATAGCCGGCGGTGAGCAGCGCCACCATGCCGACCAGCGCCACGTATTGCGCACTGGCGATGGGCGCCATGCCCGACAGCCCGCTCGCCAGAATGGTGGCCGTGGCCGAGTCGGCGGCGACGACCAGATGCCGCGACGAGCCAAATACCGCAAACGCGAGCACCGGCAGCAGCACGGTGTAAAGGCCGGTGATGACGGGCATACCGGCGATACGTGCATAACCCAGTACCTGGGGAATGTTCATGGACGCCAGGGTGATGCCGGCCAGCGCATCGCGGATGATGCCGGCCCGGTTCAGGGGAAAAATGCCCCGCATGAGCTTGTGACTGGAAATGAACTCGCTGATTTTCATGGGCTTGGCAGACAAAGGACGATGTAGACAGCATATAGTAGCTGGTAGCGCTATGCCCCGGTCATGTTCGCTGCGGCCGTGGTTTTGCCCAGTTCCGATGCCCGCCACAGATACCACGCTGCCGTGGAGCGATGGGGGCTCCAGGCTTCGCCGATGGCGGCCAGCGCCTTGGGTTTTGGCTGCTCCGGCAGCTTCTTGAGCACCCGCCAACCCTCGCGCACGCCGAAGTCGTCCACGGGCAGGATATCGGGCCGGCCCAGATGGAAAATCAGCAGCATTTCAACCGTCCAGCGGCCTACGCCACGGATGCTGGTCAGGCGCTCAATCAGCTCGCTGTCAGTAAGCTTTTGCGCCGCGCGGCGGGTGGGCACGACGCCTTCCAGCCGCTTCAGGGCTACGTCACGAATGGCCAGCACCTTGGCGCCGGAAAAGCCACAGCCGCGCAGGGTGGCGTCGTCCAGTGCCAGAATCTCTTCCGGTGCCGGAAACTTTTTGCCGGGATGGAGGGCATGAAAGCGCCCGAGTATGGTCTCCGCCGCCTTGCCATGCAGTTGCTGATGCGCGATGGCGCGGATCAGCGCGTGGTACGGCTCGCCGTCGTATTTTGCCTCGAGCCGGGAAGGGCCTACGGCGTCGATCAGCCAGGCCCAGTCAGGGTCGAGGGCAGCGAGAAAAGCGGTGGCGGTCGTTGCTGTTGCTGTAGTCATGGTCATTCAACTGGCGTGGCACGAAATATTGACGGCTTACGCCATCACGGGCCGGCATGATGCGCTGCGGCAATAATAATCGGCAGCAGCAGCTCGGGAATCAGGTAGCCCAACCACACCGCCGGGGGCTGCGGCAAACCCACTTTGCTCATGGACAGCAAACGGCCTGCGCCGCCCAGAAACACGCCCAGCGCCAGCAGGTACACGAGGACATCCTGCTGGCGGATGGTCAGCGCAGTCCACAGGCAGATGATACCGGTAGCAAGGTACACGCCGGCCATGAAGCGATGGACGTTGTCCAGCTGCGGGGTGGTGTCGGGCTGGCCTTTGACCATTTGCAGCGACCCGCCAAAAATGGCAATGGCGGCGGCGAGACAGAGGCAGACCTGAACGACAATCTGGCTGGTGAGCAGCGGGATTTCCGGTGTCATGGCGTATTCACCCGTGCGGGGAATGGGGATTGTCAGCTCCTGAATAAAGCCTTGACCAGAGCCGGTGGGGCGAGTGCCCCTTTTTTTGTGCAACTGCACTGTAGCACAGGGCAGGCTCTAAAACTCCAGATTGGGCCGCAGCACCACGGTGACGGTGCTGACCCCGGAATAGGCCAGGTCACCGGTATACGCGGCGGCGTTCTGGTAGATCAGGCCCATGTCCAGGCTCAGCGCCATATGCCGGCCACGCAGGGGAAACTTGCGGCCAATGGTGATTTCCTGCCGCAGCAGGCGGGAGTTGAGGCGGTCAAATTCGCTCAGGATTTCCAGGTCGGAATTGTCGAGGAAGCTCAGCAGCGTGTTCTTGTATTCCAGGTTGTTGCGACGCAGCCCGATATAGACGGCATCGCGGATATCGGGGTTGCTGTTGTTCTTGATGCCTATGCGGAAACTCCAGCCCAGCTTTTCATCCGCCACCTCGCGCTCGCCCTTGAGCTTCCATTCCAGCTCATACCAGTTGTCGTCAACGAGCACGTTGTTGAGGATCTGCTTGGTGCCGAAGGAAGTCAGGTAGCCCATATAGCCCCGGTTGCCCGCCGAGTCTGTGTCTGCGCTGGTAAAGCGCATGGTGCTGCCGGTAAAAGCCGAGACCGCCCAGGGCTCCTGAAAGCCGGCCGTGACGCCATTGAGCAGGTTGGGCTGGTTATGCCCGGAGGGGCCGTAGTTGAAATCGTTGTAAAAGCCGGGGTGATCACCCTTGAGCCAGGTGCCCGCCACCGGCAGGGGATAGACGCTGGCCTCCAGCAGCAGCACGCGCGGGCGCAGCGAATCCTGAAACAGCCGCCGATAGACGTCGGCCTCGCTGAGCTGGCCGCCGACCGGAATCGGGCTGTTGGTGAGCGGGAGTTGCAGGGCCACATCGGAATAATAGGGGTCGAGATCGTAGAGTAGCTGGGTGTGGGCGGTCTCGGTTGCGGACGCAGACACCGCAGAGCTGGCTTTGGCTGCAGGTGGGGTGTCAGCCGGGGGGCTGTCGGCTGCGTGGGCTGTCGGCAGGAGAAGGCAGAGAAGGAGGCTGGCGAGGTGGGGGATGGGCTTGTTCATCATTGTGCTATTGGTTGTCGGCCCTGCGCGGTTGTGAACAAGCCGGGCCATGAGCCACCATAGTACCGCGACCGGCCGGGAGAGGGTTGCATTCGTCAACGCCAACGCATTGCCAGAACACATCGCAACCCAAAAAAGCAAGTCGATACTACCGTACAACAGCGATCAGCGTATGCCCCTCGCGCTCGCTGAACTCAAACTCCACCGGCAGGAACTTCTCGATGACCTGCATATTGCTTCGCGCATGCTCGGTCAGTCGGGTGACGGTTATCGACCCTGCGCCAGCCAGGGCCATCGGCAGCAATAGCTGGTCAGCCAGATGCGGGCCGACGGCGCCATCACTCACCAGATAGGCACGCACCTCATCCGTCAGTTTGTTGGCAACCCGTTCCGAGGCCACAGCCTTTTCACCAAAGGCACTGAAGACCTCGGTGACATGCTCGTGTTGCAGTGTCGCCATCAGGATGTTGCCGGGGCCTTCATCGTGGTGAATCTGGCGTATGCGCAACTGCGGCTCGGTCCAGTTGAGCGCCTTTTCCACGCCCGCAAGCTCGCGCTTGGCAACCGTGGCGGGGACACCAGCGATCAGGCTTTCCGCATAGGCATCAACACGCGGCCCGCGCACACAGAGGTGCAGCGGAACGAGTGCAGATGCCGGCGTGATTTCCGCCCGAAAATCACCGCCACCCGCCGGATGGAAGCCATGACGATCCAGCTTGAGCACCAGACCGATACCCATGCGCTGCAATAGCGGCGCAAAAGCCCGCTCCAGAAAATGGTAGGGCGGTGCCCAGGGATTATGGGTTCCACCCTGCAAGCGGATCTCGCTCGGGGCGTCTGCCTGCCAGAGGGCAGGCAGCACCGTTTGCAGAACCAGCGTGGCGCTACCGGCGCCGCCGACCGTGAACTGGTACTGGCCAGCTTTGACCTTGCCGGGAATAAATGTCAGCTCCTGCGAGCCGATGGACAGGCCATGCACCGTCGCCGAAGAGACTTCGGCCGCAGCGGCCGCCGCCGTCAAATGCTGGCGCAAGAGCCCCGGCTTGTTGCGGCCGGCGCGAATGCGGGTAATGCGGAACGGCGTACCCGTGCACATGGCCAGTGACAGCGAGGTGCGCAGGATCTGCCCACCGCCCTCGCCGTATGAGCCGTCAATTTCCAACATGATGCTTTTCCTTAAAATTCCGGCGGCTGGTGCCGCCGGCAAGGTCCGGGTCAACCTTTGACACAGACAATCTGTTTCAGGGTATGCACAACCTCGACCAGGGCCTGCTGGGCCAGCATGACGGCATCAATATCCTTGTAGGCCATCGGTATCTCGTCAACCACGTCGATATCCTTGCGGCACTCGACACCGGCCGTTGCCGCAATCTGGTCCTGCACCGTATACCGGCGCTTGGCCTCGTTGCGTGACATGAGGCGCCCGGCGCCATGGCTGCAGGAGCAGAATGCCTCTTCGTTGCCCTTGCCTCGCACGATGTAAGACCGCGCACCCATGGAGCCGGGAATGATGCCCATCTGGCCCGACCGCGCCGACACCGCGCCCTTGCGCGTTACCAGCACATTCTGGCCAAAGTGGTTTTCCCGCTGCACATAGTTGTGATGGCAGTTCACCGCTTCAAGATGGGTTTCGAAGGGCATGGCAATCACGGTACGCACGGCGGCGGCTACGGCCAGCATCATCAGTTCACGATTCATCTGGGCAAAGTTCTGCGCCCATTCCACGGCATGCACATAGTCGTCGAAGTGCTCGGTCCCTTCCGGGAAATAGGCCAGGTCGGCATCGGGCAAGTTTATAAAATGCCGTTGCATGTCTTTCTTGGCCAACTCGATAAAGGTGGTGCCGATGGCATTACCCACGCCCCGCGAACCGGAGTGCAGCATAAACCAGACGGCATCGTTTTCGTCGAGGCAGACTTCCACAAAATGATTGCCGGTTCCCAAGGTACCGAGGTGATGCCGGTTATTGGTCTTTTTCAGCTTCGGGTACTTGGCCGTGATGCGCTCGAATCCGGGCAGCAGCGTCGTCCAGACCTGATCCACGGGATCGGGCACATTGGTCCACGCGCCTTCGTCACGCTTGCCGGATGGCGAACGACCACAGGGCACCGCGTGCTCAATAGCCGCACGCAGGGGCCCGAGGCTGTCGGGCAGGTCTTTTGCCGTCAGCGTGGTTTTGGCGGCAATCATGCCACAGCCGATATCCACACCCACAGCAGCTGGGATGATGGCGCCCAGCGTGGGAATCACGCTGCCAATGGTCGAACCCTTGCCCAAATGTACGTCCGGCATCACCGCCAGATGCTTGAAGATAAAGGGCATCTTCGCCGTGTTGATCAGCTGGTTGCGGGCGCCATCATCCACGGGAACGCCATGCGTCCACAGCTTGATGGGGTGGCCGCCGGGAACACTAATGACATCGTATTCTGCTTGTTTCATTTTCATTCTGCCTTGTACCCGCCGGGGTACTTTAAAAAGATGCCTGACAAGGCGTGGTGAAAAATTATTCGGCCATCGGCTCACGCCGACCGGGACTTGAACCCGGAAAGGGCCTTGCGGCCCCGGCAAAGCAAGCTTTGCTGCCTTTACCTGTATTTCCACCTGCATTCAGGCGTGTACAACAAGGAATGATGACAAGGGTCGGTGAAATATAGCTGCTCTAACCAACTGAGCTACGCCTTCAAACTACCGAAGGCGGCGGGATTCGAACCCGCGACCCGCTCCGTGACAGGGATGTAATTTCACCAGCATTCATCACAAACCTGCTCAATCGGGGCCGGACCCATTCGCATTACCGTTGCCAGTATCGCGAAGCCAGGTCGCAGGTCCGGCCCGCATTCCGCAAAAAAATGGCGACAAGTGTCGATGAAACGAACGTAAAGCTGCTCTGCCGCTGAGCTATGCCCCCACAGTGTTGGGGGCAACGGGATTCGAACCCGTGACCTGCTCCTTATCAGGGATGTAGTTTCATCTGCATTCGCCACAAACCAGAGACACAACAAGATGTACATGACGATCAAAACATGGCTCTACCATTGAGCTACCACCGCAAGGGCGGGCCGGACTCGAACCGGCAACAAATGTAATCATGCACGCATTTGTGTCATACCCGTGATGCGACAAAGAGTGACCAGACCTTCAACACCATCGCTGGTGAGGCCGGGGCTTGAACCCGGTCGCGGTTTCCCGCTTACCGATGTAGTCTGGCCCGCATTCGCATCAATTCTTCCACCCTCCCGGCCGCCGCCCCTAAAGCATGCCGGGCGGCGGCCCCAGTGTTCCTTGCGCCTGAGCGCGTGACGCAACAAATTTCGGCAAGATCATTGCTCTACCAGCTGAGCTACCACGGTAAAGTGGGCCGGGTTCGAACCGGCGGCACATGTAGTCCTGCATGCATTTGCGTCAAAATCTGTGGCACGACAAAACATGATCAGACACTCACCACCGTTGCCGGGGTGCCGGGAGTCGAACCCGGACGCGGGACTTACCGCTCGCCAATGTAGTCTGATCGGCATTCGCGCCAATTCCACCCTCCCCACAGCCGTCCCCTGGCCGCTTCTGCATCCTGCAAACGGGAAGCAATCTTTTCTACAACATGACCTCGTCGATCACGCCGACCCAGTGCTGCGGGCCGAGCCGGCCGTTGGCAAAGCTGGCGATAATCTTGAACACGGCGTCGGAAAATCCGCCGACGTTCAAAATATCTTCACGCTCTGCCGCCTGCGTGTGGGCATGGGGCTGGATATCCACACAAACCAGCTTGGCCTGCGGATTTTCCTGACTGAAGCGCTCCCACTGGCACTGCGTTTCCGTGGCGCCGGTCTTGCGGGTATCCACCCAGGACTCGTTGTCCGAGACCATGACCACCAGATCCGCCTTTACCCGGTTCTGGTTCAGCCAGGCAAGCGGTGCGCTGCAATTGGTTCCGCCACCGCCGATGGAGGCCAGCTTCTTCGCGTTGCTCATTACCGAGTCACGCGGGTTCAGCGTTATATCCACCACCTTGGTTTCGAAGGGCAGCACCACCGTATTGCCGTTCTTGCGCACAAAGGCCGCTGCCACCAGCGCCGCGACATCAATGCAGCGCACTTTGCTCGTAGCCGCTCCACGGAAGCCCGTGGCCGCAGACGACATGGAGCCGGACACATCCGGGCACACCACCACCTTGCCAACGCAGGCCGGCACGTTTTCCAGCGCCACTTCCATGGCGTCCTGCAGGGCATCGCGAACCTCATGCGGCACACTCGCCGCCACCGACTGAAAAGCCATCATCAGCTGGTAGGGGAAAGCACGGGCCTTCAAAACAGCCTGCCGATCCGCCAGCTGCGTCGCTACCAGCTTGCACTGCGCGGCGTCCTCAAACACGCCATGACGGGCAAAGGTGTTGAGGTTCATGCGCAGCATCTGCCAGCCACCGCTGCGAGCGATATCGGTCCATTCCTTTGTACCCAGCTCCAGCGCGGTCAGCATCTGAAAGGGCACGTCGGGCAGCGGCTGCGTGCGGTCACGCTTGTAAGCCTCGAAGGCGCGGGTCAGCGGCGGCAGCGCGGCTTCCTCATAAGGCTTGCCGATCAGCCAGGCAAACCAAGCTTCGCGCCAGTCTTCGGTCGGCCTGGGGTGAACCATTTTCACCACATCCGCCAGCGAGGGCGCATTGCCGACCGAGGCATGCAGCAGGGCCTTTTCCGAGGCCGTATTCAGCCAGCCCTGCACCAGCTTCTTGGGTCGGCTACCCAGCGACTTGCGACCCACAGCGCCGCTACGCAGGATTTGCACAAAGTTGCGCAGCATCTTGCCGTTATCGACCACCTGCCCGAACACCTGGGGCAGGAATTCCTGGCCACGGGTCGTCAACATGGCCGCCAACAGCGCCGGCATGTCTTTCATATAGCCCTGCTGGCGGCAGTAAACGGCTGCCTTGGCCAGAAAGCGCGGCTCCACCTTGGCGCAAAGCTCCAGCACGGTTTCCAGCTGGGTTTCGGCGTCGGCATAAAAGGTTTGGCTCAGGCAGCCGGTAACGGCGTACTGCGCCAGCGCCTGCTCCGGCGCAAGCTGGTAGGCGCGGCCACCGGCCTCGTTGACCATATTCGTCTTGGGGAGCAAGGGGCCCTTGGTGCTTTTGAAAAGCTGGGTGTTGGCCATGATTCATCTCCTGGGTTGCCTGCGCTCACTGTTATTGTTTGCAGACTTGTATCCCCTATAGAGCAGCCGGCGTGCCAACTCTCAATTTTTCACTGAAACAAATTTTTAACTTGTTGTTTTTAATATTGAATATTTTTCAGAGATACATCAGACGGCCTTAGTCCTATACTTTAAACTCCATAAATGTTAGAAATTAATATAACAATTTATCAGTACATATCATGAAGAAAACCGTCCTGATCGGCTTTGTCGGCACCCAGCTTGATGCCGGCAAGGGTAGCCAGCGCTGGGAGCGCTGGCGCCCTACGGTGGCCATGACCCAGCATGAAGATGTGTTGATCGACCGGCTGGAGCTACTGCATATAGGCACGTCTGACCCGCTGATCGAGCAGCTCACGGGCGATATCGCCTCGGTCTCGCCGGAAACGCAGGTGCGGCCAGTGCAGCTGCCGATCAAGAACCCCTGGGACTTTGGTGAGGTGTACGCCGCGCTGTTTGATTTTGCCCGGCAATACCCTTTCAGGCCGGAGCAGGAAACCTACTGGGTGCACATCACCACCGGCACCCATGTGGCCCAGATCTGCCTCTTCCTCATGACCGAGGCGCGCTATATTCCGGGCGTGCTGCTGCAAACCTCGCCACCACGGCGACAAAGCAGCGGCGGCACGGGCAACTACGACCTGATCGACCTCGATCTGTCGCGCTACGACCAGCTCGCGCAGCGTTTTGCGCGCGAGCGCGAAGACGCGCTGAGTTTTTTGAAATCCGGCATTGCCACCCGCAATGCCCGCTTCAATGCGCTCATCGAGGAAATCGAGCGGGTGGCCGTGCGCTCCCGCGCGCCCATGCTGCTGACCGGCCCTACTGGTGCCGGTAAATCCTTTCTCGCCCGCCGCATTTTCGAGCTGAAAAAGACCCGGCATCAGCTGGCTGGTGGTTTTGTGGAGGTGAACTGCGCCACGCTGCAAGGCGACGGCGCGGCGTCGGCCCTGTTCGGGCATGTAAAGGGTGCCTTTACCGGCGCCGCCACCGAGCGCGCCGGGCTGCTGCGCACGGCCCACAAGGGCTTGCTCTTTCTCGATGAAATTGGCGAACTCGGGCTGGACGAACAGGCCATGCTGCTCAAGGCCGTGGAGGAGAAGCGGTTTTTCCCGGTCGGCAGCGACCGTGAGGTAGAAAGTGATTTTCAGCTGATTGCCGGCACCAACCGTGATCTGGGTGACGAAGTACATGCGGGCCGTTTTCGCGAAGACCTGTTTGCCCGCATCAATCTCTGGACCTACGAACTGCCCAGCCTGGCCGACCGCCCCGAGGATATCGAACCCAATATCGACTACCTGCTGGATCTCTTCAGTCAGGAGAACGGCAACCAGGTCCGTTTCAATCGTGAGGCGCGGCAGAAATACCAGAACTATGCCGGCTCACGTGAAGCCGTGTGGCGCGGCAATTTTCGCGATCTGGCCGCCAGTGTCACCCGCATGGCCACGCTGGCCGAAGGCGGACGTATCAACGACGCCGTGGTCACCCAGGAAATTGCGCGGCTGCAAAAGCTATGGAAATCCGCCAGGCCCGACAAGGACGACACTATTCTGGAGCAACTGCTGGGCACCGAGGCACTGGCCGCCATTGACCTTTTTGACCGCCTGCAACTGGCCGCCGTCATTCGAGTATGCCAGCGGGCCAAGTCGCTTTCCGATGCCGGCCGCCAGCTTTTTGCTGCCTCAAGGGCAGTACGCACCAGCAGTAATGACGCCGACAGGCTGCGGAAATATTTGCAGCGCTTTGGTCTGGACTGGTCAAGCATTCAGACGTGAACAAACGGCTGGCCTCTTTCTGTCAGATGGTGGCCGCCGGTTTTATTTATTCCACGGCGACAAACCAACCAGCAAACCAAACTGCAAAACGTTCTTGGCAAAATGCCCACGACAATGCGGGTGGCGATCAGCCTCATTGCTGAAGACCGGCCAGAGCTTTTCCTGCTGGTCGAGCAGGGGCAGGCGTTCGAATACGGCGCTAAGGTCATCGGGATTCAGGCGCCATGCATGCAGGCCGGTTGCGTCCACCAGAACCCCACGCATCATCAGGTGTGCCTCCGTGCCCATGGCCGGCGGCACGTGGCCGTTGGCGTTGAGGATGACGGCCTCGGCCACGCGATCACGCCGTTGCGGGTCCCAGCCGGCATGGTCCATCAGCTCGCAGGCTGCTTGCGCGCTGCGGATGGTGAAACATTCTGCTGACGGTGTTGCATGGGCATGGCGGCCATAAAAGCCGATGTCGTGCGCAAGGCTGGCGATGTACAGGGCCTCGTCGTCAAACGCCATGCCGCTCGCCATGCCGATCAGGCGGCTGAACCAGTAGGTGCGCAGGGAGTGGTTGACCATGAAGGGCGGGGTGAGTTCGGTCAGCAGCGTTTCGACCGCCTTTGCCGCTGCCGTATCCGGCGCCTTGAGTGAGGCCGGATTTACCGCGCAGGGAAAGCTCCGCTTCAGACCGAGCCGGTATGACACCAGACTGGGCAACTCGGACAGCAGGCTGGCGGTGGCGAGCCGGGTCAAGGTCAGCCGGTCACGCAGATCAATCCGGCCGCCGCTTTTGCGCGCCCAGTCCAGGGTACCGACATGGCTCATGATGTCCTCGATCAGCTGTGAAGCTGGTTCATGGCGGAGCTGCCGGGAATTCGGTGGAATTCATTCCCGGCGCGCATCCTGCCGCGCTCTGCTGCACCAAAGGTAGCTCCCCGAGTTAGCGACTTGACGCACCCTGCGGCCTTGCACTATCCCTTGGCGCCATTGCCCAAAGTCCCTTCAAGGCCATCAGGTGGCCGAGTACCGCGAGCGGCACGCCGAAGGTGGGTACCAGCGACAGCGGCAGCTGGGTCATCAGCTCGGTTGAGGGCGGGCCGACAAACAACTGTAGCGCACCGGGCGAGGAGGTGACCCCGAAGAACACCGCGTTGGCCAGATCGGCTATACCTGCCAGATTCCAGGCGATGGCGATCCCTCGCCAACCATTTGCACGCCTCGACACAATAAGCGCAACCAGCGGAGCCGTCACGCCTATCAAGGCATCGCCCCAGCCGGCGGGGTAGGCAAATTGCGCGGGCAAGGCACCCTCATGGCCGGCGACCACAAATTCAAAACCTTCGACGCGCAATAGCTGCAAGCCTATCAGCATGGCCAGTGCGGTCTCGGGCACGCGCACGCCATTTTTTTGCAGCATGAACAGGCCAACGACAATCGGCATGAAAACAGCCAGACCAATGGTGGGCGGCATACCGGCGCGTGGCAGGAAGGCGCCGGCCCAGGCCAGCACAATGGCGGCAATCAGCCAGATGACCAGCATCGCCGTTGTCCGCAGCACCCACGCCGGGCTCAGGCCCGCAAAGCGCCGGGCCCACCAGGCGATGAGGGGAATGATCAGGGCTTGCGATACCAGTGTTGTTATCCAGAATGCAGTTGGCATGGCTTGTTCTCCATATAGTTGTATATGCATATATAATGCGCCTATTCTGTACGGGCGCAATCAAATTTTGCAACAGCAACTACATAGGCGGTTTTTTGAGCGTCATCAGAGGCAAGCAAAGTGGCTATATAATGCATATGCATCTATGATTGGCGAAGAACATGGTACCAAGAGGAGGCCTGCTACAGATGAGCGATGTAAACCCCATGGCGCTGGAGATGGCGCGCAACTGCATGTGGCTGCGCGTGCGGCAGGCATCGCGAACGCTCACGGCGCTTTATGATGCCTTTCTGGAGCCCGCCGGCGTGCTGGCGTCGCAGCTCACCCTACTCACGGCCATCGCCAATTTTGGCGCGACCGAGGTGGGGTTTGGGCAGCTTGCCGACGTGCTCCTGATGGACAAGTCCACGCTCTCGCGCAATATCAAACCGCTTGAGAGCCGCGGATTTGTGCGCGTTGCACGGTCACCTGCGGATGCGCGTGCCCGGATATTGCTGCTGACGCCAGCAGGCCTTGCGGCGCTGGAGACTGCCTACCCCCTGTGGCAACAGGCTCAGCAGGCGGTTCAGGCAGCGCTCGGGTCGGACTCGCCCAGCGCCCTGCAAGAACGCCTCAATGCTTTGACACAGATTCGCGGCAAGAAATAGCTCGCGACAAAAAACTATATCGCTCCGGCTTTCTCCGTCGCCAAGCCACGCAGTTCCCTTACCCCTCGACCCAGCCGCCGACGCAGCAGCGTGCGCAGGGTCACGCCATCGGCATAGCCCACCATCTGGGCAATCCGCTCCACGTTGTGGTCGCTGGTTTTCAGCAGGTGCACGGCGCGCTCGATACGCAAATCCTGAATATAGGCGATAGGCGTTTTGCCCAGCACATCGTGCAGGCGGCGCGACAGGGTGCGTTTACTGGTGGCCAGCGCGGCGGCGGCATCATCGAGATTCATCGCCTGATCAAGATGCTCGCGCACCCAGTGGTCAAAGCGCTCGATCAGCGGATCGGCGTGGGCCAGATGGTCGGAAATGACATAAGCCGTTTGTGAGGGCCGGGTATCGACGATCAGGTAACGCGCCACGAGGGTCGCCAGTTCGGGGTTTTTCTGGCGGATCAGCCAGAGCGCGAGATCAATGTGGCTGAAGCCGGCGCCAGCGGTCAGCACGCGGCCACTGGGTACGAGAATGCGGTGGGTGTCGAGGCGTACCCGTGGGTAGCGCTGGAGGAATAGCGGCGTCAGCCACCAAGTCGTGGTGGCATCGCAGCCATCGAGCAGACCGCTTTCGGCCAGCACAAAGGTGCCGATGCAGGCGGCAGCCATGCCGGCACCACCGGCCGCCCAGCCCCGCAGCACGGTGACCGCATCGGCAATATCGGCGCGTGCCAGCGCCGGCACCAGCGAATCCGGCATCTTGTAGCCCAGTGCAGGCACCACCACCCAGTCCGGCGCGGGGGCCGCTTCAGGAGGTATCACCGGCACCCGCAGGCCAAGGCCGGTATGCACCTCGGGCCGGACGCCGACAATGCTGATGCAGTAGCCCGGCGTCTGGATATTGAGCACCTGCGCCAGTTCGTTGGCCGTGGTAAAGGCATCGAGCACGGTTGCAAGACCGGTATCAAAGACGCCGTCGAGGGCAAGCACCGTAATATTCATGGCATGATTGATACCAAAGATGTCAATAGAGACAGTTTCCCCCAGCAGGCGCGCTTTGTAAAGTGGCTACTCCGCACCACCCACCCATGCATCAATGGAGAAACACCATGATTACGCTCGCGCTGTTTGCCCGCCTCGAAGCCAAGCCCGGCAAGGAACAGGCTGTCGCCGATTTCCTGGCCACGGCCCTGTCCATGGTCAATCAGGAGGCGACCACGCCCATCTGGTTTGCCCTGCAACTCTCGCCCACTACCTTTGGCGTGTTCGACGCCTTTGCCAACGAGTCTGGCCGGCAGGCTCACCTGAGCGGCCCGATAGCCCAGGCGCTGATGGCGCACGCCACCGAGCTGTTTGCCAGCCCGCCGTCCATCGAGGCCATCCAGGTACTGGGCCTGAAAAATCAGGTCACGCTTGCCTGATCGTTCCGGGGGTGCCCGCGCATCCCCGTTTTTCCTCCCGCACTGTCAAATGGTGAGCACCATGTATACCCGCAAACTGATCGCCGGCTGGGGCGATATGGACTTCAATTCGCATATGCGCAATACCGCCTATCTCGACAAGTCGGCCGATGTGCGCATGCTGTTTTTTGCCGACAATGGCTTCCCCATGGCCGAATTCATGCGCCTCGGCATGGGGCCCGTGGTAATGAAGGACGAGATCGAGTATTTCCGTGAATTCCTGCTGCTGGAAGAAATCACCGTCACCATGAGTCTTGCCGGGCTGGCAGAAGACGGCAGCCGCATGGCCATGCGCAACGAGTTTTTCCGCGAGGGCAAGCTGGCCGCACGGGTAACGACAATGGCCGGCTGGCTGGACCTGAAAGCCCGCAAGCTGGTATGCCCGCCGGAGCCTCTGCTGCTGGCGCTGCGCAGCCTTGCGCAGAGTGAGGATTTCAGGGTGCTACCGAATAGCGGGGGGAAGGGCTGAGGGTTTGATTGCAGGCGGCTCCGTCATGGAAATTCAAAATGGGCGGGGCGGCGGCAAGGGGCGCGCATTTATCAAGATGGTGTAGTATCCAGGGTTATTGCTCATACGAGCCTATCCAGTAGAGTGCGTAGAGGGCCTTGTGCCACGCTGCATTGTAGCCCCGGCAAGTGTCCTTGCGGGCTGCTTGTCCAAGGAATAAACATGCTTGAACCCCGCGCCCTCCTGCTCGCCATTTCCATGCTTGCCCTGCCGGCTTTTGCCGCCGGTGACTTGGCCACTGGCATCGATGAATACCATGCCAGCCACTACGACGCCGCCTTCCGTGACCTCCTGCCCCTTGCTCAAGCAGGTAACCGACAGGCCCAGGCCTTGGTGGGTGAAATGTACCAACAGGGTAATGGCGTTACCGCCAACGAAGTCGAGGCAGCGGCCTGGCTGACCAAGGCCGCCGATCAGGGCGATGTGCCTTCAGCCTTGGCGCTCGGCCAGTTCTGGGAGCAGCGCAGCGACTACGCGCGCGCCCTGCAATGGTATGAAAAAGCCGCCAGCGCCGACGATGAAAATGCCGCCGAGCACTTGGCGGAGCTCTACGGCGGCGGGCGTGGTGTTCCGCGCGACGCGAAAAAGGTCATGTACTGGCGCCTGCGCAGCACCGAAGGTCAGGGCGCGCACGATCAGTTCAACGCCGAGGCGCTGGGCGACGAGTACGAGCGCGGAGATAACACCCCGGTCGATCACGCGCAGGCCGCGGTGTGGTGGCTCAAGGCAGCGGAACTGGGCAACGCCGACGCTGCCAAAAAGCTGGCCGACAGTTACCACGCGGGGCGAGGTGTGCCACAGGACTACAAGAATGCCCTGTACTGGTATCACAAGGCGGGCGAGGCCGATGCCTGGATCGCCATTGGCTCGATGTACCGGCTTGGCGAGGGTGTGCCCAAGGACGGCAGTCAGGCGCTGGCGTGGTACCAAAAGGCCGACACTGTCGAGGCGCGCACGCTCATCGGCGATATGTATTTGCAGGGCGAGGGCGTCACCAAAGACCCTGCTCAGGCGGCCGTCTGGTTTAACAAGGCGGCGCCGGTAGAGGGAGGCGATCTGGCACGGGAGCGATTGGCCGCCCTTTACGAGGCGGGTGTTGGTGTGCCCCAGGATTTGCGTCTGGCCTATGCCTGGGACCAGATCCTGCTGGATGGCACGCAAGCCCTCGATCCGCAGAAACTGTTCGCGATGTATGCCCAGCTTGGCACCCCGGTCCCGGCCGACGTGCAGCAACAGACCATGACGGCTTACAAGACCAGATTGAGCGAGTATACGCAGGCCCTTCAGCGCGTCGGCGTGCGCCTGAGCCAGGACGATCTGAGCACGGCGAAGTCCTGGGCGGCCAACTGGAACGCGGGCGACCCCCTGCCCCCGAAGCCGCCAAAAGCGGAGCTATTCAATCCCGCCAACCCCTCGGGTGAACACACCGGTTATTCCACCTTGACCGGCAAACCCACCCCGCACGCGGTGGCCGATGGCCCGGCGGCCAAGGTCAGTTTTTATGCTCCCATGGCCATCACGATCGACAGCCAGGACAACCTGCTGATCGCCGACAGCGGCAATGAACTGATACGACGCATCAGCCCCGACGGCATGGTCACCACGCTGGCTGGCCGAGGCGGCATCTGGGGCAATATCGACGGACCCGGTCAACAAGCCACCTTCAGCGGCTCTTCCGCACTTGCCGTTGATGCCGGCGGTGCTATTTATGTGGCGGACACGAGCAATGCCACGGTGCGCAGGATAAGCGCCACCGGCGTTGTCAGTACGCTGGCAGGCTGGGCGGAGCTGACACCCGAGGGCTGGACCGCGCACAAAGGCAGGGCCGACGGCCAAGGTACGGCAGCCCACTTTATCTCTCCCCGGGGCATCGCGGTGGACGCTGCGGGTAACGTCTATGTTGCCGACATATCCGCCATCCGGCGCATCAGCGCCAGCGGCATGGTCAGCACCCTCGCCGGCAATGAGTACGACGGTAGCGACACCGGGATCGGCAATGCTGCCCGCTTCAACGATCCAATTGCTTTGGCACTGGATAGCGCCGGAAACCTGTACGTGGCCGAAAGGGGCAACGAAGACATCCGCAAGATCAGTCCGCAAGGCGTGGTCACCCTCGTTGCCGGCCTGCCCGGCCATCGGGGAGATGACAACGGGCCTGCTGCCGAGGCGCGCTTCGACGAGCCCAGCGGCCTCGCCATTGACAGGCAGGGCAACCTCTTCGTCACCGACGAGGGGAACTACAAGGTAAAAAAGATAAGCCCCGACGGGCAGGTAAGCACGGTCGCCACGATCGATCACCACACGGGCTGGTTCCGGTCCGGCGACGACCTCCCCCGCCTGACCGGCCTCGCTATTGACAGCAAGGGCAAGCTGTTTGTGCTCGACAGCAACGCTGGCACCGTGCTCAAGATCACGGCTGATGGCACGGTGTCCGTTTATGCGGGGCTGCCGCAAAAGCATCCGTGATGCTCGGGTGGTGGGAATACGTGGCGGGTCGTGGACGGCAGGATGTTATGCCTGCGCGATTGGCCTCCCGTCGTGCTTGCCCTCGGAAAACAGGCTATCCGCTACTGCCCGTCCGGCATCTTTTCCGCGTTTTTTACCACAAGCTGCACTGACTCGGGCAGCTGCTGGTACAGCGTCGCCAGTTGCTCGTCTTTCTGCTCCTGACTCAGCCCATTCATTTGCATAAGCTGTTTTTTCGCAAGCTGGTAGCGGTCGGCGGCCTCCTGATCACCGAACATGGCCGTGTTGGCGGCAGAGCCCAGGGTTTGATTCCTGAGCGCCGTTTGATGCTGTAGCTCCATGATGGCGGACATGTCGCCGTTGGCTGGGGCTGCTGTCGTGGTTTTTTTTGCCACCCATTCGTGGGCGGCCTTCCGGTAGGCCACAAAACTATTGAGGAGTTGCAGGGCTTCGGTGAGGGCCGGCTCTTTCAGCTGCGCGGTAATGGCGGCTTGCGCGTGGGTAATATCAGCACTACCTGGCGCCTGTTCATCAGGGCCGAGCAAACCGGCGATGACCTGCCGTGTGTTGGCGTCCACCACGAGGTGGCCCGATGCATCAAGGACAAAGCTTCCCGCCGGTACCACGCTGCCAGACGCCGCCACAGCCCTTACAGCCACTGGCATATCAGGTATGTGAGTGGTCACTACCGTGGCATTTTCCCGGATCGGCGGCTGTTCCGGGCTGTCGCGCAAAAGCCACAGACACGTGGCAACAAGGCCCATCAGCAAGGCCGCCAGTGCCAGTGACAATGTCCTCTTCATCTTGCCTTCCCGCTTTTCGGAGCAGCCACCGCCCGGATGAATCCTTGGGTGGCATGACCGGAAACAGGCAGCTCCCGGCAGTGACTCCTGCCGGGGCTGCCTTCGCTCAAACCCTCAAGGGATCAGTTAAGCACACTCGCCGGCACCACCGGGAGCACCAGGCTGGAGGGATGCGCCGCGTCGTTGTATATCGTGCTCACATTGCCCTTGGCGGCGGCCTGCGCGGGTGTTGACCATATGCCTTCCACCTGGTCGCTGGAGCTGATCGCAATACGCAGGCGATGGCCGGGCTGGAGCACTGCCGCCGCCGGGAACACTTCGATGGGCACCAGCACGGGCTGGTTGGCCGTGAGTGGCAGCATGGAGGCGACCGTGAACGGGTGCCAGGGTTGTATCATCACGCCATTGATGTAGCGCGAACGGGTAGTGTCAACGGCGCGATAGACGGCGGACTGGAGGCCGGTGGAAATCGGTGTGGCGTTGCCAAAGATATCCACATCGTCGATATGAACGCTCAGCGCCGCCTGCGCATTGCTGGCCGACATCCAGATATCCGCCTCGATGGGGCCATTGATGTACAGGGCCGAAGGCAGCATGGCTGTCGTATAGGTCAGGGCGTTTTGCGAGGACTCGACCGTGGAATCGTTGGTATAGCAGGGCAGGGGCAGGAGGCCGGCGATGCCGAGCGACCACTGCACCTCGCTGCTGGAGCAGGAACTGCCGTCATTGGTGGTGACCGATGCCGACAGGTCGGTACCATTGTTGGTGGTGGAAACGGCAACGGTCGGCGCTGTGGGCTCCTTCACCGTATGCGTGGCTTCGCCGGCGGCGGGCGCGGTGGTGCTGAGGCTCATGTTGCCGTGCAGGTACATGCGCTGCGGCGCGGCCAGCGGGTGCGGCCAGTCGGTGGTGCTGGCATAGCGCTCGCCGAGCAGGCCATAACCCTGCACGTACTGGGTGACCGTGGGCAGGGTGGCCGCGCCGGTGTTGATGCCCATGAGGTACTGGTCAAACCATTGCAGCAGCAGGGTCTCCGAGTCGGGGGCGCCGGTGTTGATGGCGTTGTTGTGGTTGGTCAGGGAATCCAGGATGGCCTCCACGTGGGCGCCGGGGACGATGAGCAGCTTGGTGTTGACGTTATTCTTCAGCTGCTCATACAGCAGGGGCTCGTCGCGCTGGAAGAGGTCGTTGCTGCCACCGACAATGAAGGTGGGCACCTTGATGCTGCTGGCCTTTTCGAGGGAGGAGCGCACCGCCCAGAAGCTGCCGTCGTCGCTGGCATAGCCGGGGGTGCCGGCCAGGGCGCTATCGACCGTGGGCAGGTACCAGGCATTGATGGCATCGACATGCTGCTGGTTGGCCGCTTCGATCTGGGTGGCGTATTGCGGATAGGTCGATTCGGCGGAGCCGTTGGCAACGCTGAGGTTTTGCGTCAGCCCCATCCAGAGCCCGATAAAGTTGGCGTTCATCAAACCGCCCGGCGCCACGGTGCCGCGATAGGGGTCACCCATGGGCACTTCGGCAAAGACGGCCTTCACCGCCGGGTTTTGCTGCTCCGCCGTCAGCAGGCTGGTGATGCCGAGATAGGAGGTGCCGGCGAGGCCGAGATTGCCATTGAACCAGGCCTGCTGGGTTACCCAATCCACCGCGCTGCCATAGCCGGCCTGTTCCGGGGCGCCCAGCAGTTGGGTGACACCGGAGGACATGCCAGTGCCCAGCACATCCACCGCCACCGTGATATAGCCACGGGTAATCATGTATTTGTCCTGACCACCGATGATGAGCGTCGGGTCGGCAGGCAATATGCCGCCGATAAGCTCGCCCAGATCAATGCGGTAGGCTGTTTGCGTGAGGATGGCCGGGAATTTTCCGGCTATGGGCTTGTTGTTGGCGTCCGCCGGGACCGACACCAGCACGGCCAGCGTGTCGCCGGTGCTGGTGGTGATGAACTGCAGAGGCAAGGTTACGGCGTTGGGGTAGACGGCGGCGCGGGAGTAGGTTGTCCACGCGGCTTTGGCATTGGTGGTAACGGGTGTATTGGCCTGACTGAGTGATCCGCGCGTTCCCAGGGTCGTGGTCGTCGAGGTTGCAAACGCGGTGCTGCCCAGCAGCGTCAGGACGCTGATGGCTGCGCACAGCGCAGTCCTTGAATTCTGTAGCTTTCCATTCATGATTATTCCTTCCCTGTTTTTATAGTTATTGCTGGTCATCAAAGCGTGCGGCACCCGGCACCCTGTTCTGTTCCCGCACAAAAGATGACACTCATTCAGCTCCTGGAAAACCCCCAAAAGAGCCATGGCTAGCCCCATTTTGAGCCCCGAGCGGTGATAAAAACCCGACGAATAACCATATATGACGTCATTTTGGCGTAAAATCGGGGCGATTCTGGTCGGGTAAGGCAGCCCGACAGCGGCATTACACAGCCGGGAGGTGGTGAGGTTTCAGGCAGGAATGCCTGACAAAACCAGACTCGCCGCTCAAACAACAAAACAATAAAGCAGACCCGATCATGGATGTCGGCAACAGAAAATCGGCAAGGAAGTTCTCGGCGCCCAGGCCGGGGGAAGGGGTGATATGTGCGCCCTTCATCAATCACTATCTCCTGACGTGCGAGTCCCAGGGCATTCCCCGCGAGCGGATGCTGGCGACCGCCGGCGTGGCTGAAAACGAGCTGAACCCGCCTGACGCCTGGGTGCAGCAGAGCGTTGTCGAGCGGCTGTTTCATGCCCGGCTCCAGCTATGGCCGGACCCCACGCTCGGGCTGCGTTTTGCTGCCGCCATGGAGCCGGCAAAGGCGGGTATGCTGGGCTTCATGACCCTCAGTTGCCCCAGCATTCTTGAGCTGCACGAAACACTGCGGGATTTTGGCGGGCTGGTTTCCAATATCTTTTCGACCGGCCTGCTGCACCAGCCGGGGCGCGTCTTGTGGACCATCGACTTTCTCTACACCGATGCCACCATCAAGCGCCACAGCACGGAATGGGTATTGGCGGCCTTTGCCACCCTGACCAATCGACTGGACCCGCACGCCCTCTACGAGGTGCACATGAGTCATGCGCCGGTTCTGGTCGAGGGCAGGCCGCACCCGGACTACGCGGCGGCATTCAGCTGCCCGGTGAAGTTCAACCAGGCCACATCGGCGGTGGTTCTGGACCCGCACTCCCTGAACAAGCCGTCTCCCAATGGTGACCCCTTCGTTTATGAAACCCTGTGCCAGCAGGCAAGGCTGTTGCTGGAGCAGCTTGGCTCAGGGAGCAATATTGCTGACCGGGTGAGGCGGGAAATTCGCGTGCTGCTGGCTGCGGGCCATGTGTCGCGCGACGAGGTATGCCGGCGTATCGGCATCAGCAACCGGCACCTGCACCGTCAGCTGCAATTGCAGGGCTGCTCTTATCAGACACTGCTGGATGAACTGCGGATTGAATCGGCCCGGCAGCAGCTGGCAAAGCCGGACTGCGACCTTGACCGGGTTTCCGCCGAGCTGGGGTTTTCCAGCATCAAGTCGTTTTCACGCTGGTTTGCCGCGAAGCAGGGGGCTACGCCGGCGGAGTTTCGCCGTATGAGTCGGGGGCGTGCCTACTCCGCTGATTTACGGGTTCCTGCAGACTGATTTTGTAGCCAGGCAACCACTCCCTTTACGGCATTGGCCCTTGCCGTATATACAATCTGCCCCTGCGCATTGGTGGGCAGCCGTGCCCGCAGGTAGTCCTGTATGGCCAACACCTGCGTGGGGCTCATGCCGGCGAGCGTGGGCGCGACGATAGGGCCCATGAGGGTTGTAGCCCACAGGTCGTCGAAATCAGTAAAAGTCCGCTGCACGGTGATACTGGTGGTTTCCACATCGAGCAGGCCGGCGCCGGCCCACAGCCCGTGTAGGGCCTCGCGGCTGGAGACAGCAGCCTGCGGCGGCAGCAAGGGCGTCTTGCCCTGCTCACGCAGCGCGTCCCACAGGTGTGCATAGGGAAAGCCGCCGCCGGGGATGTCCCAGGCATAGGCCGACACGCTGCCGCCGGGCCGCGTCACCCGCACCATTTCCGCCACACCGGTGGCCGGCACCGGCACAAAGAAAATCACCAGCGCCATCAGGGCGTGGTCAAAGCTCGCATTGGCATAGGACAGGGCCATGGCGTCGCCCTGGCGAAAGCTGACCATGCGGGTGCCAGCGCGGGCCTGCGCGAAGGCGATCTGCGCCTCGGAGGGGTCGATGCCGTCCACCGCTGTTGGCGCCAAGCGCTGCACAATCATTTCACTGAAGGCGCCGTTGCCGCAGCCCACATCCAGCCAACTCTCCCCGAGCGGCGGCGCCAGCCAGTCGAGAAAGGCTGCGCCGGCCAGCTGGCTCCACACGCCCATAAAGCGCTCGTAGGCGGCGCCGTCGTCGAAGCGGATGGTTTGGTCGGTCATGTGGGGCTCCTGTTTGTGGGGCTTGTCGCCCATGGTCTGCCACATTAAAGCCTGTCGGGAGCGCACGCGCCAACTCCTTGGGTATGCAGGGGCTGGCCCATGAAGCCGACTTCAGGGAAGCGCGTCATCTCTCGGCGAACGATCTTGCCCGGCATTACGTCGCGCAAGGACTGATGGCCCTCGGCGGCTCAATAGTGCGGAGGAGCTGCTGGTGGCAAGTACGTAGCCGGGCGCCGTTTTCACACAATATTGAATGTCGGGCCCGCGCCGCGACCGGATTTCAGCGATTTATCCGCCTTTACGGCAATCAATCTGATCGCCAGGGACAAATGGCCGGTCACCTCATCAAACCTGTGGCCAGACGCATCAAGGGCTCACGCAATTCTGGCAAACGAACCGTATCGCCCGTGCCGATCATGCTGGTGACCAGCGAAATTACGCCATGCACCAGCAATTTGACCGCAAAGCGCTGATCTTCCGCCGACCCCAGGCTCCCGGTTCGCCCCTCCAGAGTCGCTGCAACCAGATCAATAAAAGACTCGATGACCGCCTGGCGCTGGCCGTTGGCGCGGAGACCGGCGGCATGTACCTCCACCATAAAGGCTCGGGCGAAGGCGGGCCTGCTGGCCAATTGTTGCAGATAGCTGCCCAGCAGCAGATCCAGACGCTCCAGCGGACCCACAGGGCCTGCGGCCGCCGTTGTAATCAACACCTTGCCCAGTTGCCGGGTTGCCTCCTGATAGGCGGCACAGAAGCAGTCTTCCTTGTCGGCAAACAGCTGGTAAAACGTGGCGCGCGAGATACCGGATAGTGCCAGCACGTCGGCAACAGACGTCTGCATGTAGCCATGCGTCGCCGCGCATTCGGCCATGGCGAAAAACAGCCGCTCCCGTTGCGCCTGCACGACTTCGTCGCGAGAGAGCGCATGGGGGCCGCGAGGTAACTGTCTTGGCTTCTGGTTGGCATGGTCGGTCATGGCCCAAGCATAGCGAGTTGGAGGAGCTATAGACAGCCATGTTTACTAGCTGTATTGTTATAAACATTAATGTTTATAACATGGGCTTGATTATGCACTCCTTCGATTTTCGCGGGCTTCCGGTCAGGTATGTGCGGCAAGGCAAGGGCGAGCCGCTGGTGTTCATTCACAACGGGGGTAGTTCGCACGCCATCTGGAAAGGCGTGCTGCCTGCGCTGACAGACCGGTTTGAAGTGTTCGCGCTGGACCTGCCCGGCTTCGGCGCCTCGCCCGGCCCCGAGGGCGGCTATGTTCTGGCCGACTACATCGACCTGCTCGCGGCGTTTGTCGATGCCCATTGTGTGCTTCCCGCGCGCCTGGTGGGGAACTGCATGGGTAGCGCCATCGCGCTGGGACTGGCCATGCGCCGGCCACAAGACATAGCGGCTATCGTACTGCTTAATCCACTCACCGCCGCCACGTTCGCAAAAGGATGGCTGGGATCGGCCCTGTGGTTACGCAAGCAGGCGCCGGGTATTTCGCAGGCAATTTACGCAACGCTTGGCCGCGTGGTACTGCCGAAGCCAATGGGCGAACAGGCGCTGGCGTTTCAGTTCGGGACTGTCGGGCGGACTCGCCAATTGCACAGGAATGCCGATATAAGCGCCTGCTTTACGCGCGGGAACCAGATGCGCTCCCTGCTCGGCGTGCTCGACGATGTGATGAACTATGCCGTGTTCGATACGCTCCGGCCGGATGCCGGTTTTCCACCCTTATGCACCATCTGGGGTCTTGAGAATCGCGTGCTGTCGGCGAGTGCGGGGCGCAAACTCAACCAGACGCTGGCGCCCGTGCGCGAAGAATGGCTGGAGGCTTGTGGCCACCTGGTGATGATGGAGCGCCCTGACGAGGTTGGAGGGATTATTCGGGATTTTTTTGGCGGCCAGGGTGGGCATACCTGTGCCACTGCGGATCACCATGAAGTCACCCATGCCGTACCTGGTTTGGGCAAGTGAGGGGCAATTGGCGGGAACAGCATAATGCGCGGCGCAGCCAGACGGTGAAAGATGGATACTTGAAGCAATAAATCCACGCTATAAGCTTGGGAAGCTGCAGTTCTACCATTGAACTACACCCGCGAAGGGGGCGATGATACCCAAACCGTCTTGAAACGGCTACTACCCTGTGTTCCCTGATGGTCTAGGCTGGCAAATCTATCAGGTGCTCAAAGAGTGGCTAACACGCATAACTTCCTAAAGGGTTCTTATGTGCTGGGCACACTATTGGTGCCACAGCACAGTCGCAATACTCATCGGTTTACGACGCCGAAATCCAAATGCAATTGACCATACTTTCTCTTATAAGTATTTCAGTTAGACACTTTCCATTATATCGGAAACTGCCTTCTCAAGGCTGGCATTGTTCTTTTTCTCGCTAGCAGTCAGAAGTTTCTTGATCAAATTTGACTTGGCCTCCTTGGAGTTTAGGTCATATTTATCAAAAAGTGAAAACCACCGAATTTGCGTCCGCTCATACCACATCAGTTTTTGTAAGATTAGTTCATCACCTGGAAGGCACTCATTCAGATAATAGCTCCACTGATTACTGGTCAATCTATCCAAAAGGGCGTCTGCATCAGATTGCGCAGCATTTGAGACTCCATATTTATTGCCTAACTTCACGGCCAAAATGGCTGACATACAAATCGGGAAAGCCGGCCACGGAATAGTCGTTCCTAATTTTGCGAGTGCTGATATTGCTACGGGTTCATTGTAAAAATTGTTCATTCCTGTATGAACTTTAATCACATTTGAGGCCGCAGCCGAAAATGTTTGAGACCTCAGAGTCTCAGGAACAAAGTCAAATCCTCTTACACTTGTAAGCGCCTTCTTAAGCGCGACCATAGCAGGCGAAAGCCCTGCATTAACTGCTTCGGCATAAGACTGCCCTATTGCCCACTTCTCTGCCTCACGAAGGGTGCTCCATAGTGCTGGAATGATAACGACGACATTGCCCAGCGTGTGCTCAAATTGGGCGCCACTTTTTGTTTTTACGTTAGCCAATAAAATGCTCAAAGTGGTTTTCTTAAAGAAATATGGAGCCCCCTGAAGTATGGCTACTTCAGAATCTATAACTTTATATGTCCGACTCTCCAAATTTTCTCTGAACTCCATAAACTCAACTGGAGCAATATTTCCCTCTCTTCCAAGAACCGAATTTACACAGGTCCTAAGAAAAGACAAAGCTTCCTCCCGGGTCATTTCTTCAGCATCATTGTCAGCATTGCCAACGCTCAGGCTGTCAAAATGGGCCAGCAGTTCCAGGTGCTGTGCAAGGCGCTTTCCATCAGTTGAATTAATGAGGCCCAACTCACGAGCAAGCGTGATTGCCTCATAGTTAGAAATACCAACCGTGGGAATGGAGTCCTCATCCAAATCAGTGCGACCAAGCATTTCACCAACAAATGCCATTCCAAGAGAGGCAAGAGCGCGCTTTAGTTGCGACAGCGCTTTATTCAGCACAAAGCCCGCCATCATCTCGTAGGATTCTGACTGAAAGGCTGCAACGATCTGCTTCTGATCTCGAGAGCTCAGATTCTTTGCTACCGCCGCAATTGCAAGCGCGGTATCGGCAGCCTTTGGTACAATTGCCCCAACTGGCTCCTTCCAAACAACGACAGAATTATTCATTTTTCTCATCCTAATGGCGTTGCCGAAGCTCAGTCCGCCCATCTTGTGATCTAAAAAATGCCGTTTCCAATTCCTGGCCAACTAACGTGGTCATAGCCACATAGGCTCGGCTGCGAGCCCCTCCAGACGATTGTGGAGCAGCAGCATCACCATATATGAACGCTCGATATCCAAGAACGCAACCCGCGCTATTGAAAATGGTAATACCATCACTACTAATAAATCCTGAAATTAGTTCGGCCGCTGCCTGTAATCTGCTAACTGAAATTGCTGTTTTTCCCTCATCCAAATGCAGCCTGAATCGCTCGTACAAATTTACTTTAGTTTGCAGCAAGACCACATCTTTAAGTGCTCCCGGTAAATCATGTGCGTTTTCCGGAACTACAGCGATCAACGTTCCATGGCTATTCTTAATTGCCAACGTTAATAGTCTATTGACAAACTCAGAAAACAGCTCGACATGGGATTCAACATTTTTTGCAATAGACCGACTGAGCTCAAATATTTCTGCCTTCCCGTTCAGTTGATTTACATCAGCATCATCATTGAAGCGAAACTCAATTACGCTACCGGCATTCGTCCTAACCTCCACTTTATTTGTGGAGGTCTGCGCAATACGAATGATAGGCAGGCCCTCAGAGAATCCTTCCAGGACAACTTCGTCTATCATAAGAGATGATGGATCGCCGCTTCCACAGAAAACACCAAATTGGCAAGTTTCCCCATTTTGAGATCGTTCAACATAAATGCGCCAATTATCCTTACAGAGGGGAGCGGCAGTCTTCAGAATTGTTGGTCCTGCGGTGTCTAAACGCACCACAGAGGACAAGGGCACATATTCTCCGACACCAGCACTTTGTATTAGCTCGGATATTGAGTTGCAAATGAACACGGGAGGAGCCATAGGCACTCCCTCCTCCGTATACGCAGCCAATTGCGAAACAATGCCAGCAATAAGCATTGGAGTATGTGCACATTGCACTCCAACCTCTCTGATTAAGTCCATTGCATTCGACAGGAGCTGCGACCGAAATGAAACACTTTTTTCCGTAGTCATTGCGGACTATCCCCAGCGCACGAAGCTCAAATGGGCCAAACAGGAAGTTTAATTGGTACTTTGGAACGACCGCCTCTCGATATAGTGGCCGAAACTACCTAATATTGAACACTAAACCGATGAGTATTGCGACTGTGCTGTGGCACCAATAGTGTGCCCAGCACATAAGAACCCTTTAGGAAGTTATGCGTGTTAGCCACTCTTTGAGCACCTGATAGATTTGCCAGCCTAGACCATCAGGGAACACAGGGTAGTAGCCGTTTCAAGACGGTTTGGGTATCATCGCCCCCTTCGCGGGTGTAGTTCAATGGCAGAACTGCAGCTTCCCAAGCTTATTGCCTACCTCCAAGCAAAAATTGCGCCGCGATATTCACCCTCTACTGTATTCGGCAATTTGCGCACAACTCCATTTGTGCTCAGGTTTCCCGCCCTCTTTTGGATGCCACTTTAGATACTGCCTACGCAAACCACTGCTCATTTGGCCAGATATAGCACACCTCAAGGGCCTCCATGCCCTTGAATTCACCAATTGGGGCACTGCACCCCAAAAGCCCGACAGACTTCAATATTCTCCGACAGACTTTATTGTTCCTGATCACCAACCCGAAAGAACGACCCGATCACTCCACCGTCACCGATTTCGCCAAATTTCTCGGCTGATCCACATCCGTCCCCTTGATAACCGCCACGTGATACGACAGCAGCTGCAAGGGCACCGTATAAACAATCGGCGCAATTTCGTCGGCGACCGAGGGCATGGCAAACACCTTGAAGCCGGGTTCTTCCTTTACTTCGGCGTGGCGGTCGGCGAATACGTAGAGCACGCCGGCGCGGGCGCGCACTTCCTGCATATTGGATTTCAGTTTGTCGATCAGGTCGTTCTTGGGGGCGATGACCACGACGGGCATGTCGTTGTCCACCAGCGCGAGCGGGCCGTGCTTGAGCTCGCCGGCGGGATAGGCTTCGGCGTGGATATAGGAAATTTCCTTGAGCTTGAGCGCACCTTCCATGGCCACCGGGTAGAGTGCGCCACGACCCAGGAACAGGGTGTGGTGTTTTTCGCCGAATTGTTCGGCGATGCGTTCGATTTCCGGGTCCATCGCCAGTACGGCGTCGAATATGACGGGCAGGCTCTGCAATTGCCTGACGATGTCGGCTTCCTGTGCGGCGGGCAGGCTGCCGCGCACGTGGCCGATATTGAGCACCATGAGCATGAGCGCCACCAGTTGCGTGGTGAACGCCTTGGTGGAGGCAACGCCGATTTCGGGGCCGGCGTGGGTGATAAAAGACAGGTCGGATTCGCGCACCAGCGTGGAGGTGGGCACGTTGCAAATGCTGAGCGCAGCGAGAATGCCATTGCGCTTGGCTTCGCGCAGCGCGGCCAGCGTGTCGGCGGTTTCGCCGGACTGGGAAATGGTGACGATCAGGGTGTCTTTGGGCAGCACGCTTTTGCGGTAACGGAATTCTGAAGCGACCTCGACCGTGCAGGAAATGCCGGCCAGCTGCTCCAGCCAGTAGCGCGCGACAAAGCCGGCGTGAAAGCTGGTGCCGCAGGCGATGATCTGCACATGGCTGGCCTTGCGGAAAATATCAGCGGCGTTAGCGCCAAAAGCGTCGGCGCGCACTTCGCCATTGCCGATGCGGCCTTCGAGCGTGCGCTGTATGGCCTGCGGCTGCTCGTAGATTTCCTTGAGCATGTAGTGGCGGTAGGGGCCTTTGTCGCTGGCGCTGAGCTTGATGTCGAGTTCGGTGACGGGGCGTTTGACCACATCGCCTTTGGCGTCGCAAATGATGACGCGGTTGCGGTACACCTCGGCCATGTCGCCTTCTTCAAGATAGATAAAGCGGTGCGTGACCGGCTGCAGGGCGAGCTGGTCGGAGCCGATAAAGTTTTCGCCAATGCCAAGGCCGACCACGAGTGGCGAACCCTTGCGCACGGCAATGAGGCGGCCTTTTTCGCTGGCGCGTATAATGCCGAGAGCATAGGCGCCGTCGAGTTTCTTTACGGCATTGCGAATGGCGGAGAGAAATTCCGGCTCGCTGCGCAGCTCGTATTGAATCAGGTGGGCGACCACTTCGGTGTCGGTCTGCGAGGTGAATACAAAGCCTTCGCCCTGGAGGAATTCGCGCAGGGTTTCGTAATTTTCGATAATGCCGTTGTGCACCACGGCGACATCGCCGGACATGTGCGGGTGGGCGTTGTCCTGGGTGGGGGCGCCGTGCGTGGCCCAGCGGGTGTGGGCGATGCCGGTCATGCCGCTGATGCCGGAGGCCAGCGCGGCTTCTTCCAGCGCGCGCACCTTGCCGGACTCGCGCTCGCGGCAGATTTCGCCCTGGTCGATAATGGCGATGCCGGCGGAGTCATAGCCGCGATATTCCAGACGCTTGAGGCCTTCGATCAGGATTTCGGTGACATTACGCTCAGCAACCGCGCCGACGATTCCGCACATGGTTCAACTCCGGGCTTGCCATGGCCTTGTGGCCATGGGGTCGATAATTATGGGGTAGAGATGCGCCGCTGTCAGGCTATGAAAAAATGCATTAGCCGAGTTAGTGCCAGATTCCCCTCTGCCGGCTGCGCTCCCGGCGCAGCCTGGACTACCCCCCGTCCTGGGGGCAACCCTGGCCCTCTCCCGGGGGGAGAGGGGACTAAACACCTTTCAGCGCGTCTTGCGCGGCCGATATCCACTCCCTGTGCATACGCTGATAATGCTTGGGTGCGCTTTGCGCTACCAGCACGATGTCGCGATAAAGCTCCCGCGCCTGCGTGGCGGCTCCCTGCTTTTGCAGGAAACGGGCATAGCGATATTTTGCCTCGGGGCCGGGGTAGCTGTCGGCGAGCAGCTTGTATTCACGCTCGGCCTCGGTGTGGCGGCCATCTTCCTCCAGCGCCATGGCGTAGAGCAGGTGGGCGTCGCCCCGGCGCTGGTCGGGCCAGTGTTCCAGCAGCTCGCGCAGGGCGGTGACGCATTCGCCAAAGTGCCGGGTGCTGAAATACACGCGGGCCAGCCCGGTCAGCAGCAGGGGATCATATTGAAACATTCCCTTGCGTGCCTCGGTATAAATATTGATCGCTTCTGTGTACTTTCCCTTGCGCGCCAGCTGCTCGGCATACTGGCAGGTGTTCTGCACATTGTTCGAAATGGCCAGCCTCGCGCTGCCGGTGCGCAGGCCACGGTCGGGGTCGAGAATGTCGGTCAGCGCCTGATTGGTGCGCCGCAGCGCGCTGGAGCGACCCAGCGTCGGCAGTATTTCGACAAAAAAATACACCAGACAGCCCATGACCGAGAACACCAGGATTATCCACAGCCACTGCTGCTGGCGCCCGTTCCTGACGCAGTGCACGGCGCAGATAATCTGGAAGATCACGCCGACCACCAGAAAGCCGGGGCCGAACATGAACAGCAGGCGCATCATGCCCATGCCTTATTTCTTCCGGGGCCGTTGCCAGCCTTCAAGCACAACCTGCTTGCCGCGCGCCACCGCCAGGGTGTTGTCGGGCACATTGCGGCTGATGGCGGAGCCTGCGCCGGTGGTGGCGCCCCGGCCTATGGTCACGGGTGCGATCAGCGAGCTGTTGGTGCCAATAAAGGCCTCGTCGCCAATAACGGTCTTGTGCTTGTTGGCGCCGTCGTAGTTACAGGTGATGCTGCCGGCGCCAATATTCACGCCCTTGCCGATGTCGGCATCGCCCAGGTAGGCGAGGTGGTTGGCCTTGCTGCCAGCGCCGATCACGGATTTCTTCACTTCCACAAAATTGCCGATATGCACGTTTTCGCCCAGCTCGGTGCCGGGGCGCAGGCGCGCAAAGGGGCCGATGACCGCGCCCTGGCCAACGCGGGAGTCCTCTATCAGGGAGTTTGGCCTGATATTGACGTTGTCGCCAATCACGCAGTTCCTGAGCTGGCAGTTGGCGCCGATATAGACATTGCAGCCCAGCTCCACGCGGCCTTCAAGAATGACGTTGGGCTCGATGTGCACGTCCATGCCGTGGCTCAGCTCGCCGCGCAGGTCAAAGCGGGCGGGGTCAACCAGCGTGACGCCGGCGCGCAGCAGGGCCTCGGCCTGGGTCTTCTGGTAGATGCGCTCCAGCGCAGCCAGCTGCAGCTTGTCGTTGACGCCCTCGATCTCCCAGAGGTGCGCGGGCTGCGCCGTCTGGATATGCACGCCTTCGCGCGCGGCCATGCCGACGATGTCGGTCAGGTAGTACTCGCCCTGCGCGTTGTCGTTGCGCAGGCTGGGCAGCCACTGGTGCAGCAGGGCATTGGGCACACAGTAGATGCCGGTATTGATCTCGCCGATGGCCAACTCGTCGGCGCTGGCGTCTTTCTGCTCGACGATGCGCTGCACCAGGCCGTCGGCGCTGCGCACGATGCGGCCGTAGCCGGTGGGGTTGTCCAACTGGGCCGTGAGCAGCGCCATGCTGCCGCCACCCTGCACGCTATCCACCAGCTGGCGCAGGGTGGCCACGGTGGTCAGCGGCACGTCGCCGTAGAGGATCAGGGTCTTGCCCGCCATGTCCAGCTGCGGCAGGGCAACGAGCACGGCATGGCCGGTGCCTTTCTGCTCGGTCTGCTCGGCCCACACGAGGTGGGGCATATCGCCAAAGCTGTCCTGAACCATGTCACCGCCGTGGCCATAGACCACCACGCACTGGCTGGCCGCCAGCGCCTCGGCGGTCGCCAGCACATGCGCCAGCAGGGGCCGGCCGGCCAGCGGCTGCAATACCTTGGGCAGGGCGGAACGCATGCGGGTGCCTTTGCCGGCGGCCAATATCAGGACTGAAAGTTCCATAGGCGGTTCTTGCGATCAGGGTCTGGGAAGGCAAGTTTACACGAAGGCGGGGGGAAGACGGACTACCCGCTTACCAAAAGCTGCGGTTGGGGGAGGGAGGGCTGGGCTTTGCCGCCTGAAACCAGATCGTGCCGAGCGGCTGCCCTGAGCGCCAATGCATCCATAGTATGTAAGTAGTTACATACTATGGATGAAGCAAGTCCATGCTACTCACGCACACCCGTAGGATGGGTGGAGCGCAGCGATACCCATGCTGCCCATGGTCAGACCGCATGTTGTAGCGAGGGTCCGGTGATGGGTATCGCTGCGCTCCACCCATCCTACGACCAATCGCCAAGCATGGTGCTGAAGCTGAAAACAACGCCATATGGGCTTGCACGGTAGGCGGCAAGACAGTACCTGACCTGCCCGGACGGGCGAGGAGCCTCAACCCGAGCATATTGGGTCGTTTTGCCTCGGCCCTCAGTGCGGCTTGCTGCTGGCAGGCCTGCGCCGGCTGGTACCCGGATTGCCCGTGCCGGGGGCTTTGGCCGCCGGCCTTGGCGCAGCCGGTTTTGGGGCGGCGGGCTTGGCTCTTTCGGCGCTCTTGTTGCCGCTGCTGTTGCCATTGCCGGAGCCACTGCCACTCCTGCCCTGCCCCTGTCGGGCACCACCAGCCCCGTTACGCGGAGGCCGCGCCACCTGCGGCTTACGCAGGGGCTCGGGCTTGATGCTGAGGTCGGGCTCGAAGCCGGGGATGACCACGGAGTTGAGCTTGCGCTTCATCAGCCGTTCGATATCGGCCAGCAGCTTGAGCTCGTCCACGCAAACCAGCGATACTGCCTCGCCGCTGCTGCCGGCACGACCGGTGCGGCCGATACGGTGTACATAGTCTTCGGCCGTGCTGGGCAGCTCGTAGTTCACCACATGCGGCAGGGCGTCGATGTCGATGCCGCGCGCGGCAATATCGGTCGCCACCAGTACGCGCACCTCACCCGACTTGAACTCGCGCAGCGCACGCTCGCGCGCCGGCTGGCTCTTGTTGCCGTGGATGGCCTGCGCGCTGATGCCGCTGTTGGTCAACTGCTCGGCCAGCCGGCTGGCGCCGTGCTTGGTGCGCATGAACACCAGCACCTGGGTCCAGTTGCCTTCGCGAATCAGTTTTTCCAGCAGGGCCCGCTTTTTGTCGCGGTCCACCGGGTGTATGACCTGCGTCACCAACTCGGCGGGGGCGTTGCGCCGCGCCACTTCGATATGCACCGGGTCGTTCAGTATGCCGGCCGCCAGCGTCTTGATCTCGTCGGAGAAGGTGGCGGAAAACAGCAGGTTTTGCCGGTCTTTCGGCAGCAGCGGCAGGATACGGCGGATGTCGCGGATAAAGCCCATGTCGAGCATGCGGTCGGCCTCGTCCAGCACCAGCGTTTCCACGCCGCTGAGGTCAATGGTGCGCTGGCCGATATGGTCGAGCAGGCGGCCCGGCGTGGCGACGAGGATATCGACCCGCCGCCGCAGCTTGTCCTTCTGCGGGTTGATGTTGACGCCGCCAAAGATCACCAGCGATTTGACGTCGATGTATTGGCCGTACACGCGCACGCTTTCTTCCACCTGCGCCGCCAGCTCGCGGGTGGGCGTGAGGATCAGCACGCGGATTTTTGACTTGGTCGAGGTGGCGTCCAGCAGGGATAGCCGCTGCAGGAGCGGTAGCGTAAAGCCCGCCGTCTTGCCGGTGCCGGTCTGGGCGGCGGCGAGCAGGTCGCGGCCTTCAAGCACCGCCGGAATGGCTTCGGTCTGTATGGGGGTGGGGGTGGTATAGCCGCGCTCTTCAAGCGCACGCACAAGGGCCGGCGCAAGGCCGAGTTCCGCAAAGGACATTTTGTCAGTAATCAATGATGGGGGTCTTGAACGAAGGACTTCGGTTTTCGGAAGCCAGGTGGTGGATACCACAGGTACTGCAAGGGCGGGAGATGGTTCGCCCGGCTCCGCGGACCCTGCCCGGAGCTGCCCTGGGGCTGGAGCGATTCTACCGCGTATGGACTGCGGCGTCTGTAGTGGTCTTGGCCATGCTGCGCGAGCCCACCAGTATCATCTGCAACATGACAGCGGTCTGCTCCAGCACCACGGCCTGTTCGCCAGGCGGCAGGCTGGCGGCCATGGCGCCCATGGCGAAGACGAGGCGGGTGATGGCGCGGGCGACCAGCGCGGGTTCGTGCAGCTGGTAGCCGCGACCCTGCTCCAGACGCACCAGGTCGGTCTGCAATTCGTCCTCGAAATACACCAGCTGCCGCTCCACGGTGGCCTTGAAGGCTGCCGAGCCTATCTTGCCCTCGCGCAGCAGCAGGTCGAGATAGCCGGTCTCGGCATTGAGCTGCTCCAGAAAGACCTCCAGCGAGGAGCGCACCACGCTGCGCTCGGTGGAGGCGCGCTGCCGGGCCTCGTTCAGCAGGCGGCGCAGGCTGCTGCCGGCCTGCTCGATCACAGCGATGGCCAGCTCGTCGATATCGCGGAAGTGCCGGTAGAAGCTGTTGGGGGCGATGCCGGCGGCGCGCGCCACCTCGCGCAGGCTGAGCGTGGAGACGCTGCGGTCGGGGCCGAGCAGGCTGAACGCGGCGGCAATCAGCTCTTCCCGCGAGATCACCGCCTTGCGGCCCTGGGGGATACGGGAGATCGAGGCGGGCAGTTCGCTCATCAGGGTGGCTCTTCTTGTAGGGCACGGGCAGGACGGGATTAACACCGTAAAAATACCCCTTGGCGAAAAAATGCACAAGCATATATACAGTTGTCTATACACATGTATAATAACTTATCTTCCCGCTCCCGAGCCGCCATAGTGCCCGCCCAGACTCTCGTGAACCCGCTGCTGAATGCCCTGCTGCCGCCGCCCGTGTTCGACTTCTGGGCCGGCAAGCTCAATCCGCTCTGGTCTTGGGAGCGCCCGCTGGCGCGAGTGATCGCCCGCCATCAGGAGGCGCGGGACACGGTGACCCTGACTCTGCAGGCCAACCGCCACTGTCAGCGCTTTGCACCCGGCCAGCATGTGAATGTCAGCGTCGAGATCGACGGCAAGCGCTACACCCGCAGCTACAGCCCCAGTCACGTGGCAGGCCAGCCGGGGCAGCTGGCAATAACGGTCAAGCACGTTGCCAGCGGCAAGGTCAGCGCCTGGCTCTGCACCGAGGCCGATGTCGGCAGCATTGTCGAACTGGGCCAGGCCTTTGGCGACATGACGCCCGCCACGCTGACGGCACCCGCCCTGTTTCTTGCGGCGGGCAGCGGCATTACCCCCTTCATCAGCCTGATCCGCGCGCAGGCCGCGCTGGGCATGCCGCAGGCCATCACCCTGCTGTACTGGGCCGGCACACAGCATGAGCTTTGCTTTATGCAGGAATTGCAGGCGCTGGCGGCCACCCATCCCGGCTTCAGGCTGCATGCCTTGCTGACCCGCTCCGGCAGCACGGCCGATGGCCGTATCAGCCTCGGTCAGTTGCAGACACACATGCCTGAGCTGAATGCGACCACCGTCTTTGCCTGTGGTCCGCAGGGGTTTGTCAGCACGGCGGAGCAACTGGCCGGTGAGCTGGGCCGCCCCTTCCGTGGCGAGGCCTTTTCTACGCCGGCCATCAGCGTTGAACCCGGCCAGCAAGTAAGCATTTACTTATCACGCAGCCGTCGCACCATAAAGGTGGCCGCCGGCCAGCCCCTGCTGAATGCGCTGGAAGAACAGGGCCTGCGCCCAGCCTCCGGCTGTCGCCGGGGCATCTGCAATACCTGCGCCTGCGGCAAGGCGAGCGGTACCAGCCGCAACCTGCTGAGTGGCGATACCGACAGCGAGGCCTCACCCGGCCTGCGCATCTGTATCAGCAGCGCCCAATCCGACCTGACACTAGCCCTTTGAGAGCACCCAGCATGTCCCTGAGTCGCAGCCTTTCACCCGCCGAACTGGACCAGTTTGCCGCCGAGCTGGACGCCGTGCGCGCCCGTGCCGTGGCTGACCTGGGCGCCAAAGACGCGCGCTATATCCGCCGCATTGTCGCCGCCGTGCGCTACACCGGTGTGGCCGGCCGCGCCCTGCTTTTCGCCAGTTTTTTTCCACCCGCCTGGGTGCTTGGCACCCTGCTGCTCGGCCTCTCGAAAATCCTGGAAAACATGGAGCTGGGGCATAACGTAATGCACGGCCAGTACGACTGGATGGGCGACCCGACGCTGAATGGCCAGACCTATGAATGGGACATCAACGGCACCGGCGACAACTGGCGCAAGACCCATAACTACATGCACCACACCTACACCAACATCAAGGGCATGGACGATGATGTGGGTTACGGCATCCTGCGCCTGTTTCCGGAACAGCGCTGGAAAGCGCATTACCTGCTCCAGCCGTTTTATGCGGTGATCTTTGCCCTGCTGTTCCAGTGGGGCATCGCCATCCAGGAATTGCGCCTCGGCCAGCTCTTCAGCGGCCGCAAGAGCAAGGCGGTGTTCCGCGAGGAATTTGCGCCGGTGAAGCGCAAGATCCGTCAGCAGAGCCTGCGTGACTATGTGATCTTTCCGCTGCTCGCCGGGCCCTGGTGCCTGCAGGTACTGGCCGGTAATATCATCGCCAACGGCATCCGCAATGTGTGGACCTTCAGCATCATCTTCTGTGGGCACTTTACCCGCGACGCGCAGATCTTCCCGCGCAGCACCATGGCCAACGAGAGCCGGGGCCACTGGTATATGCGCCAGGTGCAGGGCTCATCCAACCTCACGGGAGGCAAGCTGTTCCACATCATGTCCGGCAATCTTTCCCACCAGATCGAACACCACCTGTTCCCGGATATTCCCGCCTGGCGCTATGCCGGCATGGCCAAGGAAGTGCGCGCCATCTGTGGGCGCTATGGGCAGCATTACAATATTGGATCGTTGTGGAGCCAGAGTGGGCAGGTGACGTGGCGGATTTTAAGGCATGCGTTTCCGTCGAGGGCGGGGAGCCGGGGGATTGGGCAGATGGCTGGCATTTGAGCAGTTGATTGAAGAGCATTAAAAACCGCACCGACAGCTACTCAAAGAAATTGATCAGGGGCCCGCGCCAAGCCCGTTGCCACCGTCAACCCATGCATTCAACCTGGATGTAATATAGTCTTGGGAAAGGCGCTCTTGCTCAAGTCTGCCAAACTGACCCGCCACCTCACACAGGAACTCAAACAGTGCCAGCTCATCAATAGTTAATCCGGCTGCCGGCAGGCTGGCCTGCGTCGGCTCGCAAACAACCCGACCTGGATGGGCAGTCAGCGTAGCCCGGTCCATCATCAACGCTTGCGTATGTGGCTGCCGCTGTCGCACATCAGACAACATCTTGAGACCCCAGGTATCCAGATCACCCCAATAGCCAATTTTCTTTGTCGTGAGCCACAGCTGAGGAACTATGCCCGCCTCAAGTCGTGCGATTTCCCGATCAAGCTCCTCTCGGCGCACCGATAGCAGGCTGATTCGCTCGGCGGGGTTCGGGCTCAGTACAACCGCAAGATCACGCACGGCATCTTGCACAATTCTCAGGTGTGACGCCGTTGCACTGCTCTCCCGCTGCTCAATGCCTTGCGCAAACCGCAATGCCATCTCGAAGGCATCCGTTCGCGTCAGGCTGTCGTTGTGCTCACGCATCCAGTCGGCTTGAATCCACTGCCGCAGGTAGGTGCCAGCGTTGTCGTGCATCCCGTATTTTTCATGCCAGGCAGAAAGCTCCGCCTCCAGGGCCACCTTGGCCCGCCCAAACGGGACCTCATTGGTCTGTGAAAACAGATCGCTGATAAAGGCAAGAATGATGGGGGCGTGATCGGCACCCAGCAGGCGCCAGGCCGGGTGCTCTGTACTCAGGCGCCTGAAACAGGCTTGTTGCTCATGCAAGCTCATCGGTTTTCCTGTCTTCGCCAAAGGGACTGGCGCTTACTGGTACTGGCTTTTGCCGGGCAATTTACCCGTTGGCCAAGATGCCAGCAGAGAGAACAATACCAGCCCATCCGCTGTCTGACGATGTCCCCGCCATAAAATGCCAAGCCCCTGCTGTCAGGGGCTTGGCATTTTTACAGGAAAGTCTCATGGTGCATGGTTAGCCCATCAAACATCCAGATTCGCCACCGTCAGTGCATTAAGTTCAATGAACTCTCTGCGAGGCTCGACCGCGTCGCCCATCAGGCAGGTAAACATCTGGTCGGCCTTGATGGCATCTTCGATGCTCACACGCAGCATGCGGCGGTTCTCGGGGTCCATGGTGGTTTCCCAGAGCTGCTCGGGGTTCATTTCACCCAGACCTTTGTAACGGGAGATGGTGGAGCCCTTGCGGGATTCGGCCATGAGCCAGTCCAGCACTTCCTGGAAGCTCTGCACCAGCTGCTTTCTTTCCCCACGCTGAATGTAAGCATTCACTTCGATCAGACCATCGAGCGCGCCTGCCATCTTCGTGATGGCCTTGTATTCGTGCGAGCCAAAAAAATCGTAGCCGAGGCGGTAGGTATAGGGCACGCCATGGGCGACCTGCTCGATCTGGGGCAGGAAGCGGCGGTGCTCAATGTCTTCCACCACTTCCACCAGAAAGCGTTCGGAGGCATCGGCCAGCGCATTGATACGGGCCACCAGCGTATTGGCCCAGGCCTGCACGGCGGCCTGATCGTTGAGACTGTCCAGGCTCAGGGTCGGAGTATTGAGCAAGGCCTTGAGTAGCGTGATCGGGTAGACGCGGCTAATACGCTTGATGACGGCCAGGGTATGGCGGTAGTCATTAAGCAGGGTTTCCAGTCCCTGGCCAAAGATGGGCGCACCGCTTTCAGCACCGTTGGTATAGAGCGCGGCGTTTTCCAGGGCGACGGCGGTGAGGTACTCCTCCAGCGCGTCTTCGTCCTTGACGTATTGTTCCTGCTTGCCCTTCTTGACCTTGTACAGCGGCGGCTGGGCGATATAAATATAGCCGCGTTGGATAAGCTCGGGCATCTGCCGGAAGAAGAAGGTCAGCAGCAGGGTGCGGATGTGCGAGCCGTCGACGTCGGCGTCGGTCATGATGATGATCTTGTGGTAGCGCACCTTGTCCGGGTTGTACTCCTCACGGCCGATGCCACAGCCCAGTGCAGTAATCAGGTTGCCGACTTCGGCGCTGGCCAGCATCTTGTCGAAGCGGGCCTTTTCCACGTTGAGGATCTTGCCCTTCAGCGGCAGGATAGCCTGCATCTTGCGGTTGCGGCCCTGCTTGGCGGAGCCGCCGGCGGAATCACCTTCGACCAGATAAAGCTCGCTGAGCGCGGGGTCTTTTTCCTGGCAATCGGCGAGCTTGCCGGGCAGGCCGGCAATGTCGAGCGCACCCTTGCGGCGGGTCATGTCGCGCGCCTTGCGCGCGGCTTCACGGGCACGGGCGGCGTCGAGTATCTTGCCGACGATGACGCGGCCAGCCTGCGGGTTTTCCAGCAGGTATTCTTCAAAGCGCTCGTTCATGGCCTGGGCGACGGCGTTGGTCACCTCGCTGGACACGAGCTTATCCTTGGTCTGGCTGGAGAACTTGGGATCGGGCACTTTCACGGAAACGATGGCGGTCAGGCCCTCGCGCATGTCTTCGCCGGTGGTGACGACCTTTTCCTTCTTTAGCAGGCCTTCTTTTTCCACGTAGTTGTTCAGGGTGCGGGTCAGCGCCGTGCGGAAGCCCTGCAAGTGGGTGCCACCGTCGCGCTGGGGGATATTGTTGGTAAAGCAGTACACCCCTTCCTGATAACTGTCGTTCCACTGCAAGGCCACTTCGACACCGATACCACCCGGCGCACCCTTCTGTTCCATACAGAAATGGAATACGGCGCTGAGCGGTGTCTTGTTGGTATTGAGGTATTCCACGAAGGCCGCCAGACCACCTTCGTACTGGAATATTTCTTCCTGACCGGAGCGCTCGTCCTTGAGAACGATACGTACGCCGGAATTGAGGAAGCTCAGCTCGCGCAGGCGCTTGGCGAGGATATCGTACTTGAATTCGATGTTGGTAAAGGTCTCAGCCGAGGGAAAGAAACGCACCTCGGTACCACGGCTGACCGTCTCGCCCACTTCATGCAGCGGAGCTTCGGGTACGCCGTGCAGGTAGACCTGCTCGTAGACCTTGTGGTTACGGCGGATGGTGAGCTGGAGCCGGCGCGACAGGGCGTTGACCACCGACACGCCGACGCCATGCAAGCCGCCGGAGACTTTATAGGAGTTGTCGTCAAATTTTCCGCCCGCGTGAAGTACGGTCATGATGACTTCGGCGGCGGAAACGCCCTCCTCCTCGTGGATGTCCACCGGAATGCCACGGCCGTTGTCGGTAACGGTAACGGACTCGTCCGGGTGGATGACGACGTTAACTTCGGTGCAGTAGCCGGCCAGCGCTTCGTCGATGGCGTTATCGACCACTTCAAACACCATGTGGTGCAGGCCTGTGCCGTCATCGGTATCGCCAATATACATGCCGGGGCGCTTGCGTACGGCATCCAGACCCTTGAGGACCTTGATGCTGGTGGAGTCGTAGGCTCTTTCCTGGCCTTCCTGGCCGTTGTTTTGTTCGTCGCTCATACTTCATCTCTCTGCCGGAGCCCTGGCCACGTCGGAAGCCAGAGCGAGTCTGCCATGTCGATTACAGCGTTTTTTGGCCTGTTTCCGGGGGTTTAGCGGTAAAAACACCCGAAGATGCCACTTCTTGAAGCTCGCCATGTTCCACGTGGAACATTTTGAAAGAGTTTTTTCCAAGGGCAGGTACTACGGTCGCGGGCTCAATACAGGTGATAAAGGCCTGCCCTCCAAGCTCCACCAGATAGTTGCACAGGCGCTGGCGGGCGCCGCTGTCCAGCTCTGAGGCCAGATCATCCACCAGCACGGTACACTCCCGCCCCGCCGCTTTCAGCCGTGCCACTTGGGCCAGCTTGAGCGCACACACAGTCAGTTTTTTCTGGCCACGTGAAAGAATTTCGTCGGCAACAATGCCGTTTACGCGAATGCGTAGATCAGCACGATGCGGGCCCAACTGTGTGTGGCCTCGTTGCTGATCACGCTCCCAGCCTTCGTCCAGTAACTGAAGTAAATGCTCACTTACATTCCAGCCGGGAAGATAATCCAGTTCCAGGGCCAGTTCCGGCAAAAAACCGTTGAAACAGGCCTGCACAAAGGATTGCAGCCCGTCGACATAGGCCTGGCGGAAGTCATGGAGAACACTGGCGGCCTCGGCCATTTCCACATGCCAAGGGCGTAATTCCGAGCGCTTGATTGTACCATTTCTGAGCAATGAATTCCTTTGTTTCAGTGCCCGCTGGTAGCGCTGCCACAAGGGGTAAAAGCGATGTTCCACGTGGAACACTCCCCAGTCCAGCAGAGCCCGCCGTGGTTTTGAGCCGCCATCGAGCAAGTCCATGACTTCGGGGTTGAGCAGTTGTAAGGGAAGTTGCAGGGCAAGGTCGGCGATGGAGACATCCGAGCGGCCATTCAAGCGCATTTCCGAGCTGCCATCTGCCAGCTTGCGCACGCCAGCGCGCTGGCCACCAGCAAAAAGGGCGGTAATATGGCATTCACTGGCGGTGTCATTGATAAGGCGGCGGATTTTGCCGGAACGAAAGGAGCGGCCAAGGCCCAAGAGGTGTAGTGCCTCCAGCACGGAGGTTTTGCCGCTGCCGTTGTCACCGTAGAGAAGATTCAGATGAGGGTGGGGCAAAAATGACTGCGGCCGGAGATTCCGCACGTGGGAAAACTCCAGCCGCTCAATAGTCATCCTGTAGTACCTGTTGATGCTGTTTTTTGTTTTTTGCCGGGATCACATGATCACATACGTTGCCTTGCCCAGGCCCTCTATCGGAGAAGGCCCGAGGCATCACAGACGCATCGGCATCACGACATACAACGCGTCGCTGCTGTCCACTTCCTGCACGAGGGCAGAGCTGTTGGAGTCGCCCAGCACGATCTTGATGCTGGCGCCGTGCAGCACATTCAGCACATCCAGCAAGTAGCTGACGTTGAAGCCAATCTCAAGGCTGCTACCTGTGTATTCCACGCCAATTTCTTCTTCGGCCTCTTCCTGATCCGGATTATTGGCCTGGATACACAACAGTTCGTTGCTCAGTTGCAGACGAATACCCCGATACTTCTCGTTGGACAGGATAGACACACGCTGCAGCGACTGCTTGAGCTCTTCACGGTTGGCCAGCACGACCTTGTCGCCACCGCGCGGCAGCACGCGTTCGTACTCGGGGAATTTGCCGTCGATCAGCTTGGAGGTGAAGCTGACCGTGCCCACGGTAGCGCGCAGGTGATTGGTGCCCAGGGTCAGGCTCACCAGCCCGTCTTCATCGCTCAGCAAACGCGCCAGTTCCTGCACGCCCTTACGGGGGACAATGACCTGATACTTTTCAGCGGTAGCGGCTTCGGCGGTCTCGGTACACATGGCGAGGCGATGGCCATCGGTGGCCACAGTACGCAGGGTACCGTTAGTCACTTCAAACAGCATGCCGTTCAGGTAATAGCGCACGTCCTGCTGAGCCATCGCAAAGGCGGTGTTGTCGATCAGCTTCTTGAGCGATTTCTGCGAAATATTGAAGTTGAAGGAGCCGCGGCTTTCTTCAAGATTGGGGAATTCGGTGGCGGGCAGGGTAGCCAGACTGAAGCGGCTCTTGCCGGACTTCACCACCAGCTTCTGGCTTTCCAGCTTAAGTTCCAGCTCGGCGCTGGCCGGCAGGGACTTGCAGATATCCAGCAGCTTGCGCGCCGGCACAGTGATTTCACCATCGGTAAAGCCACCGGCCAGCTCGGCGCGGGCCACGAGTTCCACTTCCAGATCGGTTCCCGTCAGGGCCAGCTTGCCAGCGTCCACCTGTACCAGCACATTGGCCAGAACCGGCAGGGTCTGGCGTTTTTCCACTACCCCGGAAACCTGCTGGAGCGGCTTCAAGAGTTGGTCGCGCGAAATCGACAGTTTCATGAAAAGCATCCTTGAATTTAGGCAGCACAAATTATAGGAAAGCGGTGATGACCACGCTGTGGACCAGCATCACTTTCCCCGGCAAACGACCTTGTCGCCGACCCGTTCAGGCCTGCAGCAAGCGCAATAGGTTGTTGTAGTCTTCCGCCATGTTAGGGTCGGATTTTTTCAGATCATCTATTTTTTCACAGGCATGAATCACCGTGCTGTGATCACGGCCGTCAAAGGCATGGCCAATTTCCGGGTAGCTGTGACTGGTCAGCTCCCGCGCCAGACTCATGGCCACCTGACGCGGCCTGGCATAAGAGCGGTTACGCTTCTTGCCGGTCAGCTCACGCAGGGGAATCCGGTAATATTCTGCGACCACTTTCTGGATGTTTTCGATGTTGATCTGTTTGGCGCGCACAGCCAAAACGTCCTTCATGGACTCTTTTACGAGCTCCAGATCAATCGCTTTTCCCTTGAAACGGGCCGTTGCAATCACCTTGTTCAAGGCGCCTTCAAGCTCACGAACATTGGCCTGAACGTGTTGGGCGATGAAAAAAGCACAGGGTTGCGGCAGCAAAATTGCGTTGTGTTCGGCCTTTTTCATCAGGATTGCAACACGGGTTTCAAGCTCCGGCGGCTCCACCTGAAGGGTCAGTCCCCAGGCAAAACGGGACTTCAATCTTTGATCTAAGTCATTGATTTCTCTAGGAAATTTGTCAGATGTAAGGATCACCTGACGAGAGCCTTCCAGCAGGGTATTGAAGGTATGGAAGAACTCTTCCTGGGAGCTGCCCTTGCCTGCAAAGAACTGGATATCGTCAATGAGCAGCACATCCAGCGAGCGGTAAAGGCGCTTGAATTCGCTCATCAGGCCGCGCTGCAGGGCGGTCACAAAATCGCCAACAAAACGCTCTGATGTCATGTACAGGATGCGCGCCGTCGGGTTGTTCCTCAGCGCCGCATTGCCCACCGAGTGCATCAAGTGAGTCTTGCCGAGGCCGGTGTGGCCATAAATAAAGAGGGGATTGTGGTTGCTGCCCCCCAGGTTCTCGGCTACCTGCCGGCAAGCCGCAAAGGCCAGTTGGTTGGATTTGCCAGCCACGAAGTTCTCAAAGGTAAAGAGACTGTTCAGATTGCTCACCGGGCGCGGCTGGCTGCTCTCAGGCAACGCATGCGGGTTAGCCATACCCTGCCGTGTCGATGGCTCGGCACGACCCTGGCTGGGCGCAGGAGCGGGCTGGCGGTCAGCCTTGGAACCCACCTCGAGTTTGACGTCCAGGATCTGGCCCTGGCTCAGGTCACGAATCAGCTCACGAATGCGGCTCAGGTACTTGTCGGCGATATGGCGCAGGAAAAAGGGATTGGGGGCATACAGCTTCAAGGCGCCCGCAGACTCCTCTGCCTGCAGGGGACGAATCCACATATTGAACAGGTTCTGCGGTAACTCGTCGTGCAGACGCTCAAGACAAACAGGCCAGATAACCACAAAAACCTCAGTAACCAATAAAAGAAAAAAGCACAAAAAGGCAGCAAGACCGGTCACGCCGGCAAGCACTAGCCCACAATCCAGCTACTCCCGGCCCAGGGGGCGGTAGCAACAGGCAAAAACACCAACAGACTCCCAAACCAGAAAAGGGGGAGTGTTGCCAGTCATCCGGAAAAAGCAGCCGCCCCCCGCAACAGCGCCAAGGACGAAAATTCTCGGTGAAACACCACAAATGAGCCGGCTATTCTACTGTTAGCCCCCTCCCGCTACCAGATAAAAGCGGGCAAAGCCGCCTCTGGGAAAGCTGTGGGCCTGGCCTGTATAAAAGCAGGCCAAACCTGGGGATAAGCCGGAAGTCCCAAGTTATCCACAACTGGACACAGGATTTCAAGCCCCCCGCGAGATGCATACCAGCCTGGTTTTCTTCTCTATAAACCTTTGTTTTATATTATGAAAAATGACTTATGCACAGATTGGTGGCACCTCTATAATAACTATCACTATCTTTAATTAATATATTTAAGAGATTGTAGGGAGTAGCTCGGCCCCTCCGGGACCATCGCGTCCATCCGTCTGGCAGTCATCTGCATTTTCAATTGACATGACGAGGGTGCTTACCTAGAATTGCCAGCCTTTTCCGACCCGCTTCGGGTCCTTGTCGCGCCTGAGTGATCAACATGAAACGTACTTTCCAGCCCAGCGTGCTCAAGCGCGCTCGCACCCACGGTTTCCGTGCCCGTATGGCCACCAAGAACGGCCGCGCCGTGCTCGCCCGTCGTCGTGCCAAAGGCCGTCATAGCCTGACTGTTTAAGGTTTGAACGGGCGCTTTAGCTACCCCAATGTCCTGCGCCTGCGGCGACCGGCACAGTTCAAGGCGGTTTTCGACAGCGCCTCGCTCAAGATTGGCCAGCAACACTTCATGCTGCTGGCCACTCCCAATGAGCTCGGCCACGCACGTCTCGGTCTGGTGATTGCCAAGAAAAAAGTCCGGCATGCGGTGGAGCGTAACCGCATCAAGCGCATCACCCGTGACAGCTTTCGCCGGCAGCAACATGAGCTGCCGGCGGTAGACCTGCTGATGATAGCGCGCCAGGATCTGGCAGCGCTGGACAACAAAGCACTGCACCAGGCCCTGCTCGATGCCTGGAGCCGCCTCAACCGGAAATTCCGCAAGACCGTGGCAGCAGGTTCTGACACCAAGGGGGCGGAAACCGGAAAGCCAGTCGCATGAAAACCCTGCTGATCGTGCCCGTCCAGGTTTATCGCTACGCTATCAGCCCCTTGATGGCCAGCCACTGCATTTACCACCCCAGCTGCTCCGCCTATGCCGAAGAAGCGCTGGCCCGCCACGGGGCCGCCAAGGGCCTCTATCTGGCCACCCACCGCCTGCTGCGCTGCAATCCCTGGAGTAGCGGGGGCCTGGACCCCGTACCCGAAACCTTCACCCTGAACCTGCGCCGGAAAACCTGACCATGGAATTGCGACGTACCGCCATTATCGTAGCGCTTGCCGTTGTGAGCTATATGCTCTTTCTTGCCTGGCAGCGCGACTACGGCATGCTGGCCACCCCTGCCCCGACGACGACCAGCACTGTCCAAGTAGCAAGCACTGACATACCCACGGCGCCAGCGCTGGCAACACCAACAGCAACGGCAAGTAGTGGCAATGCCGATATCCCGGTAGTGCCGCAGACCGTGGCTCCGGCCCTGCCTGGTCAGCTGCCTTCGGTAGTCAATGGTGGTCTGGTGCACGTGCAGACCGACGTGTTCGATATCAGCATCGACCCCGTGGGTGGCGATATCGTCGACCTGAGCCTGCCCAAGTACACCACGACAGCCGCCAGCACCGACCCCTTCCCCCTGCTCGAAAACAACGCCGGTCGCGTCTACGTGGCGCAAAGCGGCCTCGTTGGCGAAAACGGCCCTGATGCCAGCCCCGAGCGGCCGCACTACCAGACCAGCGCCAGCAGCTTCAGCATGGCCAATGGCCAGAATACCCTCGATGTGGTCATGAGCCTGCCCGCCAAAGACGGCGTGCAGGTACAGAAGGTGTTCCACTTCCAGCGTGGCAGCTACCTGCTCAATGTCAGCTACCGCATCGCCAACCAGGGCAGCAAGCCCTGGTCGGGCGTCATGTTCGGCCAGCTCAAGCGTGACAGCAGCAAGGACCCCAGCGCCGCCCAGGGCCGCTTTGGCATGTCCACCTTCCTCGGCGGCGCCTGGTGGTCGCCTGAAAAGCGCTTCAACAAGCTGCCGTTCAAGAAGTTTGCCGACGACCCCATGAAGGAAACCACCGTGGGTGGCTGGGCTGCCCTTGTGCAGCACTATTTCATCAGCGCCTGGGTGCCGGACAAGAATACCCAGAACACCTTCACCACCCGTGTCAGCGCCGACAAGAGCGATTACTTCATCGGCTTTACCGGCAGCGCCGTGCAGGTGGCCCCCGGTCATCAGGCCACCGTGGGCGCCGATCTTTATGCCGGCCCCAAGGTGCAGGAAATCCTCAAGACTATCTCCCCGGGCCTGGACCTGACAGTGGACTATGGCTGGCTGTGGTTTATCGCCAAGATCCTGTTCTGGCTGCTGACCCATATCCACGCCGTCGTGGGTAACTGGGGCTGGTCCATCATCTTCCTGACCATCTTCGTCAAGGCCCTGTTCTTCCCGCTTTCCGCGCGCAGCTACAAGTCCATGGCCAATATGCGCCGTGTCATGCCGCAAATGGCGCGCATCAAGGAAGAGTATGCCAACGACCGCGCCAAGCTCGGTCAGGCCACCATGGACCTGTACAAGAAGGAAGGCGTCAACCCGCTGGGCGGCTGCCTGCCCATCGTGGTGCAAATGCCCGTCTTCATCGCCCTCTACTGGACGCTGATGGAGTCGGTCGAGCTGCGCCACGCCACCTGGATGTGGCTGAACGACCTCTCCGTCATGGACCCCTGGTTCGCCCTGCCCATCACCATGGGCGTGACCATGCTGGTGCAGCAGAGCCTGAACCCGCCGCCCCAGGACCCAACCCAGGCCAAGGTCATGAAGATCATGCCCGTCATGTTCACCTTCATGTTCCTGTGGTTCCCCGCCGGCCTCGTGCTGTACTGGGTGGTGAACAATATGCTGTCGATCACCCAGCAGTGGGTGATTACCCGCAGCATTGAAAAGAGCGCTGCGGCAAAGTAAAGAGAACGGGCCCTGCGGGGCCCGTTTTGTTTCCCCCCAGGACGGGGGGAACGCATGCCGCGCCGGGAGCGCGTCAGGCGGGGGAGTGAGAATCCCACGCCGGCTTTGAAGCCGGGCTGCCGGACAATGCACAGAACCCGTAGGATGGGTGGAACAAAGTGATACCCATCAGGCAGGCTCCGCACTTCCGTTAATCTTTGCGGGTCCGGCTGATGGGTATCGTTTCACTCCACCCATCCTACGACCCAAGGCCGTTTCCAGCCGCAAGGTAAGCAAGCCGCATGCAATTGAACCACGACACCATCGCCGCCATTGCCACCCCGCCCGGTCGTGGCGGGGTGGGTATTGTCCGTATTTCGGGCAGGAAGGCGGCTACTATCGCCGCTACGGTGGTGGGTGCGGAAGCGGCTGGTTTTGTACCCCGTCAGGCCCGCTTTACCCCTTTCCTCGCTGCCGACGGCGTCACCATCGACGAAGGCCTGCTCATCTACTTCGTCGGCCCCCACTCCTTCACCGGCGAAGACGTCATCGAGTTGCAAGGTCACGGCGGCCCGGTTGTCATGGACATGCTCTTGCAACGTGTCCTTGAGCTGGGCGCCCGACTGGCCCGCCCCGGCGAATTTTCCGAGCGCGCCTTCCTCAACGACAAGCTTGATCTGGCGCAGGCCGAAGCCATCGCTGACCTGATCGACGCCGCCTCCACGCAGGCCGCCCGCTCCGCCGTGCGCTCCCTGCAAGGCGCGTTCTCGGAAAAAATCCAGGAGCTGGTGGAAGCCCTGATTCAGCTGCGTATTTATGTCGAAGCCTCCATCGACTTCCCCGAGGAAGAAATCGACTTCCTGAGTGACGGCCATATCGCCGCCAGCCTCGCCAGCATTTTCGAAAAACTGGCCAGCGTCGAGCAGCAGGCCCAACTCGGCACCCTGCTCAAGGAAGGCATGCGCGTGGTCATCGCCGGCAAACCCAATGCCGGCAAGTCCAGCCTGCTCAACGCCCTGGCCGGGCGCGATGCCGCCATCGTCACCGCCATCGCCGGCACCACGCGTGATGTGCTGCGCGAGCATATCCATATCGACGGCATGCCCCTGCACATCATCGACACCGCCGGCCTGCGTGACAGCCCGGACGTGGTCGAGCGCGAAGGCATACGCCGCGCCCTGCTCGAAGTAGAGCAGGCCGACAGCATCCTGTTCCTTTACGACGGCAGCGACGAGGGTGAGCATCCGGGCGCCATCGCCGAAACCTACTTCAAGCCACTGTCGGGCCCTGCGCGCCTGATCTTCGTCCGCAACAAGACCGACCTGCTCGCCGCGCCGCCACCCGCCGAAGAAACCCTCGACTATCAGGGCAAACCCTACACCCAGATTAACCTCTCCGCCCGCACCCACGACGGCGTACAGACCCTGCGCGAGCACCTGAAGCGGCGCATGGGTTTTCAGGCCGGCGGCGAAGGCAGCTTTATCGCCCGCCGCCGCCACCTCGACGCCCTGCGCCGCGCGCGCGAATTCCTCGACATGGGCCAGCAGCAGCTGGAGCAGCAGGCCGGCGAGCTGCTGGCCGAAGACCTGCGCATGGCCCAGAATGCCCTCTCGGAAATTACCGGCGAGTTCACCTCCGACGACCTGCTGGGGAGGATATTTTCCAGTTTCTGCATTGGCAAGTAAGCGCTAACTTACTGTAATTATCAGACATGACAAGCCTGCCCAACTCCCGGTGCCCTGCATGAAGCCCACCACCACCCGCATCATCCTCGCCAGCCTGATCGGCACCGCCATCGAGTATTACGATTTCTACATCTATGGCACGGCAGCAGCGCTGGTGTTCGGGCCACTGTTCTTTCCGGGCGAGTCCTCGGCAGCGCAGCTGCTCAGCGCCTTCGCCACCTTTGCCATCGCCTTTGTCGCCCGCCCCGTGGGCGCGGCCCTGTTCGGGCATTTTGGCGACCGGGTGGGGCGCAAGGCGACGCTGGTGGCTTCCCTGCTCATCATGGGGGTTTCCACCATGGTTATCGGCCTGCTGCCGACCTATGCCAGCATCGGCCCGCTCGCGCCCATCCTGCTCTGCCTGCTGCGGTTTGCGCAGGGCATAGGGCTGGGTGGGGAGTGGGGCGGCGCGGCCCTGCTGGCTACCGAAAATGCGCCGCCGGGCCGGCGTGCCTGGTGGGGGCAGTTTCCGCAGCAGGGGGCGCCGCTGGGCTTTATCCTGTCCAACGGGCTGTTCCTGTTGCTGGCCTTTGGCCTGAGCGATGTGGACTTTCACGCCTGGGGCTGGCGCATTCCCTTCCTGCTGAGCGGTCTGCTGCTGGGGCTGGGCCTTTACCTGCGCATGCGGCTAACGGAAACGCCGGTCTTCCAGCAGGCCATGGCCCGGCAGGAGCGGGTCAAGGTGCCACTGCTGACCCTGCTGCGCGAGCACTTTCCGGCGACGGCCATCGGCACCCTGAGCATGGTGGTGGTCTACGCGGTGTTTTACCTGACCACGGTGTTTACGCTGAGCTATGGCACCAAGACCCTGCATTTCAGCCGCCCGCATTTTCTCGGTCTGGAATTGTTGAGCATCGTCTTCCTCTCGGTCGGCATCCTGCTTGCCGTGCTGCTGGCGGACCGCCACGGCCGCCGCCCGGTGCTGCTGGCGGGTTGCGTGGTGATCGGCGTGGCAGGCCTGCTGATGGCCCCCCTGCTCGACACCGGCAGCGCGTTGTGGGTTACGGTCTGGCTGTCGCTCGCCCTGTTTGGCATGGGCCTTGTGCTGGGCCCCGTGGGTGCGTTTTTGCCCGAGCTTTTCCCCACCGCCGTGCGCTATACCGGCTCCACGCTCTCCTATAATATGGCCGGCATTCTCGGTGCTTCCTACGTGCCCTATATCGCCCAGCTGCTGGTCAATCATGGTGGTCTGGGCTCGGTGGGCCTCTACCTGAGCCTCACCGCCGTGGTCAGTTTTGCGGCCATCGCCAGCGCGAAAGAAACGCGAAACGTGGACTGGCGCGGCCCTGCTTGAGGAGTTTGTACATGGTGCTGTGGCGTGTGGTTGCCGGTCTGCTGGTGCTGGTCGGATTGCCGCTGGTGGCGCAGGCTGACGAGGGCTGGACACCCGGCGTTGATATCGCGGGCGGGCTGCTGCACACCCAGATGCATGAGCTGATCGATGGCCACGCCCAGGTGACCGAGAGCGGCTTTTTGCCTGACGATGAGGGGCGGCTTTTCCTGCGCCACGGCAAATTCGAATTCGGCGCCAGCCTTGCCACTGCCTTCGGCTCCATCAATTACAATGGTGAGGCACAAAACGCCAAGACCCTGGTGGCCGTGCCCTACCAGACCACCACGGATACCACCTTTGTAAAAGCGCAGCTGGATGCCGCCATCACCCTGGGTGCCTGGCGCCTGAGCGGCTTCGGCGGCTATAACGCGTGGCTGCGCAGCGTACTCAGCAGCGGCGACGTGGGCGACAGCAATGAAGACTACCGCTGGCTCTCCCTTGGTCTCGGCGCCTCTTATCGCTTCCGCCTGCAGGAACGGCTGGCCCTGGTGCCGGAGCTGGACGTCTGGGGCAATATGCATATCAGGCAGGCATCGCAATCGGGCATTGACGATACCTCGCACCTGGAGCCCGGCGGTCGGGGCGCCGCCCGCCTGAGCCTGCCCGTCGCCTGGACCCTGCCCGGCAAGGCCGAGTTTCGCCTGCGGCCCTTTGTGCAGGCCTATTCGTTTACCGCCAGCAGCAAGGTGCCGCTCACGCAGGGCGGCCAGCCGGTGGCCTTGCAGGGTGGCGAGTTTGCGGCCGTCTACCAGCCGGAAATCCGCTACCTGCAATACGGGATTGATGCGGAGTACGAGACACGGTTTTAGGCGGCCTACCAGCGTAACATCGGCAGCGGTTGCAGCGGGTGGTGCCGTAGCTGCCGGGCGCCCAGCCTGAGCAGCAGGGTATGAAAGCCCAGAAAGGGATATTGCTGCTTCAACTGGCGATACACCGGCTTGGCCAGCCCAAAGCGTAGATGGCCTTGCATCACATCCGTCCAGTCGGCCCTGCGAAAAGCCTCCACCAGATCAAGACTGGCCGAGGCCGCACGAATCTTGTGGTGCTCCACGACCATGGCCCACACGATACTGTTGCTGGCGCCCTCACCCTGACTTTCAAGCCACGCGACCGCCAGCTCGGCCGAGGGCTCCAGATAGTCCAGTGTGTGGTGAGTCCAGATGCCGATGTCATGGAAGGCCGCCGCCACCGCGATCAGCCTATCTTCCTCCACTGTGCTGTGCTGCCGGAAGGCGCAGGTCAGGTGAAAGAGGCGCTGGCAGTGGTTGCGGTAGGCCGGCAGCGCCGGGCCGACGGCGGCCTGCCAGGGCAGCAGCAACGCGTCGATAAGCCCGGCGTCGGCAAAAGGCGTGTCGGTAGTGTTCACTTTTTGACCAGCTCTCTTTCTTTTACAGGGTGAGTGCTTATACTACGCTCCCATTTTCTCTGTAGCACCAGCGGGGCAATCATGCGCTACCCCAAGACCTATGATGTGATCGTGATCGGCGGCGGCCATGCTGGCACCGAGGCGGCGCTGGCGGCCGCGCGCATGGGCTGCGCCACGCTCCTGCTCACGCATAATGTCGAGACCCTGGGGCAGATGAGCTGCAACCCCGCCATCGGCGGCATCGGCAAATCGCATCTGGTGAAAGAGATCGACGCCTTGGGCGGCGCCATGGCGCTGGCCACCGACCACGCCGGCATCCAGTTCCGCGTGCTCAATGGCCGCAAGGGCCCGGCGGTGCGCGCCACCCGTGCCCAGGCCGACCGCGTGCTGTACAAGGCCGCCGTGCGCGGCATGCTCGAAAACCAGCCGAATCTGGACATCTTCCAGCAGGCAGCGGACGACCTGATTGTTGAAGGCGAAACCGTCAAGGGCGTGGTCACGCAGACCGGCATTCGTTTTGATGCGCGTACCGTGGTGCTCACCACGGGCACCTTTCTGGGCGGCACCATTCATATCGGCCTGGAAAACCATCGGGGTGGCCGTGCCGGCGACCCGCCCTCGATTGCGCTGGCCAATCGCCTGCGCGAGCTGCCCCTGCGCGTGGGCCGGCTCAAGACCGGCACGCCGCCGCGTATCGATGCCAAGAGTGTGGACTTCTCGGTGATGCAGGAACAGCCGGGCGACACGCCGATGCCGGTCATGAGCTTTCTCGGCTCGCGCGCCATGCACCCCGAGCAGGTCAGCTGCTGGATTACCCATACCTCCAGCAAGACCCACGACATCATCCGCGCCGGGCTTGACCGCTCGCCCATGTATACCGGCGTTATCGAGGGTGTGGGGCCGCGCTACTGCCCGTCCATCGAGGACAAGATTCACCGTTTTGCCGACAAGGATTCGCACCAGATCTTCATCGAGCCCGAAGGGCTGAAGACGCAGGAGCTGTATCCCAACGGCATTTCCACCTCGCTGCCTTTTGACGTGCAGCTGGCCCTGGTGCGCAGCATTCCCGGCATGGAAAGCGCGCATATCACGCGCCCCGGCTATGCCATCGAATACGATTTTTTTGACCCGCGTGACCTGCATCACACGCTGGAAACCCGCGTCATCAAAAACCTGTTTTTTGCCGGCCAGATCAATGGCACCACCGGCTATGAAGAAGCCGGCGCACAGGGCCTGCTCGCCGGCCTGAATGCCGGCCTGCGCGCGCAGGAAAAGGCCGGCTGGTATCCCACCCGCGACGAGGCTTATCTCGGGGTGCTGGTGGATGACTTGATCACGCTGGGTACGAAAGAGCCCTACCGCATGTTTACCTCGCGCGCCGAATACCGGCTCATGCTGCGCGAGGACAATGCCGACCAGCGCTTGACCGAAAAGGGCCGCGAGCTGGGTCTGGTGGACGACATTCGCTGGGCCGCCTATAGCACCAAGCGCGAGGCCATCGAGCGTGAAACGACCCGCCTGCACAGCACCCGCGTTCTGCCGGGCACCGAACTGGCTGAGCGCTTTATCAGCGGCACCGGGCAGGAGCTGGCGCGTGACTACACCCTGATGGAGCTGCTCAAGCGCCCGCAGGTGAGTTATGCGCAGATCAGCGCTCTGCTTGATGAAGTCGTGGACGAGGCGGTGGGCGAGCAGATCGAGATCAACAGCAAGTACGCCGGCTATATCGACCGTCAGGCCGACGAGATTGGCCGTCTCAGGCGCAACGAGGAAATGCGCCTGCCGGACAACCTGGACTATGACCGTATTAGCGGCTTGTCCAACGAGGTGAAGCAGAAGCTCAAGCAGGCCCGGCCGGAAACGCTGGCGCAGGCCGCGCGTGTGCCCGGCGTCACCCATGCGGCGGTGTCCCTGCTCATGGTCAGCCTGAAAAAGCATGGCAGCGTGGCGTTGCAAACCGCCTCATGAGTGAGCTACTCGAAACGCGCCTGCGCACCGGTATCGCGCAGCTGGGCCTGACGATCAATGATGAAGCCGTTGCCGGCCTGCTGCGCTATCTCACAGGCTTGGTGAAATGGAACAAGGCCTTTAACCTGACCGCCGTGCGCGAGCCCGAGCAGATGGTGGTCAAGCACCTGCTCGACAGCCTCAGCATCCTGCCCTTCGCGGGCGACGGCAGCCTGATTGATGTGGGCACCGGGGCCGGCCTGCCGGGCGTGGTGATTGCCATCGTGCAGCCGCAGCGGGCCGTGACCCTGCTCGACTCCAATGGCAAAAAAACCCGTTTTCTCAAGCAGATGGCGGCGGAACTTGAGCTGGCCAACGTGAGCGTGGAGCAGGCGCGGGTCGAAGTCTTTCAGGGACAATTCGACAGGGTGACGAGTCGCGCTTTCGCCAGCCTCGCCGATATGGTCAACTGGTGCGCGCACCTGCTGGCACCCGAGGGCCGTTTCCTCGCCATGAAGGGCCAGCACCCCGGCACCGAGATCGACCAGCTGCCGGCGGGCTTCCGCGTTGAAGCCGTGCATGGCCTGAACGTGCCCTTTTTGCCGGAAGAACGGCATCTGGTTTGCATCAGTCGGGCGCAGGTTTGAGGTTTTAGTCCCCTCTCCCCTCGGGAGAGGGCTAGGGAGAGGGGAACCCGGCATTGTCAGTCGTAAATTCCCCTCTCCCCAACCCTCTCCCGAAGGGAGAGGGGGTATTCAGCTCATCTCGGCTTTCACCAGCCGTAGTGACCCCCAAATATTTTATCAGGCCGCCGCCTTCTGACGACCTGATCGCAAAATTCCAGAGCAGTAGTACCGGCAGGCCGGGTGATTCGGAGCGTGAGAAATATGGACAAGATTCTGGCTATCGCCAATCAGAAAGGTGGTGTGGGCAAGACCACCACCAGTGTCAATCTGGCGGCCTCGATGGCGGCAACCCAGCGCCGTGTGCTGCTGGTCGATCTTGATCCGCAGGGCAATGCCACCACGGGCGCGGGTATCGACAAGTCCACGCTGGGCCGCTCCATTTATGATGTGCTGACCGGCAGCAATACGGCGGCCGAGGCCATTGTGCGCTCGCCCTCCGGTTTCGATGTGCTGGGCGCCAATGCCGACCTGACCGCCGCCGAAATCGAGCTGGTGGACGCCGAGCGCAAGGAGCTGCGCCTGCGCCAGGCGCTGAACCAGGTGCGCGACAAATACGACTACATCATCATCGACTGCGCGCCCTCGCTGAACATGCTCACGCTGAACGGGCTGGTGGCCGCCGATGGCGTTATCATTCCCATGCAGTGCGAATATTATGCGCTGGAAGGGCTGGCCGCGCTCACCGGCACCATCGACCGCGTGAAGCACAGCGCCAACCCCAGGCTGCGTATTACCGGCATTCTGCGTACCATGTTTGACCCGCGCAACACGCTGGCCAACGATGTGTCCTCGGAGTTGCTTACGCATTTTGCCGGGCAGGTTTTTGAAACCATCATTCCGCGTAACGTGCGTCTGGCCGAGGCGCCCTCGCACGGCTTGCCGATATTGCAGTACGACAAGGCTTCACGCGGCGCCATGGCCTATCTCGCGCTGGCGGCGGAGTTGTTGCGCCGTCAGGAAAGCGCGCGACCGGTGAGCGCCACAGCCAGCGCCTGAATAAAATAAAAGGGAAGCGTGATGTCTGTTCGTTCTTTCTGGCTGGCCGGCAAACCGGCGCAGACCGATAATATCCTGCCGGTGCTGGATAAATACACCGGCGCCGTCATCGCGCAGGTCGCGCTTGCGGGCCCCGATGACATTCATGCAGCCCTCGCCGCTGCCGTGGCGGCCGAGCCTGCCATGGCGGCGCTCGCCAGCTATGAGCGCGCGCAAATCCTGGAGCAGTTGCTGGCCGGTATTCAGGCCCGCTTCGAGGAGCTGTCGCAGCTGTTGTGTGCCGAGGCCGGCAAGGCCATCAAGGATGCGCGCGGTGAAGTGCAGCGCCTCATTGATACGGTTAAAATTGCCGCCGGCGAAGCCACCCGCATTTATGGCGAAGTGCTGCCGCTGGACATCAGCGCCCGTACCAAAAATTATCGCGGCATGAGCAAGCGTGTGCCCATAGGCACCTGCGCCTTTGTCACGCCCTTCAATTTTCCGCTCAATCTGGTGGCGCACAAGATTGCCCCGGCGATTGCGGCGGGCTGCCCCTTCGTGCTCAAGCCGGCCAGCTACACGCCGTTGAGCGCGCTGCTGCTGGGCGAAATCCTCGCGCAGACGGCGCTGCCGCCCGGCGCCTTTTCCATTCTGCCCTCCACCCGTGAAGCCGCTGACCTGCTGGTGACCGACGAGCGCAGCAAGCTGCTCAGCTTTACCGGCTCCGCACCCGTGGGCTGGGACATGAAGGCCCGCGCCGGCAAAAAGAAAGTCACGCTGGAGCTGGGTGGCAATGCCGCCTGCATCGTGCATGACGACGTGAATATTGATGATGCCGTGACGCGCCTGATTATCGGCGCGTATTACCAGAGCGGGCAAAGCTGTATTTCCGTGCAGCGCATTCTCATTCACGAAAACGTATATGAGGAGGTGCGCGACAAGCTCGTGCAGGCCTCGCAAAAACTGGTGGCCGGCAATCCCGTTGACGAGGCCACCTTTATCGGCCCGCTCATTTCGGAAAAAGAAGCGCAGCGCCTCTGCCGCTGGATAGAGGCGGCCACCGACAGCGGCGCCACGCTGCTCTGCGGCGGGGATCGCGAGGGTGCCGTGCTGGCGCCGACCCTGCTGGAACACGTGCTGCATGACCAGCCCCTGTGGACCGAGGAAGCCTTTGGCCCGGTGGCCGTGCTGGAAAAATACAGCGACTTCAATGATGCACTGGCGCGTGTGAACGACAGCGCCTATGGCCTGCAGGCCGGCATTTTCACGCGCGATATCGGCCGCATACAAAATGCCTGGGATTTGCTGCACGTGGGCGGCGTGGTCATCAACGATGTGCCCTCGTTCCGGGTCGACAATATGCCCTATGGCGGCGTCAAGGACTCCGGCCTGGGCCGCGAAGGCGTGCGTATGGCCATTGAAGACATGACCGAAGTGCGCCTGCTCGTTATCAGAAATATTTAGGGTCTGTTGACGTTTCATTGATCGTGGCGCCGGAGACTGTAAAGCCCCAGCGCAAGGAATGAGGAGCGCGGTGTACATATCGTACATAAGCGACGAAAGACGCGGCGATGGGGCTTTACAGTCCCGTCCCGGAGGGTTGGCGGCCAGGATCGCGCCATACCGCGTTACTCCCTCCTCGTGTGGAATCACCACACAGCGTCGGTCGTGCCAGCTCTTCACAAAAGCGTGGCGCGATCCTGACCGCCAACGCCACGACCAATGAAACGTCAACAGACCCAAATGTCACGCTGGAGGGATTTCATTCCGTCGCCGGCATCTGCTGCTATTGGCGCTCTTGAAAAGGGCGCCGGGGAAATAAAAATGGTATTGAAGAAACGTGGTTTGGGGGGTGGCAGCCGGGGGCTTGATGCGCTGCTGGGCGCCGTCAAGCAGGCCAAGGAAGAAGTGGTTGCCATTGAAGAAGGCAAGGTTGCCGTTGATGGCGAACTGAAGCAATTGCCGGTGGAATTCCTGCAGCGCGGGCGCTACCAGCCGCGCCGCGATATCGACGCCACCGCCTTGCAGGAACTGGCCGACTCCATCAGCACGCAGGGCGTGTTGCAGCCCATCGTGGTGCGCCCGATCGGGCCGCAGATGTACGAGATTGTCGCCGGTGAACGTCGCTGGCGCGCCACGCAACTGGCCGGGCTCGACACCATTCCCGCCATCATCCGTGAAATTACGGATGAAACCGCCATCGCCATGGCGCTGATCGAAAATATCCAGCGCGAAGACCTCAACCCCATGGAAGAAGCCGTTGCCCTGCAACGCTTCGCCGACGAATTCAGCTTCACCCACCAGCAGGTTGCCGATGCCGTCGGCAAGTCACGCGCCACTGTGTCCAACCTGCTGCGCCTGATGTCGCTCAACCCCGAAGCCAAGACCCTGCTGGAACGCGGCGACATGGAAATGGGCCACGCCCGCGCCCTGCTTGCCCTGCCCGACGCCCTGCAAGGCAAGGCCGCCAAGGCCGTGGTCGCCAAGGGCCTGTCGGTGCGCCAGACCGAGGCCATGGTGCGCACCCTGCTCGCGCAGAAAGACAAGCCGGTTGAAACTGACCGCACCCTGGACCCCAATGTGCGCAAATTGCAGGAGCAGCTTTCGGAACGTATCGGCGCGCCGGTGCAGATCGAGTACAACGCACGTGGCAAGGGCCGCCTGAGCATTGCCTATAATTCGCTGGACGAGCTGGACGGGATTCTGGCGCATATTAAATAGCGGCAGCAGATATTTAGAATTTTCGCGCAACAGCATTTGCATTAACGGCATAGTGACTGGCAAGGTATAGGCCTCAATTGCCCTGAGCCAGCCATGCGCCCAAGTCGCCGCCTTCTTAACCTGCTGGTCCTGTGGCTGCTGCTGGGCGCGCTCGCCAGCTGGCAGGCCCAGTTCGTGCCAGCGTGGCTGGCGGCGCTGGTGCTGCTGGTGGCGTTGGCACTGGGCGACGTCTGGTGGCTGCGCCGCCTGCCCAGCCCGCTGATCGAGCGCCGCCTGCCTGCGGCCCTGCCGCTGGCCGTGTGGAAGAGCGCGCAGCTGCTCATCAGCGGCGCCGGTGGCGCCCGTCACCGCCTGCAAATTGTCGAGCGCACCCCCGAGCATTGTGAAACCCAGGGCCTGCCTGCCACCCTCACGCTGGGGCCGCAAGACGCCGTGGAGCTGGACTATCGCCTGCGCGGCCTGCACCGGGGCGAGCACACGATTGACGGCTGCGAGCTGCTGCTGCACGGCCGCCTGGGCCTGCTGGAGCAGCGCCGCATCATCAGCCTGCCGGGCGCGCTGCGGGTGTACCCCAATTTTGCCGAAGTCGCCAAATACGCCCTGCTGGCCACCGACAACCGCCTCTCGCAACTCGGCATACGCCTGCGCCGCCGCCGTGGCGAGGGGCTTGAGTTTCACCAGCTGCGCGAGTACCGCGTGGGCGACTCGCCCCGGCAGGTAGACTGGAAAGCCACCTCGCGCCTGCGCAAGCTCATCTCCCGCGAATACCGCGACGAGCGCGACCAGCAGGTGCTGCTGCTGCTCGACACCGGCTTTCGCATGCGCAGCCAGGACAACGGCATTTCCTATTTCGACCAGGCGCTCAACGCCACCCTGCTGCTCGCCCACGCCGTCACCCGGCGCGGCGACGCCGTCGGCCTCATGACCTTTGCCGGCAACGACCGCTACCTGCCCCCGGCCAAGGGCGGCGGCATGGTCACCCGCATCATGCAAATGGTGTTCGACCTGCAACCCACCCTGTGCACGCCCGACTATATTCGCGCCGTGCAAGACCTGAGCACCCGCCTGCACAAGCGCTCGCTCATCATCATCCTCACCAACCTGCGCGACGAAGACGGCGCCGACCTGCTCGAAGCCTGCCAGCTGCTCGGCAAGCGCCACCTCGTGCTGCTGGCCACCCTGCGCGAGCACCTGTTCGAAAGCCTGCACGACAGCAGCGTCGATACCGTTGACGACGCCTTCACCATCGCCGCCGCCGAAGACTACCTCAACCTGCGCCAGCGCGAACTCACCCGCCTGACCCACGCCGGCGTACTCGTGCTCGACACCCCGCCCGAACAGCTTGCCGTGCGCCTGATCAACGAATATTTGAGCATCAAGATGAGCGGGCGGCTGTAGCGATGCACATGGAGTTGCTGCATGGGATTGCCACCCCGAAAATGCGGCAGGAAAAGGGCACAACTGGCCAATACAGGCATGCCGCCTAAATAAAAATTCGTCACCCCGCGAACGCGGGGGCCCAGCGCCTTTGCTTTTAACGTTCAAAAAAAGCAGTTCCCCCAACCCGCACAACAAGGAGGTTTTGTGCAAAACACCAACGCCTGGGGCCAACCCATCGGCCAGCCCCTGCCACACTGGCAGCCCCCCGCCCACCTGCCCCGCGAAATCATCACAGGCCGCTTCTGCCGCCTCGAACCCCTGCACCCCGAGCAACACGCCCCCGCACTTTACGCCGCCAACCAGCTCGACCCCGACGACCGCAGCTGGACCTACCTGCCCTACGGCCCCTTCGCCACTTTCGAGGCTTACAAAACCTGGCTACAGCAATCCGCCACCACCAGCGACCCCCTGTTTTTCACCATCATAGCCCAGCACACAGGGCAGCCCGCCGGCCTCGCCAGCTATCTCCGTTTCGACACCGCCGTCGGCGCCGTCGAAGTCGGCCACCTCAAATATTCCGCCCTGCTGCAAAAGACCCCGGCCGCCACCGAAGCCATGTTCCTCATGATGCAAACCGCATTCGCCAACGGCTATCGGCGCTACGAGTGGAAGTGCGACGCCCTCAACGAGCCCTCCTGCGCCGCCGCCCTGCGCCTCGGCTTCCGCTTTGAAGGCATCTTCCGGCAGGCCCGCGTCTACAAGGGCCGCAACCGCGACACCGCCTGGTACGCCATCACCGACACCGACTGGCCCGCCCTGCAAACCGCCTTCACCGCCTGGCTCGCGCAGGAAAATTTCGACGAAGCCGGCCGCCAACGTCAGCGCCTTGAAGCGTTCAGGGCGTAGCCGCGTGCATGCCTATTCGGTAAGGCCCGCAGGCGAGCAAGACGCCGACCTGCTGGGCCGCATCGGCCCCGCCGCCTACCACACCGCCTACGCGTATTTATGGGATCAGCCCGAAGCGCTGGCCGCGCAGCTGGCCACCTTCAACGCCGCCGCCTTCGCCACCCTGCTGGCGCGGCCCGATGCCCGCGTCTGGGTCGCTGAAAACAAGGGCGAGGCAGCGGGTTTTCTTTCGCTGATAAGCCACTCCCCCAGCCCCGTCAGCCAGCGTGCCGGCGGCGCCGAAATACCGCGCATCTACCTGCTGCCTGACGCACAGGGTTGCGGCTTGGGCCGGCTGTTGCTGGGCACGGCTATTGAATATGCTGCTGCGCAGGGCATGGATTATTTGTGGCTGGATGTCATGGCTTCGGCGGAGAGGGCCATCGCGGCTTACCAGCGCTGGGGGTTTGTCGAGGTGGGGCGCAAGCAGTTTGCGACGCCGGTCAGAGTGGGGTTGGGGGAGATGGTGGTTATGGAGTTGGGGTTGGTGGCTTAGGTATCGTGATGTAGGCTAACAGCTTGGGAAGCTGCAGTTCTACCATTGAACTACACCCGCGAGAGTCGCGCATGATACCTAAGAGTGGGCAAAACGGCTACTATCCCTATAGTCCCTGATGGCCTAGGCTGGCT